>ENA-OQAS01000086-OQAS01000086.1-human-gut-metagenome-genome-assembly--contig:-NODE-86-length-45164-cov-7.810312_pt1 | contig 45164 bp, 56 predicted proteins | sample MGYA00242733_ERZ504523 | MGnify/ENA primary metagenome ERZ504523 (study PRJEB26092, sample SAMD00036239) | human gut metagenome | host: Homo sapiens | study: EMG produced TPA metagenomics assembly of...
TCCGCCGTTGGTATCAAAGGCTATTGTATACTGATTGATTTCCCATTGTGCTTTAACCGTTATATTCTCCGCCGGCATGGTTTCGGGGATTTCCTTATCCCACCCCTTAAAGGTATAACCTTTTCTTGTCGGATTATCAGGGGCGGTAATTTCTGTACCGTAATCCTGTGTAATTGGTGCAATCTCACTTCCGCCGTTGGTCTCAAAGGTTATTGTGTATTTATTCGTATTCCACACAGGATAGAGCGTCAGCGCCTCGTTTTGCGTATAAACTCTTCAAAGCCATACACCTTTTCGCCGCCGTCAACGGTTGACCAGCCTACTTGCGTGTAGCCCGCGCGGGTGAACAAAGCGCCGCGCAGGGTAAGAATATTGTTGTGGGGTTTCATATCCGTCACCGCACTGCCGGTGCCGTATGTGCCGGGGAGGTAAATCACCTCATAGTCGCCAGTGATCGAAAGCATGGAAACATCGGCAGGTACGGTATCGCCGGGTTTATAGCAGTTCCCATTTTCATCCGACCAATACAACTGTGCATCTGCCGAAATGCCGTTCGGACGAGACAGCCCTTCAGTAGCGGGTGCAGTGAAGCTCTCGCCATTTTTCACGATGATTTGAATATCCTCGGAGCTATTACCCAGCGTGCCGCCGCCAAGGTCAAGGGTAACGACCTTCAGTCCGTCAGAACCAGTGTGTCAGGGTTCAGGACTTCAAGGACAGGGCGGAAACGACGCTCGGGTCGGAGTACGTAGCATCGCAGTTGATCCAGAAGCGGGGCGAAGCGCACCCGCGAACCGCACGGCGCGACGCGTTGCGAGAAACAGTATCCTGTCCCCACAAATACAAATACATATCATTCCAGTTTTGGATATATCCGCTGTTCTTATTCAGCATCGTGTCCCATTCGTTGCTTTGGGGCACGCCGCGTTCGGAATTGCCCAAACCTATAAAGTTACTTCCCACAGACGGTGCGCGCAGGGTATAGTCCACGCCGCCGCTGGCATAATCTTTGCCGAAAATCAGACTTTTCGTATTTAAGTCATCCCAGCTTACCGTATGCGTTACGACATAGTCCGCAATGAATAGGCTGTGGGGATATTTATTCTTCTGAGCATACTCCTCGGTGGTTGCCATTTCCGATGTGAGCTTATAAGCGTTGACCGTGCCTGCATAGGTAAAAGGCACATAATGAAGTGTGCTGTCAGGCAAATTGCTGTTTACCGTTCCGGGGATGTTCATCGCCGACAGGTCAAAATAGTATCTGCCGCCGGGGGTAAGGGAAAACTGTTCTGATAAAGCAAACTGCGCCGTGAGCTTGGTAACGTCCGCCGGAACACTGGCACCGGCGCGTAGAGCTTACCGTTGCTTCCGCGCCACATGAAGTAGCTGCCTGTATTTCCGTCCGGGCGGGTCATGCCGTCGGACGCAGGCGCGGTAAACTCGCTGCCGTTTTTCACAATGATTTGAATATCCTCGGAGCTGCCGCCGAGCGTTCCGCCGCCAAGGTCAAGGGTAACGACCTTCAGTCCGTCAGAGCTCAGTGTGTCAGGGTTCAGGATTTCAAGCACGGGGCGGAAACTGACGAGCGGGAGGAAGTCCGTAGCATCGTCGTCGTTCCAGCGTCGGCCCGAATCGTACCCGCGAATCGCACGGAGCGACGAGTTGTATCTTGTTGTGTCCTGCCCCCACGAAAATATGCCATTCCAGTTTTTGATGTAGCCGCTGTCCTTGTCCAGTATCCTGTCCCATTCGTTGCTTTGGGGCGTACCGCGTTCTGAATCACCCGAGCCTCTGTTATCACTTCCCACAGACGGTGTGCGCAGTGTATAGTTCACACCGCCTGTGGCATAGTCCTTGCCGAAAATCAGCCTGCGGTATTCAGGTCATCCCAGCTTACCGTATGCGTTACGGCATAGTCCGCAATGAATAGGCTGTGGGGATATTTATTCTTCTGAGCATACTCCTCGGTGGTTGCCATTTCCGATGTGAGCTTATAAGCGTTGACCGTACCCACATAGGTAAAAGGCACATAATGAAGTGTGCTGTCAGGCAAATTGCTGTTTACCGTTCCCGAAATATTCATTGCCGAAAGGTCAAAATAGTATCTGCCGCCGGGGGTGAGGGTAAACTGTTCGTCAGGCTGACTTTCCACCGTCAGCGTGACATCCGCAAAAGCACTTGCAAGGTCGGTCTTGCAGTCACCGTTATACTGCTCGCTGAATACCTTCATGGTATAGTCGCCCGGTGCAATGTCAGACGGGATTTTGATTTCAACCGTTCCGCTTTTGGCAGTAGGTTGTGCTACTCTGCCGTAATACTGTGCGCCGTTGTTATCCGCCAGGATGACAGAGATATATTCATTTTTTCCTCTGGTCGCCCCTTTGTAATTCAGCGTAACGGTATCGTCGGGGACGGCGCTGACAGTTTTTTCCGTTACGGCAAAATTGCGTCTACTATCTAAAAGCGTCAGCTTCCACTCGTTTCCGCTGTATTTGGAAACTTCGGTCAATCCTCCGTCAGGCTTTCCGCCCACAGCGGCAGATGCAAAAAGGACAGAGTTCATATTTAAGTTAAAAGCGGGACGAACAGTCCGATAATTATTGAAAATGAGGACAGAGTACCCAGAGTATTGGACAGAACCCTCACTACGCACGACGGCGAGATGATATTTATCGGAGCCGGGGGAGCGCAGCCACCAACCGGTTGTCACCCAATTCGGATGTGCAGGATCCAAGGCACGCAGATCGTTGTTTACAGCAATAGCCTCTTTTGCGGAAAGTGGCCAGAATACAGCGTTATCCACCTGCCCTCCTGCTACACAGTCGGTATTCTCTCCGTCGTAACTTCCGCTTGTAAGCGCCCGTTTCTTTACGGCAGCATTTTCTTCTGTCGTCAGCTTTTCCGCAAGCGCATCTATTGTGGCTTTCAAATTGCTCGGTGCGTATTCGTTGTTTAATATGGCATCGACAAATGGTATAACCCCCATAGCGCCTGCCGCAAGCAGGGTAATATCCCCCTTTGAGCTTGTAACACCGCTTCCGTCATAGCCGATAACTCGCCATGCAGCGGGATTATTTTCATGGTTTTGCCCGAAATACACAGTCGGTGCGGTCGCTGTGTTTACATTTTTACTTAACACACTTAGTGCATCTGCACCAAGCTGTATCGCAGCAGAGCCCTCTGTCCCAACCTCCTCGGCGAATACGCTTATCGGCGTAAGGCAGAGCGTCATGCATAAAGTCAGCAGGATACTAAGTATTCGTTTTTTCATTTTTCGCCACCTCCGTTATATAAATTTAATCAAGAGCGGTTATTGTAATAGTGCCTCTAAAGCCACCGAGATAAGTATTGTATACCGAATTTTCAAACCACAACTGCAATGTAATGTCTTTATTTGACGCATCATACATTCTGTTGAAATTAAAGGAATGTTGATCATTGGTATACGGTATTTTTGCCCCGTCCCTTTTTATTCGTGTAAGCTCCCTGCACAGATCGTCATCATAACCGTCTGTCATCTGAATAGAGTAATTGCCGCTTTTGTTAGCTTCGTTTGAACCGACTTCGAGAGAACCGCTTAAGCAGACATTGTAAATATGTCCTTTTTTGAGTGTAATATTATTCCTGTAGGATGAATAGGATGAAATCAAGCCGCCCTTGTTTATTTTTTCGTAGACAGAAATATTGACACGACTGTTATTCAGTACTGTCCTCGGAGGAGCGTCTGCCTCTCCGTAAAAATATCCCGAACAGCTGCCGTTCTGACCTGCATCACCCTTGTCGCCTTTATCTCCCTTGTCACCCTTTTCGCCTTTTTCGCCGGTGTCTCCTTTGTCTCCTTTTTCTCCGTCAACTCCTGTGGCTTTCACTCCCGTATCGGTCGTTCCAATCCACCAGTTGCCGTTTTCACCGATGAACGGGGTATTTCCGTCTTTGCCGTCAGAGCCGTTTTGTCCGTTTGTTCCGTCCTTACCGTCAACACCATCTTTACCGTCAACACCGTCTTTGCCGTTTATACCGTCCTTACCGTCTGTGCCGTCAAGACCTTTCAAAATTGAAAGATCGTAAAGGTTAAGCCATATTTCATCGCCGACATAACGCCACTGCAGATTGTTTTCATTCACACGGAACTCCGGTGTTTTTCCGTTTATTCCGTCCTTACCGTTCTGTCCGGCATCTCCTTTATCCCCCTTGTCGCCTTTTTCACCGTCAACACCTGCGGCTTTTACACCCATGTCGGTCACTCCGAGCCACCAGTTGCCATTTTCACCGATGAACGGCGTATCACCGTTTTTGCCGTCAATACCATCGACACCGTTCTTTCCGTCGATTCCGTCTTTTCCGTCAAGACCTTTCAAATTAGAAAGATCGTAAAGATTTAACCATATTTCATCGTTGACATAACGCCATTGAAGATTGTTTTCATTTACACGGAACTCCGGTGTTTTTCCGTTTGCTCCGTCTTTACCGTTCTGCCCTGCAGGTCCCTTTATATTGGAAATGGCAACAAGGTTTTGCCAGTCTTCTCCCTCATAGCGCCACTGTATATATTCTGTTGTTCTTTGTACCTCTATGTTTTTGCCGTCAAGACCGTCTTTTCCGTCAGCACCGTCTTCGCCGTCAATGCCGTTTTTACCGTCAGCACCGTTTTTACCGTCAATACCGTCTTTTCCGTCAGTACCGTCTTTGCCGTTAAGACCGTTCTTTCCATTAGTACCGTTTTTTCCGTCAAGACCGTTCTTTCCGTCAGTACCGTCTTTGCCGTCAAGACCGTTCTTTCCGTCAGTACCGTCTTTACCGTCAGCACCATTTTTTCCGTCAATGCCGTTCTTTCCGTCAGTGCCGTTTTTTCCGTCAGTACCTCTGAGCGTGTCAAGAGCAACAAGATCGTGCCATTCCTCTTCGGCGGTATCTCTCCATTGGATTGCTGTGCCGTTGTTTCGCACCTCCGGCAACACGGCTTTGCTATTTTCCGCCTTGCTGCATACGGCAGCGAATGCAATGCAAAGTACGATGCAAAGCACAAGACAGAGTGCGGTAGTAATACAATATATTCGTTTTTTCATTTATCATTGCCTCCTCTCAAATATTGTGAACGGTATTTATCAGTAAACAGGGCAACACCCTGTTTTAAGACCTCCATTTGGGTTTTTAAATAATATTCATCCTCAAACATAGCATAGTGTACACAGGCACGGACAAATATAAAAATGAGCGGTGTAATCACCGTGTACGGAATGCCGATTTTCGGCTCAAGTCGCTTTGCATACTCGGTATAGCGCTCATTTACCCCCTCAAAGAATTTCTTGCCGTGCTCAATATATTTCGGATGGGTATATACCTGATACATCAGCCGATATTTTTTGCCGTGCTTCTTTGCGGTCCAATACGGAACCTCTTTCACAAATCGAACAACATCCTTCGGGTCGGTGGGAGCTTTTTCCATAAAATCATCCTCGACCTTTTCCATACAGTATGCAGTTGATTCAATAATCAGTTCATCAACACTGTTGAAATAGGAATACAGATTTCCCGTTGTACAGCCACACGCTGCCGCCAAAGCCTTGATGCCCGTACCGGTCAATCCGTTTTCAGCATAGCATTCAAAGCATTTTTCCATTATTTCCCTCTTACGCTCGTTGTGCTGTTCCTCTGTTGTTCTCATAATGTTTGCTTCCTTTTGATAACTAATCGATTAATTAATTATAGTATAACACAGAGCTACGGCAATTTCAACAATTAACTAAGAAAAAATCGCAAAATATTAAATTTTTATCATATCTGTCGGAAACTTTACTTCTATTGCAGTACCTTTTCCGAACTCTCTTCCACACGAATTTTACCATTGTGCAGTGCAACGATTTCCCACACCAAAGAAAGTCCCAATCCAACTCCGCCGTATTCTCTGCTTCGGGATTTATCCACACGAAAGAAGGGCTGAAAAATACTTTCTCTGTATTGTTCGGGGATGCCGTAGCCGGTATCCGCAACCGTAATAACAAGCTGATTGTCTTTGTGCATTACGGTAATATTCACTGTACCGTCAAAACGGTTGTAGCGTATAGCGTTTTCGGTCAGATTGTATAACAAACGATAAATCAGCGTGTCACTGCCTGTCATAACAGCGTCGCCCGTGCTTTCAAGTGTAACATTGTTCTTCTCTGCAAGTGGTGCAAGATCAGTGAAAATCTCTTCTACCATAGGTCCTATTTCTATGCGGTCGGCACACGATACTGTGCGAAGCTCGCTCATTTCCAACAGGGTTTTTGTCATTTGCGTCATTCGTTCGGTCTGCTCACGCAACAATCGGAGGAACTCCGCCGTTTCAGGCAATGCCTCGGGATGCTCTGCCGAAAAAGTTCAAGCTGTGCCTGCATAAGCGAAAGCGGTGTGCGCAACTCATGTGCGGCGTTCCTGTGAACTGTCGTTGAGCGGTAAATCCCTCATCAAGACGGTCAAGCATCCGATTGAACGACTTGACAAACTGTCTCAGTTCAGGCGGAACTTCTTCGGTTATCTTCATATCCGTCAAATTGTTAGGTTGAACCTTTTCAACCCGAGCGGTAAAAGTACGCAGAGGCTTCAGTGCATGCCCGCTTAAAAAATACGCAAGCACACCGCCTAACAATGTTGCCGCCGCCGTAATATACCAATTGGTAGCGATAAAGGATTCCTGTGCTCCGTTGATTACGATAGTCAATTCACGATCATGCTTTTCGTGTTCGGGATCGAAAAAGTCAGGTTCTCCTTTATCCGTATCACCGTAACCTGTAACATAAGAGCCTATGGAATCCATATAATGCTGCCGGAATAGCCGATAAGAACATTCATAAAAATGCAGGTGGCTCCGATAAGAAGTGCAGTCATCAGAGTTATGCGCCATTGCAAGGATAGCTTTTTCATACTTTTTCTTCCTCCATAACATATCCTTCACCAATGCGATTGCGAATCGGGTCATAGCCGAGTGCCGCACGCAGTTTCTTTCGTAATGCAGATATATGTACTCTTATTGAATTGCTGAAATTGTCAACACTGTTATCCCAAACATGGTCGAGCAGTTCTTCCTGACTGACGGGGCGACCTTGATTAAGAAGTAAATATTCAAGTATTCCGATTTCTTTTCGGGTAAGTGACAGCTCCTGACCGTCAGCAACGGCAACACGGGCTTTGGTGTCAAAAGCAACCTTTCCGCAGTTCAAAACAACATTATTTTGTGTAAACCGCCGACGAGTCAGACTGCGTATTCTTGCCTCAAGCTCCTCCAAATGAAAAGGCTTTGTCAGATAATCGTTTGCTCCGGCATCCAGTCCTCCACCTTGTCGGCAACCTCACAGCGTGCCGAAAGAATTAACACTCCGGTATCTCTGTCGGTTTGTCGCAGAGTTCGCAGTACCGTCATTCCGTCTGCACCGGGTAAATTAAGATCAAGTAAAACAAGATCGTACTTTTCCATTCCGAGCAACTCAATTGCTTTGTTTCCGTCATAGCAAAAATCAACGCTGTATGCCAGTCTTTTAAGGCTGCGAACAATTGTCTCGCACAGCGCACGCTCGTCTTCAATTACTAAAATACGCATAAAAACTCTCCTTGTTATGTTTTAATATTTCTTTGATAATTTAATTATATCGCTAAGGCATAAAGTTTTTGTTAAGTTTTCGTTCTTAACAGAGATTTTACATCCTCTGTGCTACAATGAAAGCACAAAAGAAAGGGGTGACCGAATTGACTCGAAAGAAAAAAGCCGTATTTCAGATCGTACTGATTATCTGCGGAATTACGATGCTGTGTTACGGAGCTCTGCGCGGAGAGGCAGAAACCGTGTTAAGCAAGGCAATCCGGCTGTGTTTGGAGTGTGTGGGAATTGGATAACAAAGAACCGAAGAAAAAAAGAGGCGGTGTATCGCAGTTCCTCTCACGCTTTCGATGGCTGATTCAAGCAGTAGCAACTTTGCTGAGTAATATTCATCTGCCGAATTTTTTTAAGGGCGGAATTTATCAAGGCAAAGGAAAGGCTGTTTGTGTGCCCGGACTGAATTGCTATTCCTGCCCGGCGGCATCGGGAGCCTGCCCAATCGGCTCGTTTCAGGCAGTGGTGGGTTCGTCAAAATTCAGTTTTTCATATTATATCACAGGATTCCTCATATTGATAGGGGTTCTGCTCGGGCGGTTTATCTGCGGTTTTTTGTGTCCGTTCGGATGGCTTCAGGAACTGTTACATAAGGTGCCGACAAAAAAGCTTCCCACTAAAAAGCTGAAACCGCTGACATACATAAAATATGCAGTTTTGCTTTTTGCTGTATGTTTACTGCCGATGCTCATTACAAACGATGCGGATATGGAGATCCTTTTTTCTGTAAGTATCTTTGTCCTCAAGGGGTACTCGAGGGGGCAATCCCTCTTTCCGCTGTCGATTCGGGAATCCGTGCCGCACTGGGTACGCTCTTTTCGTGGAAGCTGGGCATATTGATCGCAGTAATCGTACTGAGTGTGCTTTTCTACAGACCGTTCTGTAAGTGGCTGTGTCCTCTCGGTGCATTTTATGCATTGCTTAACAAGGTGTCACTTTTCGGAATGAAAGTAGACAAACACAAGTGCATTTCCTGCGGAAAATGTGCCAAAGCATGCAAGATGGATGTAGATGTAACCAAAACTCCCAACCATACCGAATGCATACGCTGCGGTAAGTGTATCCGTGCCTGTCCTGTCGAGGCGGTCAGCTTTTGCTACGGCTTTGGCAAAGGAAAAGAAAATGATTGTCCCGCTAAAAAAGCGGAAACAGCAAAACAAAAAATTGAAACAGAAATTAAAACAGAAATTAAAACAGGAATTGAAACAGAAAAGGAGTAAGCACTATGAAAACGACTAAAATTTTAAGCTTACTGACTGCCCTGATGATGTTGTTAAGCTTTGCCGCCTGTGGCACAGCCAAAGGCAATACGACGAATACTACTGCAAATAAGAAAAGCGAAACGGCTATGCTGACAGCTGTGAATCCGAAAACAAAAGACGAGGCCGCCGACCTGCATCAAAAACTGATGGCACAGGAAAATGCTATTCTTTCCGAAAACAGCAAGCTTTGGGAAAAGGTATTTGCTTCAGCCGATAAAGGTATGGCGATGAATGAGGACGGCAAAAACTACGGCGATTTTCTTCTGAAAACGATTGACGGTATCAAAGATCAGTTCAGTGCAGATGAGTTGAAGCTGCTTAATGAAAGCGCCGAAGAGATTAAGGAAATTGAAGGAAAACTGACGGTTTTGGAACAAAAATTTCCCGGATGCGGAGAAAAACCGTCTGATGGAGATATGAGCGTTCCGGCTGAAAACGGTAAGCCCATCGAAAAGGATAATCTGATGAAATTCCCGACATTTGACGGCAAGGATCTTGACGGAAACGAAGTTAAAAGCAGTACGCTTTTGCAAAAAATACCGTTACTGTAGTAAACTTCTGGTTTACCACCTGCAATCCCTGCGTGGAAGAACTTGCGACCTGGAAGCTCTGAATAAACAGCTTGCAAAAAAAGGCGGAGCAGTAGTAGGAATCAATTCATTTACACTTGACGGTGACAAAACGGCTATCTCTGACGCAAAGAATATTCTGGCAAAAAAGGGCGTTACCTACAAAAACATTTGGTTTGATTCAAAAAGTAAAGCCGGAGAATTCACATCCGGATTGTACTCCTACCCCACAACTTATGTTGTTGATAAAAACGGTAATATTGTGGGAGAGCCGATTGTCGGTGCAATAACCTCTGAAAAGCAGTCTGAAAAGCTGCAAAAGTTGATTGATCAGGCAATTGCAAACAGCAAGAACTGATGTGTGCCCTGTCCCGACAAAGTATCAATAATGCATATTTTCAGGTTCTGTAAATTTTATATATAGATTCCAACAAATATGCCAATAATTAAGCCCATATAATTTTTCGTACAACAAAACCTCCTGCAACGGATTTTACTCTGTGCAGGAGGTTTATTCTTATTTCGATATTTTGTATTTCATCATTATATCTCTATAAAAATTTTACATAGCTGTAAAGCTGTTTATCATCACAATAAATTTGTATTCTGTTCAAGCATTAAAAAGGAGGCTCTTTCGAGCCTCCTTTCAGCAGTTGTTCTACCCTATTTTTGTTACTGTCAAAATGCAAATATCAAAACTGCCGATCTGTTATTTTACTTTTCATATTTGACTATATCAAAAAGAATTCAAACGAAATCAATAATGTGTATGGTGATATCATGGCTGATGAGATTAATACACAAAGAAATTTTTTTGGTCAATTCGGTTTTTACGAATACTATTGACGAAAAATCACAATGTCGGCAACAAAAGGCTTTGCTGTAATAACTGCTCATATTAAATTCTTATTGAATGTATTAGATTGATTTTTAGTGATTAAGTGTGTATAATGTATATTGGGAGGTATCTATGGGAAAACAAAATTATTTTTTCAGCGGAATTACGGACATACTGATTCTTGCCATTTTGTGTGAGCAAGACAGTTATGTGTATGAGATTGTAAAATTCATAAAAGAAAAATCAAACGGATGCCTGTCCATATCTCAGAACACCGTTTACGCAGTCACCTACAAGCTTGTTAACGAAGGAAAAATCAGCGAATATTCAAAGCTTGTCGGCAAAAAGCGCACACGAATTTATTATCATATTGAGGACGAAGGTCGGGCATATTATGAAAACCTTTTGGAGAGTTTTCATAATGCATACAGCGGTGTAGAGAGCATTTTAAATATTTTAAAAGAGGACAAGGGCAATGAACAATAACGGGGATTTCCTATGTTGTCAAGAAAATAAGGACAGGCAAACACATCAAAAGACTTATTGCGGTTGTACTTATTCTTGCACTCATATCAACTGTTACATACTGCATTGTTTTGCATGAAGACCATCAGATTACAAAAAGATAGGAAGCTGTTATAGCCGAAGATGTAATCGAATAGTATAAATTCCGTTCGGATTTTTTTAAAATTTACAGACCGATTTCAAATTTGATTTTGAAGTCGGTCTTTTTGTATATACGCTTTTTACGCAATGAAAATACATATTCTGATTGTATTGTATCAATAGACATTGTAAAAAGCAATACTTATTAATATTTTCTTTATCTAAAAGTCATATGTTCATATCTGCCAATGCTTGAATAACCATACGCAAACATAGCAAACAATATAAATACTGACCAAAATTTCAAAAATTTTATAGCCGTATCATATTTCGATGTTGTGTACATTTTGTTTAAGTCATCTAAATAAGCAACTATATTATTAATTAGAATAGATAATGATGCGCCACCCCATGATGCTACTATTGAAATATGTACACCCGCTAAATTAAATGTCAAAAGCAGCAACACACCATTTATGACAAAGAATAGTGCAATCAGTTTTGTAAGCGTATCAGAACGAAGGCTCTCATAGAATCGCCAATCTTTCGATTTATAATAATTATTAGCATAAAGGCACAAACACAATATTCCGCTTAATATAAATATCACAGTATTTACCGTGTTATCAGAACTATCAATCAGTTTAAATAATGTGAGCAAGAATATAGCAACTGTCAGTACAACATCAAAAGCAAAATATATCAAATATGACTTTACAATACGTTTGTTGCCGTTTAACTTTTTCGGATTGACTTTACTGTAATCTATAGTTTCAAAGTCTATTTTATTGTTTTCTGTCATGTCAAACACCTCATCTCGCCCATTCTCTTTTTTTCAATTGGTTGGATACCAATATAATGACTAATTTTATCAATATCGGTTTTGGGATTATCTGTCCAAAGAATGAACTCAACCATTTTCATATCATTAACTACAAACATGCCTATAGGCTTGTATTTGAGTATATTGAAACCTTTTATAATACCGTTAGGATTCACAGCCACTGCGACTATATGTCTCCTAATGATTTTGAAAAATTGTTTGAGAGGGTATCTTCTCTGCCAGCAGCTTAGTTGGCAGAACTTCTAATTTTATTTTGTGCTAAATCTTGACACAGGACCATATTATGTACGGTCAATAAATCATACCGATGATAATATTGTTCATAATGTTGCTTACAAAACTAATTTTAAGAATCGGAATAAACAACAGATACGGTACATTGCACAATGAAACAATGTGAAGTAATTTGCTTTTCTGTTTTTCGGGAACATTCAGATTTTTATACACAACGGTCTGATTAAACAGATATATAAATGCGTAGGCTGTGAGAATTTCAAAAAATGCAACGATTATTCCGCTGTAATGTCCTGAACCAGTTATCGTCAGATTTCCGAGAAAGCCAAACAAAATACTGTCCGCAATTTTCTTGAAAATATTATCAAAATTAGATACGCATAAGCACATCACCGTCCATATGAGTGAAAACAGAAAAAATGAAATCAATATACCAAGCTCGGAAAACACGCTTGCTTTTAATATAAATCGTTTTTTATCGGTAAATTTTCGCACTTTGACTGCATATATGGCAGAGTTTGTAATAAGCAGGCGAATAAAGCTTACTGCCAACAATGCAATGAAAAAAAATATCAAATACAACATTTCCATACAATCACCTCAAATTGCTTATAACGCATTACTTTTCTTTTGTAACTTCATCCAGACCGATAAAGTACATACCTTTTCTTTTAGATTTTTCAAGATGAATCTTTTCGGAATCAACAATCAAATCCGTGTATGTGTTATTGTCAGTTTCGACAAAACAGAATATTCTGAATTTGCCGAAAGTTACGGTTTTGTCGGCTTTATGTGCAGAATCGGAATATGCAAGAATATCTGTTTCACGATTTGGTACTGCCACAAAAAGAACCTGTTCTCCTGTCTTTTTATCTCTGATTTTGTAACTTCTGATAAATGTGTAATCTTTTGAAAATGAACCGTTGTTAATTTCAATTTGTTCATACACATCAAAATCAGCGTTCCTGTTAATCATAGAAACCCTACCTTTTCGTTTTGTATAAACTGCCGGTGAAATTATTTTCGTTTTATCATTAATCATTAACACAAATTTGCTGTTTGGTAAATCTATTAAGGTATCGTAGACAAAATGTTTAATTAAATTTATATTTATTCTTCTGTTTGTAAAAGCCACTTCTGATTTGACAGATTTGTGATAAAGAGCATCAAGAAATTTTTCTAACAAGTAATAGAGCAGGAAAAAGAAACAAAATATAATAAAACACGCTAACTCGAAAGCAGATCCACCGCGTGCATTTAAAGCAATAACTTCCATATAATCACAACCTACCATTCAGCATACAACTTTCAAAAGAATTATCTTTATTGAGCAACAACACATTTTCGGCAAAATGTAATAACAAACCTGTTTCGGTCGTTATTGGAAATGAACAACCGTATTTCTTGTTATCGTCATTTTGAAAACCGAATTTCAGCACGAACTTATAGTGTCCGAGATTATCGTATTCAGCAAGCCCTATTGAGAAAAATGACTCCGCAGACAAATCAGTATCGCCTATTTCCCAGTAAAATTCACTATGGTGCTTATCAATCAAATTTTTGATTAAGTCCGACAAAGCAATTATGTTTTCTTTTGTGACATATACTTTTGTTTCAGCACTAATATTTTTGGCTAATGCCTTTACAATAATTTGATAAAAATCAGCATCTTCCCATATTTTTTCAAATAACAAATTATTCATTTTTCCATATCACTTGTTCATTAAGCTTGAAAGTAATTTTTCATACTTTGCATTGATTGTAATTTGCGTTGCGGTATTGAATACAAACGAAGTTACTCCGTCATCACAACCGTAATCGTCTATCTGTCTGACGGTGCAGATTCCGTTTTCCAGCGACAACGGTAATCCCGTGATATTCTCATTACCGCTGTGCAGCAATTCTATACTTACTATGAAGTTTTTAATGATTGCGGATTTTATTGCAGAATCAAATACAGCGTTACCGTCAATTTCAACGCTGTCTTCAAAAGTATCCGTTTCAATAAGTTTCTCCATTTTTTGATTATATTTTGAATCATACTCGATTCTGAAGAAATCTGATACTGTTTTTACAATTACACCGTCACAAGTTCCGTCTGTATTGTACATTTGAATTGCAACCTCATTTTCGTTAAGTGCAATAATCTTGCCGTAAATAAACTTGTCACATTCATCATCTGTATAAAAACTGCAATTTTTATTGCTTTGAAAAGCTTTTAATAATTCCGAATACATCGTATCACCTCATGTATTTTTCAGCTTTGTTTGATTTATCTTTATATTGTCTTTCATTTTATCTTAGTGTTAGCATCTAAATAATACAAAACAAAATGAGATATCCCCTTTAAGTGTTGTATAATAAAAAAGGAGGAATTCATTATATCACAACAAAAAACTCATCACACCAAGCAATTCAAGTTGGATGCTATCAACTATCGCAAAGAGCACCCTGATCTTACACAGGTTGAATGTGCAAAGAACCTGGGTAATTGTTTGAGAGGGTATCTTCTCTGCCAGCAGCTTAGTTGGCAGAACTTCTCATTTTATTTTGTGCTAAATCTTGACACAGAACCAAGTATTTTTAATTTCACTTGCTTCTCACCCCTAATTACTACTTAATTTCTTAGTGTTAAAAATAATACATATTATAGAAAAGATAAAAGTTAGAATTGAAACGACCATAATCGGAATTTCATATGTCGCAAAATCAAAATATCTAATATTATATCGTATAAATGTAACTGTAAAATTATAAGCTGAATGTATTAGTATACCAGGTACTATTGAATTATATTTATCAACAAGATAATTAAAAATCAAACTCAATAAAATTGCTGACAATACTGTGAATATAGATGATGAAAAATGAATAACACCAAAAGTCAACGAAACTAAAAGTGATGATACCCATATTGGAAAAGCCAATTTTAGTTTTGAATAGATTAAGCCACGAAATGTAACCTCCTCTACAATTGGAGCTAATATACTCTTGGCTACAAACAAAAAAACTACATTTATTCCATTGACTGATTTGTGCAAATCATTTGTATTTGAAACAGTATCTTCTCCCTGAAAGAATGGTATACAATTTAATAGAATTATAAAAATAAAATATACTGATAATCCTAAAAGAATAAAAGGCAATGCCGAACGCAGAGTTATTTTATTTAGTTTTATACTATCAACAAAATCATATCTCTTTACTTTTAGAATAAGATAAAAAATAATCATAATTAATGAACAAGCAATTATCTCCATAACATAGGTTGACATTTGAGGGAGATTTAAATTTATTTTACTAAAGCATACATATATAAATGAAATTATTAATGCACATATTATTGGTGTAAATGAAAAATAAAAAATAACTCACCGATTCACATATAGCTTTAAACTTATTCAAAACTATTCCTCCTATTAAAAACTAATCTTATATGATAACAAAACTGATTTTTGACAGAAAGTATGCAGGGGTACTATAGGTATTTAAAAACAATCTGTCTATTGAATCAAACAAATTTATGATGTAATAGTATTTATTCATAAGAAATTTCTTTCCGAAAAGATAAATAATCAGTCGGTTGATACGATTGATATGTGATTAAATTTACTGTAATCAATTCCTGTGCTTTTCAAATTATCAAATTTAGAATATTTGAAATTGTTATTGCAATCGACCATAATAACGGTATCATTGTTTAACAACTCCATTATAACATAATCATTCGAAGAATAACAATCCTTAATTTTATCAGCAAGAAGTTCTTTTGAACCGTTCAGAACATCCTCACCTTCTATCATTCCGCTTGAGTCAACCATATTTTTATCAATGACTTTGACGCAATCCTTTTCGCCATCAGCAAGGTTGTGCCAAAACAAGAAGTGTATCGTTTATTTTGACTGCATATCCATCACGGTTAACTGAAAAATGTTCTCCTACTTTAAGATTTTTATAAGATTCATAATCATCAATCGAAGAATCACAGGCGGATAATAAAAAAGGATACATAAAGTACTCACTATTGTACAAACAGCTTTTTTAAACATAAAAACACTCATTATCATTTTCAATATATTTTAGTATTTTTTTGACAAGCACTAAAAATTTTCTTCATAATATTTTAAAAATTCATCAGCCTGTCCGTCTGGATTTGCTGATTTTATGTATTTTGTAATACTGCAATTGCCGTACCAAACCGAGATATATTTTTATTACGGATAAAAAAGCTCTTTAGGCAACAAAAATGTGTAAGGTGCGGTTATTATTGCCATTGTAAGAGATGCAATTATTTTCTGCTTTTTAGAAGTCCTTTATTGTTAAATGACACACGATAATTAAAAGCAAAAATAAAAATACTGCTAAACAGAATACCGCTGACAATAAACAAAACTCCGTAGACGCTGTCATAACAGGAGTGGTTAGTTGCAAGATATATTCCCGAAAGAATTTGTTTTCCGATATCGTTGCCCTCGTAATATTCCGCACCTGATCCAATAGATATTGCCATTAGATACAACACACCTAAAAAATCAGAAAGAAATCCAAACAGAAATACGGGAATTATTGATTTCTTATACAATTGCCAAGTGAATTTCTTGTAAATAAAAATTGAAATTATTAAGAGAACTATTGAATCTATTATGAAATTCCCTAAGGCTGATACAATCCAAAGAGTGGGAACAAAGAAGAACAGCATAAACGGCGGCAAAATCATATTGTATAATTTAACATCTTTTTTCATAATATCACCTCTTTGCACTTTTATTATACTATTTTAAAGCAATATTTGTCAAGATTTGTATTAGTTATTTTAATACATTAATCCCGATTCTTTAAATAAAAATCGGGGAACAGAAATTATTTTATCTGTTCCCCGAATGTGTTTTATAAAATATTAAATTCAGTAAATTATTTTTTTACAATGTTTTCAAATGTGTGCCAACCGAGAACTGCACATTTTACACGGGCAGGCATATGAGAAATGTCAGACAATGCTCCGCCCTCCTCAAGCTCTTCAATTTCTTCGTCAGTTGCTTTGCCTTGAATCATTTTAAGGAAAATATCTTTCAGATGTTCGGCTTCATCAACTGTTTTGCCGATAATCAAATCAAGCATAATATCGGCTGACGCCTGGGAAATTGCACAGCCGTCACCTGTAAACGAACCGTCTGTAATCACACCGTCTTTGATGTTAAGATTAAGCACAATGTCATCACCGCAGCTTGGATTCACACCCTCAAGGCTTGCCGTTGCCGTATCAAGCGGATGTTTGTGCATTGGATGAAGATTGTGATCGGTCAGGATTTCATTGTAAAAGCTTCTGTTATTTTCCATATCCCATTCTCCTTCTGACAGATGACACGCTGTTCAAAAACGCATCAATGTCATCTTTCGTATTGTAGAAATAAATGCTTGCCCTTGTTGTTGACGGAATGCCTAAAAATTCCATCAAAGGCTGTGCGCAATGGTGTCCTGCACGGACTGCAATACCGTCAGCGTCGAGAATACTGCTGACATCATGCGGATGAACTCCGTCAATTGTAAAGCTGATAATTCCGCAATGCTCTTTCGGATTGTTACTTCCCTGAATATTGATGTGAGGAATTTTCATAAGTCCGTCAAAGGCTCTTTTGGTAAGCTCTTCTTCAACACCGCCGATTGTATCAAAACCAATATTTTGAATATATTCAATTGCGGTTTTCAGCCCCCATGCGCCAGCCGCATTTACCGTTCCTGCCTCGAATTTATGCGGTAAATCGGAATAGATAACCTTGTCCCTCGTAACGGAATCAATCATCTCACCGCCTGTTAAAAAAGGCGGCATTTTTTCAAGAAGCTTTCTCTGCCGTATAATACACCGATTCCGAATGGTGCCATAAGTTTGTGACCGGAAAATGCAAGAAAATCCACATCAAGCGACTGAACATCAACGGGAATGTGCGGAACGCTCTGTGATGCATCAAGCACAACAACTGCACCGCATTCCTTTGCAAGCTCTGTGATACGCTTTATGGGAGTTTTGCAACCAAGTACATTTGATATGTGAGTTACTGCCACAAGCTTGTACGCTCCGAAAAAGCCTGTTTCAGATGTTCTTCGGTAATTGTGCCGTCAGGGTTGCATTCAATGTACTTTAGCGCTGCGCCAGTTTTTTCTGCAACAACTCTCCATGGCAACTGGTTGCTGTGGTGTTCCATTACAGTGACAAGAATTTCGTCACCTTTTTTTAGAAAATTCATTCCGTAGCTGTAGGCAACAAGATTGAGGCTTTCGGTTGCATTGCGTGTAAATATTATTTCACGCTCCGACCTTGCATTAATGAACTTTCTGACTGTTTCACGGGATTGCTCATAACACTCGGTTGCTTTGAAGCCCAGATCATAAAGTCCACGCAGAGGATTTGCATTGCATTTTTTGTAGAACTCCATTTCCGAATTTATAACTGATTCAGCCTTTGAGCAGTTGCGGCACTGTCGAGATAGACTACAGGATTTCTCGCAAAAGCGGAAAATCTTCCTTAAAGTTTTTCATTTGCATAGCCTGTAACCTCCTCCAGACAGGATTTTGCAAGCGTTTCAAGCTCCTCATCACCGATTTTTGAGCATAAAGCGTCAAGCTTTGCACGAGCCATAAGGTTACAAGCCTCTTCTTCGTCAAGGCCTCTGCTTGCAAGATAGAAAAGCACATCATCGGACGGTCTGCCGATTGACGCACCGTGGTTGCCCTCAACATCCTCTTCCGCACAAAGAATGAGCGGTACGGTCTGATTGATTACATCTTCACCTAAAATGAGAACATCTTCGTTCTCGTCACCTTTTGCACCTGATGAGCCGAGTGGGAAATCAATTGTACCACGGAATAATTTATGTGCTTTATCTCTCAAGACACCTCCGGCATTCATTGAGCTGACGGTCTTTTTGCCGATATGCTCGGCAACATAGTTCATATCAAGCAACTGCTCGTCCTTGCAATAGTAGCCGACATTGAGGTCAAGATTGCTCTGCCTGCCCAAAAGCGTTGTCTTTGTGCCTGTATAGGTTTCATTTCCGCCGATAAAAAGCTGTAATATCTCTGCGGTTGCATTATCTTCACATTCTGCACCGACATCGTTTATAAAGCGGAAATTTTGCGAAAGGAGATTAAGCTGTACGAGTCTGATTTTTGCGCCTTTTTCAGCTTTAAATTTCGTTCTTACGGCACAAATTCCGTTTGCATTCCACGCTGACTGCATTGTCATAAACACGGTAAGCTCTGTGTTTTCGGGAGCGTAAAGTTCTACATCTGCAAAAGCATTTTCACCGTTTTTGCAATTAAAAAACAGCTTTTCGCTTTTTGTTTTATCAGCCGATATTCTGATTTTTTCAGGCTGTGATATTTTTGAGATTTCGTCAATCTCCTCGCCCATACCTGTCTGAATATTTGCAAATGAATCCCGGATTTTTGAATCTGAAATATTTGTATATTTTTCGATTATTTCTTTTTGAACAGGAATACTGTTCCAACCGTCAACGGGAATGCTTCGGATTTTTGCCCGATTCACTCCCAATCGGTTCCAAGTGGGTGACGGAAGAAAGTTCACTGTTAAGTCTTTATTATCAACCATAATGTCCTCCTTATCCGATACTGCCCTTCATCTCAAGCTGAATGAGATTGTTCATTTCAACCGCATATTCAAGCGGAAGTTCCTTTGACACATTGTCTGCAAATCCGCTGACTATCATCGCCCTTGCATCCTCTTCACTAAGACCTCTTGACATGAGGTAGAATACAGCCTCATCGCTGATTCTGCCTATTTTCGCCTCATGACCGATATCTGCGTGCGGAGTTCTGATATCCATTACAGGAATAGTATCTGAGCGTGACTTTGAATCAAGCATAAGTGACTGACATGAAACGGCAGATTTTGCATTTTCGGCAGATTTGTTCACAACAACGGAGCTTCTGAATGTGCTGATACCGCCGTCTTTTGAAATTGACCTTGTGTTCATAAACGAAGATGTTTCTTTGCCGATATGAACTACTTTTGCGCCTGTATCAAGGTTCTGTCCCTTGCCTGCAAATGTAATGCCCGTAAATTCCATTCTTGAACGGTCGCCTTTTAAAATTGTCATCGGATAAAGATATGACACATGAGAACCGAATGAACCCGATACCCATTCCATAGTACCGCCATCTTCAACAAGTGCTCTTTTGGTGTTAAGATTGTACATATTTTTTGACCAGTTTTCAATTGTTGAATATCTGAGTCTTGCATTTTTCTTTACAAAAAGCTCAACGCATCCTGCGTGAAGATTTGCTATGTTATATTTCGGAGCAGAACAACCCTCTATAAAATGCAGGTCTGCACCCTCGTCAACGATAATGAGCGTGTGTTCAAACTGACCTGCACCGGGGGCGTTAAGTCTGAAATATGACTGCAACGGAATTTCTACCGATACTCCCGGCGGAACATACACAAACGAACCTCCTGACCATACTGCACCGTGAAGTGCGGCAAATTTGTGGTCATTCGGACGGACAAGTTTCATAAAATATTTTTTTACCATGTCGCATATTCGCCCTTTAACGCACTCTCCATATCGGTATATACTACCCCCTGTGCGGCAACCTCTTCACGAACATTGTGGTACACAAGCTCGGAATCATACTGCGCTCCGACACCTGCAAGGGACTTTCTCTCTGCCTGAGGAATACCGAGCCTTTCAAATGTATTCTTGATATCTTCGGGAACTTCCGACCATTTTGCAGTCATCCTTGTGTTCGGACGGACATAGGTTGCAATATTGTCCATATTAAGTCCGTCAATGGGCGGTCCCCAGTTTGGAACTTTGAGTTCATTATAAATTTGAAGTGACTGCAAACGGAAATTCTGCATCCACACGGGATCATCCTTTTCCTTTGAAATTTTTTCTACAATTGAGGCATCAAGACCTGATTTGATACGGTAGGCATCATTTTCTTCGTCTTTGATATCGTAGACACTTCTGTCAACATCATCGACATATGTTCTTTCTTTCATCTTAATACCTCCGTCAGAACTTTTCTGCATAAAGTTCAAGATACTTCTCAAAACCGTGTTCATTGATTTCATCAATCAACAATGCGTCGCCTGTTTTAACTATATGGCCGTTTACCATAATATGGGTATAATCAACTTTGAGAGATTCGAGAATACCTGTGCTGTGTGTGATGATGAGCAATGCACCGTCACGGTTTTTCTGATAATGTTCAACGCCCTTTGAAACTGTGCGAACCGCATCAACATCAAGACCCGAGTCTGTTTCGTCAAGAATTGCAAGCTTTGGATTGAGTAAAAGCATCTGCAAAATTTCTGCTTTTTTCTTTTCACCGCCCGAAAAACCTACATTTAGATCACGCTCGGAATATGACGGATCCATCTGCAAAAGCTCCATAGCCTCTCTGAGCTCTTTTTTAAAGTCCCAAAGGCGGATTCTTTTGCCACGGTTCTTTTCAAGAGCATTACGAATAAATGATGAAAGCGAAAGCCCCGGAACTTCAAGAGGACTTTGGAATGAAAGAAAAATTCCGTCCTTTGACCTTTTATCGGGGGTTTCATCGTTAATGTTTTTTCCGTTAAAAAGTATTTCGCCTGAATTAAGCGTATATTTAGGACTGCCCATAAGTGCAAATCCGAGCGTTGACTTGCCTGCACCGTTAGGTCCCATAAGCACATGCGTTTCACCTTTGTTTATACTAAGATTTATATCATGCAGAATTTCCTTTTCCTCTACACTTACAGTCAAACCGTTTACATCAAGTAATTTGTCTGCCATTTCATAATCCCACCTTGTTATATTATCAACCCACCAAAGAAGTGGATAATTAAAATATAACCTTTTCAACCATTTTGTCAATGGGTTGGTATTGCATTTTTATCGTTTTTTGTATATAATCAAGGTATATAAGCAAAATAGGCTTACAAAATATGCAAGCCTTGCCAAAAGGGGATAATTTTATGCTGATTTCAAGTAAAGGTCGTTACACGCTGTATGTGCTTGTCGATCTTGCAAAAAACGGGCAGAACAGATATATTCCGCTCAAAGAAATTGCAGAAAGACAGAATATTTCCAAAAAATATATGGAAGGCATACTCAAAACCCTTGTTGACCGCAATCTGCTTGAGGGCGTAAAAGGAAAGGGCGGCGGCTATAAGCTGACCAAAGAACCAAAAGATTATTCACTCGGTGAAATTCTCAGGCTTACGGAAGGCGACCTTGCGTCTGTCCCATGCACTTCAAAAACTCACGAACATTGCAATCATATGGAATCGTGTCCCTCACATCCTATCTGGCAACAGCTTGACAATTTAATCAATAATTACCTTGACAGTGTAACTCTTGCAAATTTACTTAATAATGAATAAAATAAATACGCATAACATCTTTGCTTTTGTGAAGATAATGTGCTATAATAACAATAGACAGATATAATTTAAGTTATTTTTGCACAAATTAAGCTGTCACTACGAATCTATCAGCAAAAGCAGGTGATTTTATGGCTTTCGATACATTTGACGAGGGTATTAATCCCGGTGGAATGAGAAGCAAAAACGAAATTAAAACCTTGATATGTTATTTGTATAATTCTGTAAAAGAAAATATAGACAAAGGAATTGTCATACAGGCAATTCTAAAGCAGGGGCTTGCCAATTATTTTGAAACAAGTTCCGCCTTTGACGACCTTGTTACAAACGGTAACCTTGTGCCTGCCGATGATGAACACAAAACATATGCGCTCACGGAAAACGGTGTTGAAATTGCAAAACAGCTTGACAGCATTCTTGCGTACTCTATCAAAGAAAAGGCATACGCTTGTGCGGTTAAGCTCCTTGCCGTAAAGAAAAATGAGATTGAAACAAGGTTGATATTGTAAAAAGTTCAAACGGATTTACTGTTAAATGTTCGGTATCCGGCGGTGATATGGATTTGATGAAGCTTGATGTTTATGCTCCCGAAATGGAACAGGCTCTTATTCTCAAAAAAAATTTTCTTGACAATCCGAAAAAAGCGTACAAAATTATGCTTGCGCTCCTGACCAAAGACAAAGAAACCGTCGGTGAGGCTCTTGAGGAACTTTACGGCATTGTATAAAATTGCATACAAACAATTAAGGGGCTGTCGATGTGACCGCCCCTTCTGTGATTATTCAGAAAAAAAGATTAAGACCGAGCATAAGCGTTACTCCGGGTATTCCGCCTATTATTGATACCAAAAGTGATAAAAGGCTTATGGGCAAAGTTACGCCCGTAAAAGCTCCCGTCAGATTGACCGCAAACAATGTTGCCGCTCCCAAAGTCATTGAAAGCAGAGAGCGTTTGAACGGATGCTTGTTTTTGCCGAGAAAGTGCAAGATTGCGAAAGTTATAAATGTTACAAAAATAATCAGACATATTCCCCACCAAGGCATTTTTAACAACTCCATATAAAAAGTAAAACCGCCAGAGGATTGCCCTGACGGTTAATTTTATGCTGATTATTAAGTTAATATGCTTACAGTACACCGAACTTTGAAAGCACATTAAGTGCAATTACAAAAATTACGAATATTGCAGCAAAAACTTTTGTCCAGCGTGAGAGGAACGCATCAATCGAACGAGCCTTATTCTTTGAGAAATAAGAATCGGCAACACCTGTTACAGCACCGATACCCTGCTGATTACCCTCCTGAAGGATAATTACAACGATAATGGCAACAGATACGATTGCGAGCAATACGCCTAAAACAATGCCCCAAATGCTCATTTTTATCTTCCTTTCATTTAATAAATACGAATAAAACAAATCCTGCTTTAATAACTGTTTTATAATACCACATAAACACAGCTTTTTCAAGAGATATTACAAGATTTTTATTAATTTTTTCAAAATCAAATCAGCGAAAGCTGTTCATCTTTTGAATCATCGTTCACGGGCAACGCACCTCTTGCAGGAAGTGAACCTGTTCTGTAACGCTTTGGATTTGTAAAAGTACCGTCTTTATAGCGTTCTATGCTGAAAAGTCTGTGACCTTTTTTGGGCTTGAGAACGGCAACACCCTGTGTTGAACGGGTTGTTTTGAGAGCGAGTGCGCCCGTGTGAACAAGGAGCATATTTCCCGATGACGCCTTGAAGAGAACCTCTTCGTCCTCAGGCATATAGAGAAGTCCGACAAGCGGAGATTTGTCGGAATATGCGCCCGTGAGCTTTTTACGGTTAGTCTTTGTTGCGTAGGATTCAAGCGGAACTTTTGCAGCCTTGCCGTTTTCAAAAGCAAAGAGCAGCATACCCTTGTAATCTTTTGTAACAACCATTTTTACAGCATTTTCGCCTTCATCAAAGCCAAGCTTTGCGGCAACATAGTCACCGAGTACGCTTGCCTTTGTCTGTGCAAAATCGTCAGCCTTTGCCTTATACACCTGACACTTGTCTGTAAAGAACAAAAGGTCGCAGTTGTTTGTGAACTCAAGCTCCTGAATGATTTCGTCACCGTCTTTGAGCTTTTGTTCACCGCTCATTCTGAGCGACTGCGGAGTAATCTTCTTGAAATATCCCTCTTTTGTAAAGAAAAGATTAACAGGATAATCGGGAATCTCGACTGTCTCTTCCTCATATCTTGCAACATCGTCATAGATTATGATACTCTTTCTCGGCTGACCGTATTTCTCGGCAATTGATTTGAGTTCTTTGACAATGATTGTCTTGATTCTTGCCTTGCTCTTTAAAATTTCGTCAAGCTCGGCAATCTCTTTTTCAAGGTCTTCAAGGTCTTTTGTACGCTTTAAAATGTATTCACGGTTAAGATGACGAAGTTTTATTTCGGCAACATATTCAGCCTGTATTTCGTCAATTCCGAATCCAATCATAAGGTTTGGCACAACATCGGATTCTTCATCGGTTTCACGAACAATCTTTACCGCCTTGTCAATATCGAGAAGAATTTTTTCAAGACCTCTTAAAAGATGAAGCTTGTCAGCTTTTTTGTTGCGGTCAAAATATGTTCTTCTTCTGACGCACTCAATTCTGAAAGCAATCCATTCTTCAAGCAACGCCTTTACACCGAGAACTCTCGGAACACCTGCAATAAGCACATTGAAGTTGCAGGCATAGGAATCTTCGAGTGTTGTAAAGCGGTAAAGCTTTGTCATAAGCTTGTCGGCATCAACGCCACGCTTGAGGTCAATTGTAATTTTAAGTCCGTCAATACCTGTTTCATCACGAATATCGGAAATTTCCTTGACTTTACCCTGCTTTACAAGGTCGATTACCTTTTCAATGATAACCTCACAAGTTGTTGTAGCCGGGATTGAAAGGATATCTATACAGTTTGCAGACTTGTCATAGACATACTTCGCACGGAGCTTGATGCTTCCTCTGCCGGTTTCATAGACTTGATTGATGACATTTTCATCATAGATAATCTGACAACCGCCTGTAAAATCAGGAGCCGGCAGAGTTGACTTTATATCATGGTCGGGATCACGGATTAGTGCCGCTGTTGTTTCGCAGATTTCACGCAGATTGAATGAACAGATATTTGACGCCATACCAACGGCAATACCTGTGTTTGCGTTTACAAGTACAGACGGAAATGCAACCGGCAAAAGTGACGGTTCTTTCATTGTATTATCGTAGTTATCTACAAAATCTACGGTATCTTTGTCTATATCACGAAACAGCTCGTTGCAGATTGCGTCAAGCTTTGCCTCAGTATAACGGGATGCCGCCCACGCCATGTCACGGCTGTAGAATTTACCGAAGTTACCCTTTGAATCTACATACGGATGCAAAAGTGCCTCATAGCCCCTTGAAAGACGAACCATTGTGTCATAAATTGCAGAGTCGCCGTGAGGATTGAGCTTCATTGTTGCACCGACAATGTTTGCCGATTTTGTTCTTCCGCCGTTCAGAAGTCCCATTTTGTACATCATATACAGGAGCTTTCTGTGCGACGGCTTGAACCCGTCGATTTCGGGAATTGCACGGGAGAGAATTACGCTCATTGCATACGGCATATAGTTCTCTCTGATAGTGGAAACGATTGGCTGTTCCACTACTTCACCCGCACCGTTGATTACACCGTGAGTTTTTGACGGTGAAGTTCTGCGGGGAGTTTTTGAAGATTTTTTCGCCATTTATTTCCACCTCCAATCAGCTTACATCAAGCTGGTCAATATATTCGTTGCCGTGTTCTACTATATAATCTTTTCTTCCCTGAAGATTGTCACCGAGAAGAACATCAAAAATTTCCGCTGTCTGTTCTGCATCGGCAGGAAGAACCTTGATAAGTCTGCGTGACTCGGGGTTCATTGTGGTAAGGTTCATCATATCGGGTTCGTTCTCACCAAGACCTTTTGAACGCTGAATTGTGAATTTCTCCTTGCCGAGCTGTTCAATGAACTTATCCTTTTCAACTTCATCGTATGCAAAATATACATCGTTTTTGGATGTAATTTCATAAAGAGGCGATTCGGCAATAAACACCTTGCCTTCTTCAATGAGTGTAGGTGTAAGTCTGTAAAGCATGGTAAGTAAAAGAGTTCTGATCTGGAAGCCGTCAACATCGGCATCGGTGCAGAGAATAATTTTGCTCCAGCGAAGTGCGTTCATGTCAAAGCTTGAAAGATTCTTGTTGGCTTTTGACTTAACCTCAACACCGCAACCGAGAACCTTGAGCAAATCGGTAATGATTTCGCTCTTAAAAATCTTATCGTAGTCGGCTTTAAGGCAGTTAAGTATTTTACCTCTGATTGGCATAATTGCCTGAAAATCGGGGTTTCTTGCCTGTTTACAGGCACCAAGAGCAGAGTCACCCTCTACTATGAACAGTTCACGCTGTTCCGTGTCTTTACTTCTGCAATCGACAAATTTTGCAACACGGTTTGTTATGTCAAGATTGCCCGAAAGCTTTTTCTTTATGTTAAGTCGTGTTTTCTCAGCATTTTCACGGCTGCGCTTATTGATAAGCACCTGTTCGCAGATTTTTTCTGCCTCAAGCGGATTTTCAATAAAATAAACTTCAAGACTCTGACGGAGAAATGCAGTCATAGCGTCCTGAATACCCTTGTTTGTAACCGCCTTTTTGGTCTGGTTTCATATGATGAAACACTTGAAAAAGACGAAATAACACACACAAGGCTGTCCTCAACATCGTCATACTTGATTTTGCTTTCGGTTTTGTTATATTTATTATTTTGTTTTAAGTAGCTGTCAATCTGGTAAACAAAGGCATTCCGCACCGCCTTATCGGGAGCGCCGCCGTGTTCAAGCCAGCTTGAGTTGTGGTAGTATTCGGTGAGATGCACTTTATTTGAAAATGCAACCGAGATATCCATTTTGCACTTATATTCGGGCTTATCGTCACGGTCACGGGTTTTAACCTCGGTTTCCCAATGCTGAATTGAACTGAGTCCGTTTTCACCGACTACCTCGCAACATGGTCAACAATACCGTTTACATAGTTATAGCTTGTTGTATCAAAGCTTTTGCCGTTTTGATTGCGGAAAACAAATTCAATTCCTGCGTTGACAATAGCCTGTCTTTTCATTATGTCAAGAAAATATTCGGGCTGAATGTCGATATCCGTAAAGACTTCGAGGTCGGGTTTCCAATGAATTTTTGTACCCGTATCCTTTTTGCTGTACGGCTCTTTTTTGAGCTTACCGACAATCTCGCCTTTTTCAAAACGGAGAGTGTATCGGTAGCCGTCACGGCGGATATCAACATCCATATACTCGGAGCTGTACTGGGTTGAACAAAGACCGAGACCGTTCATACCAAGGGAAAATTCGTAGCTTTCACCCTCGTTGTTATTATACTTACCGCCGGCATAGAGTTCGCAGAAAACCAGTTCCCAGTTATAGCGCTTTTCGTTTTCGTTGTAGTCAACGGGAATTCCTCTGCCGTGATCTTCAACCTCAATTGAGCCGTCGGAATAGCGTGTAACTGTGATTTTTTTACCGTAACCCTCTCTCGCCTCATCTATTGAGTTTGAAAGAATCTCAAACACGGAGTGCTGACAGCCGTCAATACCGTCCGAACCGAAAATTACGGCAGGACGCTTACGGACACGGTCGGCACCCTTTAGCGTTGTGATACTGGTATTATCATAATCGGTGGTTTTCTTTCTTGGCATTTTACTCTTCCTTTATCATTTTTCACCACGCAGTTTTTTGATTTTATCACGCAGATATGCGGCGTGTTCAAATTCAAGCAACTTGCGGCAGCTTTCATTTCCTTTGTCAGTTTTTCTATCAACTGTTGTTTTTGTGCCTTTGAAAGCTTTTTTGTATTCTTAAATTCACTGTCATCGTGAGTAGAAATTTCAAGTATATCGCTGACCTTTTTGACAATAGTCTTTGGAACGATGCCGTGTTCAACATTATATTTATTCTGAATTTCACGGCGGCGCTGTGTTTCGGTTATTGCAACCTTCATTGACGGTGTTACGCTGTCGGCATACATAATAACCGTACCCTCGCTGTTTCGTGCGGCTCTGCCGGCAATCTGAATGAGCGAACGGTTGAACGGAGAAATCCCTCTTTGTCGGCGTCAAGTACGGCAACAAGAGAAACCTCGGGAATATCAAGTCCTTCACGCAGAAGGTTGATTCCGACAAGAACATCAAATTCTCCGAGTCTTAAATCACGGACAATCTCCATTCTTTCAACGGTGTCAATGTCATGGTGCATATAACGAACCCTGATACCCAGCTTTTCAAGATATGCGGTAAGGTCTTCCGCCATTTTCTTGGTAAGGGTTGTGACAAGGGTTCTTTGATTTTTGGCTGTACGAATATTGATTTCGGACACAAGGTCGTCAAGCTGACCTTCGGTAGGTCTTACCGAAATTTCAGGATCAAGAAGTCCTGTAGGTCTGATAATCTGCTCTGCAACAACAGCCGATTTTTCAAGCTCAAAATCGCCCGGTGTTGCGCTTACATAAACAGCCTGATTTATTTTTGAATAGAATTCGTCAAAGTTGAGCGGACGGTTATCAAGTGCAGACGGAAGTCTGAAGCCGTAGTCAATAAGGCTCTTTTTTCTTGCATAGTCACCTGCAAACATTCCTCGTACCTGTGGGAGCGTTACATGGGACTCATCGACAAAGAGCAGAAAATCATCGGGGAAATAGCTTAAAAGCGTGTACGGCGATGAGCCCGGCGCTCTGCCCGACATTATTCTTGAATAGTTCTCGATACCCGTACAAAATCCGATTTCCTGCAACATTTCCATATCGTACCTTGTACGCTGTTCAAGTCGTTGTGCCTCAAGGAGCTTTCCGTTTTCACGAAAATATGCAAGTCTTTCCTCAAGCTCCCTGTCAATTTCCGCAAGAGCCTTTTTCATCTTATCTCCCGACACAATGTAGTGTGACGCAGGATAGATTGCGGCATGTTTCAGAATCGCTTTGAGTTCGCCCGTAAGCGGATTGATTTCGGAAATTCTGTCAATTTCATCTCCGAAAAATTCGACACGGATTATAGAATCGTTTGATGCGGCAGGGAAAATTTCAACCACATCACCACGAACCCTGAACTTATTACGGGTAAAGCTTACATCATTGCGTTCATACTGCAGTTCAACAAGCTTTTTTACAAGCTCATCACGGGACTTTTCCATTCCCGGACGAAGTGAGATTACCATATTACGGTAGTCAATAGGATCGCCCAGGCTGTATATGCAAGAAACCGAGGCAACAATAATTACATCTCGTCTTTCGGAAAGTGCAAGCGTTGCGCTGTGGCGGAGTTTATCAATCTCGTCATTGATTGAACTGTCTTTTTCAATATAAGTATCCGTCTGTGCAACATATGCCTCAGGCTGATAGTAATCGTAGTATGACACAAAATATTCAACCGCATTGTCGGGAAAGAACTCTTTGAACTCACTGCAAAGCTGAGCCGCAAGAGTTTTGTTGTGTGCAAGCACAAGTGTCGGTCTTTGAACCTCTGAATAACATTTGCCATTGTAAAAGTTTTACCCGAACCCGTTACACCGAGGAGCGTCTGTTCACGGTTGCCTGCATTTATACTGTTTACAAGCTTTTCGATTGTCTGCGGCTGGTCGCCTGTCGGCTGATATTTTGAATGAAGTTTAAATTCCATAATACACATCACATTCCAAATACGGATTTTTTATTATGTTTCCTGTTACAAGGCTCTTTATTACAAAAGTCCTGTAACAGAAAACATATCCGAACAAAATTTCGATTTTAATTATAGAACAGATGTTTTAAATTGTCAAATGTTTCTTTTAAAGAACATTATTACTTTTCATAATAGAAGATGTTCCCTGCAAGCCTGCTTTCACGGAGAGAAACATAATCATCATCGGTTATTATGAAATGGTCGATAAGCTCAACTCCGACAGTTGCAAGCGTACTCTTCAAAACTATTGTTGTGTCAAGGTCGCTTCCCGAAGGCAGAGCCGTTCCGCTGGATGATTATGTGCTATAAACGCAGTTTGGCATTATGACGAAGTGACAAATCAACAATTTTTCTGACGGGCATATCGGATGAATTGAGTGAACCTTTTGAAATTATATCAAAATAAATCATCTTGCCCTTTGCATCACCGAGCATGAGAGCGACACATTCGTTTGTTCGACCGATAAATTTTGCTTTAAATATTTTACCGAGATTTTCATAGTCGATGATATTATCATGTGACATCTTTGATTCGGTATAAAGCCTTGCCATTTCGGGCAACATTTTGAGCAATGCGGCGGCATTTTCAGACAGACCGAATTCCTTCATAAGCTCGTCAATCGGAGCGTCACACACTCCGCCGACAGTGATATAACGGTCAAGCAGACGATGTGTAAGAGGATTTGTGTCCTTTCTCGGAATAGCATAGTAAAGGAACATTTCAAGAGCCTCATGTGTTTCAAACACATCAAAGCCGTTTTCTATGAACTTTTTACGCATTCTTTCACGATGACCGCTGTGTTCGTTATCGGTTGTCCGTGCCATATTATCCCCACCGCAAAATAAGTTTTTTCAAACTTTGGGGGCGGATAAAACCGCCCCGACTGATTAATATTAATAATTAAAAGCTGTTATTCCTTTACGCCGTACTGCTCATAGTAAGCGTCAATAGCGGCTTTGAGCTTGTCGTCAATAATAACCTTGCCCTTGTATTCCTTGTTGTAAAGGTGTTCAACAACCTCTGCCATTGTTACGATTGCAGTTGTTTTAAGGCCGTACTTTTCTTCAATCTCGGAAAGTGCGCTCTTTGTACCCTTGCCACGCTCCATACGGTCAACGGAAACAACAAGACCGATTGGGTTTACATCGCCCTGAGCCTTGATAATCGGGAGAGTTTCTTCAATTGAAGTGCCTGCTGTTGTAACATCTTCGATGATAACAACCCTGTCACCGTCATTGATAGGACTGCGAGAAGAATACCCTTGTCGCCGTGATCCTTAACTTCTTTTCTGTTTGAGCAATAACGGATATCCTGACCGTATTTTTCACTGATTGCGATAGTTGCGGCAACAGAAAGCGGAATGCCCTTGTATGCAGGTCCGAAAAGAACATCAAAATCAAGACCGAACTTGTTGTTGACAGCCTCTGCATAATACTGACCGAGACGGCGGAGCTGAGCGCCTGTTCTGTAGAAACCTGTGTTTACGAAGAAAGGAGTTTTTCTTCCGCTCTTTGTAACAAAATCGCCAAATTTGAGAACCTGACAATCAACCATAAATTCAATGAATTCCTTTTTGTAAGCTTCCATCAATAAAACCTCCGATACAAAATAGCTTTCGGACAAACATCTGTAATATCCGACACTTTTACATAATTCAACATTGTAAATTCTACCACAATATCTCGTTTTTGTAAATGACAGTTACACAGCTGTAATCAATCGTAATGTTATGTTAAAACAGAAAAAGACTTCGCAACAGAGTACGAAGTCTTTTTTGATATAACTTTAATTACCACTGAGAACAAATCTCCCAGTTATCCAAAGATGTTGCAAAATCGCTTTCATTTTCAACGATTCCACCGGTATAGAAATATACATCTGTATAACCGACAATATATTTTTGTATGGTAGTGCTCTCTTTGACAGTTATGGGAAAGGCATTCCAATTCACTCTTGCTCTCAACTTCTGTGCACAGTTAAAATCAACCTCACCTATTATATATTTTTGAACAAGCGTAGCATCTACTACACTAACAACTCCGTCACCGTTAACATCACCGAGAACAATATTCTGACAGGTCATTGTATTAAAAACTTCCAATAATTCATAGAAACATTCACTTATGTATTTCTGTTGTTTAATAGTATAATCTTTATCTAAAATTCCCTCGCCATACTCTTTAAGTTCAAAATTCGGATTGTTAACACTAAGGGCATTAAAAAGCTTTTCTCTTTTTTCAACAAATGTATTCCAAATTTCGTCAGAGTACCAGTTATTATCGTTTTTCTCATTAACAGCATAATAGCAAGTATAGCCGGCACCACTTGGTCTTATCCACGGATTCTCATAAAAATCCTTTAATTCATCATATTTATTTTGTAATTCTATACTCTCTGTTTCTTCCGATAAAGATAAAATTTCTTCTGCCAACTTATAACTATGGTCATAATAGTAATATGCGTACGGCTTTTTTCCACCGGTAGATGAAATATCCATCTTTACTTTTAACGCATAATTATAAATATACGAATAACTGCGTGACACCGCTGAAACAGAAAAAACGGCGGTGCTTGCAATTAATAATACAGCAAGTAATAAAGCACTTATTTTTTTAATACTCATAATAATCTCCTTTCAAAAAAGCGAAAAAGTAAACTCACGACCATACAATAAATTCGTTGTAAATTTATTGCATTATTTAAGACAGCTATATCTTATTTGATTCTAATAATATCACTTTCAACAATATTTGTCAATAATTACAAGAATAAATTTTTGAACATTAAAAATTTATTTAGTCAAACAAAATTATACACCGATTCTTTTGCCGCAAGCGACAAAATTACGCTTGACTTTATAGAACAAGTGTTCTATAATTAAATAAAACAAATGTTCGAGGTGATGCGTTGTGAATATTAATTGTGCCGTTGACAAAAGCAAATATAAAAAGGACAGGGTTATTCTTCACAGCGACTGTAACGGATTTTATGCGAGCGTTGAGTGTTTGCATCATCCCGAAATCAGAAACAAACCTGTTGCCGTGAGCGGTGATGCGGAAAATCGGCACGGAATTATTCTTGCTAAAAATGAGATTGCGAAGAAATATAATATAAAAACAGGTGAGGCAATCTGGCAGGCAAAGCAGAAATGTCCTGACCTCATAACCGTTCCTCCCCACTTTGATTTGTACAAGCGATTTTCAAAAATGGCGAGGAGAATTTACAGCGAATACACCGACAAAATTGAGCCGTTCGGACTTGACGAGGCATGGCTTGATGTTACCGACAATAAGAATATGAACGGCAAAGAGATTGCACTCGAAATTAATCGCCGTATAAAGCAGGAGCTCGGAATAACCGTAAGCATCGGAGTCAGCTTTAATAAAATTTTTGCCAAATTCGGAAGTGACTATAAAAAGCCTGACGCTATAACGGAAATCACACGGGAAAATTACAGAGATATTGTGTGGAGCTGTCCTGCAAAAGACCTTTTGTATGTTGGCAGAGCAACGGGCAGAAAGCTTGAATCTATCGGCATTTATACGATTAGAGATATCGCAACCGCAGATGTTACACTGTTGCGGTCATATCTTGGAAAATGGGGTGACCTAATTTACGGCTTTGCAAACGGATACGACTCTTCCCCTGTTGCCCATATGAACGAAAACAGCGAGGTAAAGTCAATCGGTAACTCAACCACAACTCCGAAAGATATGGTAACCTTTAACGATGTAAAACAGGTTATATTCGTTTTGTGTGACAGCGTTTGCAGAAGAATGCGTGAACAGGGGTTTATGGCAAAAACGGTTTGCATTACGATTCGTGACAACGAGCTGATGTCATTTAACCGACAGCACACAACGGAAATCCACACAAATCTTACAAAGGATATAACAAATACGGCTATTGAGCTTTTCAAAAAAAGCTATAAAATGGAAAAGCCGCTGAGAAGTATCGGGGTAAGCGTTACGGATTTTATTCACGATGATCAGCCGCACCAGATGAGCCTTTTGCGTGATGAAAAGCGACTTATTCAGAACGAACAGCTTGACAAAACACTTGACAGATTAAAAAAGCGATTCGGCAATTATGCTGTTCGCCCTGCCGTTTTGCTCGATGACAAGGAGCTTTCGGATTTTAACCCAAAGGAGGATCATACAATTCATCCTGTCGGATATTTATGATAACGATGCATCTTAGGCGAAAAATTAAAGATGTTTCTCTGATTTTAAGGGAGGTAACAAGCTATGAAAAAGTATGTTAAAGTTACTGCCACATTTGATTGTGACGGAGATCTTATCCCCGAATATATTGTGTGGGATGACGGAAGAAGATACCGCATTGACAAAATTTCCGATGTGCGGTATGCGGCGTCTCTCAAAGCAGGCGGTGCGGGAATACGCTACACCTGCCATATTCTCGGCAAAGAACGATACCTGTTTTTGGAGGAAAACAGGTGGTTTGTCGATGCCAAACAATAAGCGGAGGATTATATGCATAAGGTCAAAGCAAAAGGAATTTTATCTGCCGCAAACGGCATGAACATTTACAGAGGATGTCAACACGGATGCATTTATTGTGACGCACGCAGTAAATGCTATCAGATGAATCACCGATTTGAAGATATTGAGGTGAAAGAAAATGCCCCGGAATTGCTTGAAAACGCTTTAAAAAGGAAACGCAGAAAATGTATGATTGGTACGGGTGCGATGAGCGATCCGTACATTCCCCTTGAAAAAGAACTGAAACTGACACGAAGATGTCTTGAAATAATCAACCGCTACGGATTCGGTGTAACTGTACAGACAAAGTCGGCATCTGTTATGAGAGATATTGACCTGTTTACGAAAATAAACGATAAAAGCAAGGCTGTGTTACAGATGACGCTTACAACGGCAGACGAAAGCCTTTGCAGAATAATTGAACCGAATGTTTCCGTTACTAAAGAAAGATTTGAAACGCTCAAGGCATTTCACGAAAACGGTATTCCGTGTGTTGTGTGGTTTTCTCCGTTTTTACCGTTTATAAATGATACAAAAGAAAATATCGACGGACTTTTAAAGTATTGCATTGACGCAAAGGTTCGTGGAATAATATGCTTTGGCATAGGACTTACTCTGCGTGACGGTGACAGAGAATATTTTACAGCCGGCTTGACAAACACTTTCCGAATATGAAGGAACGATACATTTATACATACGGAAATTCATATCAGCTTACAAGCAGTAACAATAATGTTCTGATGAACAGGATTTCAGAAGTTTGCAGAAATCACGGAATTATGTTCGGAGTTGAAAATGTGTTTTCGTATTTGCATAAGTTTGAAAGCAAAACCGAACAGCTAAGTCTGTTTGACGGAATATAGAAAAATAAAAAAGATATACGGCAGAAAATTTTACCGTATATCTTTTGTTTTTTAAGTATTCACTGTTTTACAAATGTGATTTCATAGTCGTTATATTTAAGCACAACAGCCGAAATTTTACCGTTCTTTTGTGTGAGTACGGCGGAAGTATTTGTTCCGTCATCAAATGACAAATTGACTTTATCGGAAGCTGACACGGTATATTTTCCGCTGTGAGTTCCGTCATCCGGACTTCCCGGCGAAAGCCACAAAGTAAATGTGCCGTCATCGGAAAATGACATAGAGCCCTGATAAGCGCTGTAATTTGTGTTGTAAACCTCACTCATTTCAACCTCATCACCGCTCGCATTCTTAGCACCTTCGGGAACCCATGCAGATGAGGTAAGCTCGGCGGTTACTGACGGTGAAAGCACATTAACGGCAACGATTGCCGCAATAATAAATATGCAGGCAGCAATAACCGATGAAATAATTGCTGTTGTTTTCTTTTTCTTATTCTTCTTTTTTACAGCCCTGTTGGCCTCAAATTTTGCATAGTCAGGCTTTTTAACAGATTTTTTACTCATTTAATCACCGATATTTTACTTAAAGGATACAATAATTCCGCCGTAGTTTACGGTAATTTCAGCAGGAACATCACCGTTCCATTTGGTTACGGCAGCAATAACATTTTTATCGTTGGAATATGTTATTACGACGGAGTCGCCCTCAACAATGTACGCACCCGAATTTGCCGAGGCACTTGTGATTCCGTCAATGAATGTTCCGTCCTCATTAAAAGTAAATCCACCGCCTGAATAAGCAGAACCGAAAAGATCTCTCAAAGAATATTCTTCAGAAGAATTTTCGTCTTTTGCATAGTACGGAATAAGAGTTGCACTGAATTTTGGCTTTTGCTCCTCTCCGCTGATTGTCGGAACAACAATTTCACTGTCATTTGAAGATGTTTCGGCTGTGTATCCCTGTTCTGTCGGCTCTTGTGAAGCTTCACCCGATTTGGTTGCAGGCTGTGTGGTTTCGGATACAGAGTCGGAAACATTCTGTGTTGGGTTTGTATTACCGATGGTTGTTGAAGCAGCCACAGTCGGTACTGTTGTTGCCGAATCATTATTTTTACCCGAAAGATTCATAAACAGGATAACCGCACCTGCAATTACTGCAACAAGTACAACAACACAAATAATTATTATCAATGATTTTTTTGAACCTTTAACTGCGTGTTTACCGCTCATTTTGCGTTCTTCCTTTCTTCAGCCTCTTTTTTTAGCTTTAAAAGATAACTTCTTTTCATCATTTTTCCGTTATAGAAAATAAATTCATCACCGTCAGCCGATTCATCAATTTCAAGATCCGAATAATCTTCTGCAACAGGCTCTTCATCATCACGGAACTGACCTTTGCGTCTGTTCTCCATTTTCTTATCAATTGTCTTGCTCTTTGAATCCCTGTCAACAATCATTGAATACATATTCTTATAAACTGCAGAATTGATTATAAAAGATAAAATTGACGGAACAATGAACAATGCAAGAACAATTGTGAAAATGATGAGCAGTACCGGAGTAAAGCTGCACATAAGCACCGTTGCGCAAATGAGGAATAAAATAAGAATTCCGAAAACTGCAAACAGATTGTGTTTAAGCTCACCGAATGTCATAAGTGCGCTGTTTTTGTAAATATCCTTCATCTTGATATCAAAAGTAACCGTCATAGGCGGAACATAGAAGAACATAAACAGAAAGAAAATTGCAATTAAAATACAAATAACAAGCGGAACATAAAACATTCCGTTCTTTGAACCGAGTCCGAGATAAAGTACAATTGAGTAATAGCTGATAAAAACAGCGGCATACATCACAACGCCGTGTATGAGGAATCTGAGCAGATTTTCCTTTATTCCGCCGATGAAATTTGAGAAAACATCAACATTTTCCTCTCCCCTTACCATATGGGAAGTAACCTGAGTTATGCCGGCATAAAACGGAAAAAGCGGAATTATCGTAAGAAAATATATAAACATTGAATTAAGACCCGTAAGGGTATTAATCAAAAAGAAAATTCCGAATATTACGGCAAACGGCAATGCAAAAAGCACATTCGTTAGCAAAAGTCGTGGTAAATTGTGAAACAATGACGAGAAAAATCCTGTCAATGCTACAGCGTTCTTTTCCGATGCCATAGCGCCCTCCAAAATTAAAAATTGAACGCTCCCGAAAACAAGCACCACAAAGCCGTGTCCAGCAAGGTTGAACAAAAGGTCATTATGAGTGCCGAAACAGATCGGGAACAAAAATCAATCACCTCATTTTTCAAAGAATTTGTTTGATGAGAATGACCGATTAAGCTGAAAAACATCTGTTTGAAATTTCAAAAGCATATGCTGACAGCTTTACAAGTGCCAGACAGAACAAAAATGTTCCCGGCAACACAACAAGCAGATAAAAACCTGCTCCTTTAAGTGAATATGTAATAATAAGATATGCCGCAGTAAGTCCTGTTCCAAAGCCTTTAAATGCTGAAACAAACGGCAAAAACGGTATTCCCCACGGTGCAAGTCCCAAGAGGAATACAACCGTGAGAAATATAAAATCAGATGCAAAGCAGGCACAAAATGTGCTGACGGCATTCTGACCGAGCCTTGCATCAAGATTTGTAGTAAACAGAAAATCAAGGGAATCAAGCATTTGCTTATCGGCTTTTGATGCATAAATTGAACCGAAAACAAGTCCGGTAAGAAAAGCCGAAACAAAGATAAGCACCACAGAATATCGCCTTATAAAAAATCTGACATCAGACGGTGAAATTCCCTTTGATCTGCGAAAAAGATAACGCTTTTTAAAAGAAAATACAATGCTTTTCATAAAATACATTCCTCTCATTGGTTGTCCGTTAAAATATATGAGGAATGTATTCATTTTATGTTAAGACAAAATTATTTGCCAAGCTCCTCTGCCCTCTTTGTACAAGCGTCCATGCCGTCAAGAACAGCCTCATAGAAGCCGTGTTCTTTAAGCTTATCCATAGCGGCAATTGTTGTGCCTCCCTTTGAGCAAACCCTGTCTATGAGTGTTTCAACAGGCTCACCGCTGTCACGGAGCATTGCTGCCGAACCCTCAAGAGTTGCACATACAAGGTTCATGGCCTTGTCATAGTCGATTCCGCAATTTTTTGCGTAATCAGCCATAGCCTTTGCAAAAAGATAAATATAAGCAGGGCTGCTGCCGTTTACCGCAATTATTTCATTCATATGGCTTTCGTCAATATATTCGCAAACACCGCTGCCTGCAAACATATTGTAAACGATTGTTTTGTCATCATCGCTGATATTCTCAGACGGACAAAGGGCTGTTGCACCCTTTTTGAGCAAAAGAGGCGTATTAGGCATAACCCTTACAACAGGGCAGTCACATTCAAGACCTTTTCTTACATATGCAATAGATATGCCTGCGGCAATTGATACTACGGTTTTGGCTGTTGTAATGCTGTTTTTGAGGGACTCAAGAACTTCGGGATAATTCTGCGGCTTGACTGCAAGAACAACAATTGAGCTGTTCTTTGCAATTTCATCGGCAGATGTCATTACATTTGCACCCATATTTTTCATAGCGGCACACTTTTCTTCGCTTACATCAAAAACATTGATAAAATCAGCCTTGCCGTCGTTTTGTGCCATAAGACCTTTTATAATGGCTGTTGCCATATTGCCTGCGCCTATGAAACCTATTTTTTTCATTTTAAGACCTTCTTTGCAAAAATTAATATCAGATACCGAAACTCGGGTTTGAGTAACATGAGAAATGGAAGTGGTGATAATTGTGCTGACCGTCACGGTCATAATCGCCGTAGAGGAATGTTTCCGCCTCGTCAACTCTTCTGTACAAAAGTCCCCAATAGCAAGAACCTGCCGCATGGTGGTACTGCAAAAGTGCATCAATAAGGTTCTGCTTATTGACATTATTCAAATCTCTTGAACCGCCCGAAGCAGAAACATAATCCTTGTGGATATATCCTGTCGTGCCGTTTGAAAGCTTAACTTTATACCAGTTTGTGTTATAACGCTTGCCGTCAACAAATGTAAGTTTTGTTCCGTAGTTCATACGGGTAACAACGGAGTAGTTAGTTCCTGCACCTCTTCTGAGGTTTACATCTGAACCTGTGACCGTACCCGAAGCGCCTGCTTTGATAGTACCGCTTGAACCTGTGTTCAAGAGAACAGACTGGAGTTCGGAGTCATTGTAGAACACACCGCTGCCTACATTGTATGCAAAGCACACAAGTGCGTCAAACTGTTGCTGATTGAACTTTATACCGTTATTTACAAGGTAGGAATTTGTTGTGGTGGTATATCCGCCCTTGTTCACGGTCTGACAAAGATAAGCATATGCCTGATTTGAAGTTATGTTGTTGTAGAACTGTTCGCCTGAAATTACAACCTTGCCGTAACCGAGTGTAGGATCGGTTGTAATGCTGTCTGCTGTGACTTTTGAGAGAAATCCCTCATAGTTTGCAATAAGCTTGATTACCTCGTCACTCGCTCTGCGCTCGGCACAAGCTGTGGTGGTTTTATTGGTTGTTGAGGTTACAAACACCTCGCCCTCACCGCCGCCTGCCGTGGTGTAATACTTTGATTCGGTTTTAAATTTAGAATATGCTTTACAGACCATTTGCCTGATTTTGAAAGCTTTTGTGTACCTGTCCAGATATAGGAGTTACCGTCTTTAACCTTATTTTTTGCGGTGACCTTATAAGAGGTTGAACCGTTTGTAACTACAAAATACACGCCTACCCTGCCTGTGTCGGTAATAGCCTTAAAGCTACATTTGAATTAAGCGGAGCAGAGTTTGGTGACGCATAGCAGAAACGCACACTCTCCCTCGGCATAACATGTATAAGACAGGTTGCCGCACCGTATGATGTTGAGGCTGTGATTGTTACATAGCCCTTGCCTACCGTGTCAACAACACCGTTCTTAACTGTTGCGATTTTCGTATTTGAACTTGACCATGTGACACCGCTTGTGCTTGATTTCAAAAGCATTGACTTCTGCCACGGAAGATTTACATTACTGTTGGATATATTTACCGATGAGCCGGACTTTACGGTAATTTTGCAGGTTGCAGAATGCGAACCGCTTTTCGCAGTAATTGTTGCAGAGCCTGCTTTCTTGGCTGTTACAATACCACGAGAGTCAACGGTTGCAACGCCTGTATTTGAGCTTGACCATGAAACACTTCCCGACGCTGTTGCTGTGATTGCAAATCTATTGCCTGTGAAAATTGATTTGCTTGATACGGAAAGCTTAACAGATGAACCTGTTGACGGTTTTGCGGTTGTAGGCCGAGTCGTCGTAGGCTGTGTCTGACCGTTCATCTTAACATAGTCTTTCTTTACATAGCCTGTTTTTGAATTTGATGTAAGCTTAATATTATACCAATCATTGTTATAAAGCTTTGTGCTTACAAAAGTAACCTTTGTATTCAATCGCATACACTCAACGACAGAATATCTTGTACCGGCACCGCTTCTGAGATTTACATAATCGTCTGTTATATAACCGCTTACGGTTGACGCTGACGCAGTCGGCTGAGTTACAGGTTTGGTTGCCTTTGTTGCGGGTTGTGTTGCCTTCGTTGTAGGTTGGGTTGAACTGTTAATTTTTACATAGTCTTTTTTTATGTAACCTGTTTTAGCAGTTGAAGTAACCTTAACCTTATACCAGGCGGAGTTGTAGAGTGAAGTGCTTACAAAAGTAAGCTTAGTGTTCTTTCTCAGGCAACCAACAACAGAATAATTTGTGCCTGCTCCGCTTCTGAGATTTACATAATCATCAGAAACATAACCTGTTACGCTTGATGCCGTTGCCGAAGAACTTACGGCAACATATTCCTTTGTAACATAGCCTGTCTTTGAATTTGATTTAAGCTTGATTTTGTACCACTTGAGTTATAGAGCTTTCCGTTAACAAAAGTAAATTTTGTGTTCTTTGCCATACAGGTTATAACCGAATAATTCGTGCCTGCTCCGCTTCTCAGATTTACATACGACGCATTTATATAGCCTGATGCGCCTGCTGATACGCTTGCGGAAACCTCCTCGGTTGATTGAGCCGCATTAGCCGAAAATGCAGTTATTGCAACAACACCTACCGATACTGCCATAAGAACCACAAGGACTATGCAGACTATGCGGACAAACAATTTTTGCTTTTTCATTTAGGTCCACCTTCTCGAAACTTCTTTGAATTATAATTACTTGTGAAAATTACCGAATATTTTACCTCTTAATCTGCGAACATACTGCATAACAAATACGGTAATTGCATAATCATAGAGCAAAAAGAAAATATTTCCGGCAATCAAAAATGCCCACGGAACATAAAAACCGAAAACGGTAAATTCATCTGTCGGAATTGACAACAGCCATGTTGCGACAAAGAACGAACCGATGGCGGCAACATTAAACACCGCAAACTTGAGTATGTATTGAACTGCCCTGTTTTTGATTTTAAATTCAAAAGCGCCCTTTAAAATCGGATAATAGCCGAAAAGTGCAATGAAATATATAACAGCCTCTTTATCGCCGGCAAGGAGCGTTGAAAGCACGGCAGTTACACAAAACACACCGATTGCCCATCCATAGCCGTATTCAACAACTATGCAGGAAATGAGAATTCCTGCAAGACAGGGCAAAGCGTATGTTCCGATTGGAACGAGAGATGTCATCATCATAAAAACGAGTGAGAGTGCCGCAATAATTCCGCAAACCGCAATACGCATTGTCCCCTTTTTGATACCGTTTTTCTTCATATTAACATCCCATTCTGCAACAATCACACAAGCAGTTTGCACACATCATTCCTGCACAAATATCGCAGAAAGATGAACCTGTTGCGTTAGGATTTGTTTGAGTATAACCGCCGTAGTTGTATGCTCTCTGGCTCTGCATATTGTTAAGAGCGGCTCGGTATTCCGTGTTGTTAGGGTCCATATTGCACGCAGTTGTGAAATATGAAAAAGCCTGTTCAGACCAACCTCTGCGGTATGCAATCATCCCCTTGAGATAATGCCATTCGGCGGTTCTCATCGACTGTGCTGTGTTTTCAAGAATCTGATCGGCCTGATCAAGAAGTCCTCTCTGAATGTAAATTCTTACATTGTAGAACTGTGAGCTTGAAGAATTTGCGTTATATGACGAACTGCCTGTTGAGCCTGTACCCTTACCCTTCTGACGCATCTGATTAATCATATCGTATGCCTCATTAATCTCCTTCATTTTCTGCTCCGCAACATCCGCAAGAGGGCTGTCGGTGTAGTTATCGGGATGATATTTTTTAGCAAGGTTTCTGTACGCTGCTTTTACTTCTTCATCGGTAGCTGTTTCAGACACACCGAGAACCTCATATGGATTATTCATTATTGACCTCCGTATCAAGTTTGCTTGTTACTCTGTTTTGTGATGCAGGAAATCCCAAAAGCATCATATTATCTAAAATTCCCTTAAAGTCGGTAAAGTTCAAAAGATTGTAGCATCATATGCCCTTGCAAGTGACTGATTCAGCACCGCTTTTATAAAATCCGATGATTTTACCTCACCTGTTTTCTTGTTTACAAACGGATTAAATCCGTTTGATTTGATATCTTTTTCTATATCATCTGCGGCATCGACAAGATAAATCCACCTGCCGATATGATAGCCGAATTCATAGAGAACTCTTTTTTGAATTTCATCATGAGCCTCAGCCGACAATACAGCAGCGAGCATTAATGCCGTTGGATGAGCGACATATCTACAGACGGCTTTTCCGAATGTTCTGCATCATACTGCATTTTCATCATATCAGAAACCGCTTTGTCCATATCGGGATACTTATCTGCCGCCTTTTCCTCTGATGAGAAAAGAAAGGCTTTATGATTCTGCACAACAGCTTTTTAAAAAATCCGCTGTCCTGAATATCATCAATGATTTTATAATAAACCGATATCATTGAAAATGCGGCAGCCTTTCTGTATGCGTCACCCGAATCCGTTGCAAACTTGCATTTTTTAAGAGGATTACAGGTGCATCTGCCGTCTTTAAAGCCTTTGCACGAACGGTTAAGCGACATTAAAAGCATTGCATAAAATGTGCAGTCATAGCTTAGCGTAAATCTTGTAAACACGGAGTAATCCTTACCCATTTGCCTGCAAAGACCGCAATACACAGCCTTATAAGCCTCGGATTCACGAACAAGCAGTTCGCTCTTTTGAATCTGCAAATAACCAAACACGGATTTTCTCCTTTATACAATAATACATGGTATATTGTACAACAAAACAGAGTTAAAAGCAACAGAATAACGGTATATTCTTTGGATAATCAGCCAAAATGAGCTAATTAACGGGAAATGTTGCAAAAATTTCTTCTCATATTATAATCATAGTACAGATGTTCTCTTCTGTTAAGAATTGAATGTCAAAAATTATTTGCAAAACTAAAAAGGAATTTGCATATTATGAATGTTTACGATTTTGACAAAACGATTTACTATGGGGACTCAACAGCCGACTTCTATTTATTCTGCCTTAAAAGGCATAAAAAAATACTCACTCTTGCCCCATCGCTTTTGGGAGCATTTTTAAAATTCTATGTATTCAAAAAAGGTACAAAAACTGATTTTAAAGAAAAAATGTACAGATTTCTTACCTATTGCAATACTGAAAAGGATGTAAATGATTTCTGGAAGGAATACATAGGAAATATAAAACCGTTTTATCTTGAACAAAAGAAAGATGATGATGTAATTATTTCGGCATCGCCCGAATTTTTGCTGAAACCCGTTTGCAAAAGGCTCAAAATAAAAAACCTTATGGCGTCAAAGGTAGATATGCACAGCGGAAAATATTCGGGTGTAAACTGTCACGGCAAGGAAAAGGTAAAGCGATTTTATGAGGCTTTTCCTGACGGAAAAATTGACAATTTTATTCGGACAGTTACAGTGATTCGCCGCTTGCGGAGATTGCAGAAAAAGCTTTTATGGTTGACGGCGACAAGGTTGAAGGTTGGATATTCTTTAAATAATTTTTACGGAGCAGAAATCTGTTCCGTATTTTTATTTTTTCTGGTTGCCAAAACATTGAGCTGTGTTTGTCTGTGTCAGGCAACGTTTAAACGGTTTTATCCGTTGAAATAGAAAAATTGCTATATGTCATACTTCCGTCCTCGCCAATACGGCTTGTTCATCGTCATACTTTCATCAACGCTCTCCCTAAAAACAGTTGTTTCTTCTATCCACTTTTATTTTTACGGTTACTCTCTCCCCGTCATATTCACTAATACAAATTGATATAACGGTAACTTGCGAGTGACGGTGATTGCTATATGTCAAACTTCCGTCCTCGCCAATGCGGCTTGTTCATCGTCATACTTTCATCAACGCTCTCCCTAAAAACAGTCCACCGGACTGTTTCTTAACGGTCGCCTTCAGTCCCGTCACAGCGCTTGACGGTAAAATAAAAAGCAGTCAACACAAATGTGTCAACTGCTTATGGTGCGAGTGACGGACTTGACCCGTACGTCGTGAAACACACGCCCCTCAAACGTGCCTGTCTGCCTATTCCAGCACACTCGCATTTATCTCTCACTTTTTTCGTGAGCAGTATTGATTATACGGTAAAACTGTAATTTTGTCAATA
>ENA-OQAS01000088-OQAS01000088.1-human-gut-metagenome-genome-assembly--contig:-NODE-88-length-44608-cov-4.445988_pt1 | contig 44608 bp, 65 predicted proteins | sample MGYA00242733_ERZ504523 | MGnify/ENA primary metagenome ERZ504523 (study PRJEB26092, sample SAMD00036239) | human gut metagenome | host: Homo sapiens | study: EMG produced TPA metagenomics assembly of...
GGCAGAGGCGCTTGTGCGCCGGGACGCAATGCCCGCCGAGCAGAGCTTGCCCCGGTAAGCATTGAGGAATTGTTTGTACTGATGGTGAAAGGGGAGTGCGCTGCATGAAAGGCTTGCTATTAAAGGATGCATATCAGGCATGGTATTACGCAAAAACGGTCATTGTGGTGACTGTAGTCATGATGGGTGTGGGTGTGATCTCGATGATGAACGGGGCCAATTTCTTCATTGTCTATGCGGGCTTTTTGCTGGGTATGATGCCCATGACACTGCTGGCATACGACCAGACCAGCAAATTCAACGAATACAGTGCCGCGCTTCCGGCCACAAAAGAGCAGCTGGTGGGGTGTAAATACATTGTTGGTCTGTGCGGGCTGGTGCTGGCAGAGGCTTTTGCCGCCGCAGCCCTTGGCGTGGTAAGCCTGCACTGGACAGCTGTGGACCATGCGCTTGTGGTTTCCACGCTGGTGCAGGTGGGCGTGACCACCCTGCTCAGCAGCACCATCCTGCTGCCGCTGAGCTACCGTTTCGGCTACGAAAAGGCAAAGGTTGTGCTCTATTTCATAGTTGGTGCGCTCGCGGCCCTAATGGGCTTTTCCGTGGCCGCAAACGAGGACGGTCTTGTGAGAAACCTTCTTCCGCAGAGCATCTCGTCGCTGGGGCTGCTGGGTATTGCGGTGGCGGCTCTGGCGCTGTATGCTCTCTCGTGGCGGCTGTCTGTTGCATGGTACGGAAAGGCAGAGCAGTAAAATGAAGAAAAGTCAGATCGCGGGTATCCTGTTCGGTGTTGCTATGGGCGTTTTGTTCAGCGTGTCGATGGGGACAGTGGGTTTTGTGCTGGGCGCCAGCTTTGCAATTCTGGGCATGGTGATGTTCAAAGGATTGGATGACCCACAGGATAAAAAGTAAGGTGTAAAAAGAGCGACGCCCCTGCAGGAAAAGCTTTTTCTGCAGGGGCGTCGCTGTATTTATTTCTCGGACTCTTCGGCGGTTTTCTGTGCGGCTTCCAGTTCCTCCACCTGCTTTTGCAGGGCGGTGATTTTGTCGTCCATTTTCAGGAACGTCCACACCAGAACAGCCAGCACCACCGCAGGCGGGACCACCATCAGCAGGGACTGCTGGCACCAGAGCAGCAGCGAATAGCCGCCGAACACGGTAAAGAGGAACACGGCAAACAGGCTTGCAGCCAGTACAGCAAAAAATCCCATATAAATGCCCTCTCTCGGCTTATTCCTCGGTCTCGTCCTCTTCGTCCGGGTCCAGCTCGATGCTGAACACGGCTTTCCTCAGTTTGCCGCAGCCCTGCGCCTTCAGGCCGGATTTATAGGCTCTCCGGCCAGATACAGGGCAAACCGCCCCTCGCACAGCATTCCGGCAATGCTGGTGCCTGCGGTACCCACGGTGGTGTCGGTGGATTCGTCGGTGGGCTTTGTGGGGGTCAGCTCTGCAAGGCTCACCTCAAACAGCTCGCTGCCGTCCAGATCGGTCTCCAGCGTGATGTGGTTGTCGTGACGCTGGAACAGCGCTTTATCGGAAGTCAGCGGTGTGACGGTGCTCACAGTGACCACAGCCTTTTCACCGTCGATGCGGGTGCGTCCGGCGGCAGGGTGGTGATGTCCCGCGCCATGATATACTCAATGACGGTGTCGAGGTTGTCGCTCACGCCCAGATAGTTGGGCAGGTTGTTCAGGGTATCGTAGATCATAGAAGAACTCCTTTATCGTGCAAAACAAGGTTCACCGCCTGCATATAGCACAGACGGTGAACCGGAATTTTAAATTTTATTCTGCGTCCTTCGGGTCGGTCATCAGCTCTTTGATGCTGGGCACCACGCCGCCCAGATTCTGAAGCTCCGAAGGAATGATGATCTTGGTTGCCTTGCCGTTGGCCACCTTGGCCAGAGCTTCCAGACTGCGGATGGCCAGAACCTTATCGCTGGGCATGGCCTCGTTCAACAGGCGGATGCGTCGGCGTTGGCCTTCTGCACGGCCAGAATGGCCTGTGCTTCGCCCTCGGCTTCCAGAATGCGCTGTTGCTTCACAGCATCTGCACGCAGAATGGCGGCTTCCTTTTCGCCCTCGGCGGCAGTGATGGCAGCCTGCTTTTCACCGTCGGCTTTCAGGATGACGGCGCGCTTCTCGCGCTCAGCCTTCATCTGTTTCTCCATGGCTTCCTGAATCTCACGCGGCGGGATGATGTTCTTCACCTCCACGCGGTTCACCTTGATGCCCCACTTGTCGGTGGCTTCGTCCAGAATGGCGGTGATCTTGCCGTTGATGACATCGCGGCTGGTCAGGGTGTGGTCCAGCTCCATTTCGCCGATGATGTTACGCAGGGTGGTGGCAGACAGGCTTTCGATTGCCGCAATGGGCTGGTTGACACCGTAGGTGTAGAGCTTGGCATCCATCACCTGAAAGAACACCACGGTATCGATCTGCATGGTAACGTTATCGCGGGTGATGACCGGCTGAGGGGGAAAGTCTGCTACCTGCTCCTTCAGGCTCACCTTTTTGGCGATGCGCTCGATGAAGGGGATCTTAATGTGCAGGCCTGCCGACCATGTGTCGGAGTAGCTGCCCAGCCGCTCAACGACATACACCTTGGACTGGGGCACGATGACGATGTTGGTGATGATCACCAGCAGGACGACAAAGACCAGCGCGAGGATCAGAAAAAACATGACCATAGTGGTTCTCCTTTTTCAGATGTGTGCAACGTTTCAGCGCAGAACGCAGATCACGCTCTGCGGCTTTCGGTCAATACGGGCTCCACGATGAGCAGGGTGCTGTGCAGTTCGGTCACACGGCAGCGCTGCCCGGGGGTGAGAATGTCGCCGGGAGTGGCGCAGCGGCATTCCAGTCCACGCCGTCCAGTCGCACACGGCCCGGCAGGTCGGCGGTGACGGTAGTCAGCACGGTGGCCTCCCGGCCAAGGTTTCGGTCGCCATTGGTGGGGGTGATTTTTTGGCGCAGCTTTGCAGCCAGCGGCCGGAACGCCAGCAGGCACAGAATGCTTACCACGATGAACACCAGGGCCTGCGCCCGGAATGAATCCGTGAACAGGCAGGTGAGCAGGGCGGCAGCTGCGCCGACGGCGAACCAGACGGAGGTCATGCTGAAGGTGGAAGCCTCCAACAGCAAAAGCCCACCACGGCAGCCAGCCAGAGAAATGGAACAGTTCATGGTTCTCCCTCCTTATGGCCCTATTATAGAGTATCCCCCGGGTGGAAGGTCAAGCGTTTTTTACTGGAACGTTGCGCAGAAAACGAAATAAAGAACAAAATAAATGAAAAGCAGTGCAAGATGTAGTTTGCGGATACGGCCCTTTGCGTGAAAATGCAACAACGGGCGGCCCGCAGGCTGCCCGTTGTTGCGAAAATAAAAGATAAAATTTCCTCTGAATGTGCCCAGAGCGAACGCGGCGCATTCAAATCGTTTTTACTTGATATCGTAATAGCTGTGGTTCGGGTTATGCCCGTTCTCCTCCACCACGATGGTAAAGCCCATGGGGTTCACCTCCGTGTGCTTGCCGGAAGCCAGCGGCTCCACGATGATGTGCTCCGAGCGGTTCACGATGATCTCGGCGGTTTCAAGCTGGCCTACGCGCTGGTAGTGCAGGATGCCGTCCTGCGCCCGGAGCACCCGCAGCTCACCGGTGCGGAAGGCCTCGCAGGTGTGGCGCAGCTGCGCCAGCTGTGCCAGCACCGGCTTCAGGCGCTTTTCGTGGCTGTCCCAGCAGAAGAAGGCACGGTTGAAGGGTCGCGGTAGCCCTGCATCCCGATCTCATCGCCGTAGTACAGGCAGGGCACGCCGGGCAGCGTGTAGATGATGGCATAGGCCATGCGCAGGCGCAGCATCCCTTCCTCATAGGCTTCGCCGGTCACACAGCGGCCGCTCTGCCACTCGCGGCCCCGACCGTTGGCGGGCTCGTCCGCGATCACGGTGAGGGCGCGTTCGGTGTCGTGGGTGGAGAGAAAGTTCAGCGCAGTGTCCATGGCAGGGGCGGGGTAGTGCTCACAGATGGACAGAATTTCGCCCATGGCCTGCTCGGCGGGCTTACCCTTTACAAGTCCAGCACAGCGTTCTTGAAGGGGTAATTCATCACGCTGTCCAGCCCCTTGCCCAGCAGATAGGTGCGGCGCTGGCCAAAGCCGTATTTGGTGGTGGCGTCCTCCCACACCTCGCCCAGCAGGAACTTCTCCGGGCTGACCCGCTTGACAGCGGCGCGGATCTTTTCAATAAAGTCGTCCGGCAGCTCGTCGGCCACATCCAGACGGAAGCCTGCGGCACCGCGCCGCAGCCATGTGTCAATGACACCGCCCTCGCCGGTGATGAACTCCACATAGGAGGGGTTCTCTTCGTTCACCTCGGGCAGGGTCTCGAAGCCCCACCAGCTGCGGTAGCCGCCTTATACTTGGGGTCAAAATCGTACCAGCTGCGGTAGGGGGAGTTGGGGTCGCGGTAAGCGCCGCCATCCCCATAGCGGCCTTCGCGGTTGAAATAGCGGCTGTCGGAACCGGTGTGGCTGAACACACCGTCCAGCACGATGCCAATGCCGTACTTGGCGGCCTCGCGGCAGAGCACCTCGAACTCCTCGTTGGTGCCCAGCAGCGGGTCTACGTTGAGATAGTCGGCGGTGTTGTAGCGGTGGTTGGAGTGCGCCTCAAAGATGGGGTTGAGGTAAAGGTAGTCCACCCCCATCTCCCGCAGATAGGGCAGCTTGATGCGGATGCCTTCCAAGTCGCCGCCGAAATAGTCCTCGTTCAGGTGGCCGCCGGTCTCGTTGGGCTGCCAGAAGGGTTCGGCGTGTTTGTCGGCCTGATACAGCCGGTCCGGGAAAGGCATGGGCTTGTTCTCAATGCCTTCGCAGAACCGGTCCGGGAAGATCTGATAGAACACCTTGCCCTTGATGCACTCCGGGGTCTGGAAACCGGCATCGTAGACGGTGATCTGCCATTTTTCGCCTTCCTGCCAGCTGACAACGCCGCAGTTGTCCGGCCCGCGGTAGATGCGGCGGAAGTCGGTGTAGAGGTCGAAGTAGTAGAAGTACAGGCCCGGGTCGTTCAGCGGCAGCTCCACGGAAAAGTGGTTCTGCTGGGGGGTCTGGCCGTCGAACTTCATGCGGTAGTGCACCGGCACGTCATATTTTCCCTCCTTCTGGAGCACCAGATGAGGATCGACATAGCCCAGCTCTTCCGGGATGCACAGGGTCAAACGTACGGTCTGACCGGCCCGCAGTGCGCCAAAGGGCTGCTTGAAATAGGGGTCGTAGCTATTGAACAGACAAGACAAAGCAGGGTCGTCCTTTCTCAAAAAAGCCCCGGCGGGCCAAACGCCGCCGGGGCAGATGGATTTTTAAGGGAAAATTACTTGCCCATGGGCACCGGGGAAGCGTACCAGATGTCGCGTGCGTAGTCCAGCACGGCGCGGTCGGCGCTGAAGATGCCGCTGTTGGCGGTGTTCTTCAGGCTCATCTGTGCCCACTTCTCACGGTCGCCATACAGCTTCTGCAGGTCGGCCTGTGCACGGCGGTAATCCTTGAAGTCGGCCATGACCATATACGGGTCGCTGCTGCGCAGGTTCTCGGTCACTTCGTGGAAGTTCTCGCCATTCCAGCCGCGCTCCAGGAAGTTCAGAGCGTTGTTGCAACATCGTCGCCCATGATGAAAGCGTTGGGATGGTAGCCCACCTGCTTGAGGTTGTTCACCTCGGGGGTCAGCATACCGAAGATCAGCTCGTTCTCCTTGCCGGCAGCGTCTGCGATCTCCACGTTTGCGCCGTCCAGATACCCAGAGTGATAGCGCCGTTCAGCATAAACTTCATGTTGCCGGTACCGGAAGCCTCAGTGCCGGCCAGAGAGATCTGCTCAGAGACCTCGGCGGCGGGCATCAGGTGCTCGCTCAGAGAGACGCAGTACTCTTCCAGATAGACCACGCGCAGCTTGTCGCGCACAGCGGGGTCGTTGTTAATGAGGTCGCCCAGCTTGCAGATCATGCGGATCATCTGCTTTGCCATGTAGTAGCCGGGAGCAGCCTTTGCACCGAAGATATAGGTCTTGGGGATGAAGTCGGCGTTGGGGTTCTCCTTCAGGTACAGGTACTGGGCAGCAATGTTCAGCGCGTTCAGGTGCTGGCGTTTATACTCGTGCATACGCTTGACCTGACAGTCAAAAATGGAGTTCGGGTCGATGACCTGACCGGTGCTCTTTGCCAGATAGTTGGCAAAGCTGGTCTTGTTCGTCAGCTTGATCTCGTTCAGGCGCTTGAGAACGGTCTTGTCGTTCTCGAACTTGTTCAGCTTGGACAAATCGGAAGCATCATGCTTGTAGCCGTCGCCGATGGTCTCGTCCAGCAGCTTGCACAGGCCGGGGTTAGAGGCCAGCAGCCAGCGGCGGTAAGCGATGCCGTTGGTCACGTTCTTGAAGGCCTGCGGTTGAACAGGTAGTAATCGTGGAAGACGCTGTCTTGATGATCTCGCTGTGCAGCTTGGACACGCCGTTGATGCTGTTGGCGGTGTAGGCGCAGATGTTTGCCATGCGCACCTGATTGTCGCCGATCAGTGCCATATAGTCGATCTTGCCCTTGTCGCCGGGGAAGACCTTCTCCAGCTCTGCGCGGGCGCGGCGGTCCATCTCCACCACGATCTGGTAGATGCGGGGCAGGGTCATCTTGAAGATGTCCACGTTCCACTTTTCCAGAGCCTCAGCCATGACGGTGTGGTTGGTGTAGGAGAAGACCTTCTGGCAGATGTCGAATGCCTTGTCCCAGCCAAGCCGCACTCATCCAGCAGAATGCGCATCATCTCGGGGATGGCGAGGTGGGTGGGTGTCGTTCAGCTGGATGGCCACCTTGTCGGGCAGATTCTCGAGGGTCGCATAGCTGGACAGGTGGTTCTGGACGATATCGCCGATGGATGCGGCAGACAGGAAGTACTGCTGGCGCAGGCGCAGGATCTTGCCTCAACATGGTTATCGTTGGGGTACAGCACCTTGGAGATCAGCTCTGCATTGGCGTTCTTGCTCATTGCAGTGTTGTAGTTGCCCAGAGAGAAGCTGGACATATCAAGTCCGGGGCCTTTGCCTGCCACAGGCGCAGCTTTGCAACGCCCTTGCCGTCGTAGCCCTGCACATACATATCAGAGGGAACAGCCATGACGCTGTTGTAGTTGGTGTGCTGGATATAGTGGAAGCCGTTGTCCCAGTTCTCGTGGATCTCGCCGTCAAAGCGCACTTCCACAGCCTGATCGGGGTGGCTCTTCAGCCAGACCTGACCGCCGGGCAGCCAGTTGTCGGCACGCTCCTGCTGCCAGCCGTCCACGATCTTCTGCTTGAAGATGCCGTATTCGTACAGGATGGAGTAGCCGGTGCCGCAGATGCCGGTGGTGGCCATGCCGTCCAGATAGCAGGCAGCCAGACGGCCCAGACCGCCGTTGCCCAGACCTGCATCCGGCTCTTCCTCAAAGATGCTGTCAATGCTGATATCAGCGTCGGACAGGGCCTTTTTTGCCACCTCGTCCAGACCCAGGTTCAGCAGGCTGGTCTTCAGGCTGCGGCCCATCAGGAACTCCATGCACAGATAATACACCTGCTTGGTGCCGGTGCCAATGGCCTTGGACTGGAACTTCATGTGGTTCTCACTCATCATCTGGCGGCAGATCAGAGCCAGAGAACGGTAGATCTGCTGGTTGGAAGCAACGCTCAGCTCCACGCCGTACTCGCTGGTGAGCTTGTCCTGAAGAAGTTTACCGAATTCTTTCGATGTCATAAAGGTACTCCTATCCGCATAAGTTTTCAGCTTTGCTAAAATAATTGAAATAATTGGCGCCTGCAGGCACTTTCCCTCACTTGCTCTGCCGCCAACATAACAAAGATATTATAATATGGCAGAATGACAAATGCAAGGAATCAGGGGATTTTTCCGTAACTGACATTTTTTTATTGAACTTTCTGATAAATATGCCAAAATTTCAAAAAATACACTTTTTCTTGATGCTTATTTATATTATAATAGGGAAAGAAAGCTGTGTTCCGAAACATTTTCGGGGACAAACTCCGGGAGAAATGTGCCGGGTAACTCGCCCGGCGGGTGACAAGACACCAAAACGGTACCGGGAACGGTACCGTTTCCCGGCAAAAATCAGAAGATCACTGCCCGCTGCGGGCAGAAAAGGATAAAAAGGGGAAACAGATATGGTCAACAAGGTACGGGTGAACATTGCAGGTACGCCGTATGCCATTGCTACGACGGACCCGGAAAATATATTTTGTCGCTGGCGAAAAAGCTGGATGAAGACATCACCAAGCTTTTGGACGATAATGCGAATCTTTCGGTGACTAAGGCGGCGGTGTTCTGCGCCATGGATTATCTGGACGAATACCGCAAGAGCACCGGCAGTGCTGAGAATATGCGCAGCCAGATCCAGGATTACATTGCGGATGCTACCCGCGCAAAGCTGGCGGAAGATAAGGTCAAAGCAGAGAATGAGGTGCTGCGGCGGGAAGCTGCCGCCCTGCGCGAACAGCTGGAAAAAATGCGCAATAAGGAAGCCCGGCGCGAGGAGCGCGCCCAGCAGGCGGCACAGCAGTCTGCTGCCGAGGGCGAAGCGGACAAGGCGGAATAAGCCGTTTACAGGATAAAGGAGAAGTATGTCAAAGATCGAGATCCTTGCCCCGGTGGGCAACGAAGAAATGCTGCGTGCCGCTGTGTTCAGCGGTGCCGACGCAGTGTATCTGGGTTTTCGGGTTTCAATGCCCGCACCAGTGCCAACAATTTTAACGCGGATACGCTGAAAGATGCGGTCGCCTTCTGCCATGCGCGCGGCGTGGCTGTGCATGTGGCGCTGAACACCACCGTCTATGGCGGCGAGCTGCCCGCGCTGGAACAGGCCATCCGTGCCGTTGCAGCCAGCGGTGCCGATGCGGTCATCTGTCAGGATCTGGCAGTGGCAACGCTGATCGGTAAAATTGCACCGCAGCTGCCGCGCCACGGCTCCACCCAGATGAGCGTGCACAGCCTGCAGGGTGCGCTGGAGCTCAAGGAGCTGGGCTTCACCCGCGTGGTGCTGGCCCGTGAGCTGAGCATGCCCGAGGTGGAGCATATCACAAAGCACTGCGGCATCGAGACCGAGTGCTTCGTGCACGGCGCGCTTTGCATGTGCGTCAGCGGCCAGTGCTACATGTCGGCCTTTCTGGGCGGACGCAGCGGCAACCGCGGTTCCTGTGCCGGCCCGTGCCGCCTGCCGTTTGAGGCAAATGCCCTGCCGGAGGGCAAGCCGGGCCGCCTGCACCACCTGTCCTTAAAGGATAATTCGGTCATTGATAAGCTGGACAAGCTGCAGGCGCTTGGCGTGGCATCGGCAAAAATCGAGGGCCGTCTGCGCACGCCGGAGTATGTGGCGGCGGCAGTCAGCGCCTGTCTTGCAGGTCGCGAGGGCCGCGCCTACGACCGCGACCTGTTGAAGAATGCTTTCAGCCGTTCCGGCTTCACCTCCGGCTATCTGGATGGAAAGATCGACGGCACCATGTTCGGCGTGCGCAGTGAAGCAGATGCAGAACAGACCAAAAAGACCCTGCCCATGCTGCGGGAGCTTTACCGCCGTGAGCGCAGCCGCGTGCCGGTAAAGATGAAGCTGGAAATTGAAGAGGGTGGCGAAAAGCTCACTGTCACCGATGCAGACGGCAGCAAGGCCTTTGCCTATGGGGATGCAGAGCCGCAGCCTGCCCGTACTGATCCCACCGAAAGCCTGCACCGCAGCCTTGCCAAGACCGGCGGCACGCCTTTTGCGGTGGAAGATCAGGATATTACCGTGGAAATGGACGGTGGGCCGTGGTTTATCCCAGGCGGTGCGGTGAACGAGCTGCGCCGCGAAGCGCTGGATGCCCTGCTCAAAAAGCGGGAAGTGCTGCGCCCGTGGCCCACCACCGAGGAGCATGTGCCTGCCTGCCGCTGCGCACTCTGCCGCCCCACCGTACCTGCGTGCCCGGTTTGAGAGCTGGGAGCAGGTGCCGGAGCGGGCGCTTGACGGCATCGAGTATCTCATCCTGCCCATTGCGCAGGCCGACCGTGTGCCCCGGGAATGGCGGGCAAAGACCCTTTTGGAACTGCCCCGGGTCATGTTTGGCAAGCTGGAAGAGGATACCGCCCGCCGCATCGCGGCCACGCAGGACTCCGGTTTTGCAGGCTATGAGGTGAGCAATATCGCCCATCTGCGCCTGTGCCGGGGCCTGCCCATGAGCGGCAGCTTTGGCCTGAACATCACGAACCAGCTGGCCGCGCAGTTCTACGCGGACAACGGCCTTGGCTCCATGCTCATCCTGCCCGAGGTGAAGGACAGCGACATCAGCACCATTGCGCCCACCCATAACGGCAGGCCGGTGCCTACCGGTGTGCTGGTGTACGGTCACATGCCGCTGATGATCACCCGTGCCTGCCCGCTGCAGAACATCCACGACTGCGCCCACTGCGACAAGACCGGCGTGCTGACCGACCGCAAGGCCAAGAAGTTCCCAGTGCGGTGCGGCCTTGGTGTGCGCACCATCTATAACCCTGTACCTATTTATATGGGGGATAAGCCGGGCGCTTTGACGGTAGACTACGGTGTGGCTTACTTCACGCTGGAAAGCCGGGAGGAAGCGGCCAAAATTCTGGAGATGATCCGCACCCATGCACCCTTTGAAGGTGATTTTACCCGTGGGTTGTATTTTAAAGGTACGAACTGAAACTCCTTCCGTCATTGCTGACGCAATGCCACCTCCCTGAGGGAGCTGTCGAGCGTATGCGAGACTGAAGGAGTTGCTATAAAATCAAAACGAGGTATATTATGGAACCCATCACAGTAAAATATAAGGTATTGGACACCCGTGCCAAGGTGCCCTCTTACGCAACCCCCGGCTCTGCTGCCGCCGACCTGTGCGCCGTACTGGACGCGCCGCTCACCCTTGCCCCCATGGAGCGGGCACTGGTGCCCACCGGCCTTGCCATCGAGCTGCCCGGCCCCCACAGCGTGGCACTGGTGTACGCCCGCAGCGGCCTTTCCATCAAGCACGGCCTGTGCATGGCCAACGGTGTGGGCGTGGTGGACAGCGATTACCGCGGCGAGCTGAAGGTGCCCATGGTCAATCTGCAGGGAAGCCTACACCATTCAGCCCGGTGAGCGTGTGGCCCAGCTGTGCATCGCACCGGTGTACACCGCTGCCTTTGTGCCTGCCGAAGAGCTGGGCGATACCCAGCGCGGCGAGGGCGGCTTTGGCTCTACCGGAAAGTGAGATGGAATCATGAACCTGATCTTAGCTTCCGGCAGCCCGCGCAGGCGGGAGCTGCTCTCCTTATATACCACCAATTTCACCGTCTGCGTCAGTGACTTTGACGAAAGTGCGGTGCAGGCCGCTACGCCTGCCCATCTGGTGGAACAGCTGGCCCGGGGCAAGTGCCTTGCCGTTTCGGTCCAGCACCCGGGCGCTGTGGTCATCGGCTGTGATACGGTGGTGGATGTGAACGGCGAGGTGTTCGGCAAGCCCCACAGCGAAGAGGACGCAAAGCGGATGCTGCGCGCCCTTTCCGGTGCTACCCACGAGGTGCACACCGGCGTGTGCATCTCGGACGGTGCGCGCACTGAAAGCTTTGTGGACAGCTGCCGCGTTACCTTCTTCCCGCTGGGTGAAGAGGAGATCGACTTCTACGCTTCCACCGCCGAACCCTACGATAAAGCCGGTGCCTATGCCATTCAGGGACGGGCGGCCCTCTGGCTGGACCGTATTGAGGGCGACTACTACACCATCATGGGTCTGCCGGTGAGCCGCACCGTACAGCTGCTGGCACATTTTGTGTGATAAAACTGGAAAAAACGAAGAAAACTTGCGCAAACGCTTGAGAAATCATTGCCTTGCGGCTATAATAGAACTGTGTTATTCTGCGCAAAGGCGGCACAAAAGGGCTGCCGGATGTTCTGGCGCTATAGATAAAATGGGAAGCATAAGGAGAATTTTTACAATGGGCCTGTTTTCTAAAGATGTAGGTATCGATCTGGGTACCGCAAATACTCTGGTATATATGAAGGGCAAGGGCATCATCATGCGGGAGCCTTCGGTCGTGGCTGTGGATACCAAGACCGACGAGGTGCGCTGTGTGGGTGCCGAGGCAAAGGCTGTCATTGGCCGTACCCCCGGCAGCATCGTGGCTGTGCGTCCGCTGAAGGATGGCGTGATCGCTGACTTTGACATCACCACCAACATGCTGGAAAATTTCCTCAAGAAGGCATGCGGCAACAGCATGTTCTCCCGCCCCCGCGTGGTCATCTGCATCCCGTCCGGCGTTACCGAGGTGGAGCGCCGCGCTGTGCGCGAAGCTACCCTGAAGGCCGGTGCCCGTCAGGTGTCCGTCATTGAGGAACCCATGGCAGCAGCCATCGGTGCGGGCCTGCCCATCAGCGAGCCTACCGGCAGCATGATCGTGGATATCGGCGGCGGCACGGCTGAGATCGCTGTGATCTCTCTGGGCGGCATCGTGGCCTCCCGCAGCGTGCGCATGGCAGGTGATATGTTCGATCAGGCCATCATCGCCTTCATCAAGCGCAAGTACAACCTGCTGATCGGTGAGCGCACCGCAGAGCAGATCAAGATCGAGATCGGCTCCGCCTATGCGCTGGACCCCGAAATGACCATGGAGATCAAGGGCCGTAACCTCGTGGACGGCCTGCCCAAGAACATCGTCGTCCACTCTGAGGATGTGCGCGAAGCTCTGCTGGAATGCCTGGTCAAGATCACCAGCGCCATCAAGGAAACGCTGGAGCGCACCCCGCCGGAGCTGAGTGCGGATATCATCGACCGCGGCATCACCCTGACCGGCGGCGGCGCACTGCTGCGCGGTCTGATCAGCTGATCCAAAGCGAGACCGGCATCGACGTACACATTGCGGAAGACCCGCTGGACTGCGTGGCCAAGGGTGCTGGTGCGGTGCTGGATCATGTGGATGTCCTGCATGACGTGCTGGACACCGACGGCGGCCACATGTAACACGGGCAAGGCCCACACTTGCGGAAAAAGGCTCTTTTGCGCAGCGTCTGCGCTGATTTCCGCTGCAAACAATGTCTCTTGCGCGGATGGCAGGGCTGTCCGCGCTTTTCTTATGGCATGGCATCCACCCGAAACAGGAGGTACTCCCTTGAAGGATTTTTTTGACACATGGAAATTTAAGATACTGGTAGCCGTGGCGGTGTTTCTGGTGGGAATCATGGCCTATGCCGGTGCCAACGGACGGCTGACTGCTGCCCCGCAGGAACTGCTGGGCGTGGTGCTGATGCCGCTCCAGAAGGTCACATCGGCACTGAGCGGCGGCATTGGCTCGGTGTGGGAAAAATACACCAGCATCGATGAGGTCATGGAACAGAACGAACAGCTGGAAGCGGAGAATGCTGAGCTGCGCCAGCAGATCGTGGACTACGACCGCATCAAGGCGGAGAACGAAGCTACAAGGCACTGGCCCGCATTCAGGATTCCAACACCGAAGCAAGCTATATTTCTGCCTTTGTGATCGGCCGCGACCCGCTGGATGAGTTCGGAGGCTTTACGCTGGACTGCGGCACGGTGAACGGCGCAGCCGTGAACGATGCCGTGATCAGCGATAAGGGCTATCTGATCGGCATGGTGGTGGAAGCCGACACCACCAGCTGCAAGGTGATGACCATTCTGCACCCCAGCTTCAGCGCTGCGGGCGTGGTATCCCGCACGCGGGAAAACGGCATTATCAATGGCAGCACCGATTATGCCGGTGACGGCCTGTGCGTGCTGACCAATCTGGAACGCGCCACTGAGACGAAGATGGGCGATCAGGTGATCACCACCGGTCTTGGCGGAGTGTTCCCGCCGGATCTGCTGGTGGGAACCGTGCAGAAGGTGGAGCCGGAAGTCAGCGGCAAATCTTCCATTGCAGTGGTGCGCCCGGGTGCAGACCCGCGCACGGTCAAGCACGTATTCGTTATTACCGACTATTAAGGGGGCGCATTTGTATGGAATCACGCCGCATGCGCAGCCGCAGCCAGATCCTGAAATGGGTCTGCTACGCGGTGGCACTGTTTGTGTGCGCGGCACTGCAGACGACCCCCGGCCTGCTCCAGCTGGGGCAGGCAAAGCCGCTGTTCATTCTGCCGTTGTGTCTGGCTGTGGCCGTGTATGAAGGCGAGTTTGCAGGTGCGCTGTTTGGTGCTGTGAGCGGCCTTTTGTGGGACTACACCGCCGGGCGCACCGTGGGTATGCTGGCGCTGGAACTGCTGTTGCTCTGCTTTGCGCTTTCGGTGCTGGTGCAGGTGTATCTGCAGGGCAGCACATGGAACTTTGCGCTCATCAGCACCGGCACGGCCCTTGTGGTGCTCTCGCTGGACTGGCTGTTCTTCTACTACATGCCCGGCTACAGCTGGGCGCTGAGCCGCTGGCTGACCTTTGTGCTGCCTTCGGCCATGATGACGCTGGTGCCGTCGCTGATGCTGTTCAGTCTGGTGCGGCACATTTACAGCGCATTTAAAATCGACAACGGCGTAGTCTGAACCGCCGGAGGAAACGCGGATGAACCAAAACGAACGAAAAACCGTTGTGCGCCGGATGATCCTGCTCATTGCAGTGGCATGTGTTATCATGGGCCTGTACGTGATGCGGCTGATCTTTCTGCAGCTGGTCAACGGCGACGACTTCAAGGCCAAGGCCACCAATACCACCGACTATAACTTTACGGTCACGGCGGCCCGCGGCGATATCGTGGACAGTGCCGGGCGGCGCATTGCCACCACAACCACCAGCTACAATGTGGTCCTCAACAAACTGCTGATGGGCGACCGGGATCTGGACACCATGCTGCAGCAGATCGTGGAGCTGCTGCGTGCGAATGGCGAGAGCTGGAATGATACGCTGCTGATCGGTCAGGCGGACGCAGCAGGCAATTACGCCTTTACGGACGATGACACGTCCACCAGCGACCAGAAGCAGCTGGCAGACATGAAGGAAACGCTTGGTCTGCAGCAGTACGCCACCGCCAACGATGTAATGGAAATGCTGGTGGAAAAGAACGATCTGCAGGATTTTTCGCCGGAATGGCAGCGTGTGCTGGCCGGCATCCACTACGAGATGGACCGGCAGGCGTTCTCCAATGTGAACAATTTTGTCATGGCGGAGAACGTGAGCGCCCTCGCGGTGGCCACCATCAAGGAGCACAGCCTGCAGCTGCCAGGTGTGGAGATCGTGGAAACCAGCGCCCGCAGCTACGACCAGAGCGATGTCATCCCGGCGGTGCTGGGCCGTGTGGGCAAGATCACGGCGGAAAAGTGGAAGGTGACCGATTCCAACGGTCAGGTGACTATCGCTGCGGGAAAAAGGCTATAACATGAACGATGTTCTGGGCATTTCTGGTCTGGAATCCGTTTATGAGGACGAGCTGCGCGGCAAGGACGGCGTGGAGACCATCACCCGCAATTCGGACGGCGTGATCGTGGATACAAAGCTCACCACTGTGCCGGAGCCGGGCCATACCGTGCAGCTGACCATTGACAGCAACTTCCAGCGTGCCGTGGACAAGGCACTGGCGGACAACATTGATATGATCAACCGCGTGTACAATACCGGCACCATGAAAGCTGCCGCCGGTGCGGTGGTGGTGCTGGACGTGAAGGACGGCAGTGTGCTGGCTGCTTCCAACTATCCCAGCTATGACCAGAACCTGTATGCCGCTAACTACAGCGAGTACAGCTCCGACCCGAGCCTGCCGCTGTTCAACCGCGCATTGCAGGGCCTGTATACGCCGGGTTCTACCTTCAAGCCCGCCGTGGCGGTGGCTGCACTGGACAGCGGCCTCATCAACCAGTATTCTACCGTTTACTGCAACGGCGTGTACAACTACTTCAAGGATTACCACCCCCGCTGTACCCGCCATGGCCACAGCGGCAACATCGATGTGGTAACGGCCATCAAGTGGAGCTGCAACATCTTCTTCTATGATGTTGGCCGCCGCCTGACCAGCGATGTGTACGATGCCTATGCCTACAAGCTGGGTCTTGGCCAGCGCACCGGTGTGGAGGTGAGCGAGGCCGTGGGCCGTCTGACCACCAAGAGCGACTCCAACTATACGGCATCGCTGGATGTGCAGGCCGCCATCGGTCAGGGCAACACGGTGGTCTCGCCCATCCAGCTGGCTACCTACGCGGCAACGCTGGCCAACAACGGCACCCGTTACCGCACCCATTTCGTCAAGGCCATTCTGGACACCAACACCGGCGAGGTGCTCAGCGAGACCAAGCCCGAGGTCATGGATGTGATCGAAGGCACCGGCAACACCTTTGAGCTGGTGCGGCAGGGCATGAAGCAGGTGCCCAGCACCATCAGCGGCAAAATTTCCAGCTATCCGGTGCCGATCGCCTGCAAGACCGGTACACCTCAGCGCAGCGAGACCTATGCGCCCGGCAAGCACTATCTGAACGCCATGATGGTGGCTTACCTCCCGGCGGATGATCCGCAGATCGCCATTGGCATTAGCATTGAGTACGGAGGCTATGGTGCCCGTACCGGTGATCTGGTGGTGGATATTGCAAATGCCTATTTTGCCCTGAAGGATGGCAGCCTTGCCCAGCAGGCCGAAGCGGAAAAGGAAGCCGAGCAGGCCCAGCAGGAAGATCAGGCGCAGACCACTGACCCAGCGCAGGCCGCTGCAGGCCAGACCACCGGCAATGCCGCAGCCCAGCCTGCACAGATGACACCCGCCGCAGACACCGCTGCGCCGGAAACGGCAGCAGAAGGGGAAGCCCAGCCTGCCGTGCAGGACGAGCAGCAGCCCGCCGCAGCCACCGAGCAGAACCCCGATGCCATTGCGCCGGAGAACTGAAAACGGGAGACAAAACCGACACGGGAAAGGGCACTGCAGCGGGGTTTTGAATGGAAACATCCCTGAAAAGAAAACAAAATTGAATATTCTGTATAAAAAACAGTTGTAAAAGATTGGATTTTGTGATATCATTTCAGGCGAAGGACTTTTTTACAAAAGCGTTCCAATCGTTTAGGAAGAGGAGAGGGTAACGGATGACGATTGCACTCATTGCGCATGACTCCAAAAAGGAGCTGATGGTTCAGTTTTGTACGGCTTACTGCCGTATCCTGAGCCAGCATAAATTGGTGGCCACCGGTACGACCGGTAAGTTGATCGCCGAGGCTACCGGTTTACAGGTGCAGCGCTTTCTGGCCGGTGTGCAGGGCGGCGACCAGCAGATCGCATCCCGCATCGCCTGCAATGAGATCGACCTGCTGCTGTTCTTCCGCGACCCCATCAACGCAAAGCCCAGCGAGCCCAACGAAATGACGCTGCTGCGCCTGTGCGATGTGCACAACATTCCCATGGCCACCAACATTGCCACTGCCGAGGTACTGATCCACGGCTTGGAGCGCGGCGATCTGGATTGGCGCGATATCGTGCATCCCCAGAACTGACAAAACGATTTGGAATGGTTCCGCGTGCGCTGCGCCATATTCAGCGGAAACTATATTGATAATGCGAAAATCGGGAGCATCTGCGGATGTTCCCGATTTTCATTTTCACGGGAATGGGGTCCGAACCGCAGAATGCATTTCTGCCGCCGTGTGGCTGTTTCCGCAGGAAGCAAAAACAGCAGATGCCGTGTGCCGCAGCGGCCTTGCCTGTGAAAAAAAGAATTCCGGAAAATCCGCAGATTTTCGGAATTCTAATATAAAAATAATGTTTCCGCTGAATATGGCCAGAGTGCAACGGAGGCATTTGAAACGTACGGTTAAACTTTAAAATCCTCGGCCATCTCCGCCACATCTTCCGGGGCAAAATCGCCCAGCGGCAAGATCAGCCGTGCCAGCGTTTCCTGCGGCAGAGCTGCAAGAATCGTGCTGTCATCACTGCCGGTGCCTGCGGGCGGGCAGACGGTGTGCACGCCGTCTGCACCGGTCTCCACCCGGGCACGGTGAGTGGTTGCCACATATTGCATCCCAAGCTTGTCTGCAGCCGTCAGCAGGGCGGCAAACAGCGGCGTGCCGCCTTCGCCCAGAACGTCTGCGTCCTGCCCGGCCAGTGCTTCGGCGTTCAGCACGATGCACTCGATGCCAAGGGCCTCTGCTGCCTTTTTGGCGCTTTCCGCATCGGCGGTCTGTTCTGCTGCCAGCCGCACGGCAGCGCCCGCCACGGCAAAGCCCTGCTGCTGTAAAATGCGCACAGCTACGGCGCATTCTCTGCTGCCGTCCATCTGCACCAGAACCTTATCCTGATTCTCGTAGGTGTCGAACCCACTGCCGGGCAAAAATGTGTCGCTCATGTTCCCTGCCTCCCGCCATGTGCTTTGCTTTGGGCCACGGCCAGCTGGTCGCAGCGTTCGTTCTCCGGGTGGCCTGCGTGGCCCTTGACCCAGACATAGGTGATCTTGTGCCGGGCTTCCTGCTCCAGTGCCTGTGCCCAGAGGTCCGGGTTCAGGGCAGGGGAGCCATCTGCTTTTTCCAGCCCCGGCGCTGCCAGTTTTGGCCCAGCCTTCTGAAGCCCGTTGATGACATACTGGCTGTCGGAGCACAGCCGTACCTCGCACGGCTCCTTGAGCTGGCGCAGTGCTTCGATAAAGGCTGTCAGCTCCATGCGGTTGTTGGTGGTGCTGTCGTCGCCGCCGCTCAGCTCTTTTTCGTAAACTTTGCCGTTAAAACGGTAGCGCAGCACGGCACCCCAGCCGCCCGGGCCGGGATTGCCGCTGCATGCGCCGTCGGTGTACACTTCGACCTGCTTCATGCGGTTCTCCTTCTAAAATGAGTTGCTTCTATTTAGCGCTATTTTCCGGCTTCTGTCAAGTGCGAATGTATATTCCGTGCCGGAGCTGCCAAACCTTGGAATTGACAAAAAACGCCGGGAAATACTATACTTATCCTAACAAAATGCGTATAGGGGCGCACCGCAGGCGTGTGCCCGGGCGTTCCAACAGAAAAGCCACGGTCGCATCGAGCAGATGGACCTATCTGGCACAAAACCTCTTACGGAACAGGCAGCGGTTTGCAAAAAACACGCTGAGAAATAAATTCTATACGGTGCATCCAACGGAAGCCGATGCGATTTTTCAAGGTGCTTCCCATGCACAGCGCGGCTGTTCCCACAAGCGGGGACGGCCTGCGCTGTAATTATTTTGGAGGTCAGAATGGCACAGTCGAAAGAAAATACCAATAATTCCGCACGCAGCAAGGCAGCAGCTGCTGCTCAGAGCACCGGCGCACCCGCCGCGCAGACGGGCGAAAAGCGCCCCCGCACCACCCGCCGCCCTTATTATAACCGTCGGCCCCGCCGCCCGCAGCAGCCCAGAGAGGCCGCTGTGCCCATCCACATCTATCCGCTGGGCGGTCTGGGCGAAGTGGGCAAGAACATGACCGTGTACGAGTGCAACGGCGACATGATCATCGTGGACTGCGGCCTTGTGTTCCCGGACAGCGACATGTACGGCGTGGACATGGTTATCCCAGATTTCACTTTTGTGGTGCAGAACAAGGATAAGATCAAGGGCCTGCTCATCACCCACGGCCACGAAGACCACATCGGCAGCATCCCGTATCTGCTGCAGAAACTTGACCTGCCCATCTATGGCACCCGCCTGACCTGCGGCCTGATCCGCAACAAGCTGGAGGAGTTCGGTCTGGCAGGCAGGACCAAGTTTGTGGAGATCACCCCCAGACAGAAGATCAAGCTGGGCTGCTTTACCATTGAGCCATCCATGTGAACCACTCCATCCCGGATGCGGTGGCCTTTGCCATCGACAGTCCGGCGGGCACCATCATCCAGACCGGCGACTTCAAGATCGATTACACTCCGCTGGCCTGCGGCGTCACCGACCTGTCCACACTGGCCGAGTACGGTCAGCGCGGCGTGCTGGCCCTGCTGAGCGATTCCACCAACTCCGAGCGCCCGGGCTTTACCGCCACTGAGCAGAAGGTGGCTGCAGGCGTGCGCAATCTGTTCGCCCGTGCCCGCAACAAGCGGATCATCATTGCCACCTTTGCTTCCAACATCTACCGCGTGCAGCAGATCATCGATCTGGCTGTGGAGGATGGCCGCAAGGTGGCATTCAGCGGCCGCAGCATGGTGAACAACACCGCCATGGCGCAGGAACTGGGCTATATGCACATCCCGGAGGGCACCCTCATCAGCGTGGATGAGCTGAACCAGTATCCTCCGGAGCAGGTAGTGCTCATTACCACCGGCAGTCAGGGCGAACCCTTGAGTGCCCTTTCCCGTATGGCATCCTGCAGCCACCGTCAGGTGCGCGTGGGCCCCGGCGACTTCATTATCATTTCGGCAAATCCCATTCCCGGCAACGAGAAGAGCGTGACCAAGATCGTCAATGGTCTGCTGTTGCTGGGTGCAGAGGTCATTTACGAGAGCATGTACGATGTGCATGTTTCCGGCCACGCCTGTCAGGAAGAACAGAAGCTCATGCTCACCCTGACGAAGCCCAAGTATTTCCTGCCGGTGCACGGCGAGTACAAGCAGCTCAAAAAGCATGCCCTCACCGCCGCAAGCCTCGGCATCCCCACCAGCAACATCCTCATTGCGGAGAATGGCTCCAACGTCATCCTCAGTCAGGATGAGATGAAGCTGGGCGAGCCGGTGACGGCCGGTGCCGTCATGGTGGACGGTCTGGGCGTGGGCGATGTGGGAAATGTAGTCCTGCGCGACCGCAAGCACCTGTCCGAGGACGGTCTGGTCATCATTGTGGCCACCGTGGACAGCAAGACCGGCAAGGTGCTGGCCGGCCCGGACCTTGTGAGCCGCGGCTTTGTGTATGTGCGTGAGAACGAGAGCCTGATGGACGGTGCACAGAGCATCGTGGAAAATGCGCTGGACCGCTGCGTGGATGAACATGTGCGCGACTGGAACAGCGTCAAGACCCGCGTGCGCGAGGCACTGAGCAGCTATATCTATCGGCGCACCAAGCGCAGCCCGATGATCCTTCCCATCCTGATGGAGGTCTGATCCGGGCACGCTGCCGCAAACAATGCGGCGGAAGGCAGGAGATTTGATGAAACAAAAACCAAGATGGACATTGGAGATGCTCACCGCCAGTCTGGCCGTGCTGTGCAGCCTGCTGGTGCTGGTGCTGCTGATCCAGCGGCCCACGGCATGGCCGGCGCTGCTGGCACTGGTGGTGCTGTGGGGCGTTGTGGTGGTGCTGTTCCGCTGCCAGCTGCGCAAGTGGGTGGCCCGGTGGATGTGCGGCGGCAGCTTTGAAGGCTCCAAGCTGCAGTTCAGTCTGGAGCCGCTCTCTCAGCCGGCCGCGCTGCTTTCCGGTGAGACGGTGCTGTGGTACAATGCACAGTTCCGCACCCGCCTGTTGAACGGGCAGGATGCGCTGGTGAGCCGCGTGCAGAAGGTGCTGCCCGGCCTTGATCTGCAGCAGTGCCGCAAGCAGGAGGGCCAGCTGCTGACCCTCGCGGATGGCATGTGGAGCGTACACAGCTCCACGGTGCCCGGCGATGCGGAGAGCATGACCCTGCTGGTGCTGAACGAGGAGACCGCCCTGCGCAAGGTGGAGGCGGAATACAAAGCCAGCCGTCCGGGCTATCTGGTGTTTCTGGTGGACGGCTACGACGATGTGTTCGGTGACATGCTGGACAGCGAGCGTGCCCGCCTGCTGGAAGGCATCAACCGCACGCTGGAGGATATGATCGGCCGGGGCAGCGGCTTTTTGCGCCGGGTGGCCAGCGGCCGCTATATCGCTGTGGTGGAAGAGCGCCAGATGGAGCAGTTCGCAAACCGCGGCTACGATGTGCTGGACAAGATCCGTGCGCTGGATCCCAGCGTGAACCTTTCGCTGTCCATCGGCATTGGCCGCGGGGCCAAGACCCTGCGGGAAGCCCAGGATATGGCCGTGCAGGCGCTGGATATGGCGCAGGGCCGCGGCGGCGATCAGGCCGCTGAAATGACACCGGACGGCTTTACGTTCTACGGCGGCGTGAGCCACGGCGTGGAAAAGCGCAGCAAGGTGCGCAGCCGCATCGTGGCCGATCAGCTGGTGAAGCTGATCAAGGAAGCCGACCATGTAGTCATTATGGGCCACCGCATGAGCGACCTGGATGCATCGGCTCCGCCGAGGGCGTGCTGCGCATCTGCAAAATATGCGATGTCCCGGCGGTGATCGCGGTGCGGCGTGACGCTACCCTTGCGGGCAGCCTAATCGATGCATTGTGCCGTGCAGGCAGAAGGACGACTTTATCGACCCGAAGGACGCACTGCCCATCATCTCCAAGCGCACCTTGTGCATCGTGGTGGATACATATCAGGTGGGCCTTGTGGAAAGCAAGGATATTCTGGAAAAATGCGGCAAGGTAGCCGTGATCGACCACCACGCAAGGGCGTGGGCTACATCGAGAACCCGGCGTTGGTCTGCCATGAGCCGTATTCTTCCTCGGCCAGTGAGCTGGTCACGGAGCTTTTGCAGTACGTGGGCGAGCGCGACGACAAGCCCAACCGTGTGGAGGCCGAGGGCCTTTTGTCCGGCATCATGCTGGATACCCGCGATTTTACCCTGCACACCGGTGTGCGTACCTTTGAAGCTGCCGCTGCGCTGCGCCGCTATGGCGCGGAGACGGAGCGGGTGCGCCAGCTGTTCGATGTGACCATGGTGGAGTACAATGCCAAGCAGATCTGGTGGAAAAAGCACGCATGTACAAAAATTGCGCGATCTCCGTCAGCGGCGAGGTGGCACCGGAAGCCCGCGTGGCCATTGCACAGGCGGCAAACGATCTGCTGACCATTCAGGGCGTGGATGCCAGCTTTGTGGCAGTGCAGGTGGGCACAGGCGTGAACATCTCGGCCCGCAGTCTGGGTGCCGTGAACGTGCAGGTGATCATGGAATCTTTGGGCGGCGGCGGCCACCAGACCATGGCAGCAGCACAGCTCAAGCATATCACGCCGGAAGCAGCCCGTGCCCGCATCGAAGGTGCCATCGACAAATACTATGCATCGCAGAAAAAGGGCGATGTAGAAGGAAAATAAACGGAACAGAGAGGATCACACCCATGAAACAGTACGATTACCTGATCGTTGGTGCCGGCCTTTACGGCGCGGTCTTTGCACAGGAAGCAAAAAAGGCAGGCAAGAAGTGCCTTGTGATCGATAAGCGCAGCCACATTGCAGGCAATATCTACACGGAGCCGGTGGAGGGCATCAACGTCCACCGCTACGGTGCACATATCTTCCATACCAACAACAAGGCTGTGTGGCAGTATGTGAACCAGTTTGCAGAGTTCAACCGCTACACCAACAGCCCGGTGGCAAACTACCACGGCGAGATCTACAACCTGCCCTTCAATATGAACACCTTTAATAAGATGTGGGGCGTTGTTACCCCTGCCGAAGCCAAGGCCAAGATCGAAGAGCAGAAGAAGGAAGCAGGCATCACCGACCCGCAGAATCTGGAAGAGCAGGCCATCAGCCTTGTGGGCACCGATATCTACGAAAAGCTCATCAAGGGCTACACTGGCAAGCAGTGGGGCCGTCCCTGCACCGAACTGCCGGCTTCATCATCAAGCGTCTGCCGGTGCGCTTCACCTACGACGACAACTATTTCAACGCACTGTATCAGGGCATTCCCAATGGCGGCTACACCGCATGGTGGAAAGATGCTGGACGGCACCGAGGTGCGGCTGAATGTGGACTATCTGGCCGACCGCGAAAATCTGAACGCTCTGGCCGAGAAGGTGGTCTACACCGGCCCGGTGGATGCCTACTTTGGCTACAGGCTGGGTGCTCTGCAGTACCGCAGCGTGCGGTTTGAGACCGAGGTGCTGGACACCGACAACTATCAGGGCAACGCGGTGGTCAACTATACCGATGCGGAAACTCCCTACACCCGCATCATCGAGCACAAGCACTTTGAGTTCGGCACCCAGCCCAAAACGGTCATCAGCCGCGAGTACAGCGCTGAGTGGAAGAAGGGCGACGAGCCGTACTACCCCTCAATGACGAGAAGAACGGTGCCTGTATGCCGAGTACAAGAAGCTGGCCGATGTGGAGCCGGACGTGATCTTTGGCGGCCGTCTGGGCGAGTACAAATATTACGACATGGACAAGGTCATTGAGGTAGCTTTGGACGTGGCTGCAAAGGAACTGGCGTAACCGCTTCTTGGGCAGAATGTGGTCGTGTGGGGCAGGCTTTTTGCCTTTTTGCAAGAAACATCGCCGCCGGGTACGTTCTCTTTTGCGTGCCAAAAGAGAACCAGAAAGCACCCGCTACTTTCGAGGCGCGGGAGGCACGAATTAAGGGCTGCACGCCCTTAATAATCCCAAAGCGGTTGGGCTCCATACAAAAATCCAAGTCGCCGCGCTAAAGGATTTTTGTGTTACGCCGATTTAAAGTCGCTGCGCGACGGCCGCAGGCCGACAGCAGCATATGCCGTTTGCCGTTACGACCCCTCCCGTGAAAAAGTAAATCAGAAAAATCCGCAGATTTTCTGATTTACAAATTAAAAATAAAATTCCCGCTGAATATGGCCAGAGCGGAGCGGCGGCATTTTAAATGGTCAGGCGCTTCCTCTTGCCCAAAAGCGACAAATGCGCTATACTATAAACACAACAACTGCACCGGTTTTCCGGTGAGAAGTGAGGGATAACATCATGAAAGTGATTCTCAAGCAGGATATCAAGGGCATTGGCAAGAAGGACGAGATCCACGAGGTCTCCGACGGCTACGCCCGCAACTATCTGTTCCCGCGCAAGCTGGCCGCTGTGCAGATGCCAGCGCTGTGAACGTTGCCCGCAGCAAGGAAGCTGCTGCCGATTTCCACGAGGCTGAGACCGTAGCTGCTGCCAAGGATCTGGCCGCAAAGATCGAGGGCAAGACCGTGACCATCAAGGCCAAGGGCGGTGCATCCGGCCGTCTGCACGGCAAAGTCACCGGCAAGGAAGTTGCCGATGCTTTGGCTCAGCTGGCAGGCGCACCCATCGATAAGAAGAAGATCGAGCTGGAGACCAAGGACATCAAGGATGCCGGTGTGTTCAACGGCAAGGTCCGTCTGCACGTTGGTGTGGTCGCTTCTTTCAAGATCATGGTGGAAGTGGAACAGGCCTGATTTTTCTGCCATCTGCGCCCCCTCACAGCAGGGGCGCTTTTTGGCTTTTCAGCGAATGATGCAAAAGGATAAACTACCATGCCGAACGAACGACATTATTCCAATGAACTGAATCTGGAAAGCGTGGGCATCAACCTGCCCTACAACATGCAGGCAGAGCAGAGCGTGCTGGGTGCGGTGCTGCTCAAACCGGAAACGATCACCGACTTGGTGGAGATCATCCGTCCGGAGATGTTCTACACCCGGCAGAATGCGCAGATCTACTCCGAAATGCTGCGCCTGTTCACCGCCGACCAGACCATCGACTTGTGACGTTGCTGGACGCTGTTATCTCGGACGGTGTGTTCCCCAGTGCCGACGAAGCAAAGGTGTACCTGACCGGCCTTGCCGAGACGGTGCCCAGCATTTCCAACGTGAAGGCCTATGCCCAGATCGTGCAGGAAAAGTATCTGGTGCGCCAGCTGATGGGCGTTGCAAAGGACATCCTGCAGGATGCCGGAGATGAGCCGGATGCCGACCTGCTGCTTGAAAACGCGGAGCAGCGCATTTATGAGATCCGCTCCGGCCGCGATTCCAGCGCACTGACACCGCTTTCCTCCAGCATGGTGGAGACCCTGACCAACCTGCAGAAGATCAGCGGCCCGGATGCAGACAAATACAAGGGCATCCCCACAGGCTTCCGCCTGCTGGATACGGTGCTCACCGGCCTTGGCCGCGGCGACCTCATCATCCTTGCGGCCCGCCCCGGTATGGGCAAGACCAGCTTTGCGCTGAACATCGCCACCCGCGTGGCCATGCAGCAGAAGGTGCCGGTGGCCATTTTCAGCTTGGAAATGACCAAGGAACAGCTGACCAACCGCATCCTTTCTGCTGAGGCCGGCATCGACAGTCAGGCATTCCGCACCGGTGCCCTGCGCGCCGAGGACTGGGAATATCTGGCCCTTGCCACCGAAAAGCTGCACGATGCACCCATCTATATGGACGACACCTCCGGCATCACCATCACCGAGATGAAGGCGAAGATCCGCCGGGTGAATCAGGACCCCACCCGCCCGAATGTGGGCTCATCGTCATCGACTATCTGCAGCTGATGACCACCGGCCAGCGCAGCGAGAACCGCGTGCAGGAGATCAGCTCCATCACCCGAAACCTCAAGATCATGGCAAAGGAAATGAATGTGCCCATCATCGCACTTTCTCAGCTGTCCCGTGCGGTGGAAAAGCAGGGCAACAATTCCAGCCACCGGCCCCAGCTTTCCGACCTGCGCGATTCTGGCTCCATCGAGCAGGACGCTGACTGCGTTCTGTTCCTGTACCGCGATTCCTACTATGCCAGCCAGAACCCGGACGGCGCTGAGGTGGATGCCGATACGGCAGAGTGCATCGTGGCGAAGAACCGTCACGGCGAGACCAGCACGGTGCCGCTGGCTGGGATGGTGCCCACACCCGCTTTATGGATGTGGACTTTAAACGCTGATGAACAATGAAAAAATTCTGGCGCATGTGCGCATGTTTGTTCTGCGAGAAAAGCTGCTTTGTCCGGGTGAGCCGCTGCACTTGGCCGCGGCAGTGTCCGGCGGGGCGGACAGCATGGCACTGCTGCGCATCCTGCTGGCCCTGCAGCCGGAATTCGGGTTTGTGCTTTCGGCCTGCCATGTGAACCACGGCCTGCGCGGTGAGAGCGCCGACCGGGACGAAGCCTTTGTGCGGGCGGAATGCGCCGGCTGGGTGTGCCGCTGCGGGTGTTCCATGCTGCAGAGATGGCCGACGAAGTGGGCCTGCCGTCGGAACATGCCGGGGAGGACTGGGCGCGCCGCCTGCGCTATGCCTGCTTTGCGCGTTTGTGCGGGGAGGGGATAGATGTCGTTGCAACGGCCCATACTGCAAATGATCAGGCTGAGACCCTGCTGCTGCGGCTGGCCCGGGGCACGGGGCTGCACGGTGCGGCAGGCATCCGGCCAAAGCGCGGGTGCTACCTGCGGCCATTGCTGGCCCTTACCCGGCAGGATACCGAAAGCTTCTGCCGTGCAGCCGGCAGGCATGGGTCACAGATGAGACGAACGCGACCGATGCCTATGCCCGCAACCGGGTGCGCCGTGCGGCACTGCCTGCACTGCAGAGCACCAACGGCGCAGCGGTGGAAAACCTTGCCCGCTTCTGCGAGAAGGCAGCCCGCGCGGATGCCTATTTTGCCCGGAAGGCCGAAGAGCTGCTTTCCGCTGCACGTCTGGATGCGGCACAGGCTGCCATCAAAAGCCCGGAAGCCTGCACGGTGTGGCGACTGGGCCCGCTTTCCGCTGCGGATGCGCTTATTTTGGAAGCAGCCATGCATTCGCTGACGGCTCCCGTGCGTGACGCAGAGGAAAAATATGTGCAGCTGCTGTGCGGCCTTGTGCGGCGCGGCAGCGGTGCGGTACAGCTAACTGACCGGGTGCGCTTTTGTGCCGGAGACGGATGCTTCTGGCAGGAGATTGTGCCGGAACGGCCCCGGCAGCAGGAAGACAAACGGCCGGAAAGCCAGCCCTTTCAGCCGGAAAAACAGGCAGAATACTGCCTTGCGGGCGGCTGGAAGGTGACTGCAGGGCTTTTTACGGCTGATTTTGAAGAAAAAATACAAGTCGTTCATAAAAAAGACTTAAAAAATCAGGCGGATTATGCTAGAATAACTACGTTGTATGCTGGTCTTGTCCTGCGCACCCGCCAGCCGGGAGATGTCTACCGCCCGGCGGGGCGAAGTGTACACAACCGGCTGCGCAAGTGGATGAACGAAACGGGCATCCCGGCCAGCCAGCGCGATCAGCTGCCGCTGCTGGCGGCGGGCAGCGAAGTACTGTGGGTCTGCGGTGCGGGCTTTGCCGAGGGCCTTGCCCCGGATGCAGACACTGCGCAGGTGCTGCAGATGGAAATGGAACATAGGGAGGAAATAACATGAGTATGCATGATGATATCAAGACTGTTCTGGTCAGTGAAGAAGAGTTAAAGGCAAAGGTTGCTGAGCTGGGTGCCAGATCAGCAAGGATTACGAGGGCAAGAACCTTGTTCTGGTGTCCATCCTCAAGGGCTCGGTGGTGTTTATGGCCGACCTGATGCGTGCGGTGAGCATTCCCTGCAGCATCGATTTTATGGTGGTGTCCAGCTACGGTGGCAGCAACACTGTTACCAGCGGCCTTGTAAAGATCATCAAGGATCTGGACGGTGATCTGTCCGGCAAGGATGTGCTGATCGTGGAGGATATTCTGGATACCGGCGTCACCCTCTCGAATCTGGTGCCCATGCTCAAGATGCGCAACCCCAACTCGGTAAAGATCTGCACCATTCTGGACAAGCCCAGCCGCCGCAAGGCCGATATCCAGCCTGACTACGAGGGCTTCCAGGTGCCGGACGAGTTCGTGGTGGGCTACGGTCTGGACTACGATGAAAAATACCGCAACCTGCCTTATGTGGGTGTGCTCAAGCCTGAAGTCTACGAGAAGTGATTTCTCACACTATAATTCATCCAAGAACTGGAGTTGATTTTTTTGCAATCCAAAAGACCCCGTTTCAATCCGCTGATCCTTGCTCTGGCGCTGGCGGCGGTGCTGATGGTCTGGTCGGTGCTGGGCGGCACCGGCTCTGCCAGCAGCTCTTCCATGGAATATTCCACGGTGGTGCATTATTTTGAAAGCCTGCAGGTCACGCAGTTCTCGCTGGACCTGAACACCGGTGTCATCACCATGAACCTCAAGGAAGGCGGCAAGAACAACCTGCCCCTGCCCGATACCACGTCCCAGAGCACCACGCAGGCCACCGGCGGACTGCTGAGCGGTATGCTGTCCTCCTCGGATGAGGATACTGCTGCGCAGAAGAACAGCGACGGCACTGTGACGGTGCGCTACAAGCTGCCCTATGCATCCATGTTCGTCAAGTATGTAGGCGACTACATTGCCGCCTATGACGAAGCAAACCCGGATGCTCCCATGGTGTACGATTATACCCTGTCAAGGAAAACATCCCATGGATGGAGATCCTGTTCTATCTGGCAATGCTGGGCTGCACCGGCTTCCTGCTGTTCTCCATGATGCGCGGCGGTGCTGGCGGCGGCGGGATCATGAACGTGCAAAGCCAAGGTGAAGGACGAGCACGAGAACCAAAAGACAGCCACCTTTGCCGATGTTGCCGGTGAGGACGAGGAAAAGGAAGAGCTGAAAGAGGTCGTGGAGTTCCTGAAAAGCCCGGAGAAGTTCAACACTCTGGCGCACGCATTCCCCACGGCGTGCTGCTGGTAGGCCCTCCGGCACCGGCAAGACCCTGCTGGCCCGCGCCTGCGCAGGCGAGGCCGGTGTGCCTTTCTATTCCATTTCCGGCTCTGACTTTGTGGAAATGTACGTCGGCGTGGGTGCATCCCGCGTGCGTGACCTGTTCGATAAGGCAAAGAAGTCCATGCCCTGCATCATCTTCATTGATGAGATCGATGCTGTGGGCCGTCAGCGCGGTGCCGGTCTGGGCGGCGGCCACGATGAACGCGAGCAGACCCTGAACCAGCTGCTGGTGGAAATGGACGGCTTTGAAGCCAACGACGGCATCATCGTCATGGCGGCCACCAACCGCGCTGACATTCTGGATAAGGCCCTGCTGCGTCCGGGCCGCTTTGACCGTCAGGTCTATGTGGGCCTGCCGGATGTCAAGGGCCGTGAGGAGATCCTCAAGGTCCACACCAAAAAGAAGCCGCTGGCCCCGGATGTCTCTCTCAGGGTCATTGCACAGCGCACCGCAGGCTTTGCGGGCGCAGACCTTGAGAACCTTGTCAACGAAGCGGCTCTGCTGGCTGCACGCCGCAACCGCAAGGCATTACCATGGAGGATATCGAGGAAGCTTCCATGAAGGTCATGGCTGGCCCGGAGAAGAAGAGCCGCGTTGTGACCCCGGAGGAAAAGAAGCTGACTGCTTACCACGAGGCAGGCCATGCTGTGGCGGGCTTCTACTGCAAGCATCACCCCCGTGTGCACGAGATCACCATTATCCCGCGTGGTCAGGCTGGCGGCTACACCATGTACCTGCCCGAGAAAGACCGCAGCTACGTGACAAAGGGCGAAATGTTCGAGGATATCGTTTCCAGTCTGGGCGGCCGCGTGGCCGAACAGCTGATCCTGGAGGATATCTCCACCGGTGCTTCCAATGATCTGCAGCAGGCCACCAACATTGCCCGCCAGATGATCACCAAGTACGGCTTCTCGGAGCGGCTTGGCCCTGTGGTGTACGGTACCTCGCAGGAGGAGACCTTCCTGGGCCGCGATCTGGGTCAGGGCAAGGGCTACAGCGAGACCACCGCTGCCGAGATCGACGGCGAGATGCGGGATATCATCGATGAAGCCTACGAGACCTGCCGCCGCACCCTGACCGAGCACATCGATCAGCTGCACGCGCTGGCACAGGCCCTGATGGAACGCGAGAAGCTCAACGAGCAGGAGTTCAACACCATTATGGCGGGCGGCACACTGCCCCCGCGTGAAGGCGATGAGCCGAAGCCGGAACAGCCTGCTCAGACCGTGCAGGCTGCCCCTGCAGAGACTGCTCAGCAGGCCGAAACTGCTGAACCTGCAGAGACCGCTGAGCCTGCGGAGCAGGCCGAAACGGCAGAGCAGATGCCGGAGACCGCTGCACCGGAAACGCCGGATGCACAGGACCCGCAGAACTGATTTGATCCAAACGGAAAGGAGCGAGTGTCGTGGAGGAAAATTTTAACCCGGTCGCACGGACCCGCGCAAACTATTACACCCCCGGCAGCCCGGTGCAGTTCGTCTGCGTGGAGCTGCTCAAGGGTGATGTCAGCGGGGAGCACGCGGTCTGCCTGACCTTCAAGAATATTTCCAAGGTGACCCTGACCGCGCTGGAGATCCACTTCAAGTGCAAGGGCGTGGACGGCGTGATCCTGTGCGAGGACCGGTTCGAGTACCGTGACTTGGAAGTAAAGCCCGGCGAACTGTTTGGCATGGACGATGCGGTGTTCGTTACCGCAAAGGCCATCACCAGCGTGGATGTTTCGCTGTGCAACGTGTACAACGGCAAGCGGGTGGTGCATCTGGACGGCATCAAGCGCGTGCGCCTGCCTGCCCCCAAGCGCTGTCTGCTGAGCTGGAAAAGGCGCTGGAGACCCGCATGAACCGCCCGGAGCTGAAGTATCAGCGCAGGTGTTTGAAAATGGCTGGTACTGCGCCTGCGGTGCCTTCCACCCGAAGGAGGAGGATACCGTGTACTGCTCGGAGTGCGGCTGCGACCGCATCCTGCTGCAGAACGCGCTGAACACCCTGCTGCAGCCGGAACAGCCTGCCCAGACCGAGCCGGAACTGGAAACGCCTCTTGCCCCGCAGGCCGAAGAGCTACCCGCATCATGGGCGCAGCGCCCGTGCAGGAGGAGCCGACCCGGATCATGGGTGCACCGTGCCGTGAAGCAGAACCACAGCCGGAAGAACCTGCTGCAGAGCAGACCCGTGTGCTGGATGCCGGAATGCGGACACAGTTCCCGGGCAGGGCATCTCATGCAGCTGCGGACGAAGGCACCGTGTGATGCCTGTTGCAGCCCGTCGTGCACAGCCGATATCTCAGCAGCCGGAGCCTGCCTATGACGACGAGGAAGAATACGAGGACGAGCGCGACAGCGTGGCCGAAGCGCTGATCCGCTGGGTGCCGCCCATCACTGCCATTGTCTGTGCAGCAGTGGCACTGTGCGGCTTCGTGTATTACCAGTCGTGCTGTAACACAAACAGCAGCGGAGAGGCGGTATGCCTTCTCCGCTTTTTTGTATGCCAGAAGAAGGGAGAACCATTATGCCGGAAGAAGCCTTACAGGCTGCCTTTGAGATCAAGACTGCCTGCGATGAGATCAGCCGCCGCCTGCTGCGCTGGCACTGGGAGCACAAACCCGGTGCGCACAGCTTGGTGCATTGCTGGATCACGTTGCACAGCGCCAGCAGGAAAGCCCGGACTATTACGACCGTATGCCGGATCTTTCCGGCAAAAACAGCTGGCAGCAGCTGGATACCACCATTTGTATGCGGGTTCTGCTGGACCCGGAAAAGGATGCCGCCAAACCGCTGGACCTGCTGGGCAATACCAGCAATCCGGGTGCGGCCCGCCGCGCCTGCAATGCTGTGCGCACCGCCCGCAACGAAGCCGCCCACGCCACCGATCACACCGATGCCGCTCAGGCGGCGATCCTGTTCAACGAGGCGGTGGAGAGCTTGGAAGACGGCTATGTGGGCACGGCTTTCCGCGAGAATGAGCTTGCCCGCTATTACCGCGATGCAGAAAATTATCTGGCACGCTGCGGCGCAAAGGAGCCGATCGCATCCAGCCGTACGCCGGAAGAAAAAACGGCTGCGCACGAGCCAGCCCGCCAGAGCACAAAGCAGGGCCAGAACCGCAGCACCCAGAGCCGCAAAACGGCCGGCAGCCGTTCCTCCGGCAGCAGAAGCACCACAGCGCGCAGCAGCTCGGCCAAAAGCCGCAGCACGGCAGGCCGCAAAAAGAAACAGAGAAGAACTGGCAATAAAACCGTGTTTATCGTTCTGCTGGTGGTCCTGCTGCTGGGGCTTGCCGTGCGTGCATGGAGCATGGGCGCAGCCTGACCGCCTGTAATGCCCTGCTTCTCAGAAAAAAGCCGTCTTTTGTACACAGTTGCCAGAAAAACAAAAATGCGTTCGGAATAAACCGGGAAAAGCGCATCTTGCGGGATGGATGAAAGCGGTTTATAATAAGCATGAAAACGTTTACACATAACAATGCATCCCAAAAGAGAGAAGTACTGCAAATGACCATCAGTGATATTGCAAAAATGGCGGGTGTATCCAGTGCGGCGGTCAGCCGCTACCTGAACGGAGGCCCCCTGAGCGAACAGAAGAGGGCTGTCATCCACGAGGTAGTGGAAAAGACCGCTACCGCCCGGATACCGCCGCCCAGACTCTGCGCACCGGAAAAGTGAATCAGGTTGGGGTGATTGCTCCCAGCATCGGCTCCCAGTCGGTGGGGCAGATCACGGCAGGCATTGCCAGTGAGCTGGATGCAAAGAGCTATCTGATGCTGCTGGGAAACACCGAGCTGGACGCTCAGCGGGAATTGGGCTATCTGACTGCCATGCAGCGCAACCACGTGGCGGGCATCATCCTACTGGGCAGCTATTATACTCCTCAGCTGGCGCAGGCGCTGAAAAACTGCCGTGTGCCGGTGGTGGTAACAGGCCAGCGTTTTCAGGATGTGGCCTGCGTGTACAACGACGACCGCACTGCAGCCCGGGAACTTGCCCAGCGGATGCTGGACCATGGCCGCAAAAGGATCGTTTATATTGGCGGTACAGAGCGGGACGATGCCACCGGCGTGCAGCGCCGTGAGGGCGTGCAGGATGCGCTGAACGCTGCCGGACTGAACGGCGAACAGATGCCCCGCATCTGCTGTAACGCCTTTACCATGGAGGAGGGCCAGCGCTGCATGCAGGAACTGCTGGTGCGCTGCCCGGATCTGGACGGTGTGGTCTGCGTGACTGACACGGTGGCCTTTGGTGCCATGCGTGCCCTGCGGGAAGCAGGACGGCATGTGGGGCAGGATGTGGGTCTTGCAGGCGTTGGCGACAGCTGGGCTGGCAGCATGATGGAACCGGGGCTGGCCACGGTGCGCTTTTACCAGAAGCAGGTGGGGCAGGAGGCTGCCCGGATCCTGCTGCAGATGCTGGAAGAAAATGGAAGCAGCGGGCCTGTGCGTCAGGTGACGCTGGGCTATCAGATCGTGGAGCGAGGCTCCCTTTGATGATAAAGGATAAAAGTATGGGTCGTAAGCTGATTTTTCTGGATATTGACGGCACGCTGCTGCCGCCGGGTGATATGCTCATCCCGGAAAGCACTCTGGCTGCACTGGATCGCGCCAGAGCAAACGGACACAAGCTGTTTTTGTGCACCGGCCGCAACCACCGCATGACCGAACCGCTGCTGCGGCACGACTGCTTTGCGGGCGCAGTGTGCAGCGCCGGCGGCTATGTGCTGTGCGATGGAAAGACTCTGGTGGATATCCCCATGGAGCCGCAGCAGGCTGAAGGCGTGCGCGCGGCGCTGGAACGCAATGGCGTGGAGTGCACGCTGGAAGCCCGGGATGCCACCTTTGGCGGAAGCAAGATGGCTGAGAGGTGGAAATTTATCCACAAAAAGAACGATGCACCGCTGAACAGCGAAGCAGAACGCTGGCGCAAAGCCATGGAAGAGGCATGTCCATCCTGCCGCTTTCCGATTACAAAGGGGAACCGCTGTATAAGATCGTGTTCATTGCCGACCACGAGAGCGACCTTGCCGAGGCAAAGCAGCTCTATGCCGACCAGTTCGTGTCTGCGAAAGCAAACTGGACCGCCTGACCGATGGCTTTGTGAATGGTGAGCTCATCAACCGCAAATTTAATAAGGCACCGGAATCAAGGCCATCTGTGATCATCTGGGCTGCACGCTGGCGGATACCATCGGCTTTGGTGACAGCGATAACGATCTGCAGATGACCGATGTGGCAGGCATCAGCGTGTGTATGGCCAATGGCTCTGAAACACTGAAAAAGCGCTGTGACCGCATTGCGCCCTCGGTATATGAGGACGGCATTGCAAAGGAGTTCAAGGCGCTTGGCCTGATCTGAACAAAAATAACAAAGGCTGCGGCAGGGATAAGACCCGGGCCGCAGCTTTTTTGCTGCCACAGGGTTTTATAAAACGGAAAAACGTGGTAGAATAAACCAGAATGCCGGGTTCAAAGCCCGGCAAAAAGGGAGGAATTGAAATGCGTTCCGTTCTGGAAGTATGTGTGGACAGCGCTGCCAGTGCACTGGCAGCAAAGCGCGGCGGTGCCAGCAGGCTGGAACTGTGTGCCGACCTGATCGTGGGCGGTACAACGCCCAGCCTTGCGCTGGTGCGTCAGGTCAAGGCGGAGACCGGCCTGCCGGTGCGTGCTCTGCTACGGCCCCGGTTCGGAGATTTCTGTTACGACAGCTACGAGCTTGCCCAGATGGAACAGCTGGCCGCAGAGCTGGTGGAGGCCGGGGCGGATGGTATCGTGACCGGTGTGCTGACCCCGGAAGGGCAGCTGGATGCGGATGCCATGCGGCCCATTTATGCGGCGGCGCGCAGGGCAGCGGAAAAGGCAGGCCGTCCGGTGGCGTGTACCCTGCACCGTGCCTTTGATGTCAGCGCCGACCCCTTTGCGGCACTGGAAACGGTCCGGAGCATGGGCCTTTGTACCATCCTCACCAGCGGGCAGGCGGCGAGTGCCCCAGAGGGAGCGGAGCTTCTCGGCCGACTGGTGGAGCGGGCAGGGGACAGCGTGGAAATTCTGGTAGGTGCCGGTGTCACGGCACAAAACATCCCGGCACTGGCCGCACAGACCGGGGCACATGCGTTCCACCTTTCCGGCAAGCAGGTGCTGCAAAGCCGCATGACCTTCCGCCGCGAGGGTGTGCCCATGGGGCTGCCGGGCTTTTCAGAGTTTGAGGTATGGCAGACGGGTGAAGAAAACATCCGTGCTGCACGGCAGGCACTGGATGCGATCAAGAACAACTAAAACGAAAGCGCTCTCCCAACGGAAACCCGGTGGGAGAGCGCTTTTTATGATGATGAATTTGAAGGGTGAAGATAGCTTAGTAATGCAGCTCGTCGCCGGTCAGTGCTTCCAGCACCGGCAGCATGGCAGCGGCTTCGGCTTTGGCAGCAGGCAGATCCATATCGCGGTAGTTGCCGCACTCCACTTCGCTGGCCCCGGGCACAGCGCCCTCAAAGCCAGCCATGAAGCGGAAGGATTCCACCGTCAGCTCCAGTGCCTCGGCGGGAGTCAGGCCGCGGGTGAGCAGATAGAAGCCGGTGCGGCAGCCCATGGGGCCAACGTAGATCACACTGTCCTGAAAGGCGCTGTTGCGCGCATAGGTGGCAAACAGATGCTCCAGCGTGTGGGCGGCACCGGTGGACAGGTAATCGCCGTGATTGGGCCTTTTCATGCGGATGTCCCATGTGAGAACATCGCCGTCCTGACGGCTCAGATACATGCCGCGGTCCAGTTTGGTATGGTCAACACAGAAGCTTGCAATGCGTTCCATGATCTTCTCCTTTGGCTTATGCCTGCAGGCGCTGCACGCTGCCGTGAGCGCAGTCCACAGCGATCATCAGACCGTCACGGATGTGGCTGGTAGCACCGGCGGCACCCACAACGGTAGGCTTGAGCAGGGCCTTGCCGGCAATGGCAGCGTGGCTGTTCAGGCCCGGCTCTTCCACCACCAGAGCGGCGGCATCACGCACGTAACTCAGCATTTCGTTGCTGGTGGAGGGCACCACCAGAACCATGCCGGGCTTGAACTTTGCACGCACCTCTTCCAGCGTGCGGCAGACGCAGGCCTTGCCGGTGGCGCTGGTCACGTCGGCATTCTCGCGGCCAACGCCCACACCGGTAGCCAGACAGTTGCCTACCATGTGGATCTTGATCATGTTAGTGGTGCCGGACACGCCCACAGGCACGCCTGCGGTCACAACGGCCAGCTCACCGTTGTGCAGGTAGCCGTTCTCCTTGGCCAGAGAGGTGGACATCTCGATCAGCTCATCGGTGCTGTGTGCCAGAGGCATCATCAGCGGGTGATGCCCCAGCTCAGAGCCAGCTGACGCTGCACCTGCTCCTTCATCACGCAGGCGATGATGGGCTGTTCCGGGCGGTACTTGCTCAGCAGACGGGCGGTGTTGCCGGACTCGGACACGGTGACGATGGCGGCAGCGTTCACGTCCTTGGCGGTCAGGCAGGCAGCGTGTGCAGTTGCATCGCTCACGCTGATCTTGCCGGTGTTCTCGGTGAGGGGAACAAAGCGGGCGTGGTTCTCCTGCTCGGTGCGCTCAGCAATGGCAGACATGGTCTTGAGAGCATCCACCGGATAAGCACCGGCAGCAGTCTCGCCGGAGAGCATGATGGCAGAGGTGCCGTCGTAGATGGCATTTGCCACGTCGGAGATCTCGGCACGGGTGGGGCGGGGGTTCACGATCATGCTGTCCAGCATCTGGGTAGCGGTGACGATGGCTTGCCAAAGGAGAAGGAGCGCTCGATGATATTCTTCTGAATGCCGGGCAGCTCGGTAAAGTCGATCTCAACGCCCAGATCGCCGCGGGCCACCATGACAGCATCGGCTGCAGCCAGAATGCTGTCGATGTTGTTCACGCCCTCACGGTTCTCGATCTTGGCGATGATGCGGATATCGGAATCATACTCGTTGAGCAGGTTGCGGATATCGTACACATCCTGCGCGGTGCGCACGAAGGAAGCAGCGATGAAGTCGAAGCCCTGCTGTGCGCCGAAGATGATGTCGTCGCGGTCGCGCTGGCTCATATACGGCATGGACAGATGCACGCCGGGCACATTGACACCCTTCTTGTTCTTGATCTTGCCGTTGTTCAGCACCTTGCACACGATGTCGGTGTCGTTCACGGTGATGATCTGCAGCTTGATCAGGCCGTCGTCCAGCATGATGGTGCCGCCGGGCTGCACGTCCTGCGGCAGGTCCTTATAGGTGATGGAGCAGATCTCCTTGGTGCCTTCCACCTCGCGGGTGGTCAGGGTGAAGGTCTGGCCGGCTTCCAGCATTTCAGTGCCGTTCTTGAAGTCCTTCAGGCGGATCTCGGGGCCTTTGGTGTCCAGCAGGGCGGCGACCGGCTTGCCCAGCTCTTCACGAATGGCCTTCAGCTTTCAAAGCGGCCAGATGCTCCTCGTGAGAGCCGTGGGAAAAATTAAAACGGGCAACATTCATGCCGTTGGCGACCAGCTCGCGCAGAACGCTTCCTGATCGGTGGACGGACCCAGAGTGCAGATGATCTTGGTTTTTCTCATATACTTTTACTACCTCCAACTACAACTTCACATTCTCTATTTTGCGGCAGGCTGTCCGCTGTCATACAGACAGCTGCGCGCGGCCAACGGGAAAAAATCCCATGCTGTGGTACAAAAGCAGAAAAGTTCTGCTGTTCAAAACTTTTCCACTTACTATTATATCCGCTTGGATACAATAGGGCAAGAAAAAATCAAGCTGCGCTGCAATTTTTTTTTGCAGCTAAGATGCCTTTGACACGAAATAACGCAGCAACGAATAAAAACGCAAAACGCTTCGTCGGATTGTGAACGAAATGACGAACATTTTGGTGAAAATGACGGATATTTGCAGCACAGCAAAAACGCTTGCATCCGGCACAGGATTTGCTTATAATGATAAGTAAAGATAGTATCACTTATCCGGGGCAGGTCCCCGGAAGAAATGGAGAAAAAACGATATGGAAAAGCGTGTTTTTCTGATCGTCCTCGACAGCTTTGGCATTGGCGCAGAGCCGGATGCCGCCGCCTTTGGCGATGAGGGCACCAACACCCTGGGTGCCATTGCAAAACATCCCAACTTCAACTGCCCCAACCTGCAAAAGATGGGCATGTTCAACATTGATGGCGTGACCGCAGGCGAAAAGACCGCAGCGCCCATCGGCTCCTTTGCCCGCCTGCAGGAGCAGAGCATGGGCAAGGATACCACCATTGGTCACTGGGAGATCGCCGGTGTGGTAAGCCCCAAACCGCTGCCCACCTTCCCGAACGGCTTCCCGGATGAGCTGATTCACGAGTTTGAGGAAAAGACCGGCCACAAGGTGCTGTGCAACAAGCCCTATTCCGGTACGCAGGTGCTGAAGGATTACGGCGAGCAGGCCATGAAAGAAAACGCCCTTATCGTCTACACCAGTGCCGACAGCGTATTTCAGGTGGCCGCCAACGAAGAGCTGGTGCCGGTGCATGAGCTGTACCGTTACTGCGAGATCGCCCGCGAGATGCTCAAGGGCGAGTACGGCGTGGGCCGCGTGATCGCACGCCCCTTCCTGGGCCACACTGCGGATACCTTCTACCGCACCACCAATCGCCACGACCTGAGCCTCAAGCCGCCCCGCGCTACCATGCTGGATCTGCTGAAAGATGCTGGCAGGGATGTGATCGCTGTGGGTAAGATCTTTGACATCTTCGACGGTGAGGGTGTGACCGAGAAGATCAAAACCACTGGCAACACCAATGGCATCGCCTTTACCAAGGCCCTGCAGACCCGCGACTTTGAGGGCCTTGCCTTTGTGAATCTGGTGGACTTCGATATGCTCTACGGCCACCGCCGCGATGTAGCAGGCTATGCCGCCGCTGCCACCGAGTTTGACAAGTTCGTGGCCGACTTCATCCCCGGAATGCGGGAGGGCGATCTCCTCATGATCACCGCTGACCATGGCTGCGACCCGTCCTATACCAAGACCACCGACCACACCCGCGAGTATGTGCCGTACCTGATCTGCGGCAAGGGCGTGAAGCCTGGCGTTGACCTTGGCACCCGTCTGTGCTTTGGCACCATCGCCCAGACCATCTGCGAGTATCTTGATGTGGATGCTTCCTCTCTGGACGGCAAGAGCGTCTGGAACGAGATCAAGGCATAATTATTTTGAATGAGAAAGCCGCCTGCATTGGTTCAAGATGCAGGCGGCATTTTTATGCAGTTTATCGGCACGGACTTTCTGGTGAAAAAGCAAAACAGGAAATGACCGCAGTCGTTTCCTGTTTTGCAAATAAAATAATATTTCCGCTATAGAGTCCGGGGCTTGCGCAGAGGATATTTCAAATCGTCAGGCCGCGTCGTTCTGCTGCGAAGCAGCATCCTGAATGGCACCCCAGATGGAGGAAGCCGCATTGTAGATGGACGATGCAGCCTGTTCCACCTCTTCCTGTGTGGGCAGGGAGATGACGGTGCTTCTCCGGCCGTATCACCGCTGCCGGTCTCGCCCTCGGCGGGGACCTCCGGCTCCTGCGGCTGGGTGTCGGCAGGCTGCTCTGCAGGCTGGTCAGCCGGGACGGTCTCTTCCGGCAGGCTGTCGGCGGGCACTTCCTCGGGAACGCTCTCCGCAGGCACCTCCGAAACAGCGGCGTTCGGGTCGGTGGTGGGGGTGAACACATCGGTCTTTTCCGGCTTCTGGGTGGTGTCGGCAACGGTGCCCTCACCGCCCAGCACGGACGCGATCATTTCCCTGGCCTTGCTCACAGAAGCATCATCCGGTTTCATGACGTAGAGCTTCTGTCCCTTGGCAGAGTAGCACTTGGTGCTGCTGGAGCTTGTGCCGGTGACGGTATAGCTTTCAATATCCCACTCGGCAAAGTCACTCAGCTGCATCCGTACCAGCGCACTGATCTGATCCTGTGAAAAGCTGGTTACAAAGCAGTCGGCTGCGGCATCCATGATCTTGGAAAAGCCCATCAGCAGGGCAGGGGACTTGATCTTGTTCAGCATGGCATCGATCACCTTCATCTGGTTGATGCCGCGCTGGATATCGCCGGATGCAAAGGCGTGACGCTCACGGGCAAAGGCCAGAGCGGCCTTGCCGTCCAGATGGTTCCAGCCTCCACAAAGGTGGTGGGGTCATAGTAGCCGGGGCTGCCCACCGAGGTGAACGCCTGATCGGAGTAGACATCCACGCCGCCCAGCGCATCGATGATGCTGATGAAGCCCGCAAAGTTGATGCGGATGTAATGGTCCACATTGACGCCGTACAGATTGCCCAGTGTGGCCATGCTGGTTTCCACGCCGTACAGACCGGCGTGAGTCAGTTTATCCTTGCTGTCAGTGCCGGCAAGGTCTACGTAGTAGTCGCGCGGGGTGTTGATCAGGGCCACCCTCTTGGTGACAGGGTTCACGGCAGCAAGGATATTCACGTCGCTGCGGGCATTTTCGGTCAGCTCGCCGCGGGTGTCCACGCCGCTGAGGTAGATCACAAACGGCTCCTTGGTGATCTTGTTGGCCTCGGCACCGGTGAGCAGGCCAGAGGTCATGCTGCCCAAGGCAGAAAGGCCCTGCTGGGCCCAGAAGCAGCCCAGCGCCATGGCAGCGCACAGGAACACCGAGAATACCCGGGCCACCTTGCCGGGAACATTGTACTCCTGACAGCGCTTTACCAGCAGCCACAAAAGCGCCAGCAGCGCGGCCAGAATGACCAGATACAGCACCGGCAGCATCTGGGTGCGCCACAGCTGCACCAGTGCCAGAATGCTTAAAATACCTTGTAAGATCAGCAAAATTTTCCCCCACTTGGAAGGTACTGCCACGCTCCATCCACGGGCGGATGGGCCTTGGGCGGTACGGGTGTGTTGTGGCCGCTGCGCGGCGGCTTCTGGGGAGGCTGGGCCGGAGGCGGTGTGCTGGGCTGTTCCGGCGGCAGCTCGGAAAAAAAACGCCGAGCTGTCTACCTCGATGGGCGCAGTATCCTCAGAGCCTTCCTTGCGGCTGATGTGCCGCAGAGAACGGTAATCTTCGTGGGAACGATCGTTTTCATCCATCATTCAAAACCACTCCTTTTTGTCAGGAAACAGGTACAATGGTCAGCACTGCACGGGCCGGAAGGCAGGTGGCGGTCTGATCTTCGTTGGAAAGCCAGCCAAAGCCTTCACAGATGTGATCCGGGCAGGGCGAATCCACGAACCGGGCTGCACCGTCCTTGATCTGAATGTGGACGGTATAGTAACCGGTGTCCACATCATAGGTCTCATCCACGTCCAGCGGCAGGTTCATGGTGGTGTTGTTGTCGCCGTAGATCAGCTCGGCCCGCAGCCCGGAGCCGGAAGCGTGCACGCGGCGCACCACCAGCAGCACAGCGGCAATGGCCAGAATGACCACGGCAAAGAGAAGATTGGTAAGCAGCTTTTTGTTTTTCATGCGTTAATCCTTGATCTGTAATTGTTCCAGCTCGGCCAGCCACAGTGCGGCACAGGCATCGCTGGGCATCCGCCAGTCGCCGCGGGGCGAAAGGGTCACGCTGCCCACCTTGGGGCCGTCGGGCAGGCAGCTGCGCTTGAACTGCTGGGCAAAGAACCGCCAGTAGAAGTTGCGCAGCCACTTGTACAGCACGCTGTCCGGGTACTCCGGCCGGCCTGCGAATGCAGTCTTTGCCAGCCGGAAAATCTTGGCCGGGCCAAAGCCGAAGCGCAGCACCTGATACAGGTAGAAATCGTGCAGCTCGTAGGGTCCCACAAGGTCCTCGGTCTTCTGCGCGATCTCGCCGTCCTTGGCAGGCAGCAGCTCCGGGGAGACGGGCGTATCCAGAATATCCAGCAGCACCGTGCGCAGAGCATCGGTGGCGGCAATGTCGGCTTCGTAGCGCACAAGGTGGCGCACCAGCGTTTTGGGCACACCGGCGTTCACACCGTACATGCTCATGTGGTCGCCGTTGTAGGTGGCCCAGCCCAGCGCCAGCTCCGAAAGGTCGCCGGTGCCCACTACAAGGCCTCCGGTGCGGTTGGCGGTGTCCATCAGCTCCAGCGTGCGCACGCGGGCCTGACCGTTTTCAAAGGTGACATCCAGCACGCTCTCGTCCTGACCGATGTCCGCAAAATGGCTGTGCACGGTGTTGGCGATATCGATCTCTTTAAAGGAGACCTGCAGCTCATCGCACAGGATCTCTGCATTGCTGCGGGTGCGCTTTGTGGTGCCAAAGCAGGGCATGGTCACAGCCAGCACATCCCGGGCGGGGCGGCCCAGCTGCTTCATGGCACGCACGGCCACCAGCAGCGCAAGACAGCTGTCCAAGCCGCCGGAAATGCCGATGACCGCCGTTTTGGCGTGGGCATGATCCAGCCGCTTGGCAAGGCCGTCCGCCTGCATTTTCAGAATCAGCTCACAGCGCTCGGCGCGGCGCTTGGGGTCGCCGGGTACAAAGGGCGCAGGGTCGATCCAGCGGGTCAGCGTGGTCTCTGCCGGTTCCAGATCGAACTCCACGGTCTGATAGCCCTCGCCGCTCAGCTCAAAACTGGTGTTGCGGGCACGCTCGGCTTCCATGCGCTGGCAGTCGATCTCGGTCTCGGCACAGCCGCCGTCAAAGGGAGCGTTCTCCGCCAGAATAGTGCCGTTCTCGGCGATCAGGTCGTGGCCGGCGAACACCATGTCCTGCGTGCTCTCACCGTGCCCGGCGGAAGCATACAGGTAGCCGCACAGCAGGCGGGCAGACTGGTTGGACACCAGTGCCGGCGGTACTCGGCCTTGCCGACGGTCTCATCGCTGGCGGAAAGATTTGCGATCACGGTCGCACCGGCCAGCGCGTGGAAGGTGGAGGGCGGCAGGGCGCTCCACAGATCCTCGCAGATCTCCACACCCAGCACAAAGCTGGGCATCTGGCGGCAGCGGAACAGCAGGGAAGTGCCAAAGGGCACCTGCTGACCACACACCTCCACCAGCTCCACCTCGGTGCTGCCCGGGGTGAACTGGCGCTTTTCGTAGAACTCGCCGTAGTTGGGCAGATAGGTCTTGGGCACAAGACCCAGAATGCGGCCATGGCATAGCACGCGGCGCAGTTGTACAGCTTGCCGTGCACCAGCAGCGGCAGGCCCACCAGCGTGACAACGTCCAGTGCTTTTGTTTCATCAAGCAGGGTGCTCAGGGCATCCAGTGCACCGGTCTGCAGCGTGCGCTGCAGAAACAGGTCGCCGCAGGTATAGCCGGTCAGGCAGAACTCGGGGAACACGGCCAGCTTTACGCCGCGGGCTGCGGCTTTGTGCAAAGCATCCGTGATCTGCCGGACATTATAGGTGCAGTCGGCCACCCGCAGTGCGGGAGAAAGGGCGGCTGCTTTCAAAAAACCATCTTTCATCGGAGGATTTCACATCCTGTCTTTCTTAGTTGACTGCAATTTCCTGCAGTGCACATAGTATACCACAAACAGACCCAAACGGGAAGTAAAAGAACAATGACAAAAACAAAACAGCCGCGCTCTCTCCATCTCGCACTGCCCGACGGAGAAAGCGGGCAAGACAAAAATAAAAATCCCACACAAAAATGTGCGGGAATCAAAGACTGAAAATGGAAAACGAGATAGACCGTAAGCCGGGTTCTGTATTAAACGACGATCTGTCTAGACCTGCCATTGCTGACAGGTTCGTGCCGCCTTCGGGACACGCGAGCAGCGCTGTACGTCCCATATAGGCGTTGCTTCCGGTAGGGTTTACAAAGCCGCATGGTCACCCATGCGCTGGTGAGCTCTTACCTCGCCGTTTCATCCTTACCGCATTGCTGCGGCGGTTTGTTTTCTGTTGCACTTTCCCTAAGGTCACCCTCGGCTGCCGTTAGCAGTTACCGTGCTCTGTGAGGCCCGGACTTTCCTCAGAGCGGTCAAAGCCGCCCCGCCGCCGTATGTTCCACTCGTTTTCCGCTCCTCATGATACCATAAAAAAGCAGGATTTGCAAGTAGAAGCCTTTTTTGATATAATATCTTATATATTTTTATGTTTTTTTGCGCAGGAGGTGGGTGCATATGCGGCTGTTTTTTACGGTGCCCGATACGCCGCAGACCCAAAACGGAGTGCTTCTGCGCAATTTTCTGCGCCAGTGTGCCGTTTCTACCGACCTTGCCCGTGCAGTCAAGTTCCGGGGCAGCGGCTTTTTTTCGGATGGAGATCCTGTCCTTGCCAACGCAGGGTGTACCCGGGGCAGACGGTCAGCTTTGAGCTGCCGCCGGAAGGGG
>ENA-OQAS01000089-OQAS01000089.1-human-gut-metagenome-genome-assembly--contig:-NODE-89-length-44518-cov-7.413665_pt1 | contig 44518 bp, 67 predicted proteins | sample MGYA00242733_ERZ504523 | MGnify/ENA primary metagenome ERZ504523 (study PRJEB26092, sample SAMD00036239) | human gut metagenome | host: Homo sapiens | study: EMG produced TPA metagenomics assembly of...
CGTCAATTCCTTTGAGTTTTAGCCTTGCGGCCGTACTCCCCAGGCGGGACGCTTAATGCGTTGGCTGCGGCACGGGGGATCGTCCCCCCACACCTAGCGTCCATCGTTTACGGCTGGGACTACCAGGTATCTAATCCTGTTCGCTCCCCCAGCTTTCGCGCCTCAGCGTCGGTCTCGGCCCAGAGGGCCGCCTTCGCCACCGGTGTTCCACCCGATATCTGCGCATTCCACCGCTACACCGGGTGTTCCACCCTCCCCTACCGGACCCAAGCCGCGGAGGTTCCGGGGGCTTCGGGGGGTTGAGCCCCCGCTTCGACCCCCGGCCTGCCGGCCGCCTACGCGCGCTTTACGCCCAATGAATCCGGATAACGCTCGCCCCCTACGTATTACCGCGGCTGCTGGCACGTAGTTAGCCGGGGCTTCTTCTGCAGGTACAGTCTTGACTCTTCCCTGCTGAAAGCGGTTTACGACCCGAAGGCCTCCGTCCCGCACGCGGCGTCGCTGCGTCAGGTTCCCCCCATTGCGCAAGATTCCCCACTGCTGCCTCCCGTAGGAGTCTGGGCCGTGTCTCAGTCCCAATCTGGCCGGTCGGTCTCTCAACCCGGCTACCCGTTGTCGGCACGGTGGGCCGTCACCCCGCCGTCTACCTGATGGGCCGCGGAGCCATCCCCTCCCGTCGGGGCTTTAGCCGGGGTGCCATGCGGCACCCCGGGGTATCCGGTATTACCCCGTCCTTTCGGGCGGCTATCCCGGGGGAGGGGGCAGGTTCTCCACGTGTTACTCAGCCGTTCGCCACTCGCTTCTGCCCGAAGGCAGGTGCCGTTCGACTTGCATGTGTTAGGCGCGCCGCCAGCGTTCATCCTGAGCCAGGATCGAACTCTCCGTCCAAATATGTTGGGCTTCGAGCCCGTCCGGTCCTCTCAGTCATTCGCTGATCGGTTCCGTTCGATTCATATGGTTTTAGTATAGGAAAAGGAATTTCTCGGGGCCGCCTCTCGGCGGCCTTGCGAAAAACAAATCCAAGTTAGACCATTTCAAATGGTTCGATGTCTGCCCGGATGCGACACATCTGGTGTGTCCATCCTCGCAGTATCCGGTTCTCAAGGTGCACGCCCCGCGGCTGATCCGGTCTCACCGGGCCGCGCGGCAAGGAGATATATTGCCAGACCGGAGGCCCCCGGTGGCGGGAATCTGGGCCTCCACGGTTCCTACACAAATGAGGATGGGACCTTCTCTGTGAGAGACTAGAAAGAACAGGGCCGCGGCCCCCCTATTAGAGCGGCCCTTCGGTTTTCCAACGGTTAAGCTTCGGCCGCATTAATGGCTGTATACCCATTAGAAATGGGACATAGCAGCGTTAACGAGTTCAAAAACGATTAGTCCAATAAGAGCCGCTGCGGCAAACTTGATGGCATTCGCAAGCTGTGGATGCTCGTAAGCCCAGCCCGTCCTCGTCTCTTCGCTGTCCGCCTTCTTTCCGTCCAAGAAGTCGGATATCTCTTGATACGTCACCAAATCATTCTTCTTCTTGATATGTTCCGCTGCAAGCGCGCAGCACATTGCGCCAGCACCAAAGACGCCTGCCAACACCATCGTCGGAACGCACTGGACCATCCCCCACCCGTGGTTTTGTTGCCACATGAGCCAGGCCATAGAGACGGTAAACGCAAGAAGCCCAGCCAACATCCCCGCACCCAAGCATAGAGCGTGCCCCTATCGCGTTCAACCCTTTCTCTAATTATTGAAATGTCGCCTTTAACAAGCTCGTCAATCGTTACATCCAGTTGTTCAGACAGCAGTAGGAGACTCTGGATGTCGGGGTACGTTTTACCGCGCTCCCAATTACTGATGGTCTGACGTGTTACAAAAATGCGCCTTGCAAGATCCTCCTGGGACAAACCAGCATCGAGTCGATACTGTTTAAGGTGTTTTGGCAGCTGCATGGCGTTCCCTTCGAATGCATCTCAACTCTTATTGGGCGGCTACACAACAGAAGCCGGCAAGCAAAGCGTAATCCCAAAATCAAACCCATACGGATGGCTGCGCGCAGATTAGAGTGTCAAAAATCTTTGACACATACGCTACCTGCTCTTTCTTGCAACTCGGACGCTATCGAATTGATCGGTTTGGCTACGTCCCAAATCGATCACATCCCTAATCAATCAAAAAGGGGCGCTTCCGGATTGGAAGCGCCCCTTTAAGATGCAAGAAGCAATTAAGCCTCGAGAGCCTTCTTGGCAATGGCAGCCAGCTCGTTGAAGGACTCGATGTCCTCGTAAGCCATCTGAGCCAGAACCTTGCGGTCGAGCTCGATGCCGGCAACCTTCAGGCCGTGCATGAACTGAGAGTAAGAGATGTCGTTCAGGCGAGCGGCAGCGTTGATGCGGGTGATCCAGAGAGAGCGGATCTCGCGCTTCTTGTTGCGGCGATCACGATACTGATACTGCAGGGAGTGCTGGACCTGCTCTTTAGCATGCTTGTAAGTACGCGAAGCGGCACCGTAGTAACCTTCGCACGGTGCATAACGGTACGGCGCTTCTTCTTGGCGGCAACAGCGCGCTTAATACGTGCCATGTTCTATCAACTCCTAGACGGTAAAACGAAAAACGGGAACGCGAACTTAGGCGAGACGCGACTTGATGACCTTGCGGTCGGCAGCGGCGATCTCGGTCTCCTGACGGAAGCCACGCTTACGCTTGGTGGACTTCTTGCTCAGGATGTGGCTCTTGAAAGCTTGGCGCGCATAAGCTTGCCGGTGCCAGTCTTGCGGAAACGCTTCTTGGTGCCGCTGTGGGACTTCATCTTAGGCATGAAATACTCCTTAATCGGTTACAGAACACTAGTTACTTGGTATCGCTTGCCGCTTTATCCTCATCGAAGGCGCCCTTAATCGGGGCGAGCAGCATAAGCATGTTACGGCCTTCCATCTTAGGCTTGGACTCGACCGTAGCGTAAGGCTTGAGATCCTCGGCGAGACGCTCGAGAACGTTAAGACCCTGCTCCGGGTGAGCCATCTCACGGCCGCGGAACATGATGGTGATCTTAACGCGTGCGCCCTTCTTGAGGAAACGCAGAACGTGGCCCTTCTTGGTCTCGTAATCGCCAACGTCGATCTTGGGTCGGAACTTCATTTCCTTGACCTCGACCTTAGACTGGTTCTTACGAGCGGCCTTGGCTTCATGGCCTGCTGGTACTTGAACTTACCGTAGTCCATGACCTTGCAGACCGGCGGCTCCGCGTTGGGAGCGATCTCGACCAGGTCGAGACCCTGATCGTCAGCGACGCGCTGGGCATCGCGGATGGCGAACAGGCCGAGCTGAGAGCCATCGACGCCAATCAAACGGCACGAAGATGCAGTGATCTCGTCGTTGATGCGGGTGTCATCAGACTTAGCTATTTTCCCTACCTCCATTCATAAAAAAATAACCCGGCGCTTCTTTGCAACCAGGTCGTACACATAGACATCCTCGATACGAGGAAGGGAATCTAAGTTGTATGACCAGTCAGCTGCTCATTGGCGCCAAAAGGTGGGAACCCTCGGGTTCCTCTTTAGGGCATTGCGGGAACAACGCCTTGCGAATAATAACACGTATAGTGCGCTATCACATTACGTACACGAAAAAGGGGGTCTTGACCCCCTTGAACGCTCAGTTGCATGTATGGTGCCCGAGGCGAGACTCGAACTCGCACGTTGTTGCCAACGGTGGATTTTGAGTCCACTGCGTCTGCCAATTCCGCCACTCGGGCACGTAATGCGTGAGTTAGTTTATCACAGCTTTCTGTTGATTAGTCCGAAAATGGAACTTCGAGCATTTCGATGAGTTCGACCGTGCGGAGCATCTCACGCTGACGCATCCGCGACCGTCGACCGAAGCCTCACCCATCTGGTTATCGTAAGGGTCCTCGCGCATGCCGTCGAAAGAGGCTCAAACTCTGCCTGGAATCGATTGTTGCCACCATACGCCACGGGTCGAGATTGCCAAAGTAGTGATGGCGGCGCCACTCCTCCCCCATCCTGCGAGCAGAAGATCCAAATGACACGTCGGCGTTGAGCCAACCGGTCTGCGGCGTATAGAACTCTGCCAGTCGTGCGGCCCCACCGAATCGGGCGCAACATACAGGCCGCTCTGCCAACGGGCAGGCACGCCCGCGATACGGCACATGGTGATGAACGTGAGCGCCATAACGCCGCAATCGCCACGGAGCGAATGCGCGCAGTCATCGGCAATAGATCCCAAAAGCAGGTACGGCGGCTGATAGCGATAGTCGATATGCTGCGTCAGGTAATCATAGATAGCACGGGCGCGATCGAGCGGATCCTCGAGTCCGTCAACAACACCGGCCGTCAGCTGCTGCAGATACGGCGTGAATGCAATGTGCGGACGGTCCTCGGAAATATCTTCGGGCAACGGCGCGTCCATACAGGGATGCGCTGGAAGTGCACCCCCATAGATATCGCGATAAGCGGCATCGATTTGATAGCGATAGGTCACCGAGAATGTGCGATCGGTCGAGGAGACCCACGAGGCAGTACGCGCCGAGCGCTCGCAGGAGCAATGGCCCCCTCCGGCGTCATATCAAGTATCTCGACCTGGGACTGCTGGCGGCAGGCGGCGGCAACGGGAAGCCACGCGCGAACGGTCTCCCCCTCCAAAGCACCGGGGACAGACACGCATGCCTTAAGCGTAATGGTGCGAGACAGCCCGCCCTGCGACTCCATCTCCTCGAGCATCTGGTTGCGCAGCGCAATTCCATCCGCAGAATCGGGACGCAGACCCGGAACCTCCTTGGGATACACGCGCAAAGAATCAAGGAAGTTGTCAAGAACGAACAGCTCGCCATCGATAAAGCGCCAATCGATACGCTTGCGGTCAATCAGGTCGTCAAACTGCTCTTCGGTAAACTCAGGCCACTCCTCGCGGATCATCTCGATAGCCCGATCACGCGACACCGAAAAATGAAGCGGCGTCTCGATCATGCGATACCGCTCGGCGCGAACGCAGGCAGCCAGCGAAGGCTCAGGGTTCTGCTCCAAAAGGCGATCGCAGGCGGCAACAGCCTGCGTCAAATACCCGGCATCCTTAAGACGAAGAATCTCAGGCGGTAGCCCAATATCGAGATGGCGAAAATCATCACAGCAAACATCAACAGAGCAACCAACAGGACCCTCGTCAATAACCTTCCCATCCGAAGGCAGCACATCAATAACAGCCACACCAAACTCCAAGTCATTCGAACTCCTGGAGTCCATTGTAACGAGATAGAAAGAAAGCCCCAACAAGGGAGCCATCAACGCCGCTGAACGGTACCTATAAAAATGAATTCAGCCCAGTAACCCTGTAGCGAGTTAACAAAGGAGGCCCCGTTCACCCGGAGCTTTTCCCATTGCGCGACTTCTGGCGAAGCCAGTAGCCACCTTAATTCAGACTCGTAACCCTGCGGCGTTAAACGAAGGAAGCCCCGTCCCCCGGAACTGTTTCCTTGGCGTGACTTCTGGCAAAGCCAGGTGAGCGCAAAGGAAACAGTGTAGGGGGACGGGGCTTCCGGCGGGAAGTTTAACGACGCTTACGCCTTGTTGACGGAGCCAAACTCCTCCATGAGCTCCTTGGTGCGGGCAACGATGTTGTCGCGACCAGGCTTGAGGAGCTTGCGGGGATCAAAGCCCTTGCCCTGCTGATCCTTGCCAGCCTCGATGTACTCGCGGACGCCCTTGGCGAAGACGAGCTGCAGGTCGGTGTTGACGTTGATCTTGGAGATGCCCAGGGAGATGGCCTTCTTGATCTGATCCTCGGGGATGCCGGTACCACCGTGCAGAACGAGGGGCAGGTCGCCGGTCTGAGCCTTGATCTCGCCCAGACGCTCGAAGGAAAGGCCAGCCCAGTCGGCGGGATACACGCCGTGGATGTTGCCGATGCCGCAGGCGAGGAAGTCGACGCCCAGGTCAGCAATCTGCTTGCACTCAGCAGGGTCAGCGAGCTCGCCGTTGGAGGTCACGCCGTCCTCGGTGCCGCCGATGCCGCCGACCTCGGCCTCGATGGACATGCCCTTGGAGTGGGCAAGCTCAACGAGCTCCTTGGTGCGGTCGAGGTTAAGCTGGAAGGTCTCCTCGTGAGAGCCGTCATACATGATGGACGTGAAGCCGGCCTCGATGCACTTGAAGCAGTCCTCGTAAGAACCGTGATCGAGGTGAAGGGCGACGGGAACGGTAACGCCCGTGGCCTCGACGGCAGCCTTGACCATGTCGGCGCAGACCTTGAAACCGCCCATCCACTTAGCGGCACCAGCGGTGCACTGAAGGATCAGCGGAGACTTGGCCTCCTCGGCGGCTGGAGAATAGCCAGGGTCCACTCGAGGTTGTTGGTGTTGAAGGCACCGAGAGCGTACTTGCCGGCCTCGGCCTTCTTGAGCATGTCTGCTGCGTTGACGAGCATAAAAGAAACCTCCTGTAAGGTTGCTCCGATAACGCCTGAGATTTTACCACGGCGTACCCGAGCATAAACGTTCGTTTGTTCACGAATATCGTCCAAACAGACTTTTTTTGACCGTTTGCCCTACGGAATCGACCCGTTGGGGAAAAATAGCTTGACGTTTGGACGCTTCTCGTGCTTCAGGAGCTGACTATAAAGCTACACCTGCATGAAAGGGTTCTGCATGAGCTCGCGTGCCATGGTGGTCGAATCGCCATGGCCGGTTAGGCAAACGGTATCGGGCGGGAGAAGCCGGGCGAGCTTGGAGAGCGAGCGCAGAATCGCCGCCTCGTCTCCTCCAGAAAGATCGGTGCGGCCGTGGCTGCCCGGGAATAGTGTGTCGCCCACAAAGGCAATGTTCCCCTGCTCGGTGGCAGCAAACAAGACGATCCCGCCCGGCGTATGCCTGGCGTCTCGATCACCTGCAGGCAGATATCGCCCACCTCGATAGCATCGCCTTCGGCGAGCAGGCGCGTCGGCTCCCCGGGGTCAGGCGTCTCAATGCCCCACATAGCTCGCTGTTCCTCGATGTTCGCATGCGGCACCGCCACATCCTTGGCACACAGCTCATACTGGCAGCCCTCGCCAACGGTGGTTCGCACGCCGGCAACACCACCAACATGATCGGCATGGCCATGAGTGCATACGGCGCCAAGCACGCGTACACCGGCATGTTCGGCTCGAATATGCTCCACCAACGCTCGCCTTCCCATGCGGGTCGATAATCACGCACTCATTGTCCGAAATAACAGCACAGCTATTGGTCTGAATGGGACCGTTTACGAGCGTCTCAATCTCGACCGATCCCTTGGGAGTTAAATCCAAGGACACAGCACTCATGTCCCTCTCCTCTCTATAGAACTCGAGGCATCAAACGATGCTCGAGTGTAGCGAATATCGATAATGTGACACGTTCGTCGCGACTAAACGCGGCGCTTAAGCTGGGCTCCACCCTCGCCGGGCATCAGGCGGCGCGCGTCGTAGACCGAGTCGACGCTGCTGATAGAGGCCAGCAGCGGATCCAGACCACTCGCGTCCGAGATCTCGACCATAAAGCGCAAGGTTGCAATACCCTCGCGGTTGGTCGACGTGGCGGCGGAAAGAATATTGCCGCCTGCATCGCCAATGGCGATGGTGACGTCCTTGAGCAGGCCCATGCGGTCCAGGCACTCGACCACAATCTCGACCTGGAAAAGCGTATCGGCAGCACCATCCCACTCTACGTCAATCATGCGCTCGGGATGTTCCATAAGGCCCTTGACGTTGGGGCAGTTGGCGCGATGCACCGAAACGCCACGACCGCGCGTGATGAAGCCGACGATGTCGTCGCCCGTCACGGGGTTGCAGCAATGAGCCAGACGGACCAGCAGGCCGCTGTTGCTCTCGCCCTTGACGATAATGCCGTTACTGGCGCTCTTACCGCGCTTTTGCGGCTTGCGGTTGGAGCCGCGAGCGGGCTGCTTTACGACCTCGGCGATAGCCTCGGCCTTGGTGAGCTGTTCCTCGGGCTTGGGGTCCAAGATTTGCTCGACCTTATTGCCCACAGCGCGCGGGGCGACCTTGCCCGCGCCAACGGCTGCAAAAAGGTCCTCGAGCTGCTTGAAGTTAAACTGCTCCGCCACGGCGTTGAGCGCACGCGTGATCGTGGCGTAGAGATGCCATACCCGCGCTTACGCAGGTCCTTGGCCAGTATATCGCGGCCGGCGGCAGCGTCGTCATCCTTGGTCGCGGCGGTGAAATAACGGCGAATCTTTGACTTGGCCGAAGGTGTCTTGACGATCTTGAGCCAATCGCGCGACGGCTTAGAGCTCTTGTTAGTCAGAATCTCGACACGGTCACCCGTCTTGATCTCGTGCGTGAGCGGCGCCACCGCACCGTTGATTTTGGCGCCGACACAGTGGTTACCGACCTCGGTATGAACGGCGTAGGCAAAGTCGAGCGGTGTAGAGCCGGCACGAAGCGCCATGACCTCGCCCTTGGGCGTAAAGACAAAAATTTCCTGGTCGAACAAGTCGACCTTCAGCGAATGCAGGTATTCCTTGGCATCGGTGATCTCGTCAGACGCCGCCCAGTAGAGTGAGTGCTTGAGCCAGTTGATCTGGTCGTCCAGACGCTGCGCATCGTTAGTCTTGGAGGCAGACGATCCGCCCGACTTCTTATACAGCCAGTGGGCAGCGATGCCATACTCGGCCTGCTCGTGCATTTCGTAGGTTCGAATCTGAATCTCGAGCGGACGGGCCGTGGGGCCGATAACCGTCGTGTGAAGCGATTGGTAGTTATTGACCTTGGGCATGGCGATATAGTCTTTAAAACGACCGGGCATGGGATGCCACAGGGTATGCACGGCACCAAGCGTGGAATAGCAATCGCGCACCGAATGAGTGATGACGCGCAGCGCCACCAGGTCGTAAATCTCGGAGAACTCCTTGCCCTTGCGCTTCATCTTTTGATAGATGGACCAATAGTGCTTGGAACGACCGTTGATCTGAAAGCCCTCAAGACCAATGCGATTGAGCTCATCGGTGAGCGTCTTGATGGTCTCGGCCAGATAACGCTCGCGAACTCGCGCGACTCGGATACCATGCGCGCGATGCGCTGGTAGGCATCGGGCTCCAAGTAGAAAAAGGACAGGTCCTCGAGCTCCCACTTGATTGAACTCATGCCCAGGCGGTCGGCCAAAGGCGCGTACACGTCCATGGTCTCGCGTGCCTTAAACAGGCGGCGGTCCTCGCGCAGAGCGGCAAGCGTGCGCATGTTATGCAGCGGTCGGCGAGCTTGACGATGATGACGCGGATGTCCTTGGACATGGCGAGGAACATCTTGCGCAGCGTAAGCGCCTGCTTCTCGTCCATGCTGTCGACTTCAATGTTGGTGAGCTTGGTCACGCCGTCGACGAGCCCTGCCACGGTTTCGCCAAACAGACCCGAAACATCGGCAAGCGAGGTCTCGGTGTCCTCGACGGTATCGTGCAGCAACGCGGCGCACACCACATCGCAGTCCATCTTGAGGTCAGCCAGAATGATAGCTACCTCGACGGGATGGTTAATGTACATCTCACCCGAGCGCCGCTTTTGGTTGCAGTGCTTCTCGGCAGCAAAGCAGTAGGCCTGCTCCACATTGGAGAAGTCGTCCTCGTTCATATATTTGAGGCACAGACGCTCCAGCTTGTCGTAGCTGTCCGCCATAATCTCGGGCGCAGCTCATCGGCATGTTTATAGTGCTCCATCTCCGAAAACGGCTGGAGGGTGGAATCATGGGCGGTACGGGCTGCGGCGTCCATCGAGGTCCCCTTCCCCTAGGCCCGCGGTACGATCGGGCGGTTAACTTTGGCTAGCATATCAGAAGCGCACGAATCGAGTGCCCAGCTCCGAAAAGCGTGAACTCCATGCGCGAGCGCAAGCCCTCCAAATAGCGAATTGACCTGCTTAATTGCACGCGACCGGGGTTTTCCGCCATCGCGATGCGACGCGTATCGTCAAACCCCGAAACGCGGCAGAAACCGAGTTCTTCGAAGATTCCCAGGCCGCTTTCCACCGAGCGCTCGTCGACCGGCGTGCGGGCATCGATGGCAAGACACATCTGCGCAATGTCGATATCGCTCGCGCAGAATGAATCGTCCCCCGTCTTGCCACGGTTGGAGCGCCACATGGTCTGCAGCGCTCGATAGAGAGTGACAAGCTCATCGCGCTCAGCGCGTAACAATCGAGCAGGCGCTCATTAATACGAGCGTCACGCGACGAATAGAGCAGGTGAATCACGGCGGGCTGTCCATCGCGGCCGGCACGGCCACTCATCTGGTTAAACTCAATCGCACCAAACGGCATGTGGTAGAGCACGACATGACGGATATCGGGCAGGTTGACGCCCTCACCGAAGGCAGAGGTCGAAACGATGCAACTGAGGCTTCCGTCGCGAAACGCTTCCTCGACACGGCGGCGATCGGAGCGCGCAAGCCCGGCGTTATAGAACGCAATATGGGTCGCGCAGTCGGGCACGCGTTTGCGCAACGTCTTGGCAAGCGCCACGGACTGGTCGCGCGAGTTGACGTAGATGACGGTCTTCTCCCCCGTCGCCACGATTGACACCAGGCGATTTTCGCGGCTCGCAAGGTCACGGTCGTCCTCGAGTTGCAGGTTCTCGCGAACGGTCTCGTCGACCACCGTCCTGGTAATCGGCAATACACGAGCAAGCTCCGCCACGACCGGGGCCGTCGCGGTAGCCGTTGCCGCCATGACAACGGGGTCGCCCAGGCTTTGAGAATATCGGGCATGTCGAGGTAGCGCTCCGGTCGCCGCCTTTGGCAAGACCGGCATGGTGTGCCTCATCGATAACGACAAAGCCAATACGTCCAGAACGTGCAAAGCGATCGCGATGGATAGACAGGAACTCCGGCGTCGTGAGAACGATGCGGTGCGGCCCGAAGCCAGGCCGGCAAACACGTCATCGCGCGCTGCCTCCACGGTCTCGCCGGTCAACACGCCCACGCCAATGCCGAGCGCAGCCATCGTCGACGAGAGGTGATAAGCCTGGTCGGCAACGAGCGCGCGCAGCGGATAGACAAAGATGCTCGCCCGCCCACGAAGGACCGCCTCGCGCGCGGCGTGCACATGGAAGATGAGCGACTTGCCGCGCCCCGTCCCCATAACGGCCAAGACGCTCTGGTGGTCGGCGAGCGCGTCGAGTGCCTCGACCTGCGCGCGATGCGGCTGGTTCGAGCCGATAAAGCTATGGATAAGCGAGCGCGTGAGCTCGGTATAAGAAAGCTGGGCGAGCGTCTCACGTTTACGCGACTCCAGCGCAGGCCAGAATCCGCTGGTTGCACGCCGCGGCGAAGCTCACATGCCGGATCGTCGATATTGGGCGCCGCGGTATCGCGCACCAAGACATCTTTAATCATGAGCTTGGGCTTCACACGTCCCTGCCAATGTTCGGCCACGGCCTCGAACACCAAGTCGACGGCACTGTCGCAATTGATGAGTTTATCGATCTGCGGCACGCGGAACATGATGGCCGGCACGCTCGCGGCGCCATCGGTCGCCACAAAGCGCATGTGCTCGCCGGTTTTGCCCACCACGGCGCGATCGCACATCGTCACGCCCTCGGCGGCCAGAAGCGGCACCTTATTGCCCTGGCCAAACGGCTCAAGACGGGAAATCTGCTCGATGGTCTCGATATTCAGCTCGGAGAGGTCAACGGTGGCGGCAACCTCGTCAGTGTCCTCAAAGTCATCGGCAGGAAGCTCCGATAGCACGGCCGAAAGGCGACGGCGGAACTCATCGAGCTTGGATGCCTCGATGGTCACGCCCACCGCACCGGCATGCCCGCCGCGACGAATCAGCAGGTCGGAGCAGCGTTCTACGGCGTCGAACAGGTTGACTTTGCCCACCGAGCGACCCGAACCGCGAGCGATACCGTCCTCGATCGAGAACAGCAGCGCCGGCACGTGATAACGGTTGGTCAGGCGGCTCGCCACGATGCCCTTGACGCCCTCGTGCCAACCTTCGCCGCCCACGACAATCGCGCGCCCGCCGTCATAAGTCTCCTCGACCTTCGCCATGGCATCGCGCGTAAGCTCGGCCTCGATCTCGCGGCGTTGGCGATTGATTTCCTCGAGCTCGGCGGCAAGCGCGCTCGCTTCGATGGGGTCGCGGGCAAGCAGCAGGTCGAGCGCCAGCTTGGGATCAGCCATGCGGCCGGCAGCATTCAGACGAGGGATGAGCGAAAACGACAGGCCGTCGGCCGTAATGGTAGAAAGGTCGGCCTTGGCAAGTGCGGCAAGCGCGATATAACCGGGGCGGGCCGTCACGCGCATCTGCTGGATGCCCTCGGCGACCAGTGCGCGATTCTCGGGCGTGAGCGGCATCATGTCGGACACGGTGCCCAGCGCCGCGACCTCTATCAGCGAACGCCAATACGACGGCTTGCCCAAACGCTCGCCCAGGACCTGTACCAGCTTAAGCGCCACACCGGCACCGGCAAGCTCGCGCGAGGGGCCCTCGTCCTCGAGCTGGTCGGTCAGGGGCACGCCCTGCGGCACCTGGTCGGACGGCTCGTGATGGTCCGTGACCACCAAATCAATCCCCAGGCTCTCCAGGTAGGAGACCTCTTCCTTGGCAGCAATACCGTTATCGACGGTCACAATCAGGTTGGGTTGAGCAAGCTCGTTGACGCGGTCGAGCGCCGCACGCGACAGGCCGTAGCCCTCGTCAAAGCGGTGCGGAATAAACGGCGTGACGTTGGCGCCAAACGAACGTAGCGCCTCGGTCAACAGACAAGTCGACGTAATGCCGTCGACGTCAAAATCGCCAAAGACGGCGATACGCTCGTGGTTGCGAATAGCACGCTCAACGCGGTCGGCGACGACCGCCATGCCCGGAATAACAAGCGGGTCCGCCCAGTCGCGATCGAGCGAAGGCGTCAAAAACAGCTGGCCTTCCTCGATGGATGTAATGCCGTGCGCAACCATAATGCGCGCCACCAGCCCGGGTATGCCCAGACCAGCCGAAAGCTCCTTTTCGAGCTCGGGATTTTGCTGAGCGACCGCCCAGCGATGCGTCGTCTTAAGCGATGACATAGGCGCCCACCCCCGATAGGGGCAGGTCGCCGCGATACCTCTCACGGTTCATAGCGATGAGTCCTCTGTGTATGCCCGCTTCGGCAGGCAGATCTGTTGAACGGATTTATTATACCGTGCGGCACGGACGCAGAGCCTCGCGGCACGCCCTGGTTTCGGTAAACGAGGCCGGTAATAGCCTCGAAATAATCGAGCGTTTCTGACGCACGGAGCATGCGAGCGTCTAGCATATCCATTCAAACGAGTTCGCGGATAAAGGGAGTCACGGGGCATATGAAGCAATGGGTTGGACTGGGAAAGTTCCTCGCGGGGCATATGCAGGTCATCGTTCCGATTTGCGTAACGCTCGGCGTGCTCTTTCCCCAGCAGATCGGCGTACTCAAGCCCATCGTTCCCGTCCTCTTCGCCTTTATGACGTTCCAAGGTGCGCTCAGCAACACCTTCCACCAGGTCGCTGAGGTGTTCCGCCGTCCCCTGCACCTGATTTTGGCGCTGCTCGTCTCGGCGGTGCTTATTCCCATAGCAGCCTATGCCATGGGATCGCTGTTCTTTGGCTCCAATCCCAACCTTGTCTGCGGCATCGCGCTCGAGTACAGCGTACCCGTGGCGGTCACTGCCTTTATGTGGATTAGCATGTTCGGCGGCAACGGCCCGCTCGCGCTCACCATCATCCTGACGTCCTCGGTTATCTCGCCTGTGACGATTCCGCTCACGCTGAAGCTCTTGCTGGGTGCCACCGTCTCGATCGATGTGCCGAGCATGATGCAGGACATGGCCTTTATGATCGCCATCCCCGCCGTGCTCGGCATCGTGATCAACGAGCTCACACGTGGATGGGGACACGAGAAGCTCTCCCCCGCGCTCTCGCCCGCCTGCAAGTTCATGATGATGGGCATTATCGCCTCCAACTCCACCGCCATGAGCGAGTACGTCCTGCACATGAACGCGATGCGTCTGGAAGTCGCCCTCTTTATTTTGACCTTCGCCATCAGCGGCTTTGTCGTCGGTTTTCTGGTCGCCCGTGCGCTGCATCTGCCATATAGCGAGACGACTACCATGTGCTTTACCTGCGGCATGCGTAACATCTCTTCGGGCGCCGTCATCGCCACACAGTACTTTCCAGGCGAAGTCGTGTTTCCCGTCATGTGCGGAACGCTGTTTCAGCAGATACTCGCCTCGTTTATCGGGCATCTCTTTGAGCGTCTGACCGGCGAGGAGCGCGCCGCCCAGCGCAAGCGTGTCGAGGCCGGCCGCGACGCCATGGCGCGCTAGACTGTCCGCATTACACGGGTGTTAATCTTGCTATACGAGCGTTTCCAGATGCGCACGCAAGCGCTCAGCATCGATATCGAGCGTTGTCTCGGCATTGACCTGGGCCAAACGATAGCCGACAAAGTAGGGCGAAACCACCCAACGCGGCAGCGCTTGGCAATGGTCCGACCGCCCAGGTGATAGAAGAACAAGTTGTACGACTCTGCGCGACCACCGTGGTGCTCGTTCAGGATATAGCGCAGAGCCACCTGGATCGCATCGGCGAAGAGATCTGCCTCGGCTTGGTCTCTTGTGTCATCGCTGGCGGCGATTCTGCGGGGCTGAAACGTTGACCTCAAAGAACCCCATGATCGGTTCGGTTGAGATGTTGGCCGCGATTCTCCCTGTTGCCAGACATTGATGCCTTCGAAATTGGCGGAAGTCAACGAAGCATAGCCGTCTTCCTGCTCCAAACCCACAATCTGCATGTGCGGATGAACGAGACTACCGCCCGAGAGAGGACCCTTGTTCTTGTACATGAGCACGCTTCGATACTGCGTGAATCGATCATCTGCTGCCAGCAATCCAGGGCAAACCTCATCACATGGTGGAGTTCATCTGGCTCATAGGTCACCAGGTCGGCATCGTGATCGGCTGACTCGATCAGCACGGTTTGACGGGTGGCGCGCAGGGTTTTGAACTTATTCTCGAGCCAGATGCAGTCGCCGTCGCGCCGGATGATATTGGCGAGTCCCTCGGTATCGCAAAAGGGGCACGCGGTGCCAGGGCGCCGGTTGTCGTCGGGCTTGCCGCTCGCCTGCTGAACGTCAAATACCAGCGCCACGGGTTACGCCTCCAGCGGCACGATCTTGGTGCCATGGAGCTCGGAGACGCCCAATGCCGCCGCCACGGTATCGCGGTTGGCCGTGGAAATGCCGCCGCCGGGAAGGATGGTCAGGCGGTCGCCCGCATACTCGACAAGACGCGATAGGTGCTCCAGATTGTCCTCGATCGGCGTTCCGGCAGCACCACCATGCGTCAGGATACGCGTGATGCCGCAGTCGGCGAGTGTGTCGACGGCATCGAGCTGAGCCTCGGGCGAGAGCTGGTCAAACGCCATGTGGAAGGTGATGTCAAGGGACTCGCGCTTGCACTCCTCGGTCGCGCAGCCCGCGGCCATCACGAGGGCGCCCAACGTAAGCTCGTCGAGCGCCCAGCCGCCGGCACAAGGCTTGCAGCAGCCAAAGACCAAGCCATCGCGCCGCGCTCACGGCAAGACCCAAGTCCATCTCCATCATGCGCAGCTCGTCCTGGTTGTAGTGAAAGTCACCGCCACGCGGGCGAATCATGCACATCGCTCGTGCGTCATGCTCGTGAGCATAGCTGACCGTAGCGCTGATAACACCAGCCGAGGGCGTAGTGCCACCGACGGCAAGGTTGTCGCACAGCTCGATGCGCTTTGCACCGGCATCGATAGCCGCCGGCACCCGCTCAAAGTTCTCGGCACAAAACTCGTACAGCATAGATAGACCCCCAGATGGCAAACGTTTCCGATGGGCATTGTCGCACGCCCCCATGAAGTTGCGGTGAATAGGGACTGTTTTGGCCTCTGAGGCTCCCATTTAGTCCCTATTCCATCGCAACATAAAGGGGGTAGTCGTTGGCATCTGCCACAACGCCGATGTTTTGGCAACGACAGCGAAAGCCCGCCAGAGCGAGCAAGGTGCCTTGAAACAAGGCAGCATTGACCTTCTGGTCATGCCGCCGAAGTTGAAAGGCAGATTGCCGCTCTGGCGGGCTTGCAGCGTCGGCTGGTTACGGCGTTTGGCAAAACGCCGTAACTATCTAGCCGCCCAGGTAGGCTTTACGCACGTTATCGTCGTGCAGCAGTTCTTGGCCGGTGCCGGTCATGGTGATCTTGCCGGTCTCGAGCACGTAGCCGCGTGTGGCGATGGAAAGAGCCATCTGTGCGTTTTGCTCGACCAGGAGCACCGTGGTGCCGGCCTTGTGCAGGTCCTCGACAATTTGGAAGATCTGTTCGATCAGAATCGGCGCCAGACCCATGGAGGGTTCGTCGAGCATGAGCAGCTTAGGGTTACTCATAAGGGCGCGGCCCATAACGAGCATCTGCTGCTCGCCGCCCGAAAGGGTACCGGCGACCTGGCGACGACGCTCCTTCAGGCGCGGGAACTGCTCGTAGACGCGCTCGAGGCCCGGAGCCACCGTTGACTTGGGCTGCGTATAGGCACCCATTTCCAGGTTCTCCTCGACCGTCATCTGCAAAAAGGCACGACGACCCTCGGGCACCTGAGCCAGGCCCTTACCAACCAGCTTGTCGGCGGGCGTATGGGTAATGTCCTCGCCCATAAACTTGATGGAGCCGGTCTTAGAGCGCAGCAGGCCCGAGACGGTCTTGAGCGTCGTGGACTTGCCGGCACCGTTGGCGCCAATCAGGCCACGATCTCACCCTCGTTGACGTTAAAGGAGATGTCCTTAATGGCGTGGATGGCGCCGTACCAGACGTTGATGTTGTAGACGGAAAGCATCGGCTCTGCCATTTAGTTCTCCCCCTTATCCTGCTTGCCAGATATGCCTCGATAACAGCGTCGTTGTTCTGGATCTCCTCGGCCGTACCCTTGGCGATGACCTTACCAAAGTTGAGCACGCAGATGCCCTCGCAGATGTTCATAACGAGCGACATATCATGCTCGATAAGCATGATGCGATGCCGAAGGTGTCGCGAATCTTGACGATGTTCGCCATGAGTTCTGCGGTCTCGGACGGGTTCATTCCGGCGGCAGGCTCGTCGAGCAGCAGTAGCTTGGGGTTGGTGGCAAGCGCGCGGACGATTTCCAGACGACGCTGGGCGCCGTAAGGCAGCGATCCGGCCTGCTCATTTGCCAGGTGCTCCATGTCAAAAATGGACAGCAGCTCCATGGCGCGCTCGTGGGCGGCCTTCTCGTGCTTCCAATACGTCGGCAGGCGCAGAACGCCCTCAAAGCCGGAGTAGCGCTCCTGGTTGTGCAGGCCGACCTTAACGTTGTCCTCCACCGTCATGGTGTTGAACAGGCGAATGTTCTGGAACGTACGGGCAATACCCATGCGGTTGACCTGGTAGACCGACTTGCCCGAGGTGTCCTCACCGTCGAGCAGGATGGTGCCGTGCGTGGGCTGGTACACCTTGGTGAGCAGGTTGAAGACCGTGGTCTTGCCAGCGCCGTTGGGGCCGATGAGACCGGCGATCTCGGTCTTGCCGATGGTCAGGCTAAAGTCGTCTACTGCCTTAAGGCCGCCAAACTCAATGCCCAAGTGGATGCACTCGAGCGCCGGGCGCTGACCCAGGTCGCGGTCGGGAACGATAGCGCCAGAAGGATACGGGACCATCTTGCCCTTGTTGAACTCAAACTTACTGGGCATCGGCTGCCACCTCCTTCTTGGAAGCAAAGCGGTCCTTAATGCGTGCGAAGAATGCCTTGAGCTGTGGGTTGTTAGTAAAGACCATGACCAGGATCAACACGATGGCGTAGATGAGCATGCGGTAGTCCGAGAACTGACGGAGCAACTCGGGGAGCACCGTGAGCAGCGCCGCGGCGATAACGGAACCGCGCATGTTGCCCAGGCCGCCCAGAACCACGAACACCAGAATGAGGATCGACGTGTTGAAGTCGAACTTAGTAGCGGAAAGCTGCGAGAAGTTACCGCCGAACAAAGCTCCGGCAGCACCGGCGAGGGCGGCGGAAACCACGAAGGCGATCATGCGGTACTGGGTGACGGAGATGCCCACGGACTCGGCAGCGATCTTGTTATCGCGCACGGCAATAATGGCACGGCCGGTACGGCTGCGAACCAGGTTGAGTACAATCACGAGCGCGACCATAACCAGGATGACACCGGCGAGGAAGGTCGAGTACGTCGACACGCCCGAGGCACCCTGGGCGCTTGATGATGGCGGTGCCGTCCTCGAGCAGGTGCAGGTCGTCGATCGTAGAGTTGCCCGTGATGTTAAAGATCACGTGCAGGCCGCGGGAGTCGACACCCACAATGAGGCAGGTGACGATCTCTTTGATGATCTCGCCAAAGGCCAGCGTCACGATAGCCAGGTAATCGCCGCTCAGACGAAGGACCGGGATGCCAATCAAGAAGCCCAGAATGGCGGCAGCGATGGCGCCGACCACGATACTGATGATAAGGCGCACCGGATCGGAGGGAACGGCGCTCTCCAGCGCGACGGCGGTGACGATGCCCGTATAGGCGCCGACGCTCATAAAGCCCGCGTGGCCCAGCGACAAGTCGCCCGCGATACCGACGACGAGGTTGAGGGAAATGGCCATGACGATATAGGCCGTAATGGGGACCAGCTGACCGGCAATCATGCGCGGAATCATGTGGTTAGACTGCATAAAGAACACGATGGCGAACGCCACAAGGCACATGGCGTACGTAACAAAGTCGTGACGCGTCTGCTTGTCTTTAAGAAACTTCATAACGCTCACCTACACCTTCTCGGGGACGTACTTGCAAGAGGCCGGCAGGCTTGACGAGCAGGACGATGATCAGAACACCAAAGACGATGGAGTTGGCAAGGCTCGTGGAAATGTAAGCCTGTGCCATCGCCTCGATGATGCCGATAAGAATACCGCCAACAAAGGCACCGGGAATGGACCGATGCCGCCGAAGACGGCAGCGTCGAAAGCCTTGATACCAGGCATGGCACCCGTGGTGGGCTGCAACACCGGCGAGTAGGAGCACAGGAGTACGCCGGCGATGGCGGCGAGGGCGGAGCCGATGGCGAACGTCATCGAGATGGTGCGGTTGACGTTGATGCCCATGAGCTGAGCAGCGGCCTTGTCCTCGGACACGGCTCGCATGGCCTTGCCCATCTTGGTCTTACCCGTAAAGAACATCAGCCGGCCATGATAACCAAGCAGGCGACGATGGTGACGAGCGAGACGGCGCTTACGTTAAACTTGGCCAAGAACTCCGGCACCGGAAAGGTGACGAGCGAAGTGAAGTTCTTGGGTGTGGCGCCCCACAGAAGCTGCGCGGCGTTCTGCAGGAAGTAAGACACGCCGATAGCCGTGATCAGAACGGCCAGCGGACCTGCTTGGCGTAGCGGCTTATAGGCCAGACCCTCAATGAGGACACCGAGAACCGTGCAGACCACACAAGAGAGAACTACAGATGCCCAGCCCGGGAGGCCGAGATACGACGTGGCGCAGAACGAGACATAGGCACCGACCATGATGACATCGCCGTGAGCGAAGTTCAGCATCTTGGCGATACCGTAGACCATGGTGTAGCCCAACGCGATGATGGCGTAGACGCTGCCCATGGACAGGCCGTTGACCAGGTATTGGATAAAGACCGTCATGTTCCACATCCCCCTTTCGAATAGGTTTCCAGTTGATGTATGAAACAGGGACGTTACATCGTCCCTAGATACCAAGCAAGCAGGGAAGGCCACAACCTCCCCTGCTTGGGATCAAAACCGCTCTATGTAAGGCGGCCTATTATGCCTGTACGTACTTGCCGTCGGTGATGACGTACGCCGTGGGCTCCTTCTGGACCTGCCCCTTATCGTTCCAGGTGAGCTTGCCGGTCAGACCGTCAACGGTAATCTTGAGCATAGCCTTGGGCAGCTTCTCGGAGACCTCGGTCGGGTCGGCGTCGACACCAAGACCGGCCTCCTTGAGGGCCTCGGCCACCGCGTGCACGCCGTCGTAGCGTCGGCGGCAAACTGGTCGGGGGTATCGCCGTACTTATCCTTGTAAGCGTTGACGAAGTCGGCGTTCTTCTCGTCGTCGGCGGAGAACGGGGTCATGAGCAGCAGACCTTCGGCAAGAGAGGTGTCGAAGCCCTCAACGCCCAGGATGCCGTCCATGCCTCGCAACCCATCATCTTGACGTCGTAGCCATATCCTTGGCGTTCTTGAGCAGGACGGACGCCGGCGTGTAGTAGATCGCGCGAAGATCATGGTAGCGCCGGCCTGCTTGGCCTTGGTCAGCTGGTTGGTAAAGCTCGTGGCAGAATCGTCCTTAAAGGTCTCCTCGTCGACAATCTCGAGCTTGGACTCAGCGGCCTGGGCCTTAAAGGAATCCGCGATACCCGAAGAATAGGCGTCGCCGGAGTTGTAGAACAGCACGAACTTCTCATCCGCATACTTCTGCGCCAGGAACTTGGCAGCGTTGACACCCTGGTTGGGGTCGGTGAAGCAAACCTGGAAGACGCAATCCTTGCCGTCAGTGACGTCCTCGGAGGACGCGGACGGGGTGATCATGAACGTCTTGGGGTCGTTACCACACTCAGCGGCAACGGCAACCGACGCACCCGTGGTGGTCGGGCCGACGAGGGCCTGCATGCCCCAGTCGAGCAGGGTATTAAAGGCGTTGACGGCCTTCTCGCCGTCGGCCTGGTCGTCCTCGGCCTTGCTGGCAAGCGGCAGCTCCTTGGTGGAGAAGTCCTTGCAGCCAAGCTCGACGCCCTGGGTAACGGACTTGCCGTAAGACGCGGCGGCACCGGTCAGCGGGCCGATGGTGCCGATCTTAAACGAAGCGTCGCTCGAAGCGGAACCGCTGTCGCCGCCGTTGGAGGAGCAGCCAGCTAGAATGGACATCGCCCCCAGACCTGCTGCGCTCGCGATAACGCTCCTGCGATTCATAACAGGGTTCAATGACTTACCGGTGAGGCTCGACATGCGGCTCTCCTCTCAAATCTCTCGGGTTTTGGTTACCCGACAGGCCATCCTTCGCCGTGTTCGGCGTTCGCAAAATAGTAGACGCTTTAGTTAGGAAAAGTGGCGGTTATTTCGACTTTTCTTTGGATTTGTTCATTTATCCATATTTCTGCGTATTTCTATTACTTTATGCAGTAAAGCCACTTTATTGTGTAAAAGCAATGTTTCCGTTCTGTTACAAGCGTCCCCGCCCTGAATAAAACAGCCTCACCGGTCGCGCTTTATGCGCGCTTAGGCGGCGATGTACTTGCCGTCCTGGATCACATAGGCCGTAGCGGGCTTTTCGACTTGGCCCTCGTCGTTCCACGTGAGCTCGCCAGTCAGGCCCTCGATCTTGATCTTGCGCATGGCCTTGGTCGGCTGGTTGATAAAGCTCGTGGAGGAGTCGTCCTTAAGGGTCTCGGTATCGACGATGTCGAGCTTGGATGCTTGGCCTGCTCGGCAAAGGCATCGGCGATCTCGGCCGAGACGGCGACGGCGGCACCAGTGGTAACGGAGTCGACGAGCGCCTGCATGCCCCAGTCGCACAGGGCGAACCTTATGGTGTAAACGTTGACAGTTTGTTACGGAGTTCCGTTTGTAGCGAGCATGTTTCCAATGTTTCCGCAGCGTTTCGGGGGGTGCCGTTTTGTGCGACTCCTGTTGCCTGGCGAGCACGCGCCCTCGGTTCACGCTAGAATGCACTCAACCTTTAAGCGGTAATCCATCCATAAGATGCACGAAGGAGCTATCTATGAGCGAACCCCTGCGCACCGTGAACGTCGGTCTGATCGGTCTGGGAACCGTCGGCGGCGGCGTGGCCCGTCTGATTAAGAGCCACCACGATGAGTACCTGGCCGCCTACGGCATCGACCTTAAGCTAACTCGCGCCTGCGCGCTTGCCTGGGAGCAGGCCGAGGCGGCCGGTATTGAGCGCGAGGCCTTTACGAGTGACTGGCACGACGTCGTCACCGACCCCGCTGTCGACATCGTCGTCGAGCTGATCGGCGGCGAGCACCCCGCGACCGAGATCTTCACCACCGCCTCGAGAACGGTAAGCACGTCTCTCTGCCAACAAGGCCCTGTTGGGCCGTCATGTCGAGACACTCGCCGAGAAGGCGCGCGCGTGCGGCGTGCAGATTAAGTGCGAGGCCAGCTGCGGCGGCGGCATCCCCATCGTGAGCACGCTTGAGCACGATCTGGTGGGCAACAAGATCCTGACCATCGCCGGCATCCTCAACGGCACCACCAACTACATCCTGTCGCGCATGGACGCCGAGGGCGCCGATTACGCCGACGTGCTCGCCGATGCACAGGCCAAGGGCTATGCCGAGGCCGACCCGTCCGCCGACGTCGACGGCTTCGATGCCGCCAGCAAGACGGCCATCCTCGCCTCCATCGGCTTTGGCACCCGCGTTACCACCGATGATGTGTACCAGCAGGGTATCCGCACCATCGGCGCCGAGGACATCGCCCAGGCCCGCGAGCTCGGCTACACCATTAAGCTGCTCGCATCGCCCGCAACACCGACGCCGGCGTCGACGTCCGCGTGCATCCCACGCTGATCCCCGCCGACCACATGCTTGCCAAGGTCAACGGCGCCATGAACGCTGTTTACGTAGTGGGCGATGCGTGGGCGAGACCATGTTCTACGGTGCGGCGCAGGCTCCTTCCCCACCGCGAGCGCCGTCGTGGGCGATATCCTGTCGCTCTCCGAGCAGATCAGCCGGGGCGTGGCTCCGCTGCCGAGATTGAGCCCTATGGTCACAACCTCGCCTTTAAGCCCATGGACGAGCTCCAGACCAAGTACTATGTGCGCCTGAAGGTCGCCGACCGCGTGGGCGCCCTGTCCGAGACGGTCGACATCTTTGCCAAGCACAACATTTCGATCTCGCTCATCAACCAAGTCGAGGACGGCAAGTCGGGTGTCAGCGATGCCTGCTCGGTCATCTTCCTGACGCACCGCGCACTCGAGAAGGACGTCCAGGCTGCCGCCGCGGAGCTTGCCAGCGTCGACTGCGTGGCCGAGGTCGCCAACGTCCTGCGCATCGAGGACGTGAGGCCTGGACCGAAGGCGTCATGGCCAACTAGTTCGGTTTACACCCCACAACGCATTTGCTCGAAGGGCTCCCGTCTGGTCTTGGACGGGAGCCCTTTTATTTGCACGCTCGGGGCGCATTGACGCGATCCGCGTTTGAACAATTTGACCGTTCGGTGTCAACCAGGGATACCGCTCACCGATAAGCAGGCATGTTTGCTTTTGTCCGCCGCTATCCTGTGCTGCGTACGTCCACCCCCGAAGAATGGAGGCACCATGTTGCTCGAGGGCAAGAAAGCAATCATCACCGGAGGCACGCGCGTATCGGCTATGCCATCGCCTGCCGCTTTATCGAGGAGGGTGCCACCGTCACCGTCTTTGGCTCGCGTCAGGAGACCGCCGATGCGGCCGTTGAGAAGCTGACAGCCGTCTATCCCGACGCCAAGGTCTGGGGTCGCTCCTGCGACCTCACCTCACTCGAAGCCGTGACCGAGGCCTTTACCCAGGCTGCAGCGATATGGGCGGTCTCGATACGGTCGTCAACAACGCCGGAATCTCCCAGCGCTCACCCCTTTTGGACTATACAGCCGAGGAGTTCGCCAAAGTTATGGACCTCAACGTCGTCGCCGTCTTTAACGGTCACCAGGCTGCCGCCAAGATCATGACCGAGGCCGGCCACGGCGCACCATCACTACCACAAGCTCGATGGTCGCCAAGTACGGCCAGCCCTCTGGCGTCGGCTACCCCACGTCTAAGTTTGCCGTCAACGGCATGGTCCAGTCGCTCTCGCGCGAGCTCGCCCCCATGGGCATTCGCGTCAACGCCGTTGCCCCAGGCGTAACCAAGACCGATATGGTCGCCAACCTGCCCGAAGAGGTCATCAAGCCCATCATCGCCACTATTCCGCTCGGTCGCATGGGCGAGCCCGAGGACGTTGCCAACGCCTTCGTTTTCCTTGCGAGCGACATGTCCTCCTATGTCACGGGCGCCATCCTCCCCGTCGACGGGGCAGCCCGCTCCTAAAGGTCGAAAGTTTCGGCTTCGAACCTCAACAGAGTTCAACGCAAAAGGCGCGCTGTCCGCATCAACCGCAGGCAGCGCGCCTTCTATTATTTGGACGGAACCCGTATCCCGACATTCCTTGCTACTTGCCGTCGTCGTCCTGGGCTTCATCGCGCGCGTAGAGCTCCAGCATGCGGCGGCGGTATTCGTGTACGGCGAGCTTGGCGCGCTCAAGGCGGCGGCGCTCACGCGGAGTCAGCTCGGACGGGTCAACCTCATCACCATAGGTCTTATCGGCAAGAAGACGCGCCGCGTCCACGATGCGGGCATCGATGTGGCCGCTCGCCGCCTCGGCGGAAAGACGCTCGGCAATCGTATCGAGCGTAGGCAGGCCCTCGAATACGCGACCATGGCCATGTGAGGTCAGCAGCTCGTGCTCGCGTGCGAGCAGGCTCGCCAAATCGTGATGGGCGCGCAGGATGTCAAGCGCATCGGATGGATGCTCGGCAACCTCTGCCACGGCGGCGACCGGCGCGGCATCGACCACGCGGTAGAAGAGCTGCGCGAGCAATGGCATCAAGAACACCGTGATGGCACCGGCGGCAACCATGACCGACGCAATATCTTGCGACAGCGCGCCCGCGTTGACGGCAACGCTCGTCACGGCAACGATGATCGGCAGGGCCGTGGTGCAGTACAGGGCCACGGTAATGCGACCATACGCCGACACATCGCGCGTCGCAGGACAAATGCTCATAGAGATGAGAATGGGCACGGCGCGAATGATAAGCAACGCCACGATAAAGCCCGCGAGCAGCCCGGGGCGTGACGCCACGGCCGTCAGGTCGATCTTTGCGCCCGATACGGTAAAGAACACCGGAATCAAAAAGCCGTAGGCAGGCCGTCGAGCTTGGTCTCGAGCGTATGGTTGCCCTCGGGGATGATATAGCGCAGGACAAAGCCGGCGGCAAAAGAACCCAACACGATGTCGAGATCAAAGACGGCCGAGAACGCCACGAGCGTGACCAGGATGAGCACCGTCAGGCGCACGAAGGTCTGCGACGTGGTATCGGCACGCTCCTCGACAAACGCAAAGAAGCGGCTGCGACGCGCTTGGAGCGGCTTGGGACCACGGCCAGCAACACGCAAACCACCGCAAACAAGCCAAGGATTACGAGCGTTTGGATGCCAGTGCGAGCAGACAGCAGCACCGACATGGCGAGCACGGGACCGAGCTCGCCCCAAGTGCCATACGCGAGAATCGACTCGCCCACACGCGTGCCGGTGAGCGAGCGCTCACGCATGATGGGCACGAGCGTGCCGAGCGCCGTAGAAGTGAGGGCAAGCGTCACGGCGATGCCGTCGAAATGACTGACCGAGAACCACGGGGTAAAGCGCACGGCAAGCCAGGCGATACCAAACGTGACGACCCACGTCGCCAAGCCGTAGCGCCCCTCGACGCCCGTAATGCTCTTGGGGTCGATCTCAAAGCCGGCAAGCAGGAACAAAAAGGCCAGGCCGAGCTCGGACACAAGCGAGACCTCGGCATCTACATGGATGACGCCGAGCATATGGTCCCAGCACCGCGCCGAGCACGAGCAAAAAGACGGTCTCGGGAACGGGTTTTCCGGGAATCGCCGAGGCGATGAAGGGGCTTGCGAAGGCACGAGTGCGATGATGGCGAGCGAAACGAATGCCATGTGATGCCTTTCTCTTGTTTGCGCTTCACTGTAGCACCCTCGCCGTCCTCAACGCGCCGCGAGCTGTCGTATCATAGTGAGGTTTACAAACATGTGGCTCAAGGCGACCGCGAGGCTTGCCCCGTAAACCGACCGCTGCCGCATACCGTACCGTACGCCCAACCGATCAGGAAGGCAGGAACCAATGGTCTCTCGTATCTACGTGGAGAAGAAACCCGGGTTCGACGTCGAGGCTCAGCAGCTCAAGGGCGAGCTGACCGAGATTCTCGGCATCAAGGCATCGAGGCCCTGAGGATCATCAACCGCTACGACGTCGAGGGCATCGACGAGGAGCTTTTCCGCTCCTGCGTGCCGACCGTCTTTAGCGAGCCCCAGGTCGATGTGACCTACGACGAGCTCCCCGCAAGCGATGGCGCCGTCTTTGCCGTCGAATTCCTGCCTGGCCAGTTTGACCAGCGCGCCGACTCCGCCAGCGAGTGCGTGCAGCTCATCAGCCAGGGCGAGCGCCCCGCCGTGCGCTCCGCCAAGGTCTATATGATCTCGGGCGCTCTGGACGAAGCCGCCATCAAGGCCATCAAGCACTACGTGGTGAACCCCGTCGAGGCGCGCATCGCCTCGCTCGACTTGCCCGAGACGCTGTACATGGAGACCCCCGAGCCCCAGCCCGTCGAAGTGCTCGACGCTTCCGCGAGCTCGATGAGGCCGGCCTTGCCGTCTTCATCGCCGATCGCGGTCTTGCTATGGACGAGGCGGACATCGCCTTCTGCCAGCAGTACTTCCGCGATGAGGACCGCGACCCCACCATCACCGAGATCCGCGTGATCGACACCTACTGGTCCGACCACTGCCGCCACACCACCTTCGGCACCGTCTAGATGACGTGACGATCGACGACGCCGTGGTGCAGCAGGCCTTCGACCGCTACATGGAGATGCGCCACGAGCTCGGTCGCGACGCCAAGCCCGTCTGCCTCATGGACATGGGCACCATCGGCGCCAAGTACCTCAAGAAGACCGGCGTCATGACCGATGTCGACGAATCCGAGGAGATCAACGCCTGCACCGTCAAGGTGAAGGTCGATGTCGACGGCGAGGACCAGGACTGGCTGTTCCTCTTTAAGAACGAGACCCATAACCACCCGACCGAGATCGAGCCCTTCGGCGGTGCCGCCACCTGCGTGGGCGGCGCCATCCGCGACCCGCTCTCGGGCCGCAGCTATGTGTACCAGGCCATGCGTGTCACCGGCGCCGGCGACCCCACCGTCCCGGTTTCCGAGACGCTCGAGGGCAAGTTGCCGCAGCGCAAGCTCGTAACCACCGCTGCCGCCGGCTACTCCAGCTACGGCAACCAGATTGGCCTTGCCGACCGGCAGGCAACGAGCTCTATCACCCCGGTTACGTGGCCAAGCGCATGGAGGTCGGCGCCGTCGTGGGCGCACCCCGGCAAACCACGTTCGTCGCGAGTGCCCCGCCCCACCGACAAGATCATCCTGCTGGGTGGCCGCACCGGCCGTGACGGCATCGGTGGCGCCACCGGCTCCTCCAAGACCCAGAACACCGAGTCCATCGAGACCTCGGGTGCCGAAGTCCAGAAGGGCAACGCCCCGGTCGAGCGCAAACTGCAGCGTCTGTTCCGCCGCGGCGATGCCTGCCGTCTGATCAAGCGCTGCAACGACTTTGGCGCCGGCGGCGTCTCGGTCGCCGTGGGCGAGCTTGCCGACGGCCTGTATGTCGACCTTGATACCGTGACCAAGAAGTACGACGGCTTGGACGGCACCGAGCTCGCCATTTCCGAGTCCCAGGAGCGCATGGCCTGCGCCGTCGCCGACGGTGACGTCGAGGAGTTCATGGGCTACGCCGCCGAGGAGAACCTGGAGGCAACCGTCATCGCCGAGGTTACCGCCGAGCCGCGCATGCGCATGGCCTGGAACGGCGTCGCCATCGTCGATCTGTCCCGCGAGTTCCTCAATTCCAACGGTGCGCCCAAGCACCAGGTCGCCCACGTCTGCGCCCGCAGCGTGTGGCAGCCCAGCTGGGCCGGCACCACGCTTGCCGAGCGCATGACCTCGCTCGTCACCGACCTTAACGTCGCCTCCAACAAGGGTCTTTCCGAGCGCTTTGACTCCACCATCGGCGCCGCGACCGTGCTCATGCCCTTTGGCGGCAAGACGCAGCTCACCCCAAGCTCGGCCATGGTCGCCAAGTTCCCCGTGGACGGCGAGACCACCACGGCGAGCGCTATGGCATGGGGCTTCAACCCCTATCTGATGGAGGCCGACCAGTTTGCGGGCGCCTACCTGTCCGTGGTCGAGTCCATCGCCAAGCTCGTGGCCGCCGGCTTTGAGCACAAGCGCGCCTATCTCTCCTTCCAGGAGTACTTTGAGCGTCTGCGCACCGAGGCCGAGCGTTGGGGCAAGCCCATGGCAGCCGTCCTGGCGCCTTATGGCCCAGGTCGACCTGGTGCCGGCGCCATCGGCGGCAAGGATTCCATGAGTGGCTCGTTTGAAGACGAAGCCGGCGAGCTCAACGTTCCGCCGACCTGATCAGCTTCGCTGTCGCCGTTGGCAAGGCGGACCGCGCTGTCTCCCCCGAGTTCAAGGGTCTCACGCATCGCGTCGTCCGTGTCGCCCCCGCCACCTATGGCGAGGACTACCGCCCCGATGCCCAGCAGCTGCTCGCCGCATTTGACGCCGTCGAGGCGCTCACCGCCACCGGCGACGCCTGGCCGTCTCCACGCCCGGCTACGGCTGCGGCGCCGAGAGCCTCTTTAAGATGTGCGTCGGTAACCAGATCGGTATCGAGCTTGCCGAGGATGTAGACGTGGAGAGCCTCTTCACCCCGCTTTACGGCAGCTTTATCGTCGAGCTCGCCGAGGATGCCGAGCTGCCCGAGATCGCCGACGGCGTTGTCGTCGAGCCCCTGGGCACCACCGTCGAGGCTATGTCATCGACACCGGCTCCGAGGTCATCGAGCTCGCCGAGCTCCAGGAGGCTGGGAGAGCGGCATCGAGGGCGTCTTTGCCTACCGCAGCGCCGGCGAGACTGCAAGTCGAGACCATCGACTTCCGTGCCAAGGATATCCACGTGTACAGCGGCGCCAAGATCGCCCGCCCGCGCGTGGTAATCCCCGTGTTCCCCGGCAACAACTGCGAGTACGATAGCGCCCGCGCTTTCCGCGCCGCCGCGCCGAGGCCGACACCTTCGTGATCAACAACCTCACGCCCGAGGCCGTCGCCGAAAGCACCCACGAGCTTGCCCGCCGCATCCGTGCAAGCCAGATCGTCATGATCCCCGGCGGCTTCTCGGGCGGCGACGAGCCCGATGGCTCCGCCAAGTTCATCACGGCGTTCTTCCGCGCTCCCGAGGTCACCGAGGCAGTCCGCGACCTGCTCAAGGCCCGCGACGGCCTGATGCTGGGCATCTGCAACGGCTTCCAGGCCTGATCAAGCTCGGTCTGGTGCCCTACGGCGACATCGTCGACGCCACGCCCGATGCGCCCACGCTGACGTTCAACACCATCGGTCGCCATCAGAGCCGTCTGGTGCGCACCCGCATCTCGTCCAACCTGTCCCCGTGGCTATCGCAGTGCAGCCTGGACGACCCCTACACCGTCGCCATCAGCCACGGCGAGGGCCGCTTTGTCGCCAGCGAGAGGTGCTCGCCCAGCTCATCGCCAACGGCCAGGTCGCCACGCAGTACGTGGGCGAGGACGGCAAGCCCAGCATGGACCTTTCCGTCAACCCCAACGGCTCCGCACTCGCCATCGAGGGCATCACGAGCCCCGACGGCCGCGTCCTGGGCAAGATGGGCCATGCCGAGCGTCGTGGCGACAACCTGTACCGCAACGTGCCCGAGCATGTCCCCGGCGATAAGTTCATGCCGATCTTGAGAGCGGCGTGGCCTACTTCGCTTAATGCGTCCCATCGGGTACAATCCCCTCGGGTAACAACACCCGCCACCGGCACACCCGGTGGCGGGTTCTTTTTTGCTTCGCGCATACAGGAAGGACATCATGGAAAGCCGCAAGCCGTATCTCGCCACCCTACCGGGCTCATCCTGGGCTGCCTCGTCTGCTGTGCGCTCTGGGGGTCGGCTTTCCCCTGCATCAAGATCGGTTACGGGCTCTTTGGCATCCCCGCGCACGATAGCGCCTCACAGCTGCTCTTTGCGGCTTGCGCTTCACGCTTGCCGGCGCCTGGTTATCGTTGGGATGAGTGCGGCCCAACGCCGCCCCCTCATTCCGCAGACTCGTGACATCAAGCCCATCTTTGTCTTGTCACTCTTCCAGACTATCGGGCAGTACTTCTTTTTCTACCTAGGACTCTCGCGCGCCAGCGCCATGTCGAGTTCCATCATCGAGGCCAGCGCCAACTTCCTCGCAATTCTCTTTGCCGCCTTGGCATTTCACACCGAGAGGCTCAATACGCCCAAGGTGCTTGGCTGTGTGCTGGGCTTTGCAGGCGTCGCGCTCGTCAACCTTTCGGGCGCGGATGGCACCTTTGGCTTTACGCTCGACGGCGAGGGATTTATCTTGGCTTCCACTGTTGCGGGCGCCCTGTCGACCTGCCTCATTGGCATCTTCTCGCGCGAGCATGACGGCGTCTTGCTCGCCGGCTGGCAGTTTTTAGTCGGTGGCGTGGTCCTTACCGCAATCGGGTTTTGATGGGCGGCACGTTTTCCCCCACCGAAATCGCCCCCGCCATCGCGCTCATCATTTATATGGCGCTCATTTCCGCCGTCGCGTACTCGCTGTGGTCCCGCCTGCTCGCCGTCAACCCCGTCAGCCGCGTTTCGGTCTTTGGCTTTATGAACCCGGTCTTTGGCGTGCTGTTGAGCGCACTGCTGCTCGGCGAGGGCGCTGGCACGAGCCCCGTTACCGTACTTGTTGCCCTGCTGTTGGTCTGCGGCGGCATCATCATCGTCAACAAACCCAAAAAAGCCTAGCGAACCGCCCTTATTTAGTAGAGGAGATTCACATGCTTTAGCTTAATGGAGTACATCGGTGAGCTGAGGGCCGCAACGCACGCCAGCGTTCGCCCTTTTTTTCTAGCGTATCTGGACGCCGGCTTTCTTCTTCTCGCGCTTTACGCGGTAAAGCTCCGCGTCGGCAGCGCGAAGCAAGTCTTGCCAGGTATCGACGCCATCACCAACCCGTGCGTAGCCGATGGACATCCGCAACAGATACGGGACCTCGGCGCGCGCGAGCTCGTCGCTGATTGCCGCGCACAGACACATGATGTCCTGCTCCGCCGTCGCCTTTTGAAGCACCACAAACTCATCGCCGCCATAACGTGCGATAAAGCCACCAGACGCCGAGCAGACCTCTTTGAGCGTAGCAGATATGACCTGGAGGGCATGATCGCCCTCAACATGTCCATACCGGTCGTTAATCTGCTTAAAGCCGTCAGCGTCCATCATAAGCAGATATACATCTTCGGCCTGATCCACATTTGAAAAGAGCGACAGCATATAGGTCTCAAAACGGTTGCGATTGTTGAGGCCAGTCAACGGGTCGGTCGAGATCAGCTGCTCCTGGTAGATGATGTAGAGCAGCAGGATGCTCAGCGTTATACCGACACAAAGGCCCGGTACCGAAAACAAAACCTGGAAGGTACCGCCCACCAGAGCGGGAACCGCAAAAAAGGCGAGGGTGCGATAAATGGCCTTCTTTTGCAGACTTTCGACTTTTCGAGTCTGAATAAAGGCATGCAAAGACGTATATATGATGTAGCAGTAGCTAACGATAGGCTGAATCATATAAAGCGCTCCGCGACGATATACGCCCTGTGCATCGATATAGAACATAGTGTGCGTCTAGTAGCTGGTAAATGCCAGCACGACCACCAATACGGTTGGCAACGTCACGAGCGCCACCCTATAGCGCGCGGTCAAAAGGCGTGAGCCCTGCACTGTCTCGGAATAGAAAAACCAAATGAGGCACGCGATGGCGAACAGCGAAAACGAGACCGCGTTGGAAATCCAGTTGGCCGTGATGCCTACAGGAGTGCTCACGCCGTCCGAGAGCGTCCAGATCATATCGAAGAAAATGTAGGCTGCAGGCGTGTAGCCCAGCATGCTAAACAGAAGCTGCTGGGTGCTCGAGAACAAGGAGCGGCGGCTTCGTGCGGCAAGCCCGATAAGAACAATCATGCATAGCAGGAATATCTCAATTTTGAGTGCCTTAACCACTAGACGCCATCCATTCAATATTCAAGTGGTCAGAATCGCCCGATTCTGGTCTGGGCAACAAACACCCCCTACCCGCAGGGTAAGGGGAATCATAGCAGAGCGCCCGAACGTCACTGCAAAACAGTCATCGTTCGGGCGCTCAAACGGCGCGAATTGCACTCCGGCATCATTGATGGGTAGCGATTGCTATTCGCCATCGATGTCGGTCGCGACGGCCTCCTCGATGGCCTCGACACCGGCAGGCGACAGATCCTCCTTGCCCTGGCAAAACTTCTTGTCGACCCAGCCGGTCAGAATCGGGGCCATGATTGCCGTGATGATGACGGCGGTGGCGATCTGCGCATACGCGGTGGGCGCAAGCTCGGCATAGCGCGGAGCGACCTCGGCGAGGGCGACCGGCGTGGTCATAGCCGTGCCGGCGATAGTGGAGCAGGCAACGGCCGCCTTGCCGTTACCACCGCACAGGCGCTCGAAGGCAAAGGTAATGGGACCGACGATAAAGAGCGTGATGAGGCCCAGCAGGATGCCCGAAATGCCGCCGGTGATAAAGCTCGAAAGACTCATGGACGCACCGAGCTGAAAACCGATAACGGCAATCGCAGGATTGGCGCCGGGAACCAGCAGGTTCTTGATGAACGGGAACAAGTTGCCCAGAACCATGCCGATAACAAGCGGCAGGATGGATCCGATGATGGTGCCGACGGGGATGTTGGCGAGACCCGAGACACCGAGGATGATCATCGTGACGGCGAGGCCGGCCGTAAAGAACAGGATACCGACGGCGCCTTGCTCGGACTCGTCGCCGAACTCGCCCATGATGCCGGTGTAGAGCGCCATGTTGCAAAACGTAATGCCGCCGATGATAGACACGGAGCTCAGACCTAGGAAGTTGTCGTTAAAGAAATATGCCACACCCAAGCCAAGGGCAGCCGCAACAACAAGCTTAGGAATCAGCACAACGATGCCGGTCTTGATGGCGCCCGGCGTGGACTTAAAGCTGATGCCGGCACCCACAAACAGCAGGATCGCGGCAACGATGGTGTTGGAACCACCGCGGCAGGCGGCGGTAAAGAAGCCGCCGATCTCAAAGACCTGCGGGCAGAAGGTATTGAGCAAAAGGCCAACGATCATCGGGTAGATCATGATGTCACCCGGGATACGCGGGACTTTGAATTTCTTTTGCTCGTTGGCGGTCGCTTCCTGTGCCATGAAACCCCCATTTCCGCTGACGCAGAACAAAAGCCCACGTCATACTTTGCTACAGTAAAGTTTGACCATGGTACCAGAAGAAGCAGACCGGCTCGGTGAGAAATTCGATACGTGTGCCGGGACGCTAAACGTGCTCCGCTCTTATATGAAGCTCAAAACGATATAGAACACGATGCCCGAGACGCAGCACCACAACATCGACTTTGTCTTGATTGCCACCGCCACGACGCCGGCGGCCGCAATCCAGGGAATCAAGCCCTGCCACAAGCCGGCGTCGAAAGCGCCAGGCTTATCAAATCGTTGGCGACCAGCGCCGCAAAGGCGGCAGGCGGAATATAACCCAAGGCCTCGGTAACGCGGGGCGACAGCGTTCTCCCGCGCAAGGCAAACGCCGGGGCAATGCGGAAAACGCGATGGCCGCCCATGACGACAGCCATAGAACCAAAAACTCATTAACGGGCATCGCGAGCGCCCCTTCCCTCGGCGAGGACATCGCACGCGAGTGCCGTGACAACGCCGACGAGCACACTTGCCGGCACGGCGATATTCGTCCACCCCAAGAACTTGCATATGGCGACGGACACCGCAGCCAAACCGGCAGCTACGACATTGCCGCGCGACAGTCGCTGCGAAAAGAGTAGGCAGATAAAGAGCGATGTGCAGACAAAACCCGCAATAGCGGTGGGAACATCAACAACGGCGCCGACGATGGCGCCCGTCGTACACGAAACGCCCCATGTTGCGATGAGGATCACGTTGAGCACAAAGGACTCGAGCGGACCCCAATCCTCCCCTTTAACCAACTTGGCAAGCGAAATGCCGTATGCCTCCTCGGTAAGTGTCGCGGCAACAGCCAGCGTCTGACGCTTCGAAGCACCCCTCAAATGCGGTGCGATCGATGCCGAGTAAAGCGCAAAGCGCGAGGAGATTGCGGCCACACTTGCGACAATCGATGCCGCAGGCACACCTGCCAGCCACAGGTTGCAGACCATAAACTGCCCGCTGCCCGTCACGAACGTGCTGCTCAGGGCAAAAACCATCCAGGGTTCCATTCCCGTCTGCGCCATAATCATTCCGCACGGCGCGGCTATCGCAACATAGGTAAGCATCACCGGCCAGACGGTTTTAACGATTTTGAGCACCATAACGTTCCTCGTCCCGACAAGATTTCCGAGCCGCATTCAACGACGCGGCAGAACCATCGCCCGATGCAACCGAGTTCACCTACAATTGCCACCGGATCGAAAGACACAGAAAGACACAACTTTTTAGGAAGTCATTATGACAGCTATCGATCGAACGCGGGCTGCCGCGGCCTTCAAAACCTACACCGATGCCTACGATGCCGCCAATCCGCGTATCGCGCTCAAAATCGAGCATACGTACCACGTTGCCGAGGCATGCGATGCCGTGGCACGCGAACAGGGCTGGTCACCTCAGGACATTGACCTAGCGTGGCTTTGCGGCCTGCTGCACGATATGGGTCGCTTTGAGCAGCTGCGACGCTGGGACACGTTTAAGGATGCCGAGAGCATGAGCCATGCGGCGTTGGGCGTCGAGGTTCTCTTTGGCGAAAACCCTGCAGACGCGCCCGCGACAACAAGTATCCGCGACTTATCGACGATCCGGTAGAAGACGAGTTGATTCGCGCAAGCATTGCCTATCACAGCGATTTCCGTCTACCCGCGCAGCTCGACGAGCGCACGCAGCGCTTCTGCGATATTGTGCGCGATGGCGACAAGGTCGACATTATGCGCACCATCGCCGACAGCACCGTCGACACCATCCTCAAAGTGGATGAGGACGTGTTTCTTGCCAGCCACTTCTCGGCACCGACGCTGGCTGCCTTTGACGAGCACCGCTGCGTCACGCGCGATGAGCGCGATGAGCCGCGGACTACTTGGTGGGGCTTATCTGCTTTATGTTTGAGCTCGTCTATCCGGCAAGCCGCGCGCTGACGCGCAAGCAGGGCGATATCTACCGCCTGCTCGACGCACCTTTGGTATCGTGCGGCCCTTTACCGACCCGCCACGCAAGCGACCTGGGAACGCCTAAAGAAAGAGATGCGAGCCTGGCTGGCCAGCGCCTAGCGCTCGAGCTGGGCCAGAAGCTCCTCGACAACTTGACGGCGTCACCGACAACTTGTACTGCGCAGCGCCGAAGATGGGGGCATCCGGGTCCTCGTTGACAGCGATGATGCACTCCGCGCCGCCGATGCCGGCAAGATGCTGGATAGCGCCCGAAACGCCGATACTCACAAGGAGCTTGGGCGAAACCGACACGCCGGTCTGGCCAATCTGGTGGCGATACTCCAACCAGCCTGCCTCCACAACGGGACGCGTGCAACCAAGCTCGGCACCCAAGGCATCGGCGAGTTTTCGCATCAGGGCAGATTCTTCTTGGAGCCGATGCCGCGGCCCACCACGACCAGGCGCTCGGCATCGGCAATTGATGCCTGCTGCCCCCACTCCTCGGCGGGAATCGAGATCTCGACACGGGCCTTAACATCATTCGCAAGCGATACCTGGGTAATCGTGCCAGAGCGGCTGTAGTCAAACTTGGGTGCCCCAAAGATGCCGGGGCGCACCGTTGCCATCTGCGGCCGATGATTGGGGCAGATAATGGTGGCCATCAAGTTGCCGCCAAACGCCGGGCGTCTGCTGCAGTAGACCCGTCTCCGTATCCATCGAAAGCACCGTACAGTCGGCCGTAAGGCCCGTCTGCAAGCGTACGGCCACACCGGGCGCCAGCTCACGACCAAAGGCGGTCGCGCCGTACAGAATGGCCTCGGGTCTGCGCTCGGCCACCAAATCGCAGATGAGACGAGCATAGATCTCCGCATCGTTTTGGCGCAGTCGCTCGTCGCGGCAGACCACGACCTCGTCGGCACCGGCGCAGACCAGATGTTCCAGGTCCTCAAGCGAGCCCTCGGGGCCCATGCCGGCCAATGCCACCAGACGGCAACCGCGAGCATCGGCAAGCTCGCGCCCCTTACCCATGAGCTCGTAGGCCACCGGAGCCACGACATCGTGATCGTCGGTCTGAACGAATACCCATATGTCTCGATACGCATCGAGGTCAACCGCGCCGGCGGCCTCGTCGCGCTCGATCGAAATGGCATTGACGGGGCAGGCGTCGACGCACCCGCCGCACAAGATACAGCCGTCGGTCACATGGGCGCAGCGGTTGGGGCGCTCGCCCTCCATCACAATGCCACCCGAGGCACAGGCGCGAACGCAGCGGCCACAGCCAACGCACGCCTCGCTATCGATTATCAGTCCGCTCATCTATGCCATCCCCTCGATAATCTTGGCAATCTTTGCCGCCTGCTCGACCGGCGTGCCCTCGATGGCCTCGCACGTTTGGTCGCCGTCGGGCACAAATGAGCGCACGACCTGCGTCGGCGATCCGGTAAGGCCGCAACGCGAAGGGTCAGCATGTACATCGGCAGCACAGACCACCCGCACATCCGCATCTTCGGCCGCGCGAATGCCGGCGATGCTCGGCATGCGCAGCTGGCCGATCTCCTTGGCGGTCGTCATCGCGCACGGCATCTCCAGATAGACCGTCTCCTCGCCGGCATCGCAACCGTGAACGAGCGAAAGCGCACCGCACGTCGTAAAACCTGCGCTCTGCACGCAGCTCACATCGGTCACGCAGGGAATCTCGAAGGCGCCGGCCAGCTCGGGGCCAATCTGGGCGGTATCGCATCTACCGCCATCTTGCCGCAGATGAGCAGGTCGAAGTCCTCGTCGAGCGCCTCGATACCGCATTTGAGGGCATAGGTGGTCGCCAACGTGTCCGCGCCCGCAAAGGCGCGATCGGTCAGCAGCAGCGCATCATCGGCGCCGCGGGCAATGCAGTCGCGCAGCAGCGATTCGGTTGCAGGGATACCCATCGACACCACCGTCACGCGCACATCCATGCCAAAGCCGATAAAGTCGTCCTTGAGCGCCAGCGCGCATTCGAGGGCACTTGCATCGAAGGGATTAATGACCGCCTGCTTGCCATCACGCACGATGGTATTGGTTTTGGGGTCCATCTTGACCTCGGTGCTTCCCGGTACCGCCTTGACGCACACCACCATATGGAAATCGCTCATCTTCACGCGCCCCCTTTCTGGACGAGTTCATCCAAGAGCTTCTCCGAAAATAGGTTGCCACGACCCAGCTGCCCGGCAGGATCGAGCTGCAGCTTGAGTCGAGCCGATTCGACCATGGCCTCGTGGCCGTACATCGTCTCCAAAAAGCCCGCTTTGATCTTGCCGACGCCGTGCTCGGCAGAGACGGCGCCGCCCATAGCCGTTACCTCCGCAGCCCACCGGGCAAACAGCTCACCACCGCGACGGTAGTCCTGCGCATCGCGCGGCAGGATATTCACATGCAGATGGTTGTTGCCGATATGTCCCCAGGCGGCAGACTCAAGCCCGCTTTCGGCCAGCGTGCGGCGATAGAAGGCAACGACATCGGCCAGGCGCGCGTTGGGTACCGACATATCCGACCCCAGTTTGGTAATGGTGGGGTCGGTGCGGCGACGCTCATCGATGAGCATGTTGACACTCTCGGGGACGGCGTGGCGGAAGAACCGCTGGCATTCGCGATCGACCTCGGTGCGCGCAACCCAGGTCGCGTCATCGCGGCCGCCCGCAAGCTCCAAAACCCATCCCAGGTGGTACAGCTCCTCAGTCGCTTGAGCCTCGTCGTCGCAGTCGAGTTCCACGTAAATACAGACCTTTGCCTCATCGTCGAGTGCCGGCAGCGAGGCAAACGCGGTCGACTGCTCGCGCTGGCGGCGAAGGATATCCAAGGCGCCGGCATCGAAATACTCAATAGCGGCGGCATGGGACAGCACGGGGCGCACGGAATCGGTAAAGGACACTGCCTTGTCCTCGCTGTCGAAAAAGCAGCTCACGCCCCATACGACCGAAGGTGCCGCCTGCAGGGCGATCTCGAGCTCGGTAATGACCGAGTGTGCCGCATGCACCGATAAAAAGATCGATGGCGTCCATGTCGTCCGAAACGAAATAACCCGACGCGTTTTTGGTCTTGGGCATGGTATAGCCGGGAAGATCCAGCTCAAGCGCGCGGCCCCCTGCCGTCACGAGCGACAAGTGGCGTGCGTCAGCGTGTGCCCGACCTCGATGAAGCTCGAGCAGGTCGCCGTCCGGCAGTGCCACGTGAAGCCCCGTAACGTGCGGGCGCATGGGGCCATAGGCATAGCTGCGGGCACCGGAGGCATTGCACGCCGCCATGCCACCCAGGCAGGCAGATGCTCGGTGGGATCGGTGGGAAAGAACTGCTCGGGAGCTGTCTGGAACTCCTCATAGGCCTCAAGCGATGCCTGATCCCAGCCAGCGGTCGGCAATGCCTTCTTGCCCAGCTGCTTGCGTAACTCAGAAAGCACGACGCCCGGCTCCACGCGCAGCAGAAAACGGCCTTGCTCGTCGCGGCGAAGACCCAGGTAGCGATTCATACGAGAAGTGTTGAGGATGTGGCCGCCGTGGGGCACGGCACCGGTAGCCAGACCGGTCCGAGCACCCTGGACCGTTATCGGAACATGCTCGGCATGGAGCTTTCGCAGAATGGCGCGGACTTCGTCCTCCGTTGTCGGAAACGAGATACTCGACGCCTCGCCCGATGTGCGAGATTCATCGCGACCATATTCTTCGAACTCGTCGCTGAAGGGTTTGATGGCTGCAGACACGCAAACTCCCCCTTTAGTTAACTACAGTATTTGCAGGGAGATGTTACCGCATCGTTTCGTCGACGTGACTGAGACCGTCTCCATAATTGGCGAATTTTACGTTTGTGCAATTCGGCAAGCGGCGGCGTTTTCTCGGCAGGCGCTCTATTTAACGCGCTCCTTCCCATCACTGCCATGCATGCAATTGGCGCTCGAAAAAACTTGAGATATTTTTTAGCATCTCTCACCTGCGGCGATGTAAACCCGTCAAGCATTTGGTCAGAAATTGGTCAAGTTGCGGCTGATACGGTCGGCATCGACAGCCAGAGCCAATAGAAGGTTTGGCCCAAAAGCAGGGAGGTTCCCATGGCATATTACTGGCCCCAGTATGGCGTCGCCATCGAAGTTGACGATGACCCATATCTTCTGCCCTTCGACGAGGAGGCGTTTCCCGATGCGGTCGTCTATCACGTCACCACCGACGTGATCTGCGATCCGAATCGTTTTCGGCACTCGCCCACCATATCGCCCACATCCACGACATCAAACTCGACCCAAACTTCGACGAGCTCATCTACTCGCGACGTCTCATGCTCCACATGCTCTTTGGCGCCGATCCGTCCACGTTCGCGCGCGTCTATACCACTAAGGATGCCGCATGAACGCACGGAAGCGGTCGAGCCCCTGGGGTCAAAACATCGAAAAAGGCTCGGCATCGTCTGCTTGGCCATCGCCTGCGCCTTATCGCCGTCGGCCTTTACGCCTGGCAGTCAAAGCCTGTCGCCGAGACGGGCGCCTCGGTCACAGCGGCAGAGGGTAAGTCGCGCCAAGAAATCCAGGACGAGCTCGATGCCATCGTCCGCGACAACATGATGACAATCTCGGTCGCACCGGTCGCCCAGCTACAAAAAGGCGGTAAGCTGCGCGTCAACGTACAAAACGTCCAGGATAACAAGTTTCCCCAGCGTTTCCGCGTGATCCAAAACGACGAGACCGTCTATGAATCGGGCGTGGTCGAGACCGGCAAGACCGTTGAGACCTGCCCTGCAGGCGACATCAAAGAAGGTGAGGCGTATATCGAGATTCAAGCGCTCGACGCCAAGACCTACGACGCCCATGGCAATCCCACGCGCATCAAGGTGCGGGTTGCGCAGGCCGAAGACTAGATCTGCCGCCTGTTATGAAAATGCGCACCCGTGCCGTTTTCGTCTAACCCTCACGGAAACGTTCCGTGACGAATAGAAAGGAACGATTATGGACATCACCAGGAACTTGAGCGGGACCAGGGCGCTCGTCGTGGGCGCAGGCTGGCGCTCGCACTCGCAATGAGCGCCGCGCCGACCACCGCTCTGGCGGAGGGACGCGTTGGAACCACCGACGTGACCATCAGGACCGAAATCGACAACATCGCGTTTAAGACTCCGACCGTCATTCCGTTTGTCGCCAAGGCCGATGGCACGCTTCAGGGCCTTCCGAGAACACAACCACTATCGACAATCTTTCGGCCTATGGCATCCACGTTACCAACATGAAAATCGGCGCCAAGAACTCCTGGAGCATCGTCGCTGACGCCAAGACGGGAACCGCCCAGAACTCCATCGATTTTAAGGTCGGCCCCGACAAGGCACTCCAAGACGCTCATGCCGCGACGCAGGAAGCAGGCCTCGACCTTTCCAAAAATACATCCTTCGACATGGGCTACCAGGGCATCGCCAATGGTACGGACAGGATTAAGCTCAAGACGAGTGGCAATGTCGCCCGCGTCACGCGAGACATCTTCCATGTGACCGGCACGGGCGACCAGGTCGCGAGCATTACGTGGACGGTCGAGCCCGGTGCGCACACGGCCTAAGGCGATTGTCCTTGCCGCTATCGTCGGCGTTGTAACGTTTGCCCCGATCGCCGCCTTTGCCCAACAAGAGCAGGCGCAAGCTGCCACACAAGTGACTGTCGATCTATCGGAGCTCGAACGCAGCGGCCAACATGAACCCCTAGCGCAAACGGGCGACACGCGACAGCTCCTGGCGGCAGGAATCGCCGCGGCAGGTACAAGCGCCATCGGCCTTGGCCTGCACATCAAACGCAGCCAGTAGCCACACAAATCGAGACCGTCCAGAACAGGTAAGGAGAGCCCATGGCATCAAAGAACCTTTTGCCCGTTGCCGCGCTCTGCAGCGCGCTTGTCACCGGCATGCCCGTCGCCGCTCTAGCGACACCCGCCGTAGACGTCCCCTTACCTGCCGTCAACTGTCTCGTCACAAACCAGATGAGCACCATCGCGCGCCAACGCCTCTCGCTTGCGCAGGCAAGCATTTCGACCTCGGGGTGCCTCCGTCGCTGCACGAACAGCTCGATAGTCGTGGATACCGAGCGCTCGCGCAAAGCAGACGGCCCCCTAACGGGATACGCTATCTGCACATGGCGCGCGGTTGCAACTGATGCCGATGACGATTCCTGCGACGTGGAGCTGCACTTCGGCATCACCCTGCCCGATGACTCGGCGGACGGGGCGACGGTCGCCTTCGACAGCACATTTTTCGAAGACGGAGGAGGTGTATGCCTGGGCTGCGTCCCCTCGAGCACCGATGGCACGCAGCCCGCTATCTCATTCACCGCATCGCTGAAAATGACCAAGGCGGGCACCGACGCCACACCAAATGGCGAGATCCCTCTGATGTTCTACGCGAGCGGCACAGAAAGCCAGGAGATTCGGGGCAAACAGCGGACCGGATCGCTCAGCCTAACGCGAGGGGCAGATCCCGGTCCTGTCGATATCAGCACCCAGACGCAAGATGTGCATCACGTCCTTGTCGATCCGGCGCTTCTCGAGATGGAATGGAGCGGAGCGGGAGCGGTCGGACTCGCCCCCTCGACAGGTGACATCGCAAGCGACTCCAGCGAGAGCAGCGGTGAAATAACGCCTGGGGACAATGGCGCACCAGGCAACATTACACCGCCATCGAGCGATCCTTCAGCCATTTTCAACGAGCCAAGCGAAACAACCGCCGCGGTGGGCGGCACGCAAGCTGGCGAAAACTTGGGGTATCCCATGCCGGCAGACATCGACGAGGGCAATTGTTGCATGATGGTCGCGCTCGACCGCACGGAAACCGTCGACGCCGCGAGCATTGAGGTCACCGCCGCCGATAAGCTCGTCCGCAAAGCAGCCATTATCGCTTTTCCCAAAACCGTCGAAGTTGTTTATCTACCATCGGGCGAAGGTCGTAGCCCCCACCCTGCTCACCTTGCTTGGGGCGAAGGGCACGGCCAACCAAATCGACAACCTCACGGTCGTCGACCCTGCGACCACCGCAAAACTGCACCTGTATGCCGTAACCTCGAACGGGGGCAAAATCGAGGAATTCGACGGTGAAAGCCTCCTGAGTAACCGGATACTCCATAGAATGGAAGACGTCTCGTATCAAATTGAGCTCGAGGGATTTGACCGAGCTCGAGATGCCGATATCATCGCCGCGGCCATTGAGTCCCCGCAGCGACTCATGACGCTGCGCTTCGATTTCAGCCCCTATGTCGTGATGGGAGGCTGAGGCTTGGTCACCAAATGCCGTCATTAATACCACTTATATAACGTATAGGATGAGTCATGACGCACCATGCAGCCCAGTCTGCTACGATTGCCAGGTTGACATCAATATGGGAGGCTCATGCCGGGTTTGGGAACGATCATCAACGTCGCGCTTTTGATTGCGGGCGGACTGCTGGGCCTTATAGGCGGACGTTTTATCACGCCCCGCATCCAAGACACGCTCATGAAGCGTCGGGGCTGTGCGTTCTGTTTATCGGATTGGGCGGCACCATGCAAAAGATGCTCGTCATTGACGGTAAAGCACTGGCGACCACCGGCACTACCATGCTCATCGTCTCGTTTGCCCTTGGCTCGCTCATCGGCGAGGCCATAAACCTGGAAGCCGGCATCGAAAACCTGGGCGAATGGCTCAAGCGCAAAACCGGCAGCGAGGGAGACAACGAGTTCACCAATGCCTTTGTCTCGACATCGCTGACCGTCTGCATCGGTGCCATGGCTATCGTGGATCAATCCAAGACGGCCTGCTCGGCGACTGGTCCACGCTCGCCTCAAAGGAGCGCTGGACTGCATCATCGTCTGCACCATGACGGCTTCGCTCGGCCGCGGCTGCATCTTCTCCGCCCTGCCTGTTGCCGTATTCCAGGGAACGATTACGCTCTTTGCCGGCGCGCTCTCCCCCATCATGACCGCCGCCGCCCTCGACAGCCTATCACTCGTGGGCTCTATGCTCATCTTCTGCGTCGGCGTCAACCTCATCCGTCCTCAGACCTTCCGCACGGCCAATATGCTCCCCTCCGTTGTCATAGCCGTCATCTACGCCCTCCTGTTCTAAATCTATCTACATAGCGGTATCTCGAACACCTGTTTGATGCTGTGTTATGATATGAGGTCACCGAAGCTGCGTTAGGAGAGGAGAGACGGTGGCCGACCAGGACATCAAGATGCTCATCGAGCGCATCATGGCCGAGGCCCGGACCCATCAGTCCGCTCGCTTCTCACATGAGGTCTACGCAAACGAGCCGATTCTCAAAACCGGTCGTCAGATGCAGAACTTCCTTCCCGACCAGTACCGCAAGATGCGCGAGATATCGCGCTGGCAGGACGACCCCAAGGGCGGCGCGGGTCGCTGGCTTTCGGAAGCCGAGCTTTTCTACCGCCAAGGCCTGCTGATGGCCGATTTTGAGGACGATTGCCCCTATAACGGTACGTTCAAGTCGTACTTCCCAACCTACAACGCTATGAGCGATCGCCAGCTGCGCGGATACTTTACCTGGCGCGCCAAGTGCGCCGCGGAACCATCGAGGAAACGTCTACGTCCTTTGCCTTCCTGTATCTCTATGAGCTGATCTGCGGCATTGGCGTTGATGACCCGCTCGATGGCTTTAGCAAGATCAAGGCCTTTTGGGATGCCTATCGCGCCTTTGAGCCCGGAATAGACCGATTTGCACGCGTGTGGTTGCAAGATTACGCCGTTTTCCACGGGCTCAACCCCGAGCTGCTTCGCGACTCTAAAACCGTTATGTTCGATAACGCTCTTATCGAGCTGCGGCGTGCGGCGCGAGACCTCTCGCCTGTATCGGCGCCGTCGGCCCAAGTCCCCAAGCGTCGCAAAGCCTCCGAACCCACGCTCCCCCTTCCGCCCGACGAGGCAGGCGAGGAGCGACTCACGACCGCTATAAACGCCCTCTCCACGTACAACCTGAATAACTCACGGCTCGACCGTTCCCACCATCGCGACCTGCGCCGCGTGGCATGCGCCGTGTATGTCCGTATGGCGCGCTACTATGACACGCACCGAAAGACCGGCATCGTAGCGAGCTTGTTTGGGGAGGAGACGGCCATGCCCTACACCATGTTTGCCTCGGCCGTGTTCTTTGCGCCCGAGCGCCACGAGGACTGCGAATATCGCCTGGACCCCATTCACATCTACCGCTGCCAAAATGGCTTTTGGGAATGCATGCGCGTCCACGGCAGCAGACAAAAAAGCAGCAAGCTCGGTGAGATGATGCGCGCCTGCGACCAACGCCTGCGCCTGGCCCTAGACCCCGCCATCCCCTGAAGGAGGAGAAGGTCCCCAAATATCTGGCCAAGATCATCGATGACGAGGTCGTGGCATGGCTTCGTGGGACGCGCGCACCAGCCAGTCAAG
>ENA-OQAS01000091-OQAS01000091.1-human-gut-metagenome-genome-assembly--contig:-NODE-91-length-44403-cov-10.695795_pt1 | contig 44403 bp, 48 predicted proteins | sample MGYA00242733_ERZ504523 | MGnify/ENA primary metagenome ERZ504523 (study PRJEB26092, sample SAMD00036239) | human gut metagenome | host: Homo sapiens | study: EMG produced TPA metagenomics assembly of...
TGGTCGTCAATTACATTTGCAAGTTGTATGTCGGGTAGCCGTCAGTCTTGATGAGAATCTGATCCTGAAGTTCGCTGTTGTCAACGGTAATTTCACCGAAAACTGCGTCTGTAAATGTTGTACTGCCTCAATCGGCATTTTCTGGCGAATTACATAAGGTGTACCCTCGGCAAGAAGTCTGTCGATTTCTTCCTGCGGAAGATTACGGCAATGTCTGTCATAACCACCGCCAACGCTGTCCTGTAACTTTTCAAGTCTTTCCTTTGTGCAGAAACAACGGTAAGCCTTTCCCTCTTTTATAAGCTGTTCGGCATAAGGAAGATACATATCCTTTCTTTCGGACTGAACATAAGGACCGAAATCACCGCCGATATCGGGACCTTCATCGTGTTTAAGTCCCGCAAGTTTCATGGTATCATATATAACATCAACCGCACCCTCAACAAGGCGTTCACGGTCGGTGTCTTCAATTCTGAGAACAAATTTGCCGTTTTGTGATTTTGCAACGAGGTACTCATAAAGAGCAGTACGCAGATTGCCGACATGCATAAAACCTGTCGGGCTTGGTGCATATCGTGTACGGACAGTTTTTTCAGCCATAATAATATCCCTCCGAAATTTATGTTTAGGTGTGTCGGTCAGCGCATATTTCGCCCTCAACACCGTTGTTACATATATACGATTTATTATATCATACCGTTTTTTCATTTTCAAGTCCGATGAACGCACCTACGAACAATCCGAAAATTTCATATAATAAAAATTGCATCAGAACCTTTCTCGGGCATCTGATGCAATTCATTTATCTAACTATCTTCTCGAACAGACAGCGGTGGCACACCGCCGACCATAACTTTTAAATATTCACTTTTCACTGCTGACGAAATCAGCCTGCATATGTTCCCATATACAGCGGAATGTCACTTTCGTTGTCGAGGATAACAAACATAAACGGACGATTAAATTCTACCGTCACATCGGTTTTTGAAAGCTCTTTTGTTCTTTTTTCAAGCTCTGCCTTGTCGCCGTTTGACTGTGTTCCGCCGATACCGCCTGCGTTAATTGAAAGCGACGGAGCGATGTCATACATTGCGCTGAACGCAATATCATCTGAACGGCTCAGATTCTTGTATCTTGAACGGTCAGCCGTGAATGATGAATTGATTCCGCTTTTTTCAACAATCTGCGTTATATTTTCTGCAGACTTATCTCCGCTGACTGAAAATTCAGGAATTTTTGCTTGGCTGTTTTGGTCACATCAACGCTGTCAAGCAATGTTGTGTATTCAAGACTCGTAAAATCAGTTGCGTAATCATCAAGTGAAACACCTTCGTTCGGCATAATAGCCATCATTTTGAGAGGTGTTTGCGAGAAATATTTCATAACGGCAGTCGCCTTGTTTGTCTTCATATATGTTTCGTTTGAGGTCATATATGTAACTTCTTTTTCACCGTCAGCCGACTTAAATTTACCTTTTTCAATGTCGGTCTGTGCATAAGGATTAAGCCATCTGTCACAGATATCTGTCGCAGAAAGTGAAATCACACTCTGCTTTGTGTCAAGATTTTCAAAAACAGAACTGTTGTTTGTAAAATCGGCATATTTTTTGTTAAGCTTTTTCAAAGCGTCGCTGTCCGAAAAATTAAAACGCAGAACATTAGTATCATAATAGTCCTTTGTTGTCTGCAAAAAGCCTGTCATAATGTCGGCATTGTCATTTGAAATCAGCGAGTTGCAAAGCTTTACAAAGCTTTTGTCGCTGTTCTTTTCGGAATCTTTTTCCGAGCTTTGCGAGCTTTCGGGCGATTTGTCCGAAGATGCAACCGATTGAATACGGCTTGCAAAATATGACGCACATTGGTTCATATTTTCAAGCGTCACACCGCTGCAAAGTGCATTGGTGATTTCTTCCTGAGTATCACCCGACGCACCGTTAGCCATAGCCTCAAGATTAAGAACCGCATTTGCGGGACAAAATACATACGAACCGCTTTTGTGACGGTTTCTGAAAAGCCTGAGTTCAAAATCGGTTATTTTTGCAGAATAGGTATCATATGATGACGGGGCGGTTTTTGCACCGTCGGCATAATTGAATGTATCATCGGTTTTGTCGGAGCGTGTGTATTTCAGCGAAAGGTTTTCGCTGTCCGAAAATTCATCGGGATTTGAACACGCAGTAAGCACCGTGCCTGCCATAAGAATACACAATGCAACAGAGAGTGCTTTTTTCATCATTTGTCATTTCCTCCTTTGGAATCGTTACAAAGCTTTTGCGCCAGTCTGAATATTTTTTCTGCCGAATCGGGGCGGTGCAACTCTCTGCACTTTTCCTTCATCTCATCAAGTTTTTCTTTGTCTTTAACAAGGTTTACGATATCATCTGCACCTGTCTTTTTTCGGAGCATAATTGCCGCACCCTTGTTGAGTAAAAATTCTGCATTGTCCCGTTCCTGACCCGGAAATGCGCTGTAGATTGCATGGGAAGCGAACAGGCAAGGCTTTCGGTAACGGTAAGTCCGCCCGGCTTTGTAACAATAAGGTCTGAGATGTGCATATAATCCTCAACATTTTTTACAAAGTACAAAAGCTTTGTGTTGTCCTGCATACCCGTTTCTTCAATTACCTTTTCAAGGTTTGCAAAAAGCTTGATGTTTCTGCCGGTAATAACAATAAACTGCATTTCGGGAGCTCGCTGTGCAAGAGCTTTGTAGAAGCTCAGCACGCTTGTAACACCGAAAGAACCTGCCATAAGCAGAATTGTAGGCTTGTTAGGATCAAGCCCTTCACGCTCACAAATTGCCTTTTTGTCAAAAGGCTCTGTAAAACGGTCAAAAATCGGAATGCCGAGCGGATATATTATGCTCTTGTCAACACCGTATTCATCAATAAGCTTTGTCGCCATATCAGGCTCTGCAAGCACATATGCGTCAACATACGGAACAATATATGTTCTGTGTGCATCATAGTCAGTTATAAGGCTGATTGCCTTAACATCAATCTTGTGCTGACGGCGAAGCTTTGAAACCATTGTTGTAACAAACGGATGACACATAATAATTGCATCGGGCTTGTATTCATTGATTGTGTCAAGCAGCTTTGCCGACATCATTGTGTTGGACTGCATAACAGCCTTGTACATAAGGGTTCTTCTGTCGGTAATCTTATAAAATTTGCCGTAAACCTTTGGAATTTTCGTTGCCATAAAATGATAGCCGTCACAAACGGTTTTATCATATACCCTGCCGATTGTCTTCATGGCGTCAATAACCTTGACCTTCGTGTCGGGACTGACGGCTTTTATTTTTGCCTCAATAGCCGCAGCGGCTCTCTTGTGCCCTCCGCCTGTTGATGCTGTGAAGATGATTATTTTCATATCAGTTCTCCGTAATTCAAAATAACCGAAAACGGTTTTGCACACAGGGTGCTTTTACTATTATACTTTTAATCTGCAAGTATTTCAATAGATTATTTTTGCATTTCATCTGAATTTTAAATAAAAACAATTAAATTTTCGTTTGTGTTTTTTAATCGGGGCAACTGTTCCGAGCTTTTAAGGCGGTAAAAATTCACACTCGGAATATGAGTCGGAAATATTGCTAAAATCTTTTGGTAAAAAGAGCTTAAATTTCTACAAAAATAATTTCTAAATTTTGTGTTTTCACACTTTATTTTTTTGAAATTATATTGTAAAATAAAAACTGTACTGTAATATATTTCAGTATAGGGTAATTAAAGAAAGTAATAAAAGCGTTTCCCTTTTTGAAAATCAAATGCAGTAGGTTTTCAAAGGGCAATTATTGGGTATATATGAGGTGAATTTTTTTGAACAGGAATTTTATGGACGATATTCTTGTTGTTGATGAAGATCTTGTTGACATCAACTGCGACGGCAACAGACAGTCTGATAACAAGAAAGGAAAACATTCATCTGGCGGTCGTATGGCTAAAGGCGAAAAGAAAAGCAAGAAAAAGCTTGCAATCATCATTTCATCCGTTGCCGCAGTTGCAGTAGCTCTCGGTGTGGCAGGTTTCTGCATTTTCGGAGGAAACCTGTTCAACAGCGTTGAGGAGCTATTGCCGGTGAGTTTAAGTTTCCTGACGGAACAACCGTTTCGGGTGTTTCAATTTCGGGAAAAACATACGACGAGGCAAAAAAAGCTCTTGAAGAAAAGGAAGAAAGCTTTGTTAAGCCTCTTGACATTTCGGTTGATGTAAACGGAATCATCAGTAAAGTGACCGAAAAGGATTTCAAATATACTTATGACATTGAGTCTGTACTTAATGAAATCAAAAATGAAGCAACCGATCCGTCTGTTGAAACTTCAACAGGCGAAAAGAGTTACACGGTAACAGCTACCGTAACCGCAGAAAGTGTTGACGAAGCAGCAAAGAAGGTTGCAAAGAAAAATTACAAAGAGGCTGAGAACGCAAGAGTTTCAAAGTTCCACCCCTATGCCAAAAAGCGTTTTGAATATACAGAGGCGTCACAGGGACAGAAAGTAAACGAAACAGACCTTGCAAATCAGTTTAAGGGTGTGTTTGCAAGCGGTGCAAGCGAATACAGAATTATTGCCGATGTTGAAAAAACAGATGCAAAAATCTCGGTTGACGATTTAAAGAAAAACATCGTTCTTCTTTCAACATACGAAACCGTTTCCACCAATACGGAAAACGGAACAGAAAATATGCGTGTTTCGCTCAAAGCCTGCAACGGTTCGGTTATTGAACCCGGTGCAACTTGGTCATTCAACAAATGCACAGGCAACTCAAACCTTGAATCTCTCGGCTACAAGCCGGCAGGTGTAATTTCAAACGGTAAGTCCGACATCGGTATCGGCGGCGGTATCTGTCAGTCAAGCTCAACAATCTACAATGCGGCTGTCAGAGCCAACATGAAGGTTGAGGAGCGTTATTGTCACAAGTGGGCATCAAGCTATGTTCCCACAGGTCTTGACGCAACAATCGACTACGGCAACCTTGACCTTAAACTTTCTAATCCGACAGATTACCAGATGTTCCTTGAGTGTAAGGTTGTTGACAACACACTTTATGTTTCATTCTGGGGTTGGAAATCGGATTCATACGACCTTATTATGACTCGTAACAAGCTCACGAATAAGGGTAGTTCAAGCTACACGGTAAAGGCTTGGAGAGTTTATTACAAGGACGGCAAGGAGATTGATTCCGAGTCACTCGGTTCATCAACCTATGATACCGAAAACGGATATGTTTTCATTGATGCCAACAATGATCCCCGTGCAAAATACGGTGATGATGTTGTAATCCCGGATGAAACAGTTCCGAAGAATGACGACAGCAGTTCAAGCTCATCAAGTTCACAGTCATCATACAGTGAACCGTCATATTCAAGCAGTTCTTCATCAAGTCATTCAAGCAACAGTTCATCATCAAGCTCATCGAGCCACAGTTCATCGAGCCACAGTTCATCAAGCCAGTCAAGTTCGGAATCAAAAACCGAGCCACAGCCAAAACCCGATCCCGAACCGACGCCTACAGAACCTGAATCAGGCGAAGAATAATTAAGCAAAACAACTTCCGATAATAATAAAAAACTCCCTTTCGCAGATAATAAAAGCGGAAGGGAGTTTTTGTATGATAAAACGAACAGGCGCATATACAATTGCTTTTGAAAGTCAACCTGTTATTGCCGGCTGGGGGTCGGTTGTCGGAAAAAAGGAAGCCGAAGGTCCCCTTAAAAACTATTTCGACAAGATTATTTACGACAGCTATGACGGCTGTGACACCTTTGAGCAAGCGGAAAGTATGTTTCAGGGCGAAGCTCTTGAAAAAGCTCTGGAGCGTTCAAAAACACACGCAAACGAGGTTGACTGCGTTTTCGCAGGAGATTTGCTCAACCAATGCATCGGATCAAGCTTTGGACTTATGAAATTCGGAATCCCGTATCTTGGGCAGTACGGAGCGTGTTCAACAATGGCGCAAAGTCTTATTATGGCGGCATCTGCCGTTGAAAGCGGTGGGGCAAAAGTTTCCGCCTGTGTCACCTCGTCACACTTTGCGTCGGCGGAACGGCAGTACCGTTTTCCGCTTGAATACGGCGGAGTTCGCACTCCAACCGCACAATGGACAGTTACGGGTGCGGGAAGCTGTATTCTGAAAAGCCTTAAAAAAGGAATCTGCGTTGCTAGAGCGACAGTCGGCAGAATAGTTGACCTCGGTGTAAGCGACGCCAACAACATGGGGGCGGCAATGGCTCCTGCGGCAGCTCAGACCCTTGAATGTTATCTTGAGGATACCAAAACATCGCCCGAGGATTACGATATGATTATTACGGGTGATTTGGGCGAAGTCGGCAGTAAATCACTTTATGATTTGCTTGAGCGTGACGGAATCAATATAAGGAAACAACACAACGATTGCGGACTGATGATTTTTGAACGCTCCAATCAGGATGTTCATGCAGGCGGTTCGGGCTGCGGATGCGCCGCATCGGTTCTTTGTTCAAAAATTATGGACGATTTTCAAAACGGACTCGTTCAAAACATCCTGTTTATGGCAACGGGTGCGCTCATGAGTCCGACATCAAGCGGTCAGGGGGCAAATATCCCGTCAATTGCACATTTGGTGAATCTGAAAATTAAGTAAAATTTTTGCAAATATCTGTTCAAATGAATTTTAATGTGTTATAATGAACCTGTATGAGTAATGATAGAATGCTCAATCAGCCTGTTATGCAAGCATATTTTGCGACAGACAGGATAAATATTACGAACAGGAGTTGTGTTTATGTTTGGCAGAATTCAAAACATTGACAACAGGGTACTTGATAACATATCCCGAATTCATAAGCCGGCACTAAACAAAATAATGATTACTGCATCTCGTGCAGGCAATGCAGGTATTGTATGGTGGGCAATCTGCCTGCCGTTTCTTATAAACTCCAACTGGAGGGCAACAGGTGCAAACTTTGTGTTCGGACTTGCGTGGGCTCACCTTATGGGAGAGATTATTATCAAGCATATAGTAAAGCGTGTGCGACCTTGCCACACCCTTGATGATGACGAACAGCTTATTGACAGACCGAGATTCTACTCGTTTCCGTCAGGTCACACGACGGCATCGTTTGCAATGGTCGGGGTTGCTCTTATGCGTTGCAAAGTCATAACCTTTATGCCGATTCTTATGCTTGCAATGTTGATTGCGTTTTCAAGAATTTATCTGCGTGTTCACTACCTTACGGATGTTATCGCCGGTATGATTTTAGGCTTAACCTGCGGAATCTGCTCTGTCCTTATTTTCAATACCGTAGTTCCGATGTGGTTTCCTATGGTATAACTTTTGAAAAAAATAATATGATAAATGAATTGCATCGGTCGCCCGAACAAGGCTCCGATGCATTTTTGTTTGTACGCATAACTTTTGAGTGACGAAAGCACTATGTAATATGTGGCAATAACATTATGTTATAAACATCCTTTGCTAATCAACACTCTTATCGGTTTATTTATTTTTCTGCAATTATCTATAACAAATTTAGTACCTCTGCTTTTTCCGTCCCAGAAAGCCAAAACAAAATCTGCATTGTCAATGATTTCAAGATTGCGTTTCAGCGGAGCATATCTTCCATGTATTTTATATTCAGGAAGAAATTCCGTGTATCTGATATTGTTTTTTACCGCAAATTCCTTTGCACATCTGTCAATTCCATTTGCACCTCCAGAAATGATTTCTGTTGTATCTTTCGGAATATATTTTTCAAGATTTCTGACTGTAAGCGTCCTTGAACCGATAACCGCAATTTTCATTAACAAAGCACTCCCTCTTTTATGAACCCATTATGGGTTCACTTTTACATTATAGCACAATAAGGACTTATAATAAACCCATAATAGGTTCATTTGAGGTGCAATTTTATGACGAGAAAGCTAAAACATTTGTCACTACGCATTGATGAAGATTTGTTGCGTAAATTTGAGTATGTCGCAAAGTATGATGACAGGTCAATGAATTGGTATCTTCTTCATATGATTAAAAATGAAATTGCGGATTTTGAAGAAAAACACGGTGAAATCCCCACCGCCTCCGACAGTAAAACAGAATAATCAAAATTAATTTAAGGTGAAAAAGCAATTTTTCGGTCTTTTTGTTTGCCTACATATTCTTTGATGTAATGAATGTTATGTTTTAATTTGGTATACACGATTGCACACGAACGGGAGAACACGGTTCTCCCCTACATTTAAACACAACTTCTATATATAAAAAAACAGTCGGGCAACAATGATTTGCATTTTTCAAACTGTCTGCCCGACCACAATTTTCAATTTTCCATTTTCAACTTTCAATTTTAAAAAACTTCCGCTCGGGCATAATATATTTTAATATTACAAACTGTAACAGCAAAGCAGTCGGTTGGCAATATACCAACCGACTGACTTTTTAATTATTCATTTTTACTTTTTTCTGAGTAATTTATTACTCACAATTACTCATAAAGCGGATATTTTTTGCAGATTTCTTCAACACCTGCTCTAACCTTTTCCTTGCTGTTCTCATAGTCGTTAAGAACGAGGGTGATGTACTCGGCAATCTTGTCCATATCTTCCTCGTTAAGACCTCTTGTAGTAACAGCGGCAGTACCGATTCTTACACCGCTTGTTACGAACGGTGAACGGGGTTCGCCCGGAATTGTGTTCTTATTTACTGTGATGTAGCAATCGTCAAGACGAGCCTCAAGCTCCTTGCCGGTTACATCTGTATCACGGAGATCCATAAGAAGAACATGGTTGTCCGTACCGCCTGAAACAAGCTTGTTGCCTCTTTTGAGAAGTCCGTCCGCAAGAGCCTTACAGTTAGAAACAATCTTTTTGCCGTACTCCTTGAACTCAGGCTTTAATGCCTCGCCGAAGCAAACAGCCTTTGCGGCAATAACATGCATAAGAGGACCGCCCTGTGTACCGGGGAAGATAGCCTTGTCAATCTGCTTTGCAAATTCTTCACGGCAGAGGATAAGACCACCACGAGGACCACGGAGAGTTTTGTGTGTTGTTGTTGTAACGAACTCACAATACGGAACAGGGTTCGGATGAACGCCTGCGGCAACAAGACCTGCAATGTGAGCCATATCAACCATAAGATATGCACCTACTGCGTCGGCAATCTCACGGAGCTTTGCAAAATCAATAATTCTTGGGTATGCAGACGCACCTGCAACAATCATCTTAGGCTTGCATTCCTTTGCAATTTCAAGAACCTTATCATAATCAATTCTGTGCGTTTCTGGATCAACACCGTATGGAACAAAATTGAAGTATTTGCCTGAAATATTAACAGGTGAACCGTGTGTAAGGTGACCGCCTTCGTTAAGGTTCATACCCATTACCGTATCACCGGGATTAAGCATTGCAAAATATACCGCTGTGTTAGCCTGAGCACCTGAGTGAGGCTGAACATTTGCGTGTTCGGCACCGAAAAGCTCACACGCACGCTGACGGGCAATTTCTTCAACTACATCAACGCACTGACAACCGCCGTAGTATCTCTTTCCCGGATAACCCTCGGCATATTTGTTTGTGAGCAAGCTGCCCATTGCAGCCATAACTGCCGGAGAAACGATGTTTTCACTTGCGATAAGTTCAAGGTTTCTGCGCTGTCTTTTAAGCTCGTCTGTCATTGCGTTACCGATTGCGGGATCGTACTCGTTGAGGTAATCAAGAGTAGCGATATTTGTTTTTTCACTCATTGTTATATTCCCCTTATATTTTTATTTTAGGATACTGTGTATCCTGTTTTAATTTATGTCATTGCAACGAAAGGGCTTTTTGCCTTAATTCGTACAAATCATCAAGCGTTTTAATTTTTCCTGCCTCATTTCTCAAGGCTGCCGCACCCTTCATGCCTTTGAAATAGCCGACTACAAGTTTTCTTGCCTGAAGCATTGCCATATGCTCACCCTTGTATTCAACCATTTTGCCGATATGTTCAATCATTACACCGAGCCTTTCTTCAAGGTCGGGAGTGTGAATTTTAACATTCGGGTTTTCAAGGTATGCGTTAATCTGTGAGAAAATCCACGGATTTCCGAGCGTTGCCCTACCGATCATAACAAGGTCACAGCCCGTAATGTCCATAACCTCCTTTGCCCTTTCGGCACTGTCAATGTCTCCGTTTGCAATTACGGGAACGCTGACGGATTCTCTTACAGCCTTATGATATCGTAATCAACGGGAGGCTTGTAATATTGCTGTCTTGTTCTGCCGTGAACGGTGATTGCCGCCGCACCTGCCGATTCGCAGATTTTTGCAACTTCAACGGCATTTACGCTGTCATCATCCCAACCCTTGCGGATTTTTACGGTTACGGGTATGTCGGTAACGGCTGTCACAGCCTTGACGATTTCTCCGCAAAGCCGAGGATTTTTCATCAATGCACTTCCGCTGCCGTTTGAGCTTATCTTCGGAGCAGGGCATCCCATATTGATATCAATAATATCAGGTTTGTTTTCAAGTGCGTGCTTTGCGGCATCAGCCATACATTTCGGATCATCACCGAAAATCTGAATTCCGCAAGGACGCTCCAAGTCTGAAATTTCCATCAGTCTTCGCTCTTTTTACTGTTGAAAGAAAGCGCCTTTGAGCTGACCATTTCGCTTACGCAGTATGCCGCACCAAATCTTACGCAAAGCTCACGGTAGGCTCTGTCGCTTACCCCCGCCATGGGTGCGAGAACTGCGTGGGATTTCAGCGGAACACCGCTGATGTTAAGATTATCCATATTTTTACACATTTAATGCTGTTACCTTATTCTTTTTCTTGCACCGACTTTTGTGCTGATCATTACAACCGCAATTGCAACTACTCCAAGACCTACGCAAATCCACGAAACGATTCCCGCCGTGTAGCTTGTGGAATACTTTTTTTCGCTGACTGTTTTTGCGATTGTCGGAGCCTGAAATTCCGTTGAATCGGTCGCCTGAGTTTCAACATACTGATTCTGATACTGCGTTTCTTCCTGTTTCGGAACTTCCGTTTCGGGCTGAACATACTCAGTTGTGGGTTCTTCCGTTTCGGGCTCAGCATACTCGGTTGTAGCGCTTCGGTGTAAACAGGCTCGGTATAAATCGGCTCTGTGTATTGCGGTTCGGTTTCAACGGGAACATACTCCGTCACTACGGGATCGGGCTGGGGATCGGGAGTTTGCGAATCGTCCTCTCCTACCGCAAAGGCGGTTATTGAACAAACCGACAATGCAAAAACCGCAAGTACGGTCGGAAGTATTCTTTTCCTAAAAATTTTCTTAAAATCTGACTTCATATTTAATACCCCGTTCATTCTGCGTGCACATATTTTCATATACATACTACGATTATAACAAAAGCAGGCGTTCATTGCAAGATTTCAGACAACTTTTCTGCATACATTTAATGCCCAAACAACAAAAAATCGAAAACCGATTGTAAAACCGATTTTCCGACTTGATTATTATGTCAGTTTTTTGAGCGTTTTTTAGCCTTTGGCATAACAAGATTGTAGCTTTCGTCAATCAGCGGAAAGATTTCTTCCTTGCTCACAGAGCCGTCAAGCAGAATACTTATCCACTTGTCCTTGTTCATATGATAGGCTGGCAGAAATCCGTTTTTCATTCTCAGCGAGCCGACAAGAATCGGATCACACTTGACATTCATCACATTGACAAAGCCATCGCCGTCAAGCCCTAAAATCTGCCTTTTGACACGCATAATTATTGCGTACCATTTGCCCGACATCATATTCCGCAGAACCGCATTATCGGGACTGCTCTCCCACGGATATTCGGGTTCCGTTCCGTATGTGCTAAAGGCATAGTTTAAAATTACATCTCTGTTAATTGAATTGTCATTGTATGCCATTAAGCCTTAACTCCTGCTTTTTTCTTAACAAGTGAAATATATTCCTGCATTGTGATTTCGTTACGCAGTAATTTTTGACACCATTCTTTGCTTTTGCTGTCAATGGTATAGCCTTCCATTTCAACTGATGCGGCAGCATTTTCTATTATCTGTTCAATCGGCTTATTACCGTTCACAGTAACACTCCCTTTCGTGAAATCTGAACTTCATATCATTTTATCATAACAAAGGCATATGTCAACCAAAAGGTGAAAATTACTCGCCAAAGCTGATGCCCATTTTTCTTGCTGTTTCAACAACCTCGCTGTCTTTCGGAACGCTCTTGAGCTTGCCTGCGATGTCCTCAAGCGGAACGGCAACTACCTTATTATTTACAAGGGCAACCATTTTGCCGTAGTCTTTATTGATAATAAGCTCTGCGGCTTTAACGCCGAAACGAGTTGAAATCACACGGTCATAGGCATCGGGACTGCCGCCTCTCTGGAAGTGACCCGGTACTGTAACCCTTGTTTCCTGACCTGTTGCCTCCTCAATATCATGGGCAATCTGATAGGAAATTGACGGATATTTCATCTCTGCAATAGCGGCTTTTCTCTGCTTTTTCGGCAAAGCGGCAATCTTTTTTGAAATTGCACCCTCGGCAACTGCAAGAATTGAGAAGTTCTTACCGCTTGCTGTTCTCGCCTTGATTGTCTTGACAACGGAATCTATATCATACGGAATTTCGGGGATAAGAATAATATCCGCACCGCCTGCAATACCTGCATAAAGTGTGAGCCAGCCTACCTTGTGACCCATAACCTCAATAATGAAAACTCTGCCGTGAGATGTTGCGGTTGAATGGATACAGTCGATTACATTTGTTGCAATATCAACGGCACTCTGAAAACCGAATGTCTTGTCTGTACCCCAAAGGTCGTTGTCGATTGTCTTAGGAAGCGAAACCACATTGAGTCCTTCTTCACGAAGAAGATTTGCGGTTTTTTGAGTTCCGTTGCCGCCGAGTACAACAAGACAGTCAAGGCCAAGCTTTTTGTAATTCTTCTTCATAGCCTCAACCTTGTCAACGCTGTTCTCGTCAACAACACGCATAAGCTTGAACGGCTGTCTTGATGTGCCGAGAATCGTACCGCCCATTGTGAGAATACCCGAAAAATTCTCGGGTTTCATCTTTCTTGTTTCGCCGTAGATAAGACCTCTGTAGCCGTCAATAATGCCGATGATTTCAACATCATTGCCAAGCTGATTATAAAGTGTTTTTGCAACGGCACGGATTGTTGCGTTAAGTCCCTGACAATCACCGCCGCTTGTTAAAATACCTACTCTTTTCATTGTTCGGAGTCCTCCTTTTTCACTTCAACGGGTACAATCGGAGTTCCGACAGTGCTCGCATATGTTTTTTTCATTGCCTGCTTTTGAGCCTTTAACGCAAGCTTTGAAAAGAATTTCTGACAATTCATCTTATGCTTGCCGCGCTTGTCAACAGACTTATATACACCTGTTGAAAGCTGTTGGCGTGCATTTACGGTATCCTTAAATGAAACCGTGATAACCTCCTGCACACGCTTTTTGATATCCTCGTCCTCAACAGGGAACACAAGTTCAACTCGTCTGTCGAGGTTTCTCGGCATCCAGTCGGCACTTCCCATATAATAAAGCGGATTTGAATTGTTTTCAAATATGAATATTCGGCTATGCTCCAAAAGCTGACCGACAATTGAAATTACTCTGATGTTTTCGCTGAATCCATGAACCCCCGGAACAAGACAGCAGATACCTCTTACTATGAGGTCGATTTTTACGCCTGCGTTTGACGCATCGTACAAAAGGCTGATGATTTCAGGATCAACAAGCGAGTTCACCTTTGCGGTAATTTTGGCCGGAAGTCCGAGCTTTGCGTTCTCGGTTTCCTGAATAATCATAGCCTCAAAGAACGGACGCATTCCGTGAGGTGCAACGATAAATTTGTTGTATTCAGGCGGAGTTGAGTAACCTGTCAATACATTAAAGAGTGATGATGCGTCAACACCGTATTCTTCACGGCAGGTGAACATACCAATATCGGTATAGAATCTCGCCGTGCTGTCGTTATAGTTACCCGTACCCATATGCAAATATCTTCTGATTCCGTCCTTGTCTTTTCTTACTACAAGACAGATTTTGCAGTGGGTTTTAAGTCCTGTAAGACCGTAAATTACATGACAGCCCGCCTTTTCAAGCTTTGTTGCCCACTGAATGTTGTTTTCCTCGTCAAATCTCGCCTTGAGTTCAACAAGAACAGTTACCTGTTTGCCGTTTTCAGCCGCCTTGATAAGAGCCGCAACAATCGGTGAATTTCCGCTGACACGGTACAAGGTTTGCTTGATGGCAAGAACATTCGGATCGGTTGCCGCCTTTTTGACAAAATCAACCACAACATCAAAGCTTTCATAAGGATGATGTACAAGTCTGTCCTTTTCACGGATAGCCTCAAAAATATCGTCATAACCGCAGAATTCCGCAGGCGGATTTACGGGAACGATTGGTTCAAAGCACATATCCTCACAGCCCTTAATGTGAGCAAATTTTGAAAGGAATGTAAGGTCAAGAGGACCTCTCTGAAAGTAGATTTCACGCTCCGTAACATCGAGAGCGTCAACAAGAAATTCACGAATTTCTCGGTTGCATTTCTTGCCGAATTCAAGACGGACAGGTTCTCCTCTCTTACGCTTTCTGATTGACTTTTTAATTTCAGCCATAAGATCCTCGGTATCCTCGTCAATGTCAAGGTCGGAATCTCGGGTGATTCTGAAAGGATCGTACTGCTTAATGTTGTAAAGCTCAAAAAGCTCGCCGAGGTGCATTGCGATTATTTTTTCAAGCAGAATAAACGCTCTGCCCTCGTGAGTCGGAAGCTCAAGAAATCTCGGAAGAATTGACGGAACCTGAACCAATGCGAAAAATTCTTCATTCTCGGCATTTGTAAGGCGAACCGCAATGTTAAGGCTTTTGTTTGCAAGCATCGGGAACGGACGGCTTGTATCAACAGCCATAGGCGTCAATACGGGGAAAACTACTTTTTTAAAGTATTCCTCAACAAACGCTTTCTGGTCGCCGTCAAGCTCGTCAGCCTCTTTGAACACAATGCCTGCCGAACGAAGTGACGGAATTATTGAACGGTTATAACAGCTGTACTGCTTTTTGGCAAACTCGTGAATTTTTTCAACAAGTCCGTCCATAACCTCTGTAGGAGTCATGCCCGATGCATCACGGCTTGTTCTGCCGTGATGAATTTGGTCAAGCACACCTGCAACACGAACCATAAAAAATTCATCAAGGTTCGACGCCGTAATTGAAAGGAAGTTGCATCTTTCCATAATTGGATTGGTCTTTTTGAACGCCTCTTCAAGCACTCTTGCATTAAAGTCAACCCAGCTTAATTCTCTGTTAGTATAAGGCATCTTTTGCCATTTTGACATAAGCTTTGCTCTTTCGGATGTTTTTTTATTGTTGTTTTTTGAATTTGACATATAATTCACCACCATAAAATTTGATATATAACTCAATTTAATATATCTGATTAAGTATAAAATACAAAACGAATTATTTCAAGCGAATTGCACTAAATTTTACCTTTGGTAACGCATTCTTTACATATATTTTACAATAGCACAAATAAAATTGATTTGCAATAGATTTGACAAAATTCGCAAAGATAAAACCAAAATTTTCTTTTTGCAAAATATTCAAAAAATTTCAAAAAATATTGTTTTAATCTCTGTATTATGTTATACTTGCTTTGATTGTTTTATTTACAGATTTTAAAAAATTCTAAAGAAAATGAGAGGTAATTATCATGAGTAAAAAAGGGGAAGCTTTTCCGGCGGACTCGGATTTGTATTTGCCGCTGCGGGAAGTGCAGTAGGCTTGGGAAATCTCTGGAGATTTCCGTATTATGCAGCTAAGTACGGCGGCGGAACATTTATCTTTATCTACATAATCCTTGCGCTTACATTCGGCTTTTCACTTTTGACTGCCGAAATCGCAATCGGCAGAAAAACAAAGCTAAGTCCGATTCTCGCCTACAAAAAGCTATGCAGCAAATTTTCGTTTTTAGGCTACCTTGCAACGCTTGTTCCTATAATCATTATTCCGTACTACTGCGTTATCGGCGGTTGGGTTACAAAATATATGTGCGTTTATGCACAGGGACTTGTTGCCCCTGCGGCACAGGACAACTTTTTCTCGGACTTTATTTCCGACCCGTTGTCACCCATTGTGTTTTTCTTAATATTTATGCTGTTGAGTGCAGTGGTAATTATGCTCGGAGTAAACAAGGGCATTGAGCGACTGAGCAAATTTTTGATGCCTGTTCTGCTTGTTCTGACAGTCGGAATTTCAATCTACACACTCACGCTCCCGAACGCAATGGAAGGTGTTTCATACTACCTCATTCCCGATTTCAGCAAACTGTCAATTTGGACATTTGCGGCGGCACTCGGTCAGCTGTTCTTCTCAATGAGCATTGCAATGGGAATTATGGTAACCTACGGTTCATACACAAAGAATGAGGTAAACCTCACAAAGTCGGTTAACCAAATTGAGATTTTCGACACAGCCGTTGCACTTCTCGCAGGTCTTATGGTAGTTCCTGCGGTTTATGTATTCAGCGGTGAAGAAGGTCTTGGTGCAAGCGGCCCCGGACTTATGTTCATCACACTTCCAAAGGTATTCAACGAAATGCCTGCCGGCGGAATCATCGGATTTTTGTTCTTTGTTCTTGTATTCTTTGCAGCTATCACAAGCTCAATCTCCGTAATGGAAGCAATTGTTTCTTCGCTTATGGACAAGTTCAAGCTTACACGAATCAAGTCCTGTCTTATCGTTATCGTCATCTGCCTTATTATGGGTATTCCGTCGTCACTCGGCAACGGTGTATGGTCAAATGTTAAGATTCTCGGAATGGATTTCCTTACATTCTTTGACTTCTTGAGCAACAGCATTATTATGCCGATTGTCGCACTTTGCACTTGTATTCTCATCGGCTGGGTTATCAAGCCAAAGACTATTGCAGACGAAGTCACAAGGAACGGCGAGCGTTTCAGCAGAAGGGCTTTGTTTGACGTTATGATTAAATATATAGCTCCAATCTGCCTTGTGTTCATCTTAATTTCCTACACACTTGCGCAGTTCGGCATTATTTCACTTTAACCCGATACTTTAACACGATTATTTATGAATTCAGACAGTAATATCACCGAAATGAATCATAAGTAATTGTCTTTAAATTAAGCATACAACAATTAACTATTATCCGTTTATCCCATGAACTCTTGAAATTATATGCAATAATTGGTATAATTACAGTTACAGCTCATTTGCTGAATTTTAGGGAGGACAAATACTATGTGTCAGAAAAAACCATTTTACATTACAACGCCTATTTATTATCCGTCAGGCAATCCCCACATCGGTCATTGCTACACCACCGTTGCGTGCGATTCTATCGCCCGTTACAGACGAATGCAGGGATACGATGTTATGTTCCTTACGGGTACGGATGAACACGGTCTTAAAATTGAACAGAAGGCTGCCGAAAAGGGTGTTACTCCCAAAGAGTATGTTGACGAAATTGTAAAAACCTTTAAGGGCTTATGGAAATTTATGAACATAAGCTATGACAGATATATCCGTACAACAGACGATTACCACATTGAAACAGTTCAGAAGATTTTCAAGGAGCTGTATGACAAGGGCTACATCTACAAGGGCGAATACAAGGGCAAATACTGCACCCCCTGTGAAAGCTTCTGGACAGAAAGCCAGCTTATTGACGGCAAATGTCCCGAATGCGGACGAGAGGTTACAGAGGCAAAGGAGGAGGCATACTTCTTTAAGATGTCATCTTTTGCCGACAGAATTGAAAAGCTCCTCACGGAAACAGACTATTTACAGCCAAAGACAAGAGCGGTTGAGCTTGTAAACAACTTTATCAAGCCGGGACTTGAAGACCTTTGCGTATCGAGAACAACCTTCAAATGGGGCATTCCGGTTACATTTGACGAAAAGCATATTGTTTATGTTTGGATTGACGCACTTTCAAACTATATCTCCGCTCTCGGCTACAAGAATGAAAAATTTGACGAATTTGACAAATACTGGCCTGCCGATGTTCATATGGTAGCAAAGGACATCATGCGTTTTCACGCTATCATCTGGCCTGCAATGCTTATGGCTCTTGACCTTCCGCTTCCAAAGCATCTTGCCGTTCACGGCTGGATTACTTTCAACGGACAGAAAATGTCAAAGTCACTCGGCAATGTTGTTGATCCGTTTGTACTCGGCGAGCGTTACGGCGCTGACGCAATCCGTTACCACATTATGCGTGAAATGGCTCTCGGTGCAGACAGCGCATTCTCAAACGAAATTATGATTAACCGTATCAATTCCGACCTTGCAAACGGTCTTGGCAACCTTGTTTCAAGAACAGTTGCAATGGTTCAGAAATATTTCGGCGGCACACTTCCCACAGAGCGTGAGAGCGGCGAATTTGACGATGACCTTATCGAAACCGCAACATCGCTCCGTGCAAAGGTTGACGATTTCATGGACAAGACTCAGCTCCAGAACGCACTTGCCGAAATCTTCAAGCTTGTTTCCCGTGCAAATAAATACATTGATGAAACCGCTCCGTGGGTTATTGCCAAGGACGAAACAAAGAAAGCAAGACTCGCAACGGTTCTCTACAACCTTCTTGAGGCAATCCGTATTGCATGCACCTTCTCTCGCATTTATGCCAACAACAATGCCAAAGGCTCTTGAGCAGATCGGTGCTTGTGAAAAATGTGCCGGCTACGAAAACTGCGACAAGTTCGGTGTACTTCCTGCTGATGTCACGGTTCACAAGGGAGATGCACTCTTCCCACGAATTGATGTTGAAAAGGAAATTGAAGAACTCAACAGCATTATCAAGAACAACGAGGGTGAAAGTGAAGAAACAAAGGCACTCCGTGAAGAGCTTGAGGGTGTTGCGCAGATTGGAATTGATGACTTTGCAAAGGTTGACCTCCGTGTGTGCGAGGTTAAAACCTGCGAACCCGTTAAAAAGAGCAAAAAGCTTTTACAGTTCACAATTTTTGACGGTGTAAAGGACAGGACCGTTGTCAGCGGTATTGCAAACTACTACAAGCCGGAGGAGCTTATCGGCAAGAAGATTATTCTTGTTCAGAACCTCAAGCCTGCAAAGCTTTGCGGTGTTGAAAGCTGCGGTATGATTCTTTCTGCAGTTCACGGCGATGATTTAAAGGTTGTTTTTGTTGACAATATGCCTGTCGGCTCAAAAATCTGTTGATTTATGTTCGTGTAGACAGACGGCGAGTCGCCGTTCCCCTTTCGTGTAGACAGTTTGATAAATTAAAAACTATTTATACCCGAGCGTAACTATAGGGAGAACCGTGTTCTCCCGTTCGTGTGCGTTGCACACGATTGCACGCATTGCGTGCAAAATTGAATACACATATGTTATATCAAAACATATGTGTATGGACATATAAATTCATCAATGTGGGCGGTCATTGACCGCCCATACTTTTAGGGAGATATACCGATGTCACTTTACAACAACATTTTCGATGCACATGCGCATTATGACGACAAATGGTTTGACGATGACCGTTTTGAACTTTTGGAAAACATTCACACAAAGGGTGTGTGCGGAATTGTCAACAATGCGGTTGACCTTGAAACGGCAAAAATCTGCATTGAATATGCCGAAAAATATGATTTTATGTATGCCGCAGTCGGATTTCATCCCGAAAATCTCGAAAATATTCCGGACAATTATCTTGAACAGCTTGCACAGCTTTCAAAACATAAAAAGGTTGTCGCAATCGGCGAAACAGGGCTTGATTATCATTGGGACATTCCGAAAGACTTGCAAAAGCGTGTTTTTGAGGAACAGATCCGGCTTTCTCTTGACCTTGAAATGCCGCTTATAGTTCACGATCGTGAGGCTCACGGTGATGTGTACGATCTTCTGAGAAAATACAAACCAAATGCGCTGGTTCATTGCTTTTCGGGCAGTGTTGAGCTTATGCGTGAAGCGGTTCGCATGGGAATGTACATCAGCCTTGGCGGTGTTGTTACATTCAAAAATGCCCGTCACAGCCTTGAGGTTGCCTCGGAAATTCCGCTTGACAGGCTTCTGCTTGAAACCGATGCTCCGTATATGGCGCCCGTGCCGTTCCGTGGCAAGCGTTGCGACAGCTCTATGATTGTCTATGCCGCAGAAAAAATCGCATCTCTGCGTAATATAAGCATTTCCGAGCTTTTGCAAATCACCTGCAACAACGCAAAACGATTTTACAATATTGATGATTAATTCATAAAAAAACGGTCGGGAAGACAGTGTTTTGCATTTGCAAACTATCTTCTCGACCGTAATTTTGCATTTTCAATTTTCAACTTTCAATTTCATCATTCTTCACTTGCGTGTCTGCGCATACTCTTGTGCAGGAAGAAAAGTCCGATCGAAGCTATAAAAAAGATTACAGAACAGATTGCAAGAGCGATAAGAATATTGTTCATACTCTGAACAAAAAGGTTGTAGAACGCCCTTGAATCAATATTAATCTTGCTCATATAGCCTGTTGAAAGCAACACCGCCGGAATTATACCAACTGTAAGGAATGCCGCAGATGTTGAATAACAGATATACCTTACCGCTCTGTGCTTCCAACTATTTGTAAAGATGATGATTACGCATAGAATTGCAACAAGGACTGCAAGACCGCCGATAATCAACGGCATCATATTTTTCAATGCAACGAGATAAACAGAAAGTGTGGCAAAAAGCGGTATTCTGAGCGCCGCCGCATAAATGTTAGCAGCCTGATTGATGAGATATTCTCTGCTCCCATCGTTTGCAACCTTGAGATTATTCTTACTTATGTAGCTGTCAAGCTCGCTGTTGAATTTCTGCTTAAACGCTGTTGTGTCAATCTTAGCCTTCTCGCCTGCATAAAAGCTGTTGAGATAGGCCTGTGTATTATCGTGAATTGTCACTTCGTCAACAACATTTTCAAAAAACTTTTCATCAAGTCCCGACGCATAACCGAGGTCAACAAGGCTTTCTTTGATTTCGTCACGCTTGTCAACAAAATAGTTGCTCGTATTCATATTATCCATAATATACGATGGGTTGAGGATTGTTGACTGAAGAACTATTGCAAACGAAAGCAAAAACAGTACAAACGAGAGAACGAACGAAATTATTCCGTAAATAATATGTCTTACTTTAGAATTCATCAGTTCGCCTCCTTATCAATCGGAGTACCCGACACTAACTTTGCATACACAAAATATCTCTGTGGTGTAAGACCGAGTGCATCAAACGGATAGCATGTGTACATTATAAGATTTTCATAATCCGCCGAAAGGTCATAAGCGGTTCTGTCAGTCGCTTTTTTGACAGCCGTGTCGGTGATTTCATAGATGTAATTACCGTAGCTTGTCTTGATTTCAACCTTCTGACCGACTGCTGCGTTTTTAAGACCGTTGAAATAAGTGTTGTTATGACCTGCAACGAGGATTGTTCCGCCGTAACCGGGGACAAAACTTCCGGCATAAATGCCAACACCGTTTCTGAGTGCAACATCATTGTCACCGAAAAAAAGATTTGCGTCAACATTGCAGTCATTGATTATAAGCTCACCGAACAGATTTCCGTAGTTAGGGTACTGAACGGAGTCGTTTTTAACATAAGTTTTTTCCTGACCGTTTGAATCCTTTTTTGTAACGGTAGGAACGGTTGAGTTTTCTGACACGGGCACAAAAATATTATCGTACTCTGTTGAATAATCCTTTTCATTATCTGAGAAGAACATACCTACTGCCGAAATCACAGGTGAAAAGGACGGAACAAAAGCAAGATACAGCACAAGATATGTTATCAAACAAAAGATAATGGGAAGAATTATAAAACTCTTCCCATTCTTTGATTTATGACCGTGTCTGATTTTTTATCAGACATTAGAATCAAGCTCTTTCTTTTTTAGATTTTGCAAGGTAGAAAGCACCGCCTGCTACCATTACAAATGCAACAGCAGAAACAGCGATAATGCCGCTGAAGTCAGCCTCTGCGCCTGTCGTCTTGATAACACTGTTATCCTGAACACTGCCTGCCTTTGTAAGTGTAGGAACAGCTGAGAATGCAACCTTGCCGTCTTTACCGTAAATTGTAAGCTTCTTTGAAGATGTGTCATATGACATTGTCATATCAAGCACACCGACAACTTCCTTACCGTAAGAAAGAAGTGTCTGCTTCTGAGCAAATGTGAGATCTGCAATATTAGATGCACCTGAGTTCTCAAGGAAGCTCTCGCCCTTCTTGAGAACAGCAACGATCTGAGATGACTCATCTGCTGTCATATCGATTGTGTTAAAGTAGTTTTCAGCCTGGTTTACAAACTCGCTCGGAATAACCATCTCCGAACCGTTCATCTTAACAGATGTCTTGAGTTCGTTGAGAACAGCCTGTTCGCTGTCATTGATTCCTGCTGCAAAAGCAGTGAAAGCAGTTGCTGCAACAAGGATGAACGCTACTAACATTGCTGATAACTTTTTCATAGTTCATACCACCTTGTATTTTATTTTGTTTTCATCAGCAAGAAGCCTCACGGATTCATTGGCATAATACGCATCTGCAAGCCGAAAACTGCAGGGAGCACAATGGAAAACTTCACCATTTAACTTCTTTGTACAGTATTATACACCACATTTCGCATTTTGTAAAGCATTTTATTATAAAAATTTGTTATATTCAGAAAAATTACAAACCTTTTGTCAAATCAGGCATTTTCATTGTGCATTATGCCGTTTTAAATCAATTTTGCGCTACCGCTACATCGTTTTCTTCTGATCTTGTATTTCAATTCATTTGTACACTTGCCTTTTACATAAAAATGCACCTGCCGATTTATAAATTCCTTCTTTTTCAAATATTCGTGTATAGACCTCATCCGTTTACCCTACACCTTTTTCTGTCATTGTTTTCTTATTATGACATATTGTGACATACTAATATATAAGTAGAAAATTTATCGGTTATTTGCCATATTTTTGTTTATTTTTTTTGCAAATTTTACCTGAGCTTTATTTCAGCTCGTTATTTTATATACTTATCGGCTAACTGCAACAAAATAATCACATATTTTATGTGTATTTTGTACATATGAAAAATCAGAGTAATTGCATATTCTGCAAAAAAAGACATCTTTTTCCTTTATTGAAACCTTTGTTCATATTGATTTTTTTACTGATTTAAAATATAATAGGAGTATCATGTTTAAAAGTATTTTGTGCTTTTGTGCCGTTTTTCGCCTACAGCACTTTCGTGTCGACTGTGGCATTATCTTGTCATATGCGTACAAAAGCCGAGAAGAGGAGTAATTTAATGGAGATAACATTCAAGGACATAACGAGAATTATCAAGAAAAATATTGTGTTTATTGCGGTGCTGTCGCTTTTATGTGCAGCTGCGTCATATTTTGTAACAACATTTTTGGTTCAGAAAACATATACATCAACCGTAAAGCTTTATGTTGAAACCAACTACAAAAGCCAGTCGGCTTATGACGACTATCAGAGTATCAACTACGCAAAGAATCTTGTTCTCACCTATATCGAGTTGCTCGATTCAAATTCTTTCTACAATTCCGTTTCAAAGGAACTCAACGAAAAATACACGGCGTCACAGCTTAAATCAATGATTAAGTTTGAAAGCATTGAAGATACCGAGGTTTTTAAGGCGCTTGTAAATTCGGGCAGTCCGTCCGAATCAAAAAACATAGGAAACGCAATTGCAAAAATTGCACCAGATACAATTGCCAATGTAAAGGACAATGCAAAGCTTAAAATTGTTGACAAGGCTACAACACCGAAAGCTCCTACATCCCCGAATGTTTCGAGAAATGTTATGATAGCTTTCGCCGCAGGTCTTATTATTTCACTCATCATTTCATTCGTCCGTGACTTCCTTGATGTTAAAATCAAGTACAATGATGAAATGACAACCGTTCTTGACCTTCCGTTGCTTGCCGCTATTCCCGACTTTGAATATTTTTCAAATCAGAAGGCAGCCGAAAAGAAGTACGGTAACTACGAATCGGGTTATTAATTGTTAAAGGAGTGAAACTGCAATGAAAAAGACTAAAATCGACCGTTCAATCGACACTGAGGCACTTGGCTTTCAGGTTCGTGAATCATACAAAACAGCAAGGACAAACATCGCATACTCAATTTTCAAAAAGGGTTGTAAAAAGGTAGCCTTTACTTCTTCAACAAAAGGTGAGGGCAAAACCGTAACTTCAATCAATGTTGCATCTGCTCTTGCTCAGCAGGTTGGCACAAGGGTTATCGTTGTTGAATGTGACCTTCGCCGTCCGAGAGTTAACACAGCTTTAAAAATCACACCTACTCCCGGTCTTACAAACTACCTCAACGAGGAATGTTCGCTTGAAGACATTGTAAAGGATACAAAAATCGAGAATCTCAAGGCGATTACATACGGTGCTATTCCGCCGAACCCGTCAGAGCTTCTTGCAAGTGAATCCATGTTTGACCTTATCAAAACTCTTGAAAAAAATTACGACTACATTATTTTCGATACTCCGCCAATCGGTGTTGTTATTGATGCCCTGCCTATTATGAAGGCGTCTGACGGTGTTGTTATTATTGCAAGAAATAACTCAACAACATATCCCGAGCTTTCAAGAACAGTTGAAGTTATCAAAAGAACCAATGCAAAAATTCTCGGTGTTATTCTTAACCGTGTAAAGCCTCATGAAACCCGTAAGGGCAAGAGCTATTACTCAAGATACGGCGGATATTACAAGGCATCAGCAAATGACTGATACCAAACCGCCTTTGCAAACATAAACTAACAGGCTTGTCCTGCCCACGGAGGGGAAAATGGAATCCATAAAAAGCATAAACAAAAGTGCGTCATCAAGCGGACATACAACTGAACAAAAGCCTGTTTATGATTTTTTTAAACGGATTTTTGACATCATATGCTCGTCAGTTGCTCTGATTATACTATCGCCTGTCTTTTTAATTCTTGCAGCAGCTATCAAAACAACAGACAAAGGTCCTGTATTCTTTGCTCATAGGCGTGTAGGAAAAAACGGAAAACCCTTAAACATATATAAATTCAGAAGTATGGTAACAAATGCCGAAGATCTTATCAAGCAGTTTACTCCCGAGCAGAAAGCTGAGTACGAAAGAAATTTCAAGCTTGAAAACGATCCCAGAGTCACAAAGGTCGGCAAATTTATGAGAAAAACAAGCCTTGACGAGCTGCCTCAGCTTTTCAATATTTTAAAAGGCGACATCTCTATTGTAGGGCCAAGGCCCGTTATGGAGGTTGAAACTGAAATTTACGGCAACTACCGTGATATGCTTTTGAGCGTTAAGCCGGGGCTTACGGGTTTCTGGGCGGCAAACGGCAGAAGCTGTACTACATACACACGCAGAAGAGCAATGGAGATTTGCTATATCAAAAACCGCTCTGTCTGCTTTGACCTGAAAATTATTCTCAAAACTATCACCTCTGTTTTCAAGGGTGAGGGTGCTGTTTAAGGAGGCAGAGTTTTGAAAGCTGTTATACTCGCAGGAGGATACGGAACAAGAATTTCCGAGGAATCCAAGTTCAAACCTAAACCAATGATTGAAATCGGCGGAATGCCTATTTTGTGGCACATTATGAAGCTGTACACCCACTACGGTGTGAATGAGTTCATCATATGTGCAGGTTACAAACAGCATGTAATCAAGGAGTGGTTTGCCGACTATTTTCTTCATACATCAGACATCACCTTTGATTTTACTCAGGACGATAAGATTATCGTCCATAACAAAAGAGCCGAAAAATGGAAGGTTACTGTTGTTGACACAGGTCTTGACACGATGACAGGCGGCAGGCTTAAAAGGATTCGCAATTTTATCGGAAACGAACCGTTTTTTATGACCTATGGCGACGGTGTTTCCGATGTTGACATAAACGCTCTGCTCGATTTCCACAAAAAACACGGCAAGCTTGCAACTATGTCAGCCGTAAAGCCCGAAAGCAGATTCGGTGTGCTTGATTTGACCGAAAACAACGAAGTCAGAGCTTTTCGTGAAAAAAAGTGATATTGACTCAGGCTGGATTAACGCAGGCTTTATGGTGCTTGAACCGAGGTTTTGGACTATATAAAAGATGATACGGTTATGTTTGAGCGTGAGCCGATGGAACAGCTTGCAAGAGAAGGTCAGCTTATATGCTGCAAGCATAACGGATTTTGGCAGTGTATGGACACATTGCGTGACAAAGAGCGTCTGGAAAAGCTTTGGAACAACCATACCGCTCCTTGGAAAGTGTGGTCGGAATGATGCTTGATTTTTATAAGGGTAAAAAAGTGTTCATTACGGGACACACAGGATTCAAGGGCAGTTGGCTCTGCAAACTGCTTGCAAATGCCGGTGCGGATGTAACGGGTTATTCGCTTAATCCGCCAACCTCACCGTCACTTTTTGAGATTGCAAATATCGAGAGCGATGTAAAGTCGGTTATCGGGGATATCCGTGATTTTGATTCGCTTAAAAAGGCATTTGATGAGCACAGCCTGAGATTGTACTTCATCTTGCGGCTCAGCCGATTGTGCGTGACAGCTACAAAATGCCTGCATATACATATGAAACAAATGTTATGGGAACGGTCAACATTCTTGAGTGTGTACGGCAGTCAAGCTGTGTGAAATCGTTTCTCAATGTTACAACCGACAAGGTTTATGAAAACAGGGAATGGCAATGGGGATATCGTGAAAACGAACCGCTTGACGGGTTTGATCCGTATTCAAACAGCAAAAGCTGCTCGGAACTTGTAACCCACAGCTACAAAAATTCTTTCTTCGCCGACGGAAGAACAGCAATTTCCACAGCGAGAGCAGGCAATGTTATCGGCGGCGGAGATTTTGCAAACGACAGAATTATTCCCGACTGCGTGAGAGCCTTGGAAAAGGGCGAGGATATTATCGTCCGCAATCCGCATTCCATAAGACCGTATCAGCATGTTCTCGAACCGCTTTATGCATATCTTATGATTGCAAAAGCCAATACGGGAACATTAAGTTTGCAGACTGTTATAATGTAGGTCCTGACGAGTGCGACTGCATAACAACAGGCGAGCTTGTTGACTTGTTCGTAAAATATGCCGGCAATATAAACCGGAGTGACAAAAGTGAAAAGAATGCAGTCCACGAGGCTAATTTTCTCAAGCTTGACTGCTCAAAACTCAAGACTGTTTTTGGCTGGAAACCTCATTGGCGTGTTGATGATGCAGTTAAAAAAACGGTCGAATGGTCATGCTGTTATATGGAAAACGGCAATGTAAGAGACTGTATGGATAGGCAGATTGAAGAATTTCTGAAATAATCATACGGCAAATATAAAAAGAGGTTTACTTATGAAAAAGGCAATTGTAACAGGTTCAAACGGTTTTATCGGCTCAAATGTCTGCAAAAGACTTTGTGCCGACGGTATAAAGGTGTTTGCCGTTGTTAAGGATGAAAACGAAAACATTGATAACATAAAGAATCTCAGCGGCATTGAAATTGTGTATTGCGAGCTTGATGAGATTGAAACCTTGACTGACATAATTTCCGACAGAGATATTGATATTTTCTACCACTTTGCATGGGTAGGCTCGGCAGGATCGCTCAGATGCGATGAAAATGTTCAGTTGCAAAACGCCCTGTGGACCGCTCGTGCTCTCAGAACAGCCGACAAAATGCAGTGCAAAAAGTTTGTAAATGCCGGTTCTATTATGGAAAAAGAAACCTACACCGCTGTTTACACTCAGGAAAGCAAGCCCGGACTTCCGTACATTTACGGTGCAGGCAAGCTGATTGCAAGAGCAATTTGCAAGCCGATTGCAAACAGCCTTTCAATTGACCTCTGTTGGGCAGTTATCACAAACGCATACGGCGTCGGTGAGCTTTCGCCCCGTTTTGTAAATTCTACAATCCGCAAAATCATTGCAAATGAGCCGTTGCAGTTCACCGCCGCAACACAGAACTATGACTTCATCTATATTGACGATGTTGCAAGAGCGTTGAGGCAATCGGAGAACACGGTAAACCTAACAAGGAATATACAATCGGCAGCGGAAACGCAAGACCTCTTAAAGAATTTATTCTTGAAATGCAACAGACGCTTGCCCCAAACGCAAAGCCTATTTTCGGCGATGTACCTTTTACGGGAGTAAATATGCCGCTTGAGGCATTTGATACAGCCGATATTGAAACAGACTGTTATTTTAAGCCCTCGGTTTCTTTTGCCGAAGGTGTTTCAAAAACAATGGAATGGCTTAAATCACTTAATTAGTTTTTAAAGTAAGGTGTATTTTAATGATACAGAAATTTGAATTTTGCAATACGGACTTTGAGGGTGCATACCTCATCAAACCGTTCTGTGCAACCGATATCAGAGGTGCATTTATAAAGGACTACTCAAAGGAAGTTTTTGAGGCTAACGGCCTTGAACACAATCTTGCCGAGGTTTTCTACACGGTTTCTCACAAGGGTGTAATTCGTGCGCTTCATTTTCAGAGAGTTCACGAACAGGCAAAGCTGGTGCGGTGCATTAAGGGCAAGGTTTTTGATGTTATCGTTGACCTCCGTCCCGAATCACCTACATTCAAAAAATGGCAGGGATTCTACCTTTCCGAAGAAAATATGAATGAACTCTATGTTCCCGAACATTTTGCACACGGCTATCTTGTGCTTGAACCGTCTGTTGTTTCATACAAATGCGGTGAAAAATTCTACGGCGAATATGATGACGGCATTATGTACAACGATCCGGATTTGGGGGTTGAATGGCCGTTTGATGAAATCGGTGGTATTGAAAATCTTATTATTGCCGACAAAGATAAAAATCTTCAGACTTTTAAGGAATACGAGGATAAGTATCTTAAGTAATTTTTATGTTACGACTATTTTTTTGCGGAGGGTAAAATGAACGTAGTATATTCAAGCTCCGACAGCTATGCCCCTATTGCCGGTGTGTCAATAATGTCACTCTTACACAATAATACCGATGCCGATGAAATCAACATTTATATGATTGACAACAATATCTCAGATGAAAACAAAAAGAGATTTGAGAATATGGTTGACAAATTCGGCAGAAATATTGTTTTTATTCCCCGCCCTGATCTTAACAAAATGGCAGGTGTTGATATAGAAGTCGGAAGATGGAACATCAGCACATTTTTCAGACTGTTTCTCTGCACGATACTGCCTGATAATCTTGACCGCTGTATTTATCTTGACTGTGACACAGTTGTGCGTCACTCTTTGAGAGAATTTTGGGAAACAGATCTGGAAGATAAGATTGTTGCGGCAGTTGACGATTGCCGAAGTGACCGTTATAAAACCGAACTGAATCTTCCGTGCGACAGCACTTATACAAATAACGGTGTTTTGCTGATTGACCTTAAAAGCTGGAGAGAGATGAATGTAGAAAAAGACTTTCTCGACTTCATTATTGCCCATAACGGTGACATTACATATGTTGATCAGGGTGTTCTTAACGGTGTGCTTGCCAAAAAGAATCTCGTAAAGGTTATCCATACCAAATACGATGCTATGACTGTTTTCTTTGATTTTAATTTTAAAGATCTTATGAAGGTGCGTCGTCCCGAGCATCATCTGAGTGAAGAAGAATACATTGAGGCGGTAACCGATCCTTATATAATTCACTACACCTCGTGTTTTCTTTCGGGAACTCGCCCATGGAATGAAAATAACAATCATCCTTTTGTCGGGGATTATCTCAAATATAAAGCAATGTCACCGTGGAAAGATTTTCCGCAATATCCCGATGCCAGAAAGAAATCAAAAAAAATGATGACGAGTGTGTGCAATGCCATGCCGAAAAGAATGATGATTGCAGGTATCTCACTTGTTCACTCAAAGTTGTACCCAATGGTACGCTCACTTAAAGGAAAAAGGCGGGGTTGATAATGAAAATTCTGCTTGTTAATAAATACCACTATGTAAAAGGCGGAAGTGAAACCTACTATTTCGGTCTTGCCGACCTTCTCACAAAGCTTGGTCACGAAGTGATTTACTTTTCAATGGCAGACATTAACAACAAGCCATGTGAACAGGAAAAATACTTTGTTTCAAATGTTGATTTTAATTCTAATATTTCCACGCTTCAGAAGGTAAAGGCAGGTTTTCGCGTTCTCTATTCTTTTGAAGCGAAAAAAAATATTTCTGCTCTCATTGAACAAGAACATCCTGATATTGTTCATATCAACCTTGTTCACCGTCACATCACCCTTTCGATTGTTCGGGCAATAAAAAAATACAACATACCAATAGTGTTCACAATTCACGACCTTAACTGTGTATGTCCCAATCACGAAATGCTTGTAAACGGCCATGTGTGTGAAAAATGCCTGCACGGCAGATATTCAAATTGCATAAAAAATAAATGTGTAAAAGGTTCAACTGCAAAAAGTACTCTTGCGGCTATTGAGGCAATAAACTATAAACGAATGAAAATATACGACGACATAGACTTGTACATCACGCCGTCATATTTTTACAAAAAGAAGCTTGAAGAATCCGGTATTATCCACAGCGAAATTATTCATATAAAAAACTTTCTGCCTACCGATACTGTTTATTCCGACAATAATCCCGACAACGGTTATCTGTTATACTTTGGCAGAATTTCCGAGGAAAAGGGTGTGCTGACGCTCGTTAAGGCTGTTGAGAAGCTCGAGAACAATATTCCGCTCATAATTCTCGGCACAGGTCCTATTGAAGATGAAATCAAGGAATATATAAAAGCACATAACCTTGGAAACAGAATCAAAGCATTAGGCTTCAAGTCCGGTGACGAGCTTAAAAAGTATGTTGCAGAAGCGAAATGCGTCATCCTTCCCAGTGAGTGGTACGAAAACGGACCCTATACAATTATGGAAGCAATGTCACAGGGAAAACCTGTTATCGTAACAAATTACGGCGGACTTCCTGAAATTGTAGAAGACGGAAAAACAGGCTTTATCTGCTCACCGTTTGACAGTGATGACCTTAAAAACTCAATTAAAAAAGTCTGCTCGCTTTCTGATGCTGAATACAAAACAATGAGCAGTTGTGCCGTTGAGAAAGCAAAAATCGAATTTTCTCCGGTAACCTATGCGCAGAAACTCACACAAAAATATAATGAGATTATAAATAATCACAAAAAGAAAGGCTGATACCATGAAAAAACTTGGCCTTTGCGCTTGCTACAACCACAAAAACTACGGCAGCCAGCTTCAAAGCTATGCAACAACAGTTGAACTGAAAAAGCGTAACATTGATTACGAAATAATCCGATATAAAAAAAAGATTACACCGTTGCTTCTTACAAAAGCAATACCGCGTCTTTTTAACCCCGTTTTTATAAATGACAGGATTATTGAAACATTCCAAAAAAAGCTTATGCTTAAACTTCATTCACAGCTTGCGGAACAGAATGCCGTTAGAAATGACGCGTTTAATAAATTTTCAGAAAACAGATTTAAAAAGCTTTCACCTATTTACTACGGTTACGATGAACTTAAGAAGCAATCTGAAAAATACACCGCCGTTATGGTTGGAAGCGACCAACTCTGGTCTCCGAGCGGAATAACCTCTAATTTTTACAATCTTATGTTTGCAGGCGACAGCTGCACAAAAATATCATATGCAACAAGCTTCGGTGTTTCACAGATTGAGCAAAGATACCATAAAATTTACAAAAACTTTCTTGACCGACTTAATTATGTAAGCGTCAGAGAAAACAGCGGAAAGGTAATTGTTGACAAGCTCAGCATAAATGATGCCGTCGTCGTCTGTGACCCTGTAATTCTTCTTGATTCCGATGAATGGCTCGAAGAAATTCCAAACAAGAATCTTTTCAACGAACCGTATATATTTGCATATTTTCTCGGTAAAAGCCAGGAATACAGAGATGAAGTAACCAAGTTTGCAAAAGAAAAAAATTTAAAATCGTCACAGAATTGCATATGGACAGTTATAATAAGGCTGACAGGGTTTTGGTGATTACACACCGTTTGACATCGGACCGGCTGAATTTGTCAATTTGATTAGAAATGCTAAGTATATATTTACCGATTCTTTCCATGGCTCAGTGTTTTCTATGCTGTACAAAAAACAGTTTTCTATATTCAACCGCTATTCAAACGATTCTGTATCTTCCAAAAACTCCCGTATTGACAGCTTTTGTGAGACATACGGATTAAACGACAGAAGATTTAGCGGTAATATAAACGATGTTGAAAATGCAATAGATTATGATTGTGTTCTCGAAAAAGTTAAAAATCACAGAATGCTGTCCAAAGCATTTCTTGACAATGCACTCAGTTGTTTCTCAAACGGAGATTAAAATGATAAATATAAACGAAACAAATAAAAAACATTGTTGCGGATGTACAGCATGTGAGTCTGTGTGCCATAAAAAGTGCATATCAATGCAGACAGACAATGAGGGATTTAAATATCCGGTTGTCGATAAAACTAAATGTGTTAACTGTCGCCTTTGTGAAAAGGTTTGTCCTATACTCAATAAAACACATAATGTATTTCCAAATACCGCATATATTGTTCGTAATAAAAATTCTGAAATTGTCCGCTCCAGTACATCAGGCGGTGCAGTTACCGCTTTCAGCAAAGAGATAATCAATAACGGGGGAATCGTATTTGGCGGTGCATTTGACGGTAACTTTTATGTCAAACATACATACGCTGAAACAGAAAGTGAACTTTCAAAATTCAGAAGTTCAAAATATGTTCAAAGTGATATGGGTACAACCTTTACCGAGGTAAAGCAACAACTTGACAACGGAAAATTTGTTATGTTTACGGGGACTCCGTGTCAGGTTGAAGGACTTCAAAATTACTTAAGAAAACCATATGATAACCTCTTCACCATTGACTTTGTATGCAGAGCTGTCCCATCTCCATTGGTATGGGAAAAATACAGGGAATTTATGGAAAAAAAATTCGGTTCTGAAATTACATATGCAAACTTTCGCGAAAAACCTACGGATACCATAGTGCAAATCTGACTCTTAGATTTGCAACGGCAAAAAAAGTATAGAAAACACCAATACTGACTATATGCTTAAGAGCTTTTTTAAGGGAATATGCTCACGCCCATCATGTTATGACTGTAAATTTCGTGAGCCGGGAAGAGTATCGGATCTGACTGTATTTGACTGTTGGAATATTACGCGATATGTAAACGGACTTGCCGATGATGACAAAGGATATACAGCAGTCATTATTCAGAGTACCAAAGGTGCAAAATTATTTGAAAAGGCAAAACACAATCTCATAGTATATCCTGCCGATCCAAAACTTTTACTTGAAAATGACGGCCATATGGCAATGGAAAATCCCAAATATCACAAAAATCGAAAAGAATACTTTGAAATGCTTAACAATGGCTATAATATTGAACAAGTCGTAAAAAATATATTCCTATTAAAATAAGCAGAAAAATTTTCGGTAAATTCAGGGGCTTTTTCTACAAAACAGGAATACTCAGATTTTTGAAAAAACTTAAAATAAAATAAGGCAGGTTTATATATGTATGATAATAAAATATCTGTAATTGTACCGGTTTATAATATCGGTCAGTATCTTGAAAGCTCTATCAAGAGCCTGATAAACCAGACATACCGTAATATTGAAATCATACTTGTCGACGACGGTTCAGTTGACAACAGCCCTGCAATCTGCGACCTTTATGCCGAAAAAGATAACCGGATTAAGGTCATTCATCAAAAAAACAAAGGTGTCTCTGCGGCAAGAAATGCAGGGATGAGAGTAGCAACGGGAGATTATATAGGCTTTTGTGACGGGGATGATATTCCCGATGTTGATATGTTCGAATTTCTAATGAACATTGCTGTCAAAGATAATGCAGATATTTCAATCTGTGAAGTAAGATTTGAATTTGAGGATGGCACTGTTCGTAACATCGCAACGGGTAAATCCAAAATCTGGAACAACAATGAAAGTTTTCTTTGCGACTTCTTTAAAGGAAATGTTGGTATGAGTACCTACACCAAATTATTCAAAGCAAAAGTTTGCAGGGGTGTTGAATATCCCGAAAATTGTAAAACAAACGAGGACAAGTATTTTTGTTTCCTTGCTGCTCTCAATTCTAACACATTCAGCAGCAAAAGCGTTGCAAAATACACCTATTATCGCAGAGAAGGTTCGTCTTCCATAACAGAATTTACCGAAAAATATTTTGACTGCATTTATCTTGCTGACAATGCTTGAAACTGTAAGCAAAGAACATCCGTCAATTTACGCAAACGCTGTTTGCAACAGACTTTCTACAACTCTCAGAATATACAAACTTATGTATATGAGAAACGGGCTGAAAAAATTCAGCAGCCAAGGAAACGAACTCGTTAAGTATGTTAAAAGTTTTGACAAAGCAACTGCAAAAAAATATTTGTCAAAAAAAGACTACATAAGATACAAAACACTCTGTACAAGTAAAAGATTGTATTTTCTTATGATAAAATACTTAGACAAATACTAATTGGTGATACTCCGTGGAAAATTTTAAGATAAGAGATTTAAAACTAAAAAATATATGGCAAATGTTTCTTGTTATTGCCATCCCTTTTATAACTGTAACCGGTGCTACAATTTTTCCTTACACATTGCGTTTACCGTTAATTTACACTGTTGGCATACTTTTTGCTGTGGTATTCGTCCTTACTGACATAAAACTTCAATTTAATGCTGTTTCCGGAACGGCATTTATACTGTTGTCATATATATGCATATCAATCGCATACTCATATGACCCCGCATCAACATTAAACTTATTTTTGCTGTACCTGTGTGCATTCACACTACTGTTCATTGATCTCCCGGGCAGCTATTATAAAAAAATATTTACGATAATATATGTTATTTGCTCGGTTATTGCCTTTTCAATTTTGATAAGTGCAGTTATCGACAACTGTATGTTAAAATATTTTTGGTTTATTGTAAATCCAAACCATTCGGTACAGGTAGCACAAACGATTCAAAATGAACTTTCAATAGGTGCGTATTCCGGATTCGCACGGGAAAAAGGTGAAGCGGCATACATTATGAATGTAGGAATTGCTCTTTTACTTTCTAAGTACTTTTCATCGCAAAAGCTGAAAAAAATTGATATTCTTATGTTGCTCGTATTTATTGTGTCGCTTATGCTGACCGGAAAACGAACCCTTTTCATTATTCCCGTCCTTTCATTTGCATTATTTATGGTCATCTCAAACATTAAAGGAAAATTTGCTAAAACAGGAGGAATAGTGCTAAGTGCCTTATCTGCCGTGTTTATTCTTTCAATGTTTATTCCAAAGGTTGCAAATATATTTGACCGTTTTATGGATGAAGAAAATATTATGGCCTTAGGTAATAGAGATTCTCTTTGGAAATATTTTTTACTGATGGGTGAAAAATACCCGGTCTTTGGCGCAGGATTCGGCTCATACAATCAGTTCGCATATGATAACGGATTGCGTGTAGGCGGAGACAGATGGAACTTCAACGGTCACAATTGCTACTTTCAGATTGCGGTAGAGCTCGGAATAGTCGGAAGTATATTTTTTCTTCTGTTTGCAGTGCTTTCCGTTGTACTCACAATTCTCGCAATCAGAAGGGTAAAAAATGTCTGCGATGATGCAAGAATCTGCTATTTCTCGCTATATATACAAATTATGATTTTAGCTTACTCTGTAACGGGTAATCCGACATATTCAAGACAGATTATGTTTATCTGGTTTTTCTCAATCGGAGCCGTTCTTCATATTGCAAGGAAACACAATATTGACATAGTGATAAACAAAGAATCTGAAAGGCGACATTTATGAAAAAGATCGGTATTGTAACTTTTCATCAGGCACTTAACTACGGAGCAAAACTTCAAGCCTATGCCCTTCAGCAGTTTTTGGAAAAAAAACGGCATAGAAAATGATGTAATTGACTACACATGTCATTTTATGTATACAAGAAACATAAGACCTATTCGCGTAGGCAAGCATCATAAGTTGAAGTCATTTATCCGTTCACTCATCACTATGCGTCAAGTAGGAATTGACAGAAAAAGTCCGTTACATTCAGAAACGAATTTTTAAACCTCAGTCGTCCTTTTGATGCCAAAAACATTGGGGAAGCCTCCAATGAATATGCAGCATTTATTGCAGGGAGCGATCAGGTGTGGAGTCCCATCTGCGTTGGCTTTGACACGGTATATTTACTTGATTTTGCAAAGCCAAAGCAAAAATACTCCTATGCGGCAAGCTTTGCAGTTGATAAGCTTCCTGCTGATAAGGAACGTACATATAAAGAGTTGTTATCACAATTTCAGCTCTTTTCAGTTCGTGAAAAAAGCGGAGCAGATATTATTGAAAATCTTATCAACAGAAAAGCTGAAATCAGTATTGATCCCTCGTTGTTGCTTACTGAAGATGATTGGGATAAAATAAGCAGATGTCCTGTACCAAAAGAACCGTATATTTTTCTGTTCAGCGTAAGAAAGCCAATTAAACTTATCAGCTACGCTCTTGAACTTTCTAAAAAAACCGGATACAAAATCTACTACCTGCAAAAGGAGAGGCTCCATAAGATTGACGGTATAGAGTACCTCGATCCGGTGAATGCCACTGAATTTGTAGGTTTAATAAAAAACGCAGAATATATTTGCACAAATTCATTTCACGGCACTGCCTTTTCGGTAATCTATAAAAAGAATTTTGCAGTTGAATTGCAACATATCGGTGGCAGAAACATCCGTGCCGAAGAACTTCTTAACAATCTTGGAATCAATGATCGCGAGATAACAAATGATGTTTTTCCAAATATAAACGGTGCGGTTAATTGGGAAAAGGTTGACAATGTACTTTTAAAGGAAAGAAATAAATCAAAGGAATATATAAACAAAATAAAGGAACTGATACAGAACGAATCTTCAGAGGTGACCGTTTAATGCCAAAATCCGTCGGAAAACAAATGTCGATAAACATAATTGCAAGTATCGTTTCATTTGCAGTTACTGTTGGAATTAACTTTTTTCTGACACCGTATCTTGTAAAAGAGGTCGGCAGTGATGCCTATGGTTTTATCGGTCTTGCTAATAACTTTGTACAGTATGCTACCATCGTTACGACCGCTTTGAATTCAATTTCAGGCAGATTTATTTCGATTGCATACCATAAGGGCGATGTTGAGAAATCATCAAAAATATTCAGTTCGGTTCTCGTTGCCGATTTGTTCCTCGCTGCAGTAATGTTGATTCTGTCGTCAATTTTTGTTTGTTTTCTTGACACTGTGCTTAACATACCTCCAAATCTTGTATCCGGCGTAAAAATAACCTTTGCTTTTGCTTTTCTCACATTTGTTGTCAGCACAGTTACTGCTATTTTCACAACAGCAGCCTTTGTAAAAAACAGAATTGATATAAATTCTATACGAGATATTATATCCAACCTTATAAAAGTTGCACTCATAGTACTTTTATTTGCAATTTTCCCTGCACAGCTTTACTTTGTTACCCTTGCAAGTTTTGGAAGCGGTATTTTTCTTTTGCTGGCAAATATTACTGTTAAAAAGAAGGTACTCCCGGAAGTAAAGGCTGATATTAGAAAATTTGACATTAAAATAGTTAAAACACTTCTTGCGTCGGGCATTTGGCTTTCACTTTCACAACTTTGTCAGGTGCTTCTAAGCGGTCTTGATCTTCTGATATGCAACCTAACCCTTGGAACGGCACTGATGGGACTTCTCTCTATCGCAAAAACCGTACCGAACAGTATCGGCAACCTAACTGTAATTTTAGGTTCAGTATTTACTCCTCATTATACAATTCTTTATGCAAAGAAAAAAATACCGGAGCTAATTATCGAGGCGAAATTCAGTACCAAAATTGTAAGCTTTATACTCTCGACCCCCATTGCCGGTTTTATTGCCTTTGGCAGACAGTTCTACATATTATGGCAACCGACAAAGTCACCGGATGAGATTACAATGATTCAGTTTATGTCGGTGTTGACTTGTATTACATTTCTTTGTTCCAGTCAAACTCAGTCGCTTATGATGATAAACACCGTATGTAATAAACTTAGATTACCTGTATTTGTAAACCTTACAGTTGGCATTGTCAGCGTTATAGTTGCAATTGCAGCCTGTAACCTCACCGACTATGGCGTATATTTTGTAGCAGGAACGAGTTCCGTTCTTATGGGACTGCGCGCACTCATCTTTACCCCTGCATATTCTGCATACATACTAAAGCAAAAACTTTCAATATTTTTCCCGACAGTAATCCGAGATTGTGTTGGATTTATCATTATATTGGTATTATTCTCAATTATCAGCAATTTTATTACAGTAACCGGTTGGGGTTCATTTATATTCATATGTGCTATATGCGGAATCCTTGCATATGCCTTGTCCTTGCCGTTGTTATTTAATAAAGCGGAACTTTGCAAGCTCAAAAATAAGCTTACAAAAAAATGAAATGGAGTTAATTATGAGTAATGTTGAAATAACTGTATTTACCCCATCATATAATCGTGCAAAAACTCTTCCAAGAGTTTTTGAATGTTTGAAAAAACAAACCTATAAAAGCTTTGAATGGATAATTATAGATGACGGCAGTGAAGATAATACAAAGGATGTTGTCGACGGATTTCTGAAAGAAATAATTTTTTTGACATTATTTATGTTTATCAAAAAATCAAGGCAAGCATATAGCCACAAACAATGCTGTAAAAATGTGCAGAGGAAACTTTTTCATTACGCTTGACTCTGATGATACCTGTACAAATGATGCCCTTGAAACATTTGTAAATGAATGGAATAAAATTCCTAAACAGGAGCAAAAAAAATATTACGGCATATCCTGCCGTACATATGATAAGGATGGTAAAATTAACGGAACACAAATGAATGTTCCGTATATTGACAGCAATGACCTTGATTTGCGTTTTAAACTCAATATCACAGGGGAATTATGGGGTATGATTAGAACTGATATTATGCGTGAATTTCCATTTCCTGTTGTCGAAGGCTATCACTTCTACCCGGAAAATGTTATCTGGCATAATGTCGGAAGAAAATATATATGCAGATATTTAAGCACAGCATTGAGATACTATATTCAAGATCAGGAAAATGCTGTTACAAATGTCAACAGAAAAAAGGCATCAAAAGAAAAATTTGTCATGCATCTGCATTATATAAATGACTGTTGGGATTACAGAAAATACAATCGAAAGCGTTACCTTGAACACATCGTGGCAATAACCCGTGATGGACTTGCAAACGGCTACAAACTTAGTGAAATATTGACTATGCTCAAGACTAAGCCCCGCAGATTGCTCGTTCTCCTAACAAGCCCTATCGGTTACCTGCTGTACAAGCATTCATAAGGAGATTTAACGGATATGAAAAAAATTGGAATAATTACTTTTCATCGTGCCAAAAATTACGGCGCTGTTCTCCAGGCGTATGCACTTCAACACACCCTTGAACAACTTGGAAGTGACTGTGAAATCGTAGATTATAAATGTGAAAATATCGACAATGGCTACAAACCGTTTCAGTTTAGCAAAACTGATCCTATTAAGTCAATTTTGAAATCCATTGTTATGTATCGCAAGAGAGCTAAAAAAATTGAACAGTTTTCAAGCTTCTACAATAATTATCTTAAAATCAGCGATAAAACCTATAGTAATTCGGATATATCAGAATGCAAAAATCTTTATGATGCTTTCATCAGCGGAAGCGATCAGGTTTGGGGGCCCGGTAAGGAAGGAATAAATCCTGATTCCATCTATTTTCTGAGCTTTGCAGACGATAACCAAAAATACAGTTATGCAGCAAGTTTTGGTGTTGCAGATATAAGCGATGTAAAGGCAATGCAGCTCAGACCTTTACTTAAAAATTTTCAGTCTTTTTCGGTTCGTGAAAAAAGCGCATTAAATATTGTAAAGAAGATAACCGGTAAGAACGGTGTGTGTCATATTGACCCTACACTTCTTCTAAAAAAAGATGAATGGCAAAAGATTTCTGTAAAAAAAATTGATAAGCCATATATTCTTGTATTTAATGTAAAACCTGTAAAATCACTGATAGATTTTGCGGAAAAACTTTCAAAAAAGACCGAAATTCCTGTTGTTTATATAACAGATAATCCACAAAAAAGCGTAAAAATTTTACCTATGTATCTGCCCCGACAGTTGAAGAATTTCTTGGTTATTTTGCAAACGCAGATTATACGGTAACCAATTCATTTCACGGAACTGCCTTTTCTGTAATTTTTCACAAAAATATGTTTGTTGAATATGAAACCGCAAAAGGATTTAATCACCGTGCAAAAAATCTTCTTCAGACAATAGGCATAAACCGAGAAATTAAAGACGGGGAAGCCGTTACAACAGATATTGACTGGAATAAAGTCGATAACATACTTCAAGCAGAGCGCAAACTCTCGCTTGATTACCTTAAAGATATAATTAAAGGGGAATAAATATGCAAATTTTTCCTTCAAAAAGTGAATGCTGCGGATGTTCCGCCTGTAAACAGATATGTCCTAAAGGCGCTATAGCTATGAAGCCTGATTCAGAAGGTTTTCTCTACCCACAAATTGATGTCTCACTCTGTATTGAATGCGGCGCCTGCCAAAAAATATGCGCATTTCAGAACGGTTATGAAAAGAACCATTCAAAGACAGCATATGCAATCAAGCATAAAGACTTTAATACTCGCTTTACAAGCCGTAGCGGTGCTGCATTTGTAGCATTATCCGATTATATTCTTAATAAAAAAGGATCTGTTTACGGTGCTGCGTTTCAGGATGATTTCTCAGTCAGCCACATAAGAGCAACGGATCGTTATGTCAGAGATAAGTTTAAGGGATCAAAATATGTCCAGAGCGATATGAAAGACACATTTAAATCTGTCAAAAATGATTTAAATAACGATATGTATGTCATGTTTTCCGGAACAGCCTGTCAAGTTGCCGGACTTAAAAGATACCTTGGTAAATGCGACACCTCAAAACTCTATACATGTGACATTGCCTGTCACGGAGTTCCCTCTCCTATTATATGGAAAGAGTACCTCAAACATTGTGAAAAAAAAGTTTTGCGGAAAAGTAACCAAGGCAGATTTTCGTGATAAAACTATAGGCTGGAATACCCACAAGGAAGCGATTTGGATTGATGACAATAAGCATATCCTTAACGGCTACACATACCTATTCTACGAAAACGATATTGAGCGTCCATCCTGCTACAATTGTAAATATTCAAACCTTGAAAGACCCGCCGATCTCACACTTGCTGACTTTTGGGGAATCGACCGTGTAGTTGAAAATTTCAATGACAACAAAGGAGTTTCTTTATTGTTGGTAAATTCCGAAAAAGGATCTCGTATTCTCAACAAAGTAATCGACAATATTCATTGTGTAGAATGTGACCTTAACGCTTCAATAAAGTCTAACCCTAATCTGTCACGCCCAACCGCAAAACCTGACAGTCGAGAAGATTTCTGGGATTTTTATTATAAAAACGGTTTTGAAAAGACATTTAAAAAATATTACAACAAAATCAGAATAAAGAAAATCAAAAGAAGAATAAAACTGAAGTTTTATAGCCTAAAAAACAAGGTATCCAAGCTTCATTGATTATTGAACCTCAGGAGGATTTATGAAATTATTATTTGCCTTACGCTCAATTTTTCTTCTTCCGCATTTCTTTGTATTTAAACTCTGTGAAAAACACGATGTTTTATGCAAGGATCTTGAAAGTTGGAGAAAACTTTGTCCTAAGAAAAACAATTGCAGTTATACATACTTATTTTTCTATATGATGTGCCATTTTAAGGAATTCAGAAATGTATTTTATCTGCGTCTTGGAAATATAAAATATTTTTTGAAAATTTTTTGCAAGCCCTTGGATTCGCTGTACTTAACCAGTAAAAATATGGGACCCGGCTTATTTATACAACATGGATTTTCTACAATTGTAGGGGTTGAATCTATGGGAAGTAATTGTTGGATAAATCAGCAAGTTACGGTTGGTCACACAGATAAAGGCAGACCAAAAATCGGAAACAATGTTAAAATAATGACAGGTGCAAAAGTTCTCGGAAATGTTACTATCGGTGACAATGTCATAATCGGTGCAGGAGCATAATCGTTAAAGATGTCCCTTCAGATTGTGTTGTTGTCGGCAGTAGGGCATATATTGTAAAACGAAACGGTAAAAAAGTCAGAGAAGAACTTTAAATATCAATAATTCAAAAAACGCATCCTCGGTGCAATTTACACTGAGGATGCGTATTATTTTACTGATTTTTGCAATACTATTTATTTCATCTAAAAAGGCGGCTGCAAATTGCAGCGCCAATAAAAGAAGGCTCTATAATAAAAGTTTGGGTAGAAAAAGAGCCTACAAATAAAAAGCAAAAAAAGCAGAGCATATTTTACCAAAATCCGTTAAAATGGAATTGCTTAAAAACCTGAAACGGAGGAAAAATATGCTCTAAAGATATTTTACAGAAAAACTCTTGGCATTGCAAAACATTTTAATTTAAAACATCGAAGAAATTGAATATTTACTGCAAGCTTGAACTAAAAATGCACGAATATCCTGTGTGTGGAAAACACACTGATAAAATTCACGATTATCGAGAACAGGTAATTAAGGATATTCCTGCATTCGGTAAATTTGTTTCTCAAGAAGAGCAGATTCCGTTTTTTCGGGTTACCCCAACTAACTATTGATATTGAGCAAAAAAAGCACCCCACACTGATGTGCGGAGTGCTTGAAATTATATTCTGTTGATGCTAAGCCGATTTACTTAGAATACTTCACAGAAAGCTGATTTGTAAGTGTATTATAAGCAAATGTGTAAGTACCGCCAACTGCTACAAGTGTTGATGCACTTGTATACTTTGAGTTGTACTTAATAGTACCTGTTGTTGCATTTCTGATTGTTGTACCGTTGCAGAAATCTGTACCGTTAACATTCATCTTAAACGAGTAGTCACCCTTTTTAAGCTTTACCGAACCTGTAAATACATTTGTATCGCTCTTCTTGAGTGAAAGGTTGATATTTCCTGTTACCTTTACCGGAATATCTCCCTTATCTGCTGTCACTACAAGTGTATTTGTTGCTGTGTTGTATGTGAATGTGTATGTTCCGCCTGTTGCTACAAATGTTGTGTACTTGCTCCACTTTGGATTGAATACAAGACCAGGTGTTGCATCCTTTACTACCGCTGATGTTCCGCAGAGCTTGCCGTAGTTGTTAATCTTTATCTGATATTTTCCTGCCTTAAGTGTCTTTGTACCTGAATATACATTTGCTTTATCTGTCTTTGCAAGGGCAAGTGTAAAGTTACCTACTACACTTACTTCTGCTCCTGAAGGAAGATATGATATTGTAAGCTTGTTTGTATCAATATCATAGCTGAATGTATATGTACCGCCTGATGCTGCAAGCACTGACGCACTCGACCACTTTGAGTTGAACTGGCTTCCAACTGTAAAGTCCTTGTATGTGTAACCGCAACAATAACGAACACCCTGATTCATTACTCTGAACTCATAGTTGCCCTTGTTAAGCTTAACTGATGCCGAATAAACATTTGCATCCTTTGTTGCCTGAAGATCAAGGTTGATATCGCCAACTATTGAAGCCTTTGAAGGTGCAAGATATTCAATTGTAAGGGTATTCTTTGCAGTATTAAACTTAAATGTGTACTTACCGCCTGTTGCCTTAAGCGTTGTAGAACTTTTCCACTTTGAATTGTATGTTGCGTTTGTTGTTTTATCTGTGAATGTTGAACCGTTACCGAATGCAACTCCGTTTACACTCATCTTGAATGTGTATGAACCTGCTTCAAGCTCAGTTGAGCCTGTATAAATGCCGTTGCCGTCATCTGCAAGCGGGAGTGCGATATCTCCTGTTACACTTACTCCGCTCTGTGGCTGTGTCGGCTCTGTTGCAGGCTGAGTCGGCTTTGTTGCGGGAGCTGTTGTGGGCTGTGTTACAGTTGTGGGCTGTGTTGCTGTTGTCGGCTGAGGAGCTGTTGTAGGCTCTTCGCCTGAACGAGAACTGCCTTTGCAGTAAATGCAGCACCTGCTACTTTGTTAGCACTATTGTAAATATAATCGATGTCCTTCTTTTCGCTTTCGAAGAGCTCATCATATGTGTCAGCCTCTGTACCTGTAAGATAATCAACACTGAGATTTACTGTTGTGTCACCGCTGCTACAACATCAAATGTAAATGTGCAATAAACATTCTCTGACTTGAAGTTGAAAAGATCAAGGTTGAGCAGTTGAAGAGAACCTGATTTGTAAGGCTTGGATTCCAAACGATGCTGCTCTGGAATACAGGGAAAACCTTATTCTTTGTATTTGTTGTTGTTGTT
>ENA-OQAS01000092-OQAS01000092.1-human-gut-metagenome-genome-assembly--contig:-NODE-92-length-44225-cov-3.440337_pt1 | contig 44225 bp, 57 predicted proteins | sample MGYA00242733_ERZ504523 | MGnify/ENA primary metagenome ERZ504523 (study PRJEB26092, sample SAMD00036239) | human gut metagenome | host: Homo sapiens | study: EMG produced TPA metagenomics assembly of...
TATCGTGTATGTTCTTCCTCCTTTCAGATAAGTTATTTAGAAATATTTCTAAATAGAATATAGTCATTTTCGAATTTCCCAGTCAATAAGTATTTAGATTTTTTTCTAAATACTTACATTTGTCATCTATAAAAAAATGAGGATACCGATCATCGCCTCTGCGATCTTACGATATCCTCATTCACCATCGATCAACCATTATTTATTTTTTCCCCTCTTAAACCTACCTCATGCAAAAACCAAGACTGGATGTGATCTCCGGCGCAAGCTCCGGCACATGTGCACAAAAGTCCATCTCTCTTCCAAGGCCAATGGATGCAACTCCAAGAATGGATTTGCCATTTACCGTTCTGCTTCCCCTTTTCAGATCCACTGCAAACGGAAAATGCTCCGTCACATCAAGAAAACGGTTCACTTCATCCATGCTCTCAAACTGTACTTTTTTTACTGTCATCGTTTTTTTCACCTCTTTTCTCTATCTATACTACTATTTTACTATGATATAATTATTTGTATAGAGTAATTTTTTTATAAAAAAGGTGATTTTTTTAGATGTTATCTTCTCCTATTTCTGTTACAATATAAAAAAACAACACCCAGGAGGTATCAGAATGTCAAAAAAGAACCTTATCGCAGGACAGTCCGGCGGACCGACCGCAGCTATCAACAGCAGTCTTTACGGTGTGGTATCTGAAGCACTTAAACATACAGAAGAGATTGACCATGTTTATGGTATGGTCAACGGCATTGAGGGATTTTTAAACGGAACAGTCCTTGATTTCCAGGAAGCACTTCCGGGAGAGCAGCTTCTCGCTCTTACCTGGACCCCCGGCGCTTACCTTGGCTCCTGCCGTTACAAGCTTCCGGAATCCCTGGAGGATCCGGTTTATCCGAAGCTTTTTCAGAAATTCGAGGAGATGAACATCGGCTGGTTCTTTTATATCGGCGGCAACGATTCCATGGATACCGTCAGCAAGCTTTCCCGCTATGCTGAAAGATCGGCAGCGACATCCGTATCCTCGGTGAGCCGAAGACCATTGATAACGATCTTGTAAACACCGACCATACTCCCGGATTCGGAAGTGCTGCCCGCTACGTAGCCTCCACCGTCCGTGAGATCACCCTGGACGCCTGTGTCTATGAGAAAAAATCCGTCACTATCATCGAGATCATGGGACGTCACGCAGGCTGGCTCACCGGAGCTGCTGCCCTTGCCCGGAAATACGTTGGAGACAATCCGCTTCTCATTTATCTTCCGGAAACCGATTTCGATGTAGAAGAATTTCTCCAGAAAGTTCATGCTGCCTTCGAGAAAAACTGCAACGTCGTAGTCTGTGTATCTGAGGGAATCCATGATAAAGACGGCACTTTCATCTGCGAATACGACAGCGCTGCCGGAACCGACGCCTTCGGTCACAAGATGCTTGCTGGCTGCGGTAAATATCTTGAGAATCTTGTACGCAGCCGTCTTGGTGTCAAAGCCCGCTCCGTAGAGCTCAATGTAAGCCAGCGCTGCTCTGCAGCTATGCTCGCCGGAACAGACCAGCAAGAAGGCATCCTCGCCGGTGAATTTGGTGTACAGGCTGCCCTGAACGGCGAAACCGGAAAGATGATCGCATTTAAACGTCAGAGTGATTCTCCGTACTCCATGAAATGTACACTGGAGGATGTCAACGTTATCTGCAACGAAGAAAAGACGGTCCCTGTGGAATGGATCACAGAAGACGGCTCCGATGTCACCGAAGACTTTATCCGCTATGCCCGCCCGCTGATCCAGGGAACTGTAAATGTTCCGGTTGGTGAGGATGGACTGCGGCGTTCGTGTATCGGAAATAAGATTTGTGGTAATGCGGATAAAAATATCCACATTTGCTGCGTAACTCTGTCCTGAGTAACTGTTTATCCGTCATTCGATAAAAATGCACCGGGAATTTCCTAATAGTTCCCGATGCATTTTCTTTATTTCTCTCTATATATTTTTCTTTTTTATTTCTTACTGCGATATGCTTCTGCTTCCCAGTGTGTGATAAAATATGTGATCTCATCGGTCATCTGCAGCGGGCCGCCAAAGCTCTCTGCATACACTGCAAGCTTGATCGCATCCTTTACCAGAAGCTGTGCCTTTGCTGCCTTTCCCTTGTCATCTTCCATGATAAATGCGCCAACACCCTGTACTAGGATCAGTCTTGGCTCTTTATCATGCTCTGTCATAAATGCATCCAGCGCATTTTTCGCCTCATCAATATTTTCTACAAATAACGGATAAGGTCCGCAATATACAATATGATCCGGAGTAAACGGCTTCAGAAGAGGTGCCGCAGCAGTTTTATCTTTTACAAAATGATCCGCCTCCGCAGCCGGTACGACTTCCACCGCATGTCCAAGCAGACTGGAAAGCTTCTGTGCTGCCTGCTCTTTTTCAGGTGTAACTGCATCACTTACATCCGCAGTTCTCTTTACCTGCTTTTCCAGCTTTCCGATCACACCATCGAATAAAACGCCGATCTCCTCTACAGTATCAGCCGCAACAAAAATTCCGTGATTCTGAAGCAGAAGAACCTGCACGTCTTTTCCTGTTTCTTCTTTATAGGCATTCATTTTCTCGAAGCAGATGCGGGCAAGTGTGTATCCCGGTTTGCAGATATCGATCCAGAGTACATCTTTTCCAAGAAGCTCTTCGCAAAGAGCCTTTGCGCCTTTCCGCAGGTCAGTCCATTGATAAGTGTCGGATGAACATGCAGGACATACGTATAGGCAAACAAATTGTGGAGCAGTGCTTCCACGCTGGGACGTTTGGTTTTATCCTCATCGGTCACTGCCGCCATTACATCTGCAAGATATGCAGATTCACGCTTCACATCATCCGCCGGATATTCCGTTTTCATGATCTCATTCAGACGGGCTCTGTCCATTTTGACAAATTCCTCTGCCTTAATGGTAGCAAGCTGTGTACCGGATCCCTTTACATACAGTGTTGTATCGTCTTTTACAGAAGTATTACCGCCTCCTGCCAGAACATAGGCCGGATTGCTTCCGTAAGTGTTTGACATTTTTACCAAAGTTGAAAGCTCCATAAGTAAAATTCCTCCCTGTTGTGTCATTATATGATTTTTCCATATATTTATAGTACACGATACAAAGTGAATTATCTATATGAATATTTTTTCCAAAATTAGTACTTTCGTATCCTTTTATTATTTTTCCAAATGTAATATCTATGCATCTACTCTTTCCAAAGGAATGATCTGTTTCTGCTTTTCATATTTTTTCCAATTCTCATCATCTCACGTCAGCAACTCAAAGGTATGATACAGATCCACCCTCCCATACCCCCACTCCGGGTTTGGTACTGCATGTTTTCTTCTCTTCTTGCGCCTCTCTGCAGATAATATTTCACGCTGCTCCCGGTAAAAAACGGCTGGTTATTCCGTATGATCGCCCATTCAAACAGAAGTGCCGCGATGCCGGCGGTCTGTGCAGCAGATATACTGGTTCCGGAGCGGGTTCCAAATCCGCCTCGTACCAGCGGCACTTTTACGTTAACGCCAGGAGCTGCAAGATGTGGAGTGATCATGCCATCTGGCGTATAGCCTCTGCCTGCTGCAATGTAGATGCTTCCGTCACGATGCTGGTAGCAGTTGCCGTAATGCTGTTCCTGGCGTCTCCCGGCGCTGTCACCGTGGTATAGGGGGATGGTTCCAGAAAATAGGTATCCTGGGAGATCAGCCCTTCCACAGGAAGCCATATATGGAACTGTACGTTCTGTTGATTTCTTGCCTGGGTAAAAATTTTCCAGATACCGGACGCCGGATGGAAAATCGGATATACACCAGGGAATATCCGGTCTGACGCTCGATCAAGATATAATTCACATACACCTTTGTTTCCACAAAAACAAATGACAGCTCCTGGGTTCTGGAACCTATGGAACTGCTGACTTCCAGTATCTCACCGGTTGGTGACTGGATGGAAAGCTCATAGATTTCCGGCGGTTCTCCCCAGAATTCTATGGTAAAGCCCTGCTCTCTTTCCGCTACACGGAGTTCTGTCACGATCTGTTCCCTTCCCTGAGAAAAAATCCCCGTACTGTGGTTTCTTGTATTTCCTTCGTTTCCTGCTGCCACAGATACGGATACCTGAGAAAAATTTGCCACATAGTCCACATACTGGCTTAACGCATTGGTCCCCAGATGCGCGCCCTGGCTGCTTCCGATCCCCAGGCAGATAGAAAGTGGCATCTTCAGCTTTTTGGCCTGGGAAATCGCAAAAGCAATGGCCATCATCACATCATTTTCCTGAAAAGCTTCTGCATCCGGAGGATAAAGATAAAAATTCCGGAGATATTGTTTTGCCGGCTTTACCTTGATGATGATCAGGGTTGCTCCGGCGCTGCTCCGGTAAAATTTTCTCCGGGTACCATATTTCCGGCAGCAATACCTGCCAGTGCCGTGCCATGGCCGTTGGTATCTCTGGATGGCACGATGGCAAACGGCTCCTCGGAAGCCAGTGCCCTGTCGATATCCTTTTTCCGGAATAATTTGCCATATGGAACTTCTGTATCTGCTATATCATCCCCCGGCAAATTATCTGCATCTCCATTTTCAGCTTCCAACTCCCGTCCAGACTGATTTTGTTCTTCCTCTTCTATGGACTGATCCCATAAATAAGCGATTCTGGAGCCGCCTGCATTTCGAAACACCTCATTCTGATAATCAATCCCCGAATCGATCACCGCCACCGCAGTACCTTTTCCACGCAGCTTCAGATAAGGGTGATCGTGCAGCCTGTTGATCCCTGATTCCCCTGCTGCCTCCATATCCATGTAGGTATAGCATTTCGGGATCGAATTATAGGAGGTTCCCGTGACCTCAATTTCTCCCATACTTTCCAGCGGAACATAAAGAACCCCGAAAATTTCATTGATCGCCCGAAAAGATGCCCCCGGAAAAAGTTCCATAGTATCCTGGACATTCTGCATATATTTCACGATAAAATCCCCGAAGCGCTGACTCTGTGCCGGATTTTCCGTCTGCGCTCCGGGGATCTTATCCTCTGTTTTCATATTTGGTTCAAAATCTTCTTTTCTGAGCATGACAGGCCTGCTTTCGCCTTTTTCATAGATGTATGCAGCGAAAGCCTGTCCTTATACCACTATTGTCCAACTTTTTCCTGATACATGGAACTTCCCTGATTCATTTAAACGCAGCTCTTGCTGTCTCTTTTTTCCTGATCAATGTCAGCAGCACGATTCCCGCAATCCCGGTAAAAATACTGATAAACTGGGATGTCGACAAAATCCCCACACTTCCACGGATAATATCCCCACGGAAAAACTCGATCACAAACCGTCCAATGCTATAAAAGATCAGATAACAGGCAGTGACCTGACCATCTTCTTTTTTGTTCCGTGCGATCAGCAACAACAGAAGAAAATGCAGAAAATCCAGTCCGCTGGAATACAACTGCGTCGGGATCAGCGCCACGTGATTGGGCGCATATTCAGAATTCTGAAATATCACAGAAAAAATACTCTCTGTCTCTTTTCCATAACAGCAGCCCGCCAGGAAACATCCGATCCGTCCAAATCCCTGAGCCAATGCCACAGATGGCAGGATCACATCTGCATATTTAAAAAATACAAGCTTTCTGATCCTGCAGTACAAAAGCCCCGTCAGTATCCCGCCGATGATACCGCCAAACACCACAAAACCAGAGCTTAAAGTTTCTATTATAAATCCCGGATCCTGGACAATTGATTTCCACTCTGTGATCCAGAAGAGAAACTTTGCACAGAAAAATCCCCCTACCAGGCACCACAGGATCATTGGAAAGATCTGTTCACTGTCAAGCTTCTGTTTTCCGGCTCTGTATTCTGCAGTCAGGCAGCCTGCCACAATTCCAATGGCGATCATCAGACCATAACCGTATACCGTAAAGGGCCCGATGGTAAGAAGTTCATTTTTCATCAGTTTCCTCCTGTTATCTTATTCTTATTTCCGTCATGATCTTCGCTCACGTATGCGGACAGAAAACACTCCAGCAAAGCAGCATTGGCCCGGTCATTCAAGGCGCTGTTTCCAGATTCTGCCACATCACATTCACCACAGATATCCACGCCCCGGATTCCCTCTGCATATATTTCTCTGACCCTCTTCAGACATTCCAGCATCGTATTCAGGCGCATGTCTCCCTGGCTCCAGTTCGTGTCCGCATCATCCTTGCATAGAACATCTTTATCCACAGAAATGTACAGCGGCAGCTTTCCCACATGCTCACTTACAAACGCACACACTTGCGCTTCTTCCATTTCCAGAAGCTTCTCTCTGCTCAAGAATTCCACCTTTTCCTGAATCTCCGATTCCACTCTGGAAAAAGCCTCCTCATCCGGGCCGATCAGGATCACCCTTTTAAGCAATGGAAGTTCCATAACAGAATCATAGATCCATCCTCCGCAGGAAAGCAGACCTCCGAATGCTGGCGGCTGCATATCCGTGTGATTGTCAAATACAAGAAGCGAGAAAGGCTCCGATATCTTTTCCAGCCAGATCCTTGTCATATAGTGATAGTTTCCGGAATCAATAAAATGGATCCCTCCGGAAGAATAAGGGGCAATACGGCTGCGAATGGTATTCATCGCATCCTCATCGCAGTAGCAGTTGGTTCCGGGAATGTCCCTGGCCTCCACCCGGGATACTTCTTTTCCCCTCCAGAACTGCTGATCCTCATATATTCCGGAAAAATCCATCATCAGTATCTTTATATTTTTATCTGTATTTTTCATGTGCACATCTTACCACGGAATGACAGATGATGCAAGAGAAGGGTCAGTCCTTCCACTCTTCCAGTCTTCATCGGAACCATCCAGAAGATTCTTCAGGCTGCCGGTTTCCGCCTGGTCTTTGCCTACATCCCAGAGCTTCATCTCCACATCCTCCGGTTCTTTTTCCCAGCGGGAATTCTCCTGCTTTTGCTCTTCTTCCGGTTCTGTCGATTCTTCTGTCTCTTTTCTGTCCGCAGAATATCCGTCTGTGTCTGTTGGATATTCTGTTTCATTCCCACTCTGCTGCTCACCTGGCGCGTTTTCATCCTGGGTTTTTGTATCATTTGGCATATCCATATCTGCCGTTTCATTTACAGCATCTGAACTGTCTGCACCAGAATCTTCCTTCTCTGTCTCTGCTTTTTTTGCAATCTTCCGAAGCCCCAGCTTCATAATAGTATAGAATACGATATCCGCAGCTCCGTCACATACCAGCACCCAGCCGGAAAAGATCAGCAGAGTCATGATCTTCGGAAATCTTCCAAACAGCATCACGATTCCAAGTACAATGAAAACAAGACTTCCGATCAAAAGCACGCTCCATGCGCCGTTTCCTCCTTTTTTCAGAAGGAAAGCTCCTTTAAACTTCCACAGACTGTCAACCAGTACAAATGCGCTGAGCATCCATGGAAGCAATTTGATCACGATGGACGGTGTCATAAAAAGAAACACACCCAGTACAAAAACAACCACACCACTTAGAAGATCCATGATCGTAGCTTTCGCTTTTCCACGTATGTAAATATAGATATGATAAATGCCAGCTCCGATGAGGATCAGCCCGAATACTACTTTGCAGATCACATCCACCGTCTGCGTGGGGATTAGGATCAGGCAAAGTCCAAGCAGTATATAAAATACTGAGGAGATGATCTCACCCTTTAGAATGTTATTAATTTTTTCACCCATGTTCATTCATACCTCCTCTGTTATTCCAACAGTATAGCTCTTTTCCACTGGTCAGTCCACCCTGAACCGTCAAAAAAATTTCTTTTTTTTCAGAAAAATTTTCTTATAATTCAATACAGCCCGAAGGACTTTTCCGGCGTCATTTCGCCTTGTTCCTTCAGGCTGTATTTTACTTTTTGTGTTTCTTCTTTTTTGTCATAAGACCACCGATCCGTCCGGTTTCTTTTGCAGAAAGGCTTTTCCACCCGTCTTTGATCACTTTATCCAGAACTCCCATCTCATCGGCAATCTCGTATTTCAGTTTTTCCGCCTGGGAAAGCTTTCCCTCAAGATATGCCTTTACTTCTTTCTCCCTGTTCATCTTCCACACTCCTCATCTTTTTTATGGAGTATGAACAATTTTCGGAGAATATGCATTCTGAAAAATATGTCCGTCCTTTACAGATACTGTCATTTTTAATCCGGGATAATGATCGCTGCAATGATATACGCCAGGATTCCGGCTCCGCCCATCAGCGTAATGATCACCCACACCAGCCTGACAAGAGTCGGATCGATATCAAAGTATTCTGCAATTCCGCCACAGACACCACATAACATACGGTTTACTGATGATTTGTAAAGTTTTTTGTTGCTCATAATGCTTTCTCCTTTAATCTTCTTCAAATTCAACCTGAACGTTTCCCATTCCGCAATCCAGTTTTATATTTTTCGCAGCACCTTCATTTGTGATCTGTTTATTTCCGGAAGTGATGAATGTTTCCAGAGAATCATCCACCTCCAGATTTCCAAGACCACATTTCAGCTCATAATTATAATCAGCTGCTTTTCCTGTAAGTGTAAGCTCCATATTTCCCATGCCACAGCTGCCATTTAATTTTTTCACCTGAATTTCACTGATGTCGCAGTTCCCACTCCGACTGTAAAATCTGCTTCCTTTATATCCAGCTGCCGGAATTTTCAATGGTTCCGGCTCCCACATTTACTTCCATCTGCTCCGCTTTAAAATCACCATCCAGTTCGATGGTTCCGGCTCCCATCTGAAGTTTTATCTTCTGAAAGCTTAAGTTTTCCGGGCAAAAAATTTCCACGGAACGGTTTCTCACTTTTTGATCACTTGCAATTCTCAGACTGCCGTTGTCATTGCTGATCTGAACGCGATTGTGATCCTTCCCTGAAACTTTCACCTGGACTTTATCCTCATTCCATGTTTTCAAAACCAGTTCTTCATATCTCAGATTGCAGGAAAGTCTGACACAGCCGAAGCCTCATATACTTTCGTATATGCGGAACTGTCTGCACTGTCTGCCAGAATGCCTTTCTCAGTTACCGCTCTCTCTGCATCTGCCTGAAAATCATCCTCCTGCTCATCCATATCTTCTTCGGAGTCTTCCACTTCCCAGCTGTCTTCATGATCCAGAATACGAAGCACCTGCGTGATTCCATGATCCAGCACACTCACATCTCCCATAGTCGCTCCCATGCAGCTCCGCCGGCAGTAAGTCCCAGGCCTGCCACACCGAATACTGCTGCAAGGATCAGGATTACCTTCAGAAAACGTTTCATACTTTTCCCGCCTTTCTTCCATTCAGGAGATTGCTGCAGAATCCCGTAAATTTCCTCAGAATCGCCGGCAGTATCTTACCTGTAAACCACACCGTCAGTAACAGTAGCAAAAGTCCAAGTGCCATCATCAGGCATCCGATACCGATAGTCAGGATCCCGGCCGCGGAAGAGACACCGCCATGGCAATTCCAACAACAATACACGCAGCTGCACCGATCACAAGGATGATCGATCCCACTCCTGCAAAAAATGTCAGCAGGAAAGGCAACAATGCCAGTGTCACCAAAATCCCCAGTACTCCGCCAAATAATCCTTTTATCAGAGGAGCCGCAAAAACAAGAACGATCAGTGCAAGAATGATCCCTGCCTTATTCTGCTTTTTCTCTGCGTGATAGCCGCGCTGGGCGCGTCTTTTCCTGCGGTCTTCAAAATTTTCTTTGCTTCCCGTATCACGATGAGCCCCTCCCTGTCCATTTCCGTATACGGTTACTTCTGTATAATGGTCCGGCATTTCCCCGTTCTCTTTCACACGGGTATCCTGATATCCGTTCTCTGTGTATTCCCCGTAATCTTCACTGTTCTCCTGAAGATCTGCCTTAATGATCGCAGCAACCTTCCCCGGATTTCCCAGTTCCCGGATCACTTCTCCTTCATTCTCAGGACCTGCATCATCAAAATATCCTTCATAATATTCCAGTGCTTCCTGTCTCTCTGCCTCTGAAATATCGGAAAGCAGCCGTTCAAGCTGTTCCATAAACTGCTTTCTGTTCATGATCAAACTCCCTCCTCAAACATCCTGGTGATCTTAGATGAATAGATCTCCCATTCACTTCTGTAAAGATTCAGCTGCGCTGCGCCCTTATCTGTCAGCTTATAATATTTCCGGTTTCTTCCTGCATATTCCATATTGTAGGCTTCCAGACATTCATCCTTCTGAAGCCTGCGAAGGACCGGATACAGTGTAGATTCTGAAACCTCCAGAACACTTCGCACATCCTGGGTGATCTTGTACCCGTAGGTACCGTCCTTCTCTCTGGAAATAACAGCCAGGACGATCGCATCCAGCAGGGCTGCTCCTGTATTAAATACCATCTGCTCACCTCTCTATGACCTGTAAAACAGACATTCACATTCCGTCTTACTACATGCTGATGAACGCGATCACTTCACGATCCAACGCTCACATGATAAGTCATGTAATATTGTTCTGTGAATAATACTATATATCGTATAATATAGTTTTGTCAATAGTATTTAGAAAAATCCCTCTATACTTTATAATATTTTCGGAAACCACTCTTTTCACACAATATCCGAGAGAGTCAAGTTTATATTATGGAGGAAATTATGACAGATTCAGATAAAATACAGACATTACCGCTTCCTTTTCTGAAGCATATGAAAGAAATGCTGGGAGATGATTATGATGCTTTCCTGAAAAGCTACAAAAATCCCCGCACTTACGGTCTACGTGTAAACACCGCCAAGCTCTCCTGCCAGGACTTTCAGACGCTTTCCCCTTTCCCCATCCGGCCGATCCCGTGGATCAATACAGGATACTTCTACGAGGAGGAAAGCCGCCCTGCACGATGTCCTTACTACCAGGCAGGTCTTTATTATCTTCAGGAACCAAGTGCCATGACACCAGCTTCCAGGCTTCCCATCGAACCTGGAGATTTTGTCCTGGATCTCTGTGCAGCTCCCGGAGGAAAAGCCACTGCCCTGGGTGCAGCCTTAAATGACACCGGATTTCTCCTTGCCAACGATATCAGTACTTCCAGAGCCAGAGCCCTTCTCAGAAATCTGGAGCTTTTTGGTATGAAAAATATGCTCGTCACCGACGAAAAGCCCGCCAAACTTGCCCAGCGTTTTCCCGCTTTCTTCAATAAAATCCTTCTGGACGCTCCATGCTCCGGGGAAGGCATGTTCCGAAAAGAGGAAGCTCTTGCCCGCGACTGGACACCGGAAAAATCCGCAGAGCTTTCTGATATCCAGAAAGACCTGATCTTAAAAGCTGCCGATATGCTCCGTCCGGGCGGAATGCTGCTTTATTCCACCTGCACTTTTTCCCCATGTGAAGACGAAGAAGTGGCAGCCTATCTTCTCAGACACGCCCGGATATGGAACTTACGGAAATGCCAGGATATGAAGGCTTCTCCGGCGGCCGACCGGAATATGCCGGCACAGCAGACACTTCCGATTCCGAAATTGCATTAAACTTAAATGCATTTAATCCGGAAGAACTGCAAAAATGCGTCCGAATCTTTCCACACAAAATGGATGGCGAAGGCCATTTTCTCGCCCTGTTCCGCAAAAAAGGCGACTCTCTTCCACCTGTTTTCCGCTTTTCCGCAAAAGGACCGGACAAAAACACCCGGAAATGGCTGGAGGAATTTTTCTCCGAGATTGGCCTGAAAACCATCGGCGGTCAGGAATTTGACTGGAACCGTGTGGAAGTCCGCAAAGATAAAGTATACTATCAGCTGCCCTTCCCGCTGGATCTCCGAGGAATCTCCTTTCTTCGAAACGGCCTCTATCTGGGTGATCTGAAGAAAAACCGTTTTGAGCCGTCTCAGCCTCTGGCGCTGGCTCTTCACAAAGGAGATGTGGAAGCAGTTATCTCCCTGCCGGTTTCCGACGAGCGGCTTACCCGTTATCTGAAAGGCGAAACTCTTATGATCGAGCCGGAAGAGGCCGCACACAAAAAAGGCTGGCATCTTCTCTGCGTGGACGGTTATCCTCTCGGCTTCGGAAAGCTTGTAAACGGGATCCTGAAAAACAAATATCCTGCAGGCTGGAGAGTATAACCTCTCCGCCGCAGGATATCTGCCCACATTAACATATCATTTCATTTTCAGATCAGAGACTGAACGCTTCTCCAAGAGTAAACGAATAAATATACCGTTCCTTCACCTTCCGGCCTGTCATTCGTTCCAATGCCTGGCGTAATCCTCCAGCTGTACATGATAACGGTCGATCAGCTTCTTTTCTTCTCCACGTCTCACAAAGTCCGTTTTATAGTCCACCAGAACGATTTCTTCATCCTCTATAAAATACGCATCAATGATTCCCTGTACCAGAACATTTTCCTCACACTGCCACTGCGGATCAAGCTCCGAAGCTTTTCTTGCGATCACAAAAGGCTGCTCCCGGAACAGAAGTCTCTTCTCTGAAGCTGCTTTCATCCGCTGTCCGAGGGGTGTTTCCACAAAATTCCAGATATCTTTTACCCGGACCGACTCAGCCTCTTTTCTTTCCATCTTCCTGGCGTCAACCCATTCTCTCAGCTGTCTGCGGATCTCATCCCTGTTTGCTGTCTTCTGATAGTCCAGGCATTCCATTACACGATGATAAGCGGTTCCACGAAGTGCCCCTGTATATCCTTCCTCTTTCTTCTCCTCGATAAATCGGGGAACCAGCGGCTGGATCTCTTCTTCCGTCTCATAATCCACCGTTTCTTCCAGATCCTGCTCACTGTGGTAGCTTCGCTTTTTCAGTTCTGATACACTGACCTTCACAGGAAGGTCTTCCAGATATTGATATGGATATACAAAAGAAAAACGTCTCTGGATCTCCTCCCGGATCTCACTGTCAAAAACTCTGCCCGGATTCCAGTTCTCCAGCGTTTCCTTCTTCATTTCCCGCTCCGCCTGTTCCATAACCTCACTTTCTGTCAGTTCCCGTGCTGTAACCCTTGTAACTATGAATTCTGCCGGATCTTTGTACAGAGGATTTGCGGTATTCATAAAGATGCCATATTCATGAAATAATGGTGCCATGCAGCGATGTCTTACCAGTGCCGGAAGTATATAATCCCAGTAAGTCTTCCCGCAAAGCCTTCTTCCCAGAGAAAGCAATGGTTCCTCACTGTCCCTTAATGCGGACAATTCTTCTAATTCCGGACGCAAGGCTCCAATAGTTCCGCTGAGGATCAGTTTTTCCTTTGCACGTGTAAGCGCTACATAAAGTACCCTCAGCTCCTCTCCGAGGCTTTCCATCAGGAGCGTTCTCCGTATGATCTGCTTGCACAGGGATGGAGCGATGATCCTCTTCTCCGGCAGGATCGCATCCGCACCGATCCCCAGCTCCGGATGGATCAGGATACTTGCGTTCATATCCCGGAAATTAAAGCGTTTTCCCATTCCTGCTGCAAACACTACCGGAAACTCCAGTCCCTTACTCTTGTGGATCGTCATGATCTGCACCGCACTTCCCCGGTTCCGGAAAGATTTACCTCCCCGTAATCCACCTGATACTGCTGAAGCTTCTGGATATATCTTACAAAATTAAAAAGGCCTCGATAGCTTGTCTTCTCATATTCCATTGCTTTTTCCACAAGCATGTTCAGGTTTGCATTCCTCTGTTCACCATTTGGCATTGCCTTTGCATGGTCTCCATATCCGGTGCGTGCAAGCACCTCCAGGATCAGCTGATGAACCGGCGTGTAAGCGCCTTATCACGAAGTGCATTCATAGTGTCCATAAAACAGGACAGCTTCTCCCCGAGGATTTTTTTGTTTTCCTCAAAGCTCCCATGCTCTCTGTAATCCTCCACAAACCTGCACACACATTCATAGATCATTCCTTCCGGATATGCGATCCGAAGCTCAGCCAGCTCTTCTGTGGTACATCCAACGATCGGTGAACGCAGTACGCCGGTCATGGGAATATCCTGCAGCGGATTATCCAGGATCCGGAGATAATTCAGCAGTGTCACAACCTCTGTTGCAGAAAAATATCCGGTTCTGGATGCCGTATATACCGGTATCCCTCTTGCACTCAATACCTCCCCAAAGGTTTCTGCCCAGCCTGAAGCAGACCGGAGCAGAATCACGATATCTCCATATTGAAGAGGTCGATACTCTCCCGTTTCCTTATCCAGCACCCGTTCATGTCCTACCATAGAGCGGATCCTTCCTGCAATGGCAAGGGCCTCCAGCTCTCTCTCATTCTCCGTTACTTCTTCATCCTTCTCTTCCAGCAGCTGACTGTATTTATCCACAAGAAGGATCTCTGTTTTTACGAATTCCTGATCCTGGCCTTCCGGAAAAGAAGCTCCGGGATACAGAGCTGCCGCCTCGTCGTAGGCAATTCCTCCCAGATCTTCCCCCATGATCTGCCGGAAAATAAAGTTGACACTTTCAAGGACTTCCGGTCTGCTTCGGAAATTTTTGTGCAGGTCGATCCGCTGTTCCGGACTGTCTTCCAGCGAATAGCTCTTATATTTTTCCATGAACAGTTCCGGACGGGCCAGACGAAAACGGTAGATGCTCTGCTTTACATCTCCTACCATAAAGATATTTTTACGTTCATTGACCCAGCCGGAAACTGTCTGCATCAGGATCTCCTGGACCAGATTACTGTCCTGATACTCATCCAGCAGAACCTCATCATATTTTTCAGAAAGCTCTCTTGCCGCCTGGCTGGGCACATAGTTTTCTCCTTCCTTTTTCAGAAGGATGTCCAGGGCAAATGTTCCATATCCGAAAAATCCAGAACATTTTTCACGCTTCTTTGCCTGGAAACGCTCTGCAAAATCCTTTGTCAGCTTCACCAGCATCTCCAGCGGTGGTGCAGATGCTTCTGTCAGTTCCGTCAGCTCAACCAGATTTCCGTAAAAATATCGGATTCCCAGTTCCTTCAAATTGTCTTTTGCATCTTCGCGAAGAGCTTTTACCAGGTTTTTCAGCTGCTCCGATACCCCCTCCATTTTTTTGGAGGAAAGTCTTGCAAACTTCAGATCCCGGAGATTCTGCGCCATCTCATCATAGTCCCTTTTAACGGACAGTTGTTTTAACTGCAGGATCAGCATCATATCTTTTTCCAGAGCCTCCAGATAAAGCTCCGGTCCATCCTGGAGCTGACAGGTCTTCATTGCGGTTTCTGTAAGCTCTTCCGCTTCCTTCAGTGCACAGTCTGCAGCCTCCCACAGATATCGGAACCATCTCGTTCCCTCGAGACCTTTTTCCGGATCCAGATGATAATTCTCCACACAGCTGTCCAGCCATTTTTCGGGCCATGGATTACTCATCGCAGCATTATAAAGCTCCAGCACATGTTCTTTCAGTCCTTCATCCGTTTTTCCTGGCGCATAGCATTCCACAAATGCAGTAAAATCTGCCTTTCTTTCTGCATAATGATCCTCAAAAAGCTCCTTCAGCACATCTTCCTGCAAAAGCTTCAGTTCACCCTCATCTGCTGTCCGGTAACCCGGATCCAGTCCGATCAGATGAAAATAATTTCGGATCACATAGGCGCAAAAGCCGTCAATGGTAGTGATCTGTGCCGTATGGATCAGCGTCATCTGTCTCTGCAGATGCTCATTATCCGGATCTTCAGCCAGTGCCTGATCCAGTCCACGTTCGATACGTTCCCTCATCTCTCCCGCTGCCGCCCTTGTGAATGTCATGATCAGAAGACGGTCAATGTCCACCGGTTTCAAAGGGTCCATGATCTTACTTAAGATCCTCTGCACCAGCACTGCAGTTTTACCGGAACCGGCTGCTGCGCTGACCAGAATATTCCGGTCCCGGAGCGTGATGACCTTTTTCTGCTCTTCAGTCCATTTCACTGCCATTCTCTTCCTCTCCCTTCATGATCTTTTTCCACAGTGCATCTTCTCCGATGGACGACAGTCTGTGAAACTCATATCCCGGTATCTTCCTGTCGAAACCGCACACAGTAAGATACGGACAGTATGTGCAGGCATTCTTTTTTCCAAGTTCATAGGGTTCCACTGCCGCATTTCCATCCAGGATCGATTCCCGGATGTCACAGATCTTTCTCCGCACATACGCTCCCAGCACATCAAACTGCTTCCTGGATGCAACAGAAGATCTTTTGCTGAAGCTTCCGTCCCGGTTCAGGGATACCGGTATGGAGGCCATAGTGCTGTCGATTTTGGTACTCATATTATCATCTGCCTGTACAAGCCCGTTCATTTTCATTTTCTTCAGCATCTGCTCATTGATGCTTTCCATATCCGCATGGATCTTCTCCTGTATCATAGGATCCTTCACATTGTAATAAAACACACCTGCCGGAACGATCTCGCGATCCGGATACTTCTTTTTTCTACCTGTAACGCACCATCCAGATAGACCATCAGCTGAAGCTGAAGTCCATGATACAACGCCAGCAGATCAAACGAAGTATTTCCGGTTTTATAATCGATCACCTTCACATAGACCCGATTGTTTTCCGGCTCTTCCATGATATCCACACGGTCGATCCTTCCGCCCTGAAACCTCACCTCAAATCCTTCCGGCCGGAATGCTCCATGCTTCAGCTGTTCCTGCAAAGCCCACACGGTACGCCGCAAAATACGTCTGGTCCGTTCGATCATATATTCATTTCTCGCACTGCTTTTAAGGATCGTATTTCCGTAATCTGCGGAAACCTGATCCAGACAGCTGTCTATGATACGGTTTCGCTCTTCCTCCGTAAGCTCTGCCCAGTCCAGTCCCTCTTTTCGGACTTCCGCCGCAAATTTTTCCAGTGCCATATGCATGACATTTCCCATATCCATAGCCCGGAACTCATACTCTGCACGTTCTGTAACCTTCAGGCCATACTGCAGAAAATGTGCAAATGCACAGGCCGCAAAACGCTCCAGCCGGGTAGCACTGTACGGGGAAATTTCTCCATAGAGGATCTTTGCCACTGTTTTTCCGATCTTGTCTGACGGTCGTTCTGAAAAAGATGCCTCTGTAAGTTTTTTTACAAGAATCCTGTATTCCGGGCTCTGAAGATACCAGCTGTACAGTTCCTGGAAGACCGCATTATCCTGGTAAGCTTCTCCTGCAAGCCCTCTCAGGAAATAATCCAGGCTGATTCCCGGAAGCTCCAGTAATTCCATAGGTTCCTGCATATCTCCGCACTGCCGGATCTCCATTTCCGGAAACATCTCCCGGATATTACTGACAAGAAAGGCCGGACTCAGGGCTTTTCCCTGGCTGTCGGACTGACAGAAGGACAGACAGAGCAGTTCTCTTGGCTTGGTCATGTTCAGATACAGATAAAATCGCTGCATGTTCATCAGTTCCTTTGGCCCCGGTGCAAGCTGGATCCCCTGATCTTTAAAAAATTCTCTGTCAATCTCCGTAAGCATTCCTCCACCGGATGTATTCTTCGGAATATTCCCTTCATTTACTCCCACAAAAAACAGTGCACGGATATCCTTCAGCCTGGTTCTCTCCATATCTCCCACAAGTACCTGGTCCATACTTGGCGGGATCAGAGCCACCTTGGCCTGGTTCAATCCTGTTTCCAGAAGCTGTCGGAAATCCTGACGGTTCACGGTTTCCTCGCCCAGGATCTCCACCATATTATCCAGAAGTTCCATAACAATTCCGTATATCTGGGCATATTCCTTTTCCATGGCCTTGTCGCCCTGTTCCTTGAATTTCAGTTCCTGATGCTTCAGTTTCTGCTGCACCTGGCTCCGCACTGCAAACTCGTAGAGAAAAGTACAGTATTCCCGGACCGTCTTTTTCCCGCCTTTAAAGCTTAGCGCAAGCTCTCTGGTCTCATCTGCGAACCGCTGCCGGATCTCATTAAGCCTCTGAATGCTTTCCGGCGGCATTCCCCGGTAAATACGCACCCACACTTCATCCCATCTCTTAAATCCACGGATACCAAGAGCCAGCACATAATTCTCCAGAAGGTCTGCTTCCTCCCTGGTCACACAGGACATTCCGCACCGGAGATACCTGAATACACTCTCATAGGAAAAATCCTGCACTGCCATCTCAAGTGCTGCCCGGAAATATTCTACAAACGGATTCATCAGAACCGTATGCTTCTCATCAATGAAATACGGGATCCCTGCTGCTGTAAATACCTGCTTTGCAAGATTTCCATACTCCTCCAGGTTACCTGTGATCACGGCGATCTCACCATAACGGCAGCCCTTTTCCCTTACAAGTCTGGCGATCCGGCGGGCAGCTTCTTCCATTTCCTTCTGCGGGTTCACTGCCGAAAACATGCAGATCTCATCCTGCGCTTTTTTATATATATTTTTTCGGTAACGGAAAATATTTTTTTTCAAGGAAATGGAGGGCAGGTGCCTGGGAAAAGCGGGATTTTCCCACATCCTTCAAAAGAACCGGCGTCTCGATCTCCCTGGTCAGCTCCGAAAGCCCGTGGATCATCTGACGGCTCATATAAAAAAGCTGATAAGGTTTTCCTCTCATGCTCAGATTCTCATCCGCATCCATAGTCACCGTTACCATCACCTTTTCACAGACAGCAAGAAGTTCTCCCACAACACGCATCTGAATAGGCGTAAAACCGGTGTAACCATCCAGAAGGAGTACACTGTTTTTCATTTTTTCAGAAAACGGAAGAGCTTTTTCCAGCGCATCCATTACTTCTTCTCCTGTCATATAATGATCCTTCAGATATCCGGTAAATGCCTGGTAAAGAACAGCTACGTCTTTCAGCTTCATCTGAAGTAACGCTCTGTCACCGGAATCCTCGATCATCTCCTGGATCTCACTGTCCCGGATATCGTACTGCATAAACTCCGACAGGATAGACTTCACTTCATCCAGGTATCCCGCTTTACGCATCTGACCTCCCAGATAGGAAAGCTCCTTTCCATGCTGCTGTACCATCTTCTGCAGCACCATACTCTTACCGGTTTCTTCCAGAAGGATGCGGCTGTCTCCTCCAACTTCCTCCAGAACACGGTATGCAAGACGCTCAAAGCTCAGGATATCAATATTCAGGATTCCCCTGCCCGGACTCATCTCCACCAGTGTCTTCTGGGTCTGCATGGTAAACTGCTCCGGCACAATCACATAAAAAAGCTTCTCAGGATGTAGCCCCGCCTGTTCTATGATATTCTGATAAGCATAACAGGATTTTCCGCTTCCGGAACTTCCTATGATAAACTGTAATGACATCTTCATCCTCCCGATCACTTGCAGATTTTCAGTCATTCCGGCGCCATCCTGCGCCTGAAGTATTCCTATCATACCACAAATTCTACTCCTATAGAACGGTCGTTCTCTATATTCTGAAATATCTGCCTGCTCTTTTCCTTATTTTTCCAGGCACAGTATCGGATAACCTGCGCACAGCTGTGGCATAAATCCTCCCTCCCGATAATAAACTATATAAAAAGCTTTGGGAGCGTGCGCCATGAGTTCCAAAACCAGGATCATCGTCCTACATATGAAAGAGATCATTTACACAGCTGTCTTTCTGGCTCTCGCTGTTGTTCTGGCTGTCGTTCTTTTCTTCATGTTCGGTCCCGGAAAAATGCCAGTCATACAGCCAGCGAAAAATCCCGCTACAAGCCGGGCGTCTATACCTCTTCCATCACCCTGAACGAGAATACCTTCGATGTGGAAGTTACTGTAAATGCTGACAGGATCAAGGCCATCCGTCTGGTGAATTTAAATGAAGCCACAAAAGCTTCCTATCCTCTTATGGAACCGGTTCTGGATTCTTTGGCAAGTCAGATCTATTCCAGTCAGTCCCTGGAAGACATTCAGTATGCAGGAGACCGGAAATATACCTCCCAGGTACTCCTTTCAGCTATCACGGATGCAGTAAAAAAAGCGGAGAACACTTAAGCTCTCCGCTTTGCGATCTACGTTCAGATTTCAATCTTCTCCAGCACATCCTGCCAGATCCTTGCACTTGCATCACTTGGCATTCTGAGATCTCCTCTTGGAGAAAGTGCCACACTACCTACCTTCGGGCCATCCGGCAGACAGGAACGCTTGAACTGCTGGGCAAAAAATCTCCGATAGAAGGTCTTCAGCCATTTCAGGATCGTCTCTTTATCATAAATCCCCTCAAAGGTCAGGCAGGCAAGCCTGTAGATCTTATCCGGTGTAAATCCTGCACGCAGCATGTAATACAGATAAAAATCATGAAGCTCATAAGGTCCTACCAGATCCTCCGTCTTCTGGGCGATCTTGCCATCCTTAGGAGGAAGAAGCTCCGGGCTTACCGGAGTATCCAGGATATCCAGAAGAACCTCTTTCAGCTCCTCATCTCCGCAGGTATCCGCATAATAACGTACCAGATGACGTACCAGTGTCTTCGGGACAGAAGCATTTACACCATACATGGACATGTGATCGCCATTATAGGTTGCCCAGCCAAGAGCCAGCTCGGAAAGGTCTCCGGTTCCCACAAGAACGCCGCCTTCCTTGTTTGCCGTATCCATCAGGATCTGCGTACGCTCACGTGCCTGACTGTTCTCATACGTCACATCGTGGATCTCCGGATCATGTCCGATATCCCGGAAATGGATATTTACCGCCTCTTTGATATTTACCTCGGTAAGCCTTGCACCAAGGCAGCGGCTTAACTTGCAGGCATTCTGATAGGTTCTGTCTGTGGTTCCAAAGCATGGCATGGTCACACAGTGATCTGTTCTCTCGGCATTCCCATCCGGTCAAAGGCACGTGCCATTACAAGAAGCGCAGGTAGAATCCAGTCCTCCGGAAAGTCCTACCACCGCACTCCTGCTGTGGATATGCTCCATACGTTTCTTAAGTCCCATAGCCTGGATGTTCAGGATCTCCTCGCAGCGCTCATCACGCTCTTCCTTCACAGACGGAACGAAGGGATACTGTGGATATTTTCTGGTAAGTCTTGTTTCCTCCTCTGCTACGGAAAAATCAACTCTTGTATGACTGCAGGTAGAAACTGCCGGATACGTGGACATTCTTCTTCTCTCATCAGCCAGTCTCTGCACATCGATCTCACTGTAAATGATGCCGTTCTCAAAGCGTCTGCTTTCCGCAAGCATGGAACCGTTCTCTGCGATCATATTCTGTCCGCCAAACACGAGATCCTGGGTAGACTCCCCTTCCCCTGCACTGGCATAAATATATCCGCAGATCAGTCGTGCTGACTGCCCGCTTATCAGAGTTCTCCGGTAGGATCCTTACCTACCATCTCATCACTGGCAGAAAGATTAACGATGATATGCGCACCGTTGACGGCATGACGGATACTTGGCGGCGCAGGGACCCAGAGATCCTCACAAAGCTCTGCTGCAACAGTGAATTCCGGAAATTCCTTACATTCAAAGATCAGCTCTGTTCCAAAAGGAATTTCATCCCAGAATTCATCCTCCTCATTTTTCTCGCACTTCAGGAAGTCCACAAATTCCACATCTTCTTCCTCTGCACCTGCAAACTGTCTCTGCTCATAAAACTCATTATAATTCGGAATATGAGTCTTCGGCACAAATCCCACGATACGGCCATGATTCAGAGCTGCTGCCACATTATAGAGCTTGCCTCTGTGACGCAGCGGGAGTCCCACAAAGATCAGGGCGTCCGTCTCCCTTGTCTCCTCTGCAATATGCAGAAGCTCATCCCACGCACTGTCCAGAAGACATCTCTGGAGAAAAAGATCGTGACAGGTATATCCTGTGATACAAATTCCGGAAATACCATCAGCTTGACATGTTCCTTTTCCATTTCATGAATGGCCTCAGGATTTCCTCTCCGTTTGCCTTGCAGTCTGCAACGGTAACTCTCGCGTTGCCGCTGCCACCTTGATAAAACCATGCTTCATTTTTTCTTCCTCCGAGTTTATCGCTTGCACTCTCTTATGATCCTCTTAAGATCTTCCACGGTAAAATTATAATTCTTATTGCAGAAATGGCAGTTCATCTCAATGTCCTTGCCTTCCTGGATCATCTCGTTAAGTTCTTTTCTTCCGATGCTGATCAGCGCTTTTTCCACACGCTCTCTGCAGCAGTTGCAATGGAACTGTGTGGGCAGTGTATCATTGATCTCTATGTCAAAGCCTTCCAGTACTTTTTCAAGAAGACTTTCCGGTGTGTGTCCCTGCTCCAGAAGATTGGTAACAGAATCGATCTTTGATACGTTTTCCTCAAGCTTTGCGATCACCTCTTCCTCTGCAAAAGGCATCAGCTGTACAATAAAGCCTCCCGCCTGACGGACTGTATTATCCTTATTCATCAGCACACCCAGTCCTACCGCAGACGGAACCTGCTCGCTGGTTGCAAAATAATAGGTGAGATCTTCTGCGATCTCGCTGGTCTGAAGAGCAACCTGTCCCACATATGGCTCTTTCAGTCCCATATCCTTGATCACATCCATAAAGCCTACGCCGACAGCTCCCGCAACATCCAGCTTGCCTTTGCTGTTTGCCGGGATACATACATCCGGATTTCCCACATAGCCCTTTACATTTCCGTGAGAATCTGCAGTTACTGTGATTCCCTGCAGTGGTCCGCCTGCATGGATCCGAAGTGTAAGGAGATCCTTTTCCCCTTTCATCATAGCTCCCATCATGGCACCGCCGGTAAGGAGACGTCCCAGTGCCGCTGTTGCCACCGGACTGGTGTTATGATTCTTTCTCGCTGTCTCCACCATATCGGTTGTAACAGCCGCAAATGCACGGATCTGGCTGTTTGCCGCTGTTGCTCTTACAATATAATCACTCATATAAAAAATTTCCTCCTTTATTTCTCGTCTGACGGAATTTCCTTTCCATGTTCTCTGGCCACAAAAGTCAGTCTTCCGCTGTCCGGCTTCGGTGCATCCTTGGTGTATGCGTCATAAACCGCCAGCGGGATCAGGCCTGCCTTTTCAAGAAGTTCCCTTACTTTCTCCGGATCATAGGCCTTCTGGTAATGAATTTCCTCGTCTCTCTCATAAAGACCATCTTCTCTCGGAAGAAACAGAGTCAGATCATACACATTGATCCCGGTCTCCTCATCAAATTCATTTTCCCAGATAAAGCTTCCCTCTTCCCGATTCTCTGCAATAGTCGTATTTCCAAGCATTTCCCGGTATTTATACGGGGTGTTCATATCAAATATGAAAATTCCATCCGGATCAAGATAATTGTTCACCAGTTTAAATACAGTAAGCAGATCATCCTCCTCTGTGATGTAATTCATACAGTCACAGACGCTGACGACAGCACGTACCGTTCCATAAAGTTCAAACTCCCGCATATCCTGTTCCAGATAAAGGATCTCATGACCGGATTCTGCACGTTTTTCCATGCTTCGCCAAGCATTTCCTCAGAGTTATCCACACCGATCATATCATAACCGGACTCAGCCAGAAGCTCTGTCATCACTCCGGTCCCACAGCAAGTTCCAGCACGATCCCGTCTTCAATTCCGTATTCTTTAAGACTTCCTATAAGATATTCCGCCCATTTCATATTCCACATTGTCCATGAAATGTCATAAACTCTGGCAAAATCGCTGTATGCTTCCATAAAAACCTCCAAATATTTTCCGGGCGTTCCATCGCCCGCAGCGTTCACATTATACCATGTCTTCCTGTATAAGTATACGCCTCTGACATAATATGACACAAAAAATCCGGGACCGCAGCTACAAAAGCTGTGATCCCGGAATTCTTATCTAACCGAATCTCCTGCTGCTCCAGGCTTTACTGTACAGGCATATAGTATACGTCTGCAGCCTCACCGTGCCAGTAGAAGCTTGTTCCATCCTCTTCATATACATCACAGTCATACTGAGAAGAGAAGGTGAAACGGTTTCCTTCGTTATCCATCCATGCACCGTTTCCGTCCGGAACGATAACACGTGGTTTACCATCGGAGTTTCTGTAAATAGTTCTTGTCTCATCTGTGTTGCCAAGCTGCTCATCTGTAAATCCGCCATTTACGATAGCACCGGAGGAGCTGCTGTCAGTGGATGCAGTTCCATTGGAAGAACCATCAGATGTACTGCTTCCGTCTGTAGATGTTCCGTCAGATGCTGTGCTTCCGTCGGCAGCTGTAGTTCCATCTGCTGCTCCGTCAGAAGAAGCTGCTGCATTACCATCTGCAGATGCACTTCCGTCAGAGGAAGCTGCTGCATTACCTTTACCGGCAGTCTTGGCTGCGGAACCATTTGCCGCACTCTTCAGAGTGGAATCACCAAGGATCGCAAAGCTGTCGACAGACTCCTGAACCTTTTTCAGAGCATCCTCTTTTTTAACAGATGCCACAAGGCTGTAATACTCACTGTCATTTACAAAGTATTTATTGATAGCATATACATAACCGTCACTCTTGGTCGTATCCTTATATTTCACAGTATAGGAATAAATGTTGATTCCGTCTTTCTGATCTGCCTTGTAATCCTGGATTTCAAAATCGGTTCCATTTACCATGTTCTCTGCCTGTGTCATGGAAACTGCCATATCCTGGAGTTCGGGATCACTGCAGATTCCAGATCTGCACCGGAGCCGTGAAGGATCAGGATCCTGCCCTGGTCCGGAGACTCGAAGCTTACCATATCTGTCTCATCGGACTTGTTGGCCCAGGTTGCATCTGGAAGCTTGATCGCTACGGATTTATCCTTGGATGTATAGGTTGTATTCTGTGCGTCTGCTGCAACAGTCGGTGTAACCTTCGCTTTTTTCGCCGGTGTCGGAGTAGGAGTAGACTCCACAACCACGCTGTCCTCTTTTCCTCCTCCGAAACTACATGCCGTCATGACACCAGAAAGAGCAACAGTCATAGCTAAAAGTGCAATAAATTTTTTATTCTTCATAGTATCCTCCTCATAATCATCATCAGTCACAAAGTGTGTCCGGAATATTCACTCCTGAACACACTCTTTGCTATAGTTTACGATTTTATTACAGCTTTGTCAATTGATTTCTCCCTGTACTTTATGAATATCCTGTAAGCAGATATCCTGCTCCGTACAGGATTTTTCTAACATTATAATTTTCCCAGATATACCTATCTTATTCTCTTCTTATGCTGATCCTGTATTTCCCGTTTTACGCCTTCATTACGAAGTTCTGATTTATTCCCCACCAAGTAAGCCTCCTGTTTTAATGACAAATATCTCCCTGGATCTGTCCCCTCTTTTTTTTCTATAATTGTGTCTTTATTCATGTACACTCATGTTGTAAGTATACCCAACCAAAAATATATGAAAAGAGGACATCCATACATCGATGTTTTCGCGAAGGATCTATCACTATGGAAAAAGCAGTTCAGACATCTCAGAGAACTGACCAGGAGCTTTCATCTGTTCAGTTTCTCATCATTACAGCCGCATTTGTTGCACTGACTTATATCTTCACAGCATTTATTAATGTTAAGCTTCCGATCGCTGCCAACGGCGGACTGATCCACCTTGGAAATGTGCCGTTATTCATCGGTGCCATTTTATTCGGAAAGAAAACCGGAGCCATTGCCGGTGGGATCGGAATGGGTCTCTTTGACCTTCTCTCCGGATGGACTGTGGGCACCATTTACTCTGATTATTGTTGGGATCATGGGCTTCACAGTAGGTAAGCTCACAGAGGATCCCCGGCACCAGAACATGAAATGGTATGTGAACGCCATTGCCGCAGCCTGCGTGATAAAGGTTGCTGGATACTACATTGCAGAGGTTATCATCTACGGAAATCCACTGGCACCGGTATCTTCCATCCCGGGAAACCTGGTCCAGATCGGTGTTGCAGCTGTCATCGTTCTCATAGTGATCACCCCCTTAAACCTTGCAGTGAGAAAAACCGGATTAAAAAAATAGCTGTAACAGCTGCCGTAATTTACGGAAATAATATAAAGATCAAGAGGTGAGCTTATGTATAAGATCATGACACCGGGACCTACACAGGTCGCAGAGAATGTCCGTCTGGCAAGAAGCATGGAATGCACAAATCCGGATCTGGACGAAGATTTTGTCGAATTTTATAAAGAAACCTGCGAGAAGATCAGCGCTCTTCTCCATACCTCCAACAAAACCCTCATCTTAAGCGGTGAGGGTATCCTTGGACTGGAGGCTGCCATTGCTTCCATGACTGAGCCAGGAGATAAGGTTCTTGTTCTGGACAATGGTATCTACGGAAAAGGCTTTGCCGATTTTGTTTCCATATACGGAGGCAGACCGGAGCTTTATACCAGAGATTATCAGAACACTCTCGATGTAAAGGAACTGGAAGCCTTCCTTGCGGATAACCATAACTACAAATATGCAACCGTAGTACACGGCGATACTCCAAGTGGCATGCTCAACGATGTATCTGCCATCTGCCCGCTTCTTAAAAAATACGGGATCCTTACCGTTGTAGATTCTGTCTCCGCTTCCTTCGGCGAGCCTCTGAACATTGATGCATGCCAGATCGATATCATGTGCGGCGGATCACAGAAGGTGGTATCTGCACCTCCGGGACTTACCTTTGTTGTAGTCAGCAGTGATGCAAAGAAGGCAATGACTGAAAGAAAGGCCCCCATTGCTTCTTTCTACGCAAATCTCACAACCTTCGCACATTATTATGAAGAAAAATGGTTTCCATATACCATGCCGATCAGCGATATCTATGGTCTGCGGCTGCTATTGACAACATTGCCGATGATCCCGGGATTCTTACACGCCACGCCAAAATCGCCGCAGCCTCCCGAAAGGCCATTACAGGAGCCGGACTGAACCTTTACCTGCACAGCGGATATTCCAGTACAGTTACTGTTTTGAAGTACCGGAGGCACAACAGCCGAAGCGATCCTTGAGGGAGTAAAAAAAGACTACAACATTATGCTGGCAGGTTCCTTCGATGTCCTAGCTGGCAAAGTGATCCGCATCGGACATATGGGAAACAACGCTACATTCTATAATGTAAGAGAAGTTTTCGCAGCCTAGACGGGACTTTGCGCAGGCTTGGCGTTCCGCTTAAGGCTTCCATGGAGGATATCTTCTGCAAAAACATGCAGTAATTTCTGAGATTTCAATAGTAAAAAGCACTGTAAGATGAATCCAACTTTTCATCTCGCAGTGCTTTTTTATAATTCTTATAATATTTTTCTTTATTCTTTTACCGCACCGGATGTCATACCACCTACGATGTATTTCTGGCCGATCATGTAAACAATAATAACCGGGATACAGGTAAGTACGATATCAGCAAAAATATAGTTCCAGTAACTCTTGTTCTTTCCGAAGAACTGATATACAGCCATTGTCATCGGGAAGAGACGGCTCTTGCTTGACAGATACAAAGGTGTGAGGAAATCACTCCATACTGTCATGAACTGAAGGATAAAACATGTTACCATAGTTGGTTTCAGAAGCGGCATGATGATCTTGAAGAACAGGCTTAACGGGCCTGCGCCGTCGATAACAGCAGCCTCGTCCAGCTCAACCGGGACAGAGATTACGAAGTTACGGATGGTAAATACACAGAACGGAATCATTGCACTGGTAAATACCATGATAATGCCAACTCTTGTATCGTTCAGGTGCAGTGTACTGAGTACACGTACCAATGTTACATAGTTGACCGGGAAGAACAGTCCGCAAAGTACAAAGTAATACAGGAATACATTCAATTTTGTTCTCTTACGGCACATAACAAATGCAGCCATGGAGCAAAGTACAACGCCAAGTGTTGTAGCGATCAGCGCATATGCAAAACTGTTCAGGAATCCCTGGATCAGGCTTCCTTTTTCAATAACCTCAGAGTAGTTGGAAAATACCCACTCTGTAGGAAGTGCCAGACTCATTCTGGCTGCCTCTGCTTTTGTCTTAAAAGAGTTGATCAATACCATATAAAATGGAAGCACGACACATAAGCAAAGCAGGATACATACAACATGTTTTAATAAATTCTGAATTCTTTTTTTTGCCATTACTGCTGTACCTCCTGTTTACTCAATGTCTTAACAATAAATACACCTATGATCGCTGTAATTACAAGAAGAACAGTATTCAATGCAGAAGACATTCCATACTGGCCTCTGGAATAGAGCTGGAATGCATAAGTTGTAAGAACCTCTGTTGCATGTCCAGGGCCACCGTTTGTAAGTACATAAACAATATCGAATACTTCAGACCATATGTAATACCAAATACAAGGTTGATCATGATAGCACCACTCAGCATCGGAAGTGTTACATACCGAAGTCTCTGCCAGAAGTTTGCACCGTCAATCTGTGCAGCCTCATAATAAGATTTCGGAATCGTATTCAGACCTGCAAGAAAGATAGTCATAACATAACCAATACCTCGCCATGCATCTACACCATAGATGGATTTCCATACAATAGCCAGATCAGACAGCCATTTCTGTTTGAAAATTCCAAGATGGAATGCATCAAGAAGTGTGTTTAAAAGTCCGTTATTATAATTCAGGATGGATTTAAATACAAGACCAATGATTACAAAAGGCAGAATAGACGGCAGGTAGAGCAATGTTCTGTAAAGCCCTTTGCCTTTAAGTCCCTCCTGAAGCATAATCGCGATCAGAAGAGCCGGGATCAGCTTAACGATGTTGGAAATGATAGTAAACTTCAATGTATTGCCAATACCGCTCAGATAAGACTTATCTGATGTAAAAATCTCAGCAAAATTCTGCAGTCCCACAAAATGAGTACCATTAAGAACACTTCTGGAGTTCCAGTCTGTAAAGGAGTAACCAACACCCATTACACTGGGAAGCAGGAAAAAAATGATATATAATGCCAACGGCAGTATCAGAAACCACTGTGGATAGATTCTCTTCTTATTCACAGAAAGCACCTCCTGTTTTAAGTTAAAACAGAGCCGGCAAATACCGGCTCTGCCTTCGGGTCAACTAGTTTTAAGTTCTGTTATTTATTTCCAGTTCTCGTCGCCTACAGTTTTTGCTGCCTCAGCACGGTTGGTATCCATGTTCTTAAGAACATCGTTTGCTTCCATCTCGCCCTGGCAGAATGCAACCATATCCTGACCAAACTGTGTCCAGTAATCGTTTGTATATTTTGTACCTGTCTGAAGTGTTACAACAGCCTTCTTGTCATCCGGAACTGTTTTAAGGAACTCCTGCTCCTCCGGCAGCCAGTGCTGCTCAAGCTTGTCATCGTTAACGTCAAGGTTTGTGTATGCCGGAGAGTTGTCAAGAATTTCCTGAAGGCTCTCTGTTGTTGTAACGAAGTTGAAAAACTCTTTTACAAGATCCTCATGCTCTGTTCCCTTGTAACCAAACATTGTCGGGCCGGAGTTGCTGCTTGGATACCAGGTATTGTCGCCAAGTGGCTCAAGGAACATTCCAAACTCATCAGATGTGCCTGTGTCTTCCTGGATCTGTTTGATGAAACTGGAATTTGCAAGTGCCATTGCACAGTTTCTGTCACCAAATTCGTTGGACATGTTTGTACTGTCTGTTCCGATCCAGTCTTCTCCGAAGTATCCTGCATCAGAGAGTTCTTTGAACTCATTCAGAACTTCAAGCATCTTCTCGTTATCTGCAAATGTTGCTTTGTTTTCATTTAATTCGTCATATAGACAGGTGTTGCTTCTTCATAAACGCCGCCGATCTGGAAAAATGCCAGCTGATGCTGCCATCCATCTGCACCAGGCATGAACCAAGGTGTGATTCCTGCATCCTGGATCTTACCGCAGAGTTCTTTCAGCTCATCATATGTTGTCGGTACTTCCCAGCCGTTCTCTTCGAACAGTGTCTTGTTGTAAACCATTACATACTCCGGAGATGCGTTCCAGATCTGAAGTCCGTACAGTTTGTCATTGTATACGCAGGACTCTTTTCTTGTCTCCGGCATAACATTCTCCCAGGAAGCTCCTGTAAGTCGATGCAGTATTTCTCAGGATCAACGATGGTAGATTCAATTGCAAACGGGTTGGACTGGATCCAGAAGATATCTGCACAGGAATCTGTAGCAAGTTTGGACTGAAGAAGATCTGAATACTGATCAGCCGGAATCGTCTGAAGGTCTACGGTAACATCGTAGGTATCCTCAAAACGTTTAATTGTCTCATCGTAACGATTGTCCATCCATCCTGCTGAAACCAGGATGCTGAGCTCCTCGCCTGCGAAATCGCTCTTCTCATCCGCTGCAGATACGTTCACTGCAAGTCCTGTCGTCATGGAAGCGATCATTGCTGCTGCACAGGCTACTGCCAGAAATCTCTTTCTTTTCATTAATGTTTCCTCCTTTTTTGACTGATTTTTCGTTCTCTCTTGATGATATTAGTTTATCATCTGATCATTTTAAAAGCCATGGATATTCCTGCCCTGTATTTGTACTTTTTTCACAGTTTATTATACTTTTTTCATATTTTCCGTAACTATACACAAGTTTCTATTGACATTTTCAAGCACTATTTCAGAATTACATTTTTACGGTTTGTACTTTTTTTACAAATGTGCTATACTTTTAGCCAATGTTTTGCACGACCATTTCACACACAGGGGGCTTACCAATATGAAAACACGCAGTCTGCAGTCCAAACTTTTTATCGCCTATCTTGGCATGGCCTGCCTGATCCTTTTTTCTTTTGCCATATTCTTTTATGTTTTTGCATCCGGGCAGCTGAAGAAAAGCCAGATCAGTGCCATGAGCACCTTAAATTCCACATTTCAGTCCCAGGTAGACTCTGCAATCCAGAATCTTGACACTGTATCTGTAAACATCAATTACAGCAACATGTCGAAATCCGTTCTCGACCAGAAATTTGACCTTAATATTTCCGATGAAATGCTTTCTGCCATGTCCGATCTTTTTATCTCCTTAAGCGGCACCGAATTGAAAGCTGATCAGGTAAATCTTTATGATTTCTCCGGATATGTGCTCCAGGCCGGCCTTTCCACCATGGTCAAAAAAAGCGACGACTCTCATAATGAATGGATCCAGAAAGCCCGTGAAGCCAACGGAAAAAAGTCCTGACAGCTCCTCACAGCACTTACGTCTATTCCAAATCTGCCCGCTATCCCCAGTGGTTCATCTCCCTGTACCGCTCCTTCACCAACCAGTACGGCCGTGGTGTCGGCGTGATTGAAACCGCCAAACAATGTAAATCCATCTTTAAGAGCATCATTTCCTATGAGAAAAAAAATCACGGAAATGCTGCCAGTGTCTATGTTTTCAATGAGTCCGGCGATCTTATCTATCCTTATGATATCACAGCCGACGATACCAATGATATTTCAAAATATTACAAACTTACTGATTCTGACCAGGATACCCTTACCGTACAGAGTCCCGTCACAGATCAGAAAGAATACGTCTCCAGACTGAATTCCGCATATACAGGCTACACTTATCTGACTATCCAGCCGGAATCTGTGATCCTTGCCCCTGTATACAAAATGCTGAAGATCCTTCTGGCTGTTGTTGCTGCTTTTCTTGCCGCAGCAGTAATCGTTTCCTACAGGCTTTCCCGTTCTGTAGTAAAACCGGTGAAACACCTGAAGCACATTATCCAGCGTATGGAACTGGACACTCTCGGCCAGGAAAAAGTCACTTCCTATCCGGTTTCCGTCAATGAACTGGAAGAACTGTATCAGGCATTCCAGCTGATGAGCGATAACCTAAAAGATTCCATGACTCAGCTTAACGAAGCCAAGGAGCAGGAAATGAAAGCACGCAGCATGGCTTTGCAGAGTCAGATTAATCCTCATTTTTATTACAACTCTCTTTCCAGCATTATGGTGCTTGCAGAAAACGGAGATACGGATACCGTGGAAAAATGTGCCGCAATCTTTCCAGGATCATGCGTTATATTACCAATACTGCTGAAACAACTGTAACACTCCGCGAAGAGCTTGATTATGTCCAGAAATATCTCTACTGCATGAAGGTCCGCTACCAGTCCAGTCTGAATTATTCCATTGATGTGGATGAATCTCTTCTGGATCAGCCGGTTCCGAAGCTGATCATCCAGCCTATTGTGGAAAACGCTATCAAATATGGTTCTGACTGCGAACCGCCATGGACTATCACAATCAGCAGTACAATAAACCAAAACAGCTGGCAGATCGATGTTACAGACACCGGACCGGGATTCACTGAAAAAGCCAAGAAAAAAATAAATTCAGATATCATGAATGCCATTCGAAATCCCGGCATGCCTGCTTTGAAGATCAACGGTCTTGGCACTGTCAATGTATTTCTCCGCTGGAAACTCTTCTGCAAAGATGACATCATTTTCAGGTATGGAAATACAGCGGACGGCCACGGAATTGTTTCTATTGGACGGTATTTTCAGACAGATGCGGAGGAATAATACTATGAACTATACTGTTATTGTGGCAGAAGATGAAGAACTTCTTCTGAATAATCTGGTACATAAGATTGAAAAAGCAGATCCTGATTTTCAGGTGATCGGCACAGCACAGACAGGTGCACAGGCCCTCTCGCTGGTGGAACAGATGAGCCGGATGTGGTATTTACGGATATCAAGATGCCCGTCATGGACGGAATCACCCTGCTCACCAGGATCCGTGATCAGTTTCCCTTTACGAAATTTGTGATCACCAGCGGATTTTCTGATTTTGAATACGCAAAAAAAGCCATCACGCTGAAGGTTTCTGATTACCTTCTGAAGCCTGTAGATCCGGACGAACTCCAAAATGTTCTCCTTAAGATCAAACAGGAACTTCAGATCAAACGTGATGACTACGAAACCGTATTCGCCCCAGGTGCTTCCTGCATGTCACCGGGACAGATTGCAGAGCTTCTCAAGAACTTCATGGTACAGAATTATGCAGAGGATATCAACCTGAACCTGATTGCAGGAACCATGAACTACAGTCCCAGCTACCTGACCAAAATCTTCTGTCAGGTCTATGACTGCACCCCTACCAAATATCTGATCAATCTCCGGATGAGCCATGCACAGAAGCTGCTGATCCATGAGCCTTCCCTTTCTGTAAAACAGATCGGTGAAATGTGCGGCTATCACGACCAGGGATATTTCAGCAGGATCTTTAAGAAACATACAGGGAAAAGCCCTCTGGAATATAAAGATGAGGGAGAGCGCCAGCAGATCAGTTAATAAATTTTCCAGGTATATATAAACAAAAAAGTCATTTCACGACGTCCGGTTATGCTCTGTTCCCAAAGCATCCGGCTTCTGAAATGACTTTTTATATTTTATTTCACAACTTCATACATATACAATTCATGAAGAGCTCTCGTCGCCGCAATATATCTCGCCCGCTCCACGATCGGACTTCGGTCTTCCCCAGGAAATACAGAAAATACTTGATCAAACTCCAGCCCCTTTGCCATGTAGAATGTTGTGACAGTCAGGCCTTTTTGGAAGTTTGTGCTGTCTCTGTGAAGAAGGGACAAACGCTCCTTGGTATCAAAGCCTTCTGCTTCCAGCTTCTCCTTCAGAATGTAGTAAGTTTCCCTTGCTTCATCTGCAGTTCTTGCGATCACTGCTGCTGTTTCATATGAAATAATATCTTCAACACCTTCATCTGCATTCTCAGCTATGACTGCCTGCTTCTCAAGCCGCAGCTCTCTCACTACGCTCTCCAGTGCCTCCTCAAGCCCCGGAAATTCTTTTTCCACAACAGGTTTTCCATGACGTTCAAAAAGCTCCACTTCCGTAATTCCCGCCAGTTTATTGGCATAAGACGCAATCTCAACAGTATTACGGTAGCTCTTGTTCATCACGATCCTGCGTATATCTTTTCCAAAGATCTTAGGCAGAAATGTCAGCACATCCTGTTGCTCGCCGTCCATAGTCTGTTCTCTGTCCCCAAGAATAGTCATCCTACATTTAAAGAGTCTCTGAATGATCAGATACTGGATCATGGAATAATCCTGCATCTCATCCACGATCAGATGGCGCACACCGGAATCCTCCTGCTGAGTTTCCAGCCGATATTTCAGATACAAAACCGGATACACATCCTCATAGCGCAGCTTTCTTTTTTCATACTGAACCTGTGGAAGAGAAGGAAAACCTTCCTGTCTCAGGAAACGGTTGTACAGCACATAGAGATCTCTTGTCTCATACATCCTGTAGAAACGGCTCTTCACAGCCTCCCTTTCCTCATCCGGAAGATCGAATCCCTTAAGAGTCTCCACCTCATCAATGAAATATTCTGCTACTGCATCCATTCTGGAAAGCAGCGGGATATCCATGAATTTAAAGTAAAAAAGCTCTATGATCTCCTGCTCTTTTTTGACCACGCCTCTGTGTTCCACATCACGGAAGTTCATAAGGCTGTCCTCAAGCTCCACCAGATATCCTTCCATACGATCCAGAAAATCCCGTGACAGTTTCTCTTTCAGAAGCTTTTCATCGCATAATCCTGCAATCTGACGCTCGATCAGATCATATCTGTCTTCACAGTCAGAAACAACATTTTTCAGTCTCTTGTATGCAAAAAGGTCAAAGCTCATCTCCCGGATATTCTCCTCGCCAAGCTCCGGCAGGATATGGGAAATATAGTCCGAGAACACCCCATTCGGTGAAAGCACCAGCACAGAAGAAGATTTCAGATTTTTCCTGTCATGATACAGGAGATAAGCGATCCTGTGCAGGGCAATGGAAGTCTTTCCGCTTCCTGCTGCTCCCTGGATCACCATGATACGATCCGAAGTGTTTCGGATGATCGCATTCTGCTCCTTCTGGATCGTGCGGATAATATTCTTCAGCTGTACATCACCGTTGCTTCCAAGCTCTGCCTTCAGGATCTCATCGTCGATCTTCACATCACTCTCAACTCATAGATCATTTTTCCACCGCGGATCTTGTACTGCCACTTGGCAGCAATATCCCCGTGGATCTCGCCAAGCGGAGCCTGGTAGGAAGCCGGTCCCTTGTCAAAATCATAGAACAGTCCGGACACAGGTGCTCTCCAGTCATAGATCAACGGAAGTCCGCCGTTCTCCTCAGCCAGGTTCGCAATTCCGATATAAAATATCTCCGGCTCATCTTCTCCTTCATAGCAGAAATCCACCCTTCCGAAAAACGGTGAATCCATCATCTTCCTGAATCTCCGACGCAGTTCGATCTTCTCATTGCTGGCATTGATCTCATGGAGAAGTGCCTGCTGGTTATCAAAATTCTCATAACCGTACTGGTCCATCTCTGTATAGTTTTCCCAGTAGTACTCATGCATACCTTCGATTTCTTTCTGTCCGGCCTCTATGGATTCATCCAGCTGTGCGATCCTGTGCTTTAATGACTCTGTCACATGTGAAAGGTATTCACGTCCGTTTTTTACCGCTGCCATAAGCCTTAATCCACCACTACAGCAGTTCCGCTTGCTGTTACCATCAGCATTCCATTATCTGCACCAAGCACTTCGTAGTCAATATCCACACCGATCACTGCATTAGCTCCCATTGCACCTGCACGCTGCTCCAGCTCTGCCAGGGCTTCTCCTCTGGCTTTCTGAAGTTCTTCCTCATAACCGGCGCTTCTGCCGCCAAAGAAATTCCGAAGACCTGCTCCAAGATCTTTCATAAAATTTACTCCTGTGATCACTTCTCCGAATGCGATTCCTTTATATTCACGGATTGCTCTTCCCTCTACAGATGGCGTTGTTGTTATGATCATGGTAAAATCCTCCCGTTTCTGTTGTTTTTTCTCAGGCATAAAAATGCCTTATTACAGAATTATACCCGAAAGCCGTCACGATGTATAGAGTTAAAAAAGGCTGCCCAAAGAGATGCCAGGCACCTTTTCAGACAGTCTTTCCTTATTATCGCTTATTTATTTTACAACTTCAGTCACATAGGAAACTTCTTCCATTCCCGGATAACTTCCCTGACGCCCGCCAACAGTCAGAGTTCCTGTTTTATCATCCCAGGTAAGCTCTGTTGTTGCATAAGCACCGTTTTCAAAATTGTAGTTATTTCCCTCATCCTCATAAATAGTGAACTTGCAGTCTTCACCTGGATATACCATAAGTTTCACCGACTCCTCAGGTTTCTGGGAAGCATATACAAGTCCCTCTGCAACAGGAAGGATACTTCCTGCTTTTACAAAGATCGGCATCCGGTCGATCGGAGCATCTACGGTTACGTACTGGCCGCCTTCATACTCCTTGTTTGTCCAGTAATCGTACCATTTCGTACCTGCCGGGAGATAGCATTTCCATGTTTTCTCTCTATGGAGCTCAGTACTCTCCGGTCCGTAATACATCGGCTCTGTAACAGCACAGATCAGAAGGGACGGTCCGAACATAAACTCATTCTCAACCTTGCGTGCTTCTTTATCCTCCGGGAAGTCAAAGAGAAGGCTTCTCATAATCGTATAATCATTAAAATGTACAGCACCTGCAAGGGAATAAATATACGGCATCAGATGATAACGGAGCTTGATAAACTTCTCGATGGCATCATAGAACATGGTTCCTTTTTCACCAAAGTTCCAGATTTCTCTTGGTGTATCAGTTCCATGGGAACGGAACATCGGAAGGAAGGTTCCCATCTCCAGCCATCTTGTATACAGCTCACAGTATCCTTTATCCTTCACACCTTCGTTATATTTGCCCTGCCAGAACCATTTCGGCTCCGGATCTGTGTTGCAGCCGCATCCACGGTTCTGCCACTTATCAGCAACTGTAAAGAAAGCGCCGATATCCAGTGTCCAGTATGGATATCCACTCAGTCCCATATTCAGGCCTTCCACGATCTGTGTCTTAAGATTATCCCAGGATGCACAGGTATCGCCTGACCACAGCATTGCAGAATATTTCTGGCCGGAAGCATAGCCGGAACGTGTCAGGTTAAGAACTCGTTTCTCTTCTGTAGTTTTTCTCTGATTCTCATAAATTCCCTTTGCATGCATCAGTGCAAAAGCATTGGCAACAGCAGGATCCAGATATTTCTTGTGCTCACCGCCGACAAGCTCATATCTTTCCCATGGCTCTCTCTTTGCTGCACCACTCCAGTCAGGACCGGAAAACGGTTCTGTGGAATCGCACCACCAGGAATCAAAGCCCTGGTCAAAAAGTCCTTCCTGTGCCTGTTTCCAGTACATTTCTCTCGCTTCTTCATTAAAAGCATCATAAGTCGCATAATCATAAAGAAGATGACCAGTCTTAAAAAACTCTGTATGGTTCTTGCCGCCTGCATTCATATTCGGCCATACGGAAACCATGGTATGGGCATTCAGTTTGTGGATTTCCTCCGCACATTCTTTCATATCTCCGTAACGCTTCTGATCCAGGATCTTCTCGCCCCAGTTTCCAGGATCCCAGGTATTCCAGTCCTGTACCACACAGTCAAGCGGAACCCCGATCTTACGGTAGTGGCGAACAATCTCAAGAAGCTCTTTTGCCGTGTAATACTGCTCTCTGGACTGTACATAGCCATAAGCCCATTTCGGCAGCATCTGCGCCTTGCCTGTAAGATAACGGTAATCATGATGATCTCATCCATAGTATGACCGCCCATAAAATAATAATCGATCTGATCTACAGTATCCAGAAACAGATAGGAATCTTTCAGATCATCATTAAAAGTCATAAGTGAACAGCAGTCAACAAGAATTCCATATCCTTCTGTGGAAACCAAAACCGGCATCGGGATACGCATGTTATGCTGATATAAGTACTGGCAGTGACCTCTGTAATTGTAAATACCTTCCTCTGCCTGGCCAAGCCCATGGATTTCCTCATCCTCTTTCCATGTGAAGAACAGTTTTCCACGATATGCTGTTCTTACTTTCTCAGCTTTCAGATTCTGGATAAAATTCCTCTCACCGTCAACTGTCTTTACACGGTTGATGATCGCTCCTCATCGCCTGTATTATAGTGGATCACATCTGTTTCAGTCAGTTCCGGTTTCTTCTGGGAAAGCCACTTGCTTCCGTCTGCATGCTTCCAGATGATATCACCGGATGCAGTGTTGATCTCTGCACAAACTTTCACAGTTTTCACAATGATACTTCCTGCATTTTCCTCTGCTGAAAAATCAACCTCAGGATATTCTTTTTTCTCAATGATCAGGGAGTCCTGTGCCTCTTTGATCTCTTTTCCGGAAACGATCATGCGGATGATCTCCTCTGTCACCGGAACCACCCGGTATGTCAGCTTTCCTGCTTCAAACTGTACATAGCTATCTGTTTTAACCATAATTTCCCTTCTCCTTATCTGTCCGGTAAATCAGACATTAATATTCCGTTTCTGATATCGGAGCCTTTCTATAAAAAAAGCTCCGATATCAGGACAAAATTTCTTACTTTTATCCTAACATCGAAGCCTGATTTCCGTCTATGACTTATCCGCTCATGAATTTTAACTATTTTTACTGTTTCTTCTGCTTCTCATCTTTCGGCGGTTTCCCCACGTGTTTTTTGTAAAGTCTGTAAAAATTGGAAATATTATTAAATCCGCATTCCATGGCGATTTCCGTAACATTTTTATCTGTTTCCCGAAGAAGCTCACGCGCATGGTTGATCCTCATCCTTGTGACATAATCGCTGAAACTGATATTTGTCACCTTACGGAAATAAGAAGAAAAATAGTTGGAACTCATATATACGGAAGAAGCAACTTCTTCCAGAGTGATCTTCTCACAGTAATGATCATCTATGTAATTAAAAGCCTGCTCAAGACGCTTCATTGCATTTTTCTTCTCACGGAGCATTTCCCCTGACTTGCTCTCATCCTGATAAGCCCGGATCAGCATGGTAAGGATGCGAAGTACATTCGCCTTGATCATCAGCGGATAGCCTTCTTTTTTCTGCTGCCATTCGTGATAAATCTCCCAGATACTGGAACGGATCTCTCCGCTTACCTCTTCTTCCCTGCCGATACGGTTCTTAAAATTACTTCCTCTCTCAACAAAAGGCTTCAGATATTCCGTATCAAAAATACTCAGCTTTTCGGCCACGATTCCGGTGAAAAGATCATCACAAGAAGCTTCATGTCTCCACCGATCAGCTTCCATCCATGAGGCTCCACATTATTGAAGATGATGATGTCATCTTCTTCCATTGTATATTCCTGCCCGTTTACAAAATAATTTCCCTTGCCCCCCAACACACAGGTGATCTCGAAATAGCTGTGCCAGTGATAACTTCCAGGCCGACTGTTCTCCGGTGTCAGTTCCACCTCTGAAATCTGAAAAGGAAATTCTTTGTCAAGGGGTATGTTGTCTCTCTCTAATCGCAAATTCTGCCTCCTGTAAACGCAGACACTGTCATCGCATCAGCTGTTTCCGGCAGGACCGGCAGCCTTTCCAGTGTCTTCTTACGCTCACAATATTATAGCAGATATTATTTTTCCATGCAATCTGTGATAGTTCGTTCTAACTCTTCCAGCTGATCTTCGTGCTTCCCATGGACAGCAATGCGGAATAATCATTACCCTGAATTCCTTTTATCATATAGTAATCGCTGTCAATCTTAAAAAACGGCTGTTTCAGCATATCAAGATATGTGAATCCACCAATGGTCTCAGCTTCAGAATGAATTCCCGCTCTACCGGTTCATCCAGAAGATAATCCCAGGCAAACCAGCCGGATTCTGCACATTTTTCCCTGGAAGGCTGTTTTCCTATTATTTTCATAATCGTGTATTCCCCTTTCCTTTACAGGCAGATTTCCCGTGGATCTGCTGTCTGCCCTATATGACTGATTCCTGTGATCGTTCTTCGTAATACATCCGTATAAATTTGCTCTGTAACTTGCCTGCTAAATATTCCGTGCCACAGATGCTGCTATTTCCTTCGCAGCTCCTAAAAATTCCTTTATATCCTTCTCCTCCGTAAACCACGAAACACTTACTCTCACAGTTCCGCCCTCTTCTGTTCCCATTGCCTTATGGATCAATGGCGAACAGTGAAGCCCTGAACGGACAATGATCCCATATCGCTTCCAGAATATACGCGGCATCCGAAGCTTCAGTCCCTGAAAATTTCAGGCTCACACAGGTCCTCTGCATACGTCATGGTTTCCGTAGATCCTTACACCCTCTATCTGTTCCAGACCACAATAAAGCATTTCCATCAGACGAGCTTCTTTTTCCATAATTGCCGCAAGTCCTGTCTGCTCAATAAACTCCGCCCCAGCCAGAAGTCCTGTGATTCCCGGCATGTTCTGAGTTCCTACCTCATACTCATAATCTTTGTTCTCGTAGGTAAGCTGTGCGCTGTTTCTTCCGGTTCCCCCATATTTCAGAGGCTTCAGCTCAATTCCGCTCCTGACATAAAATCCGCCGGTTCCCTGAATTCCCATCAGACTTTTGTGGCCTGTAAAAATAAGCGCATCTGCTTCCCATTTATCTGCATCAACAGGGATACAGCCAGCACTCTGCGACACATCCACAATCAGGATCAGTCCATGTCTCTTTACAAATTCCCGGATCATCTCCATATCCTGCACACAGCCTGTCACGTTGGAACAGTGGTTCACGATCAGCACACGGCTGTCCGGTCGTACTGCTGTTTCCAGGGCTTCTTCCGTCACTGTCCCGTTTATCGTACACTTCACTACCAGCACCGGATGTTCTCTCAGCTGTTCCAGATTATATACCGGACGTAGCACACTGTTATGCTCTGTCTGCGTTACCAGGATGCTACTGCCTTTTTCACCATAGTCCAGCCCCCCAAGGACTGTATTCATGCTTTCTGTTGCCCCTGATGTAAAAAATATTCTCTCTGTTTCCCTGATTCCAAGGAGCTGTCCCAGTTTTTCCCGGCAAAGTACTTCCACATCTTTTTTCATGATCGAGCTGCCGCCCCGGAACTGCGAAGCAGGCGTGCCGCTAAGGCACGCCTGCACAGCTTCCAAAACAGCAGGGGCTTCGGCCAGGAAGTTGCCCCGTTGTTCAGATATATCATCCAATCATCCTTCCAGAATATTGAAGTTCATAATTTTTGCAATCTTCTTGATCATCTTTGTGTAATCACCGAAGATCAGCACCTGATGATGTCCGAATCCTGCAAGATTGTGCATGAATTCTCTTGCATCGTCCATCTGGATGTAGTAGAACGGACTGCAGTATGTATCTGCATATTCAGAACGGATAACCTTGCCTTTCTTGATGCACATGGTATCGCCTGCCGGATTGAAACGTCCAAGTGTGATATAATCATCATCGTTCTCTGTGAAGTCAACCTGCAGTTTTCCACCGAATCCCTGGCCTGTGAATGCCCAGAGTTTGTATGCCAGCGGTTTTGTTCCATAACCGTTCATCTGAAGAGCCGGTACTGCATGGTGGATGCGGAGAAGCTCGTCTGTCTCGTGGTTCGGGTTACCCATGAATGCCGGACGTTTTCCGGCATACTGCATGATTAGCATGGCCATCAGTGCATTAAGATCTTCCTCACATCCGCTTGGAATTCCCTCGTCTTTCATGATGGAATGGCACATACATGGTGTGAATTTACGGTTCTGCGGGATTTCTGTTGTACAGAGCTCATGACATGCGGTTGAGAAAGCGTTGCAGTCATAAATATCCATCATCTTTTTGGCAGCCAGATAATATTTCACGTCATTGATAAACCAGTCTGTGTTTACCTGTGTATCGGTAGATCCTGCAATGATCTTATCTGCAATCGGTTTTGCTTCCTCATCTGTGATCTCATCCATATATTTGAAAATGGATGTAAATGGAAGCTTCACCACTTCAACTCCGTAACGCTGACGAAGGATCTCCGGATCGCGGATCAGACTCTGAATTCCGAATGTAGGCTGAGATCCTGCTGTCAGTACAAGCGCCCTTGTATTGCGAACTGCTTTTCTTACCCAGAGAATATGCATGATCTCATTCACATCCTGAAGATCCATACATACATATGCCTCTACTCCGATGGAACGGCAGTATGCTGCAAAATCAATTCCTTCGTTTCCGTTCTGCCAGATAACGACCGGCTTTCCGAAACGCTCAAGCTTAGGAATTCTCCATCCCATGCAGAGGAAGCAATCGATCTCATCAACATCCTCTCCGATTTTTGCAAAAGGTCTTTATCTACAACAAAAGACTCATTATAGCGGACATCCACAGGCTCCGTGAATTCTACCTCATCAATAACCCCTTGTAATCCCTTAACTGAATTTTTGAACGCCTCATCAGCTGCTTTTGTCTCAGCTTCAACAGTCATATCCTCTTTATGTCCGGCACGACATGGTCCCTCCCAGAAATGTGTATGTGTCAGACATCCAACCAACGGTTTTACTACAAGTTTCATATCCATTGCTTTCTGTTTCATAATAAAAATACCTCTCTTCTCTTTAACATTCCGCATTTTCCAGTTTGTAGTTTTTCCACACACTCGATATATCCTATTATACTGTATGAATCATGGAATTCCTCTTTATTCTTCCGAACAGACTGTACTTTCTTACGATTTTGTGCTATTTTCATATAATTTATATTATTATTCCCATCATTTTTATATGAATTATACAATATTTATTCACCACATTAACCTGAAAAAAATCCGCAAAAAGCACCGGAAACGTGGCCGATCCGTTTTCGGATGGAAGTACATTTCCGGTGCTGTAATCCTGCCCAATACTCAGGTTATCTTATGCCTGTGCCTCTTTCAGCAAAGCAGACATTCGGAATCCGCTTCGCTACTTCCTCATGAACAAAAACAGGATTATGCCTGTTTGTTCAAACTGACTGTTATACAGATCCGCATAGAAGCCCTTCCGTGCCAGCAGCTCTTCATGATCTCCCTGCTCAATGATATCTCCGTCCTTCATCACCAGGATCAGATCTGCATCCTTAATGGTAGAAAGTCTGTGGGCGATAACAAAGCTGGTTCTGCCCTTCATCAGGTTATCCATAGCCTTCTGGATCTGCATTTCTGTTCTTGTATCAACGGAAGATGTGGCCTCATCCAGAATCAGGATCTTATTGTCTGCCAGGATCGCTCTTGCAATGGTAAGCAACTGCTTCTGCCCCTGAGAAACATTACTGGTCTCCTCATCCAGGACCATCTGATAGCCGCCGGGCTGCTGCATGATAAGTTGTGGATATGGGCCGCTTTTGCTGCTGCGATCACCTCTTCATCCGTTGCGTCCAGTCTTCCATAGCGGATATTTTCCATAATGGTTCCGGAAAACAGCCAAGTGTCCTGCAACACCATTCCGAACATCTCACGGAGATTGCTGCGGTTGAAGTTCCGGATATCATGTCCGTCAACCTTGATGCTTCCGCCATTTACATCATAAAAACGCATCAGCAGCTTTACGATCGTCGTTTTTCCTGCACCTGTAGGTCCTACAATGGCGATCTTCTGACCGTCATGCACATCTGCGGAAAAATCATTTACAATGATCTTATCCGGATTATAACCGAATTTCACATGCTCAAACTGTACATTTCCTTCCAGTCCCTCAATGGAATCCGGGTTCTCCGGCTGAAGTTCTTCCTCCGGCTCCTCAAGAAATTCAAATACCCGCTCAGAAGCTGCCGCCGAGGACTGCAGAAGGTTTGTAACCTGGGCGATCTGCTGGATCGGCTGTGTAAAGTTACGGATATACTGGAAGAAGGACTGGATATCTCCAACCTCGATAGTTCCTTTGATGGCAAAAATCCCTCCGAGAAGTGCCACCATCACATATCCCAGATTTCCCACAAACTGCATGATCGGCATCATCATTCCGGAAAAGAACTGTGACTTCCATGCAGACTCATAAAGCTTCTGGTTGTCATGCTCAAATTCCTTCAGCGCATCCTGCTCTTTGTTGAATACTCTTACCACATCATGGCCGCCGAAATTTTCCTCAACCTGACCATTTACTTTTCCCAGATACTCCTGCTGTGCCTGGAAATATTTCTGGGAGTGTTTCATTACTTTATTAATGATAAGCATGGAAACCGGCAGGATCAGCACTGCTGCCAGTGTCATCCACACGTTGATGGAAAGCATCATGATAAATACACCGATCAGTGTTGTTACGGATGTGATCAGCTGTGTCATGCTCTGGTTGATGCTCATCTGCAGGGTATCCACATCATTTGTCACCCTGGAAAGGATCTCACCGTTTGTTCTGCTCTCGAAATAATTCATTGGCAGACGGTTGATCTTCTTTGAAATATCCTTTCGGAGATTGTATGTAACATCATTGGAGATCCCCGTCATGACAAATCCCTGGATCAGGGAAAAGCATGCACTTGCCACATACAGTCCCAAAGTCCACAGAAGGATCATTCCGATCTTACCGAAATCAATACCGCCTGTACCGTTTACCTTAGCAACCAGACCATTGAACAGCTCTGTGGTAGCTTTCCAAGTATCTTCGGGC
>ENA-OQAS01000093-OQAS01000093.1-human-gut-metagenome-genome-assembly--contig:-NODE-93-length-44040-cov-5.121331_pt1 | contig 44040 bp, 41 predicted proteins | sample MGYA00242733_ERZ504523 | MGnify/ENA primary metagenome ERZ504523 (study PRJEB26092, sample SAMD00036239) | human gut metagenome | host: Homo sapiens | study: EMG produced TPA metagenomics assembly of...
TATAGTATCATATTTTCCCCTGTTGTCAAGCCCAATTTCACAATTGCTTTTTCCTATCTCCTTATTTATAATATTTACAAATGCAAACACCCACCAAGAAAGGACGTATTTTTATGGAAAAAAGCCTCATCTGATGGCGATCGTCCTGTTTCTGACGGGTCTTATCTGTATTGGACTGCTTTTTGGACTCAGCTATAAAACCTACCGGAAGATCGATGCCGTTGACCAGAAAATGGCCTCCGTGATCAAACCGGTCCAGAAAAAGCAAAAATCCATGAAAGAGGATATCGAACTTATACAGCCAAGATCGAAAAGAAACAGGCAGCCAACAAATACCTGCAGCAGCGGGCACAGACAGAAAAAGCTGTCAAAAACAACACTGGTGAACATGAACGGGCACCGGAATCCGAAAACAGTCAGAAAACGACCAAACCCTCTGTTTTCAGTGAAGCCGGTGGTGAAGGATTCACCGATGGCGGTAATGATACCTCTTCTGCTTCCAACAACGGCCATATCGTCGGGATCGATCCCGGACATCAGAGTGAAAATGTTGATATGAGCGCCACAGAGCCGAACGGCCCCGGTTCCTCCACCATGAAGGCCAAGGCTTCCACCGGAACCAGAGGCTCCTTCAGCGGTCTCCCGGAGTATCAGCTGAATCTGGACGTTTCTCTTCTGCTTAGGGATATCCTGGAACAGCGTGGATACCAGGTAATAATGACAAGGACAGACAATGATACCGCTATCAGCAACAAGGAGCGTGCAGAGCTGGTCGCTTCCCAGGGTGCGGAGATCTGTGTCCGTATCCATGCAAACGGAGATGATTCTGCAGATGTCTCCGGTGCTCTGACCATGTGTCCGTCCCAGCAGAATCCTTATGTTTCCAGTCTCTATGACAGTTCCAACAAACTATCCAAATGCATTGTGGATTCCTACTGCGCAGCTACCGGCTTCCAGAACCGCGGGATCATCTACACAGATTCCATGACAGGTATTAACTGGAGCACGATCCCGGTGACGATTGTGGAAATGGGATTTATGACCAACCAGAGCGATGATCTGAAAATGGCGGATTCCTCCTTCCAACAGACTATGGCAGAAGGGATCGCCAATGGAATCGATGCTTATTTCCAATAATAAAAAGGAGTTTGTTTATATATGAAAAAAAATACATTTCTGTATATTGTGATCGCAGTGCTTGTCATCGCACTGGCAGGACTTGGGGCACTGAATGTCCGCTCCCTGGACAAGCTTGCATCTCTCCAGACAAAAGTTAACAAGCTGCAGAAAAGTGTGCAGGAGGTTTCTGATTCTGCCGCTGAGCTCAGCAGCAAAGCCGATCAGCTGGATGCTCTTTATCCTGATGATCCTACCGTTTCCAGCGCTGCTGCCGCAGCATCTTCAGCTGAGGTCCAGGGTCCTTCCGCACAGGAAGAATCCACAGATACATCTGCAGCCTCCGATTCTTCCGAAGCTTCTGGCAGCAAGGACAGTTCTTCTTCCACTCAGGAAGAAGGAACTCTTTCCCCATCCAGCGGAAGCACTTTCACAGACAATTCGGATTCCAGCATGGACAACCTTCTGAACCAGGTACAGTCTCTTCTTCCCACCGATAACGGAACCTGGTCCGTATATGTATGCAATCTTGCAAAAAATACCGAAGGTACCATCAACGATCAGCAGATGCAGGCTGCCAGCCTGATCAAGCTCTATATCATGGGTGCCGTATATGAAGATTATGACAGTCTTTCCTCCAAATACAGCAAGGATCAGCTGGACAATGCACTGAACTCCATGATCACAGTCAGCGACAATAATGCTGCCAATACACTTGTCAATTATCTTGGCGGCGGGGATGACGCAGCCGGAATGGCCCGTGTGAATAAATTCTGTCAGGATCACGGATACACCAGCACTTCCATGGGACGTCTTCTTCTTGCAGATAATTCCAATGGGGATAACTACACTTCCGCAAAGGATTGTGGAAAATTTCTGAAGACCATCTATCAGATCGACAAGGGTACTGCTACCGATAACAACGATACTCTGGCAGGAGCCGAATATATGTATCGTCTTCTGAAAATGCAGACCAGGAAAAACAAGATCCCGGCTCAGATGCCTTCCGAGGTAAAGGTTGCCAACAAAACCGGTGAACTGGATCACGTAGAAAACGATGCCGGCATCATCTATGACACTGCAAAGGGGATCGACCTGGTAGTCTGCTTTATGTCACAGGATCTTAACGATACCTCTGCTGCACAGAACACCATGCACAGGACAGCCGTGCGATCTATGGATACTATAACGAATAACAAAAGAAACTATCTTCATTTTATATTGGGAAGGAAAACATCATGAACCAGACAAAAGAGAAAAAAACAAGATACTTATTATGGCCTGCGCTATTGCTTCTGCTTCTTCTGCTGGCGCCGGGCAACATTGTCCGTGTGCAGGCTGCCTCTGACCAGACTGCTGTCCAGCTGAAACTCAGTCAGGGTATCCGCCGCTATGATTATGCTTACCAGGTCCTTGATCTGGTAAATCAGGAACGTGCCAAAAAGAACCGGAATCCTGTCACTATGGATAAGAACCTTCTGGAATGCGCCATGACCAGAGCAGAAGAACTGACCGTTTGCGCCAGTCATACCCGTCCCAATGGTTCCATCTGTTTTTCAGCCTTTCCTTATTTTGAGGATCCAAGTGAAAATCTTGCGATCAACCAGGGAACTCCTGAAGAAGTTATGGAATCATGGATCGAATCTTCCGGACATTACACGAACATCATGAATTCCAAAAATGTTTCTGCCGGAATCGGCTGCTACTCACAGAACGGTCATCTCTACTGGATCCAGTGCTTTCTTCTCACGCAACAGAAGCCTGCACACAGCCTGCCAATCAGACTGTGTCACCTGTTATTTCCGTGCTTCCAAAGCTGATAAATATCCATTTCAACGAAGCTTCTCCGATCACATTCACAGAAGAACAGAAAACACTGGCTATCTATATAACCTGTAATGGATTCAGCTATATGAGTTCCAGCCTTGACCCAGCTTCTTTCACATGGTCAACCGGAGATCCTTCCATTGCCACTGTGGATCAGAGCGGTGTTATCCGACTGAAAAGCAGAGGAACCACTACGGTTTCTGCCACACTGAAATCCTGCCCGGACAAAACACTGTCTGCAGATCTCAATGCATACTATGATCTGGAAAATTCCAGAGAGACTTCTCTGCGCTATACAATTTCCTGGAACTATACCGGAAGTCCCATTACTTTTTCTCCTGAACTAAAATTCCATGGTCGTACGCTGACTGAGGGAAAAGATTATACGATTTCTTTCTCCCACAATCAGAACAGCGGTGTGGGAACTTTCACGATCACAGGTCTTGGCCTTTATTCCGGAACTCTGACGAATAATTTCGGTATCTGGCAGATCAATCTCTCTCAGGCAGAGATTGATTTTTCCCAGTCCTCCTATCTGTATACCGGAACTCCACTAACTCCGAAGCCCACTGTCACCTGGAATGGTATAACCCTGACAGAAAATGTAGATTATACACTCTCCTGGCATAACAATGCCCAGCAGGGAAACGCTTATGTTACTGTTTCCGGTAAGGGAAATTCACCGGTGAAAATAATAAATATTTCTACATCGACCTTACCCCGATCACGGAAGCTGAGATTGGTGATATCCCGGATTATGAATATGCTCCTGGCAAAGAATTCAAGCCGGAGCCAACGGTCACATTAAATGGTGTTACTTTAAAGAAAGATGTTGATTATACCTTTCTTATTATGATAACACCATGGCAAGTTCCAGAACCAACAGACCTCGTGTCCATATAACCGGTATCGGCATTTACAGAAGCGGTTTTTCCAAATACTTCACCATCAATCCACTGAAGCTCTCCGGTGAGACCATCCAACTGGCAGATCCAAACTGCAAAAGTGAAAGTGTAACCTCTTATCTGCGAAATAACCTGGTCATCACCTATAATGGCACACAACTGACCTCTGATGATTTTCGCATTACTTCTGTATACTATTCCTCCAGCAATGAGATCCTGGATTTTTCACTTTCCTATAAGCAGAATTATTCCGGTTCAAGGCATATGACATCTGTAAAGCTTTGCAATCTTTCGGATATTCCGGAACAGATCTTCAACGGCAATGCAGTAACTCCGAAGCTACCGTAAAATACGGCTCGGACACGCTTCAGGAAGGCACGGATTATATCCTTACCTGGAAAGATAACGCCAAAACCGGCACTGGCTCCGTAACGGTTACAGGAATCAACAATTATTTTTCAAGTCAGTCCCTGACCTTTAAAATATCTGCTCCGGCACCAACGAGCACTCCAACTCCGAAGCCATCTACTCCCCCGGCTCCAATGCCATCTGCACTCCGGCTCCTGTGATCACGAAATTAACTGCACCGTCAATTAAGGCCTCTGCCTCCTGGAACAGCTGTACGCTCCGCTGGAACCGTATAAACAATGCCCGGAACTATATTCTCTACAGAAAAACAAATTCCGGAAAATACGCAAAGATCAAAACTTTAAACGCAAATACTACTTCATACAAAGACACAAAGATCACTATCGGAAATAAATATTCTTACGTGATCCGTGCAAGCAAAAAAACATCCTCCGGTTATATTTACAGTCCAGTTTCCAAAGCAGTGACTGTGAAACCGAATCTGCTCCGTCCGTCCATAAAGCTTAAAACCCTCAAAGGAAAACAGACCCTTTCCTGGAAAAAGATTTCCGGAGCAACCGGCTATGTCATCTATCAGAAAAAAGGAAATGGTTCCTTCAAAAAAGTAAAAACTATTTCTTCCAAAAATACCAGCTATACATTTAAGACAGCAAAAAATGTTACATATAGCTACAGACTGGTTCCATACCGCACAGTAAACAGGAAGGTAAAGACCGGGCCTGCAAGTGCGGTAAAAACCGGAAAAGCAAAATAACAGACTTACCGGATCGGATCGAGTAGGAGGCGGTGACTAACCGCCGTCCTCTCACACCACCGTGCATACCGCTCGGTACACGGCGGTTTCAATAGTTGACGTGCATGGACTGATAGGCTGTGGCTAAATCATAAAAGCCCCAGTTTATCAGTCTTTCTTTTGTTAGTGCTCGTTTGACCACTCCTGCATTTGCCATTCTCCAATAAGCTTTTCGGCTGTAGGCTCCTTCACAGGCTGCCCATTCTGGCATTCCCAACCCCATCAGCTTCCGTTTTCGTGTCTTTGGCAGTTTCCACTGTTTCCAGATACACATTCGTATCCTTCGATACAACACCTGTTCAGCCTTTCGACGTTGTTTTTCATGTCTGCCATACTGTAATAGTTCAGCCATCCTCGCATATATTCTTTTATACGTTCCATGGTCTTTACTATACTTCCGCACCTGCTCCGGGAAGTGAGCTTTCTCAGCTTCTCCTTGGCTTTCTTCCATGACTTTCCATGGACACGGACATAGATTCCTTTTCCGCTCTTCCCGAAACAGAAGCCAAGGTACTTAAAATTTCTTATTGCAAACACACTGACCGTACGACTTTTCTCTCGGTTCACCTTTAGTTTCAGTATCCCTTCCAGATATTTCGTACTGCTTTCCAACAACCGTTCGGATGCACGTTCGCTCTTCGCTAGCAATACGATATCATCTGCATAGCGAATGCACGGTACTCCTCTTTTGTTGAACTCCTGGTCAAACTCGTTAAGATATACATTGGCTAACAGTGGGGAGAGATTTCCTCCCTGTGGTGATCCTTCTTCCGTCTTAACGACTACACCGTTTTCCATCACTCCACTTCTAAGATACCTCTTTATCATCTGTATTACACGTTCATCCTTTACATCTCTGCGCAGGATATTTACAAGTAACTCATGGTTCAGTGTATCGAAATACTTTGACAGGTCTAGGACTACTGCTTTTGTATATCCCTGTTCTGCATACTCCTCTATCCTCTGAACTGCGTCTTTCGCACTCCGTCCCGGACGATATCCGAAACTTCCATCCGAAAACTTTGGCTCATAAATCGGTATCAGCTGTTGTGACATTGCCTGTTGGATGATACGGTCTATGACAGTCGGAATACCAAGTTTTCGTACTCCTCCGTCTGATTTGGGAATTTCCACTCGTCTCACAGGCGATGGGGTATAATGCCCCTTTCGAATCTGTTCTGTCAGTTCGTGGTTATGTTCCTTTATCCACTGGAACGCCTCTTCAATGGTCATCCCATCTACTCCCGGCGCTCCCTTGTTTGCCTTCACTCTTTTGTAAGCTCTGTTTAGGTTGTCCTTATTCAGTATCTTACCTAAGATATCCGGCTCTGCACTGTCCCTTTCTTTCCATATCCGGTTGAATGAGCGGTGCGCTCTTACATACCCTTTACGTTCCGCGCTATCTCTCTGCAAGCAGCTTTCCTTGTTTTCTGCATCCATCTGCTCATTTCTCCTTTCCGGGTCATACTTGAGACTCCTATTGATTCAGTCCTTCACCTCTCGGCTACTATGACCTCTGCTGACTTCTGTACGTTCAGCACTGCTTTTGGCAGTGGTTACCTCTTTCGAGGCATGTCGCGCAGACCTCCCCGGGTATCACACGCTTCTTTCTCTCCATCTATCTGCCACATCTATTCCGCATGATTCCGTGTAGTTATTGGGCTTTGACTTGTTGTGCAGCCTTACCCTCATGCAAAACCTTATATGTGATTTCTGTTCGTCAGACCAGAGATTTGCCCGTGGTTAGTTTATTCCCACATCCGGCTTCCTTCAGATTCCACCTCACGATGGACACCCTTGCCTTCGGCTATATCCTTCCCACTACCAGGCGGATTCGGGACTTGCACCCGTTAGAAACGTGCGCCGCCGGGCGCACACAAAAAAAAGGATGATGCGTCACCGAAACGCATCATCCTTTTTTCAGTTCTTTTCTTCTCCCTCTTCATAGGATTTTTCCCAAATCTCGGAAAATACTGCCAGCGGACAGTCTGTCAGCAGGCACATCAGAAGAAAGCACTCATATGGATTCACTATGTAGATCTCACTCATTTCGCAGCGGGCCAGGATCTCCTGGATCTCCTCCAGGAAATGGCGGTATCTTGTATACGGATCATCCTCTGCCATCTCCTGAGAGATCACAAAAAACTCCAGCGTGATCAGATCAAACCGCTCCACCGGAAATTTATGGTTCAGGATATTGTTGATCCTCTGGCGGCTGAAGCGCTTCTGGCTGAAATGCTTTGCCAGAATGGATGCGGACATCTTTTTGAGGTTTCCCATTTTATTAATGGGGATCCCGCTGCAGATAACCTTTTCCAGATCCGAAGCACTGATATTCTCAGGCTTCCAGATCTTTTTGCCACCGTTTTCTTCCTCATCTTCCTGATACATGGCTGCAATGATCTTCTTTGCCCGCTCCAGAAGGATCATAAATTCCTGAAAAGCCTGGATCTTCTCTGATTTCGGATCATCATGTCTCCCTTTCAGAAAAGCCAGATATTCCAGAAGCTTTTCTTCACTGTCCAGACAAAGCCCTGTGCCATACACGATCTCTCCGGTCTTTTTTTTCACCGGAGTCATCTGTTTGTAGGTTTCTTTATATTCCTCCGCTTTATAGTAGCCAAGATGATTCCGGTAGCAATACCAGTAGATCACTTCTTCCGGATTATGAAAATCAAAATCCTGCTCACGAAGCACCCGGGTCAGAAAATCTGAAACATCCTCTGTACTCATCCGAAGTCCGAACCCCAGCAGAAAAACTGTTTCACGCTTCACAGATGCCTGAGTCAGCCAGTTATTCACCAGAGAACTCAGCTTGGCTGACGTAGGTGACATGGATTTCGGTGTGTAGGTTTCCTTGAAGGATTCCACAACAATCTCTCTGTAGACTTCCTGCGGTACCTGGGAAAAAGGCTCCTCAAGCTCTGCACGCTCATACACATATCGTTTCAGATAGTCACCAAAGGAAACCAGTTCCATCTCCTTGTAAAGATAATGAAAAATAACATCTGCATCCTCATCCTCAAAGGAATCCAGACTGACAACCTGGCGGAACTTCTGTGCTGCCTTTCTTGTAAATTCAAAGTCCTTCACTGAATCGAAGGCAACTGTCTGTTCAAAATCAAGATCCTGCATTCGATTTCTCATCGCAAATTTTCTCCTTATCCCTTTTCTTACTCCCCGGGTTTATTACCGTCCGGTACTGTGGCGCTCTGCCCAGCGTTTGAGAATATTTTTTTCTTCATAGCCGCTGATCTGTGCAAGGACCAGTGTCACATTATCTCTGCCGCCTCTTTCCAATGCCTGTTCCAGGATCTTACCTACTTTTTCTTCTGCGGTTTCTGTCCCGTCAGGATCTTCTGAAGCTCCTCATCAGAAAGCATGTCTGTCACTCCATCTGAACAGACAGATACGAGCTTCCCGGCTGATAACCGATCTCCACGATAGAAGGCTCCAGTGCCATGTTTTCTTCCTGAAAGCCCAGATACTGCGTCAGCGGAGCTTTTCCCAGCATTTTTCCGCCGATCACATGGTCCGTGGAAATCTGCTGAAACTTCCCCTGAAAATGACGGTAGATACGGCTATCCCCAAGGTTGCAGGCATAGATTGCCTTTTCGCTGAAAGACAAAAGTGCCATGGTTGTTCCCATGCTTCTGATACAGTTTTCATTGCTGTAGCGACATACTGCCTCATTCATATTTTCGCAGGCTCCTGTCAGAAAAACCACAGGCTCTTTTTTCAGGGTCTTTTTGTTTTCTTCATAGAAGCCTCCCAGCGCTTCCACAGCCGCAGAAGCTGCCATTTCACCGCAGCTTTCTCCGCCCATGCCGTCAAAAACAGCCAGCATTGGAAGCTGCCAGTGCTGTGTATGACCTGCCAGGATTCCGTCAACCCCCTGGTTGTGCACCGGCAGGCGCACTCCGCAGCACCAGAAATTATCCTCATTATTTGTCCTCACCTTTCCGGTGTGACATGTATACGCATAATCAATCTGATAGGCCATTCTTTTTCCTTTCGTAAAAACCCTTCGACATTACTGCTGAAGCTCCACTACAGAATTACTCCAGTATTTGTCTCCCAGTTCTACATATTTGTCGTTATCGCTCTCTTTATCATGAACCTTACCATCTGCATCGATCCATCGGATCAGAAGGCCGTCCTGATAATAAAAATACTGCTTCTCATCTCCGTCCCATACATAAGTATAAAACATCTGCTCGCCCCAGTAAAAATATTCCTCATAAACGCCATCTGCGGAACTGCCGGGATATACAAGTACTTTGGCGATCTCTCCTGATCCGTTATAAAAGCGCAGGCAATCCCCCTCTGTACCTTCACGTCTATAGCTGTCCAGGGCATTTTCTATGGTTGTCGCATGGTCACGTATCGTTTCCATTGCCTGTGCGAAACTTTTATCCGAATTGTCTGCAGTACCGAAATTTCCTTTGTTCAGAGCATCAGAATCATCGGAATCTGTATACGAAGGTTCCCCGTTATCCGCAGGTTTCCGTATCGTTCGTACCGCAAGGATCCCGCCGATCAGCACAACAAGGATCCCGGCTGTTATAAGCATTCTGAAAATACCTTTCCGTTTCCTTCTGTCATCGTCATTTCCGTCATTCTCTGGCACGGATCCTTCCCACTCCTGGAGATTCTGGTCACGGTCGTCTTCCAGATCTGTGATAGAGGTAACTCTGGGCTTTACAGCTCCGGTTTTTCTTATACCGGGATCTGACTGACGGGAACGTCCTGACGGATAACCGGACAGGCTATCCTTTTCGGATGCTGTTTTTCCGGATGCAGATTTCTGAGGCTTCTGTATTGTGCTCTGAGCCTTTGGCGTATTCCGGTCTGCATTTTTTGCTATTTCTCCGGCTGTCGGTTTCTCCGGCTGTATGGATACCGGCACAGGATTTTTACGTGCCTGACGGATCGCATCCGTATTCAGCTGACTCGTTCTTGCCAGCTGTCTGGCTGCACCCTCCTGAAGAAACTTCGGCATGGACTCCGGAACAGGTCTTTCCTCCACTGGTTTCGGTTTCTCATGAACTCCCTGTTCTCTGTTTGCCGCTCCATACCGGATTTCTTCCAGTGCTTCCCGAAACTTCTCAGGAGTCTGATATCGTTCTTTTGCATCATAAGCACAGGCTTTTAAGATAACGGAGCCGAAAGCCTCTCCTGCATCCACAGGTGGTGGCGGTGTTTCGCCTGACATCCTCCTCGTGAGTGCGTTTTCCTTATCTCTGTATGTGATCAGCTGTTTTTCAAGATTCAGAAACGGAAGCCTGTTATGATTCATCAGTTTATATAACACCAAGCCAAGTGCATAAATGTCCACTCTGCTGTCGTACTGTTCTCCCCTGTACATCTCCGGCGCCATATAGGAATAAGTTCCCTTTTTGGAAAGGGTACTCATGGTTTTTTCCAGTTCTCTGGCGATTCCAAAGTCCCCCAGCTTGAAATCCCCGAACCTGGATACAAAAATATTCTCAGGTTTGATATCCCTGTGGATGATGTGAAGCTGCCCACAGTATTCCAGTGATCTGCAAAGATCGATACCCAGCTTCATCACTTCTTTTTCTGTGAGATTTTTTCCCGCATAATATTCCATGAAGCTTGTGAGATATTCCATGCGGATAAAAATATCCCATCCGATCTCGTCCAGATATTCCATCACCTTGTAATCTTCTACAGATACAATATGGGAATTTCCCCGGAAATACTCCATGGTGCTTACTTCCTGAATGCACTCCTCCACCAGATTTTCAAAATAACCGCGGACAGATTTTTCATCACCGGATTCTGAGCGCACACTGTCCAGCTCCCCTTTACTGGCGGGGATTGTGATTATCTTAATTGCCGAGTAAAAAGAACGTCCCTTCTCAGTTCTCTGAGCTTTATACACTCTTCCAAAAGAGCCTTCCCCGATCTTGCTTACGATCTTCCATTCCGGCCACGGGGAAATTGGCAGTTCCTTGTCCATCGCAATCCCTCCTCTCTCAGAAACTCCCTGCTTATAAACAGAAATCTCCCTCCGGATTTCCGGGGGGAGATTTATTTATATTAGCAAGGTATATCGACTTATTCTTCTACCGGTGCAGTTTCCTCTGCTGTCTCTTCAACAGCAATGGTCTCTTCCTCCGGAGCAGTCTCAGTCTTCTCTTCCTCTACGGAAATTTCCTCTGTATCCTCAGGCTCCTCGGAAGCTGTTTTTACCTCCGGCATTCCTGTGTCAAGACTGATCTCACTGTAACGCTTCATACCTGTACCTGCAGGAATCAGCTTACCGATGATAACGTTCTCTTTCAGACCGATCAGCGGATCGATCTTACCTTTGATAGCAGCCTCTGTCAGGACTTTTGTTGTTTCCTGGAAGGATGCTGCTGACAGGAAGGAGTTTGTAGCAAGGGATGCTTTGGTAATACCAAGCATAACCTGTTTTCCCTCTGCCGGCTGTTTGCCCTCTGCCTCAAGTTTCTCGTTAACTTCCTCAACATCAAGGACATCAACAAGTGTTCCTGGCAGGAACTCTGTATCTCCGTTATCCTCGATACGAATCTTCTTCAGCATCTGATGAACGATAACCTCGATATGCTTATCGTTGATCTCAACACCCTGCAGACGATATACACGCTGAACCTCACGGATCATGTAATCCTGAACTGCACGCACACCCTTGATTCTCAGGATATCATGCGGATTTACACTACCTTCTGTCAGCTCATCGCCGGCCTCAAGAACCTGTCCGTCAAGGACTTGATACGAGAACCGTATGGGATCAGGTAAGTCTTGGAATCGCCTGTCTCCGGATCGTTTACGATAATCTCACGTTTCTTCTTAGTGTCGTTGATCGTGGCAACACCTGGGATCTCTGTGATGATCGCAAGACCCTTCGGCTTTCTTGCCTCAAAAAGCTCCTCGACACGAGGAAGACCCTGTGTGATATCTCCACCGGCAACACCACCGGTATGGAAAGTACGCATGGTCAGCTGTGTACCTGGCTCACCGATAGACTGTGCTGCGATGATACCAACAGACTCACCAACCTGTACCGGCTCACCGGTAGCCAGGTTCGCACCATAACATTTTGCGCAGACACCAACCTTGCACTTACAGGAAAGATGGTACGGATCTTCAGTTTGTCGATCGGTCCGCCTGTCTGGTTGCTTACGCCCTCTTTCATGATACGGGCTGCACGCTTCGGTGTGATCATGTGGTTTGCTTTAACAAGGATTTCTCCGTCTTTATTCTTAACTGTCTCACAGGAGAAACGTCCTGTGATACGCTCCTGAAGGCTCTCGATCTCTTCTTTCCGTCCATGAATCCACGAACGACCATACCGGAGATCTCTGCTCTGTTCTCACAGCAGTCCGCCTCACGAACGATCAGATCCTGGGATACGTCAACAAGTCGTCTTGTCAGGTATCCGGAATCGGCTGTACGAAGAGCGGTATCAGAAAGACCTTTACGTGCTCCATGAGCGGACATGAAGTACTCCAGTACGTCAAGACCTTCACGGAAGTTTGACTTGATCGGGAGCTCGATGGTATGACCGGTTGTATCAGCCATCAGTCCTCGCATTCCGGCAAGCTGTTTGATCTGCTTATCGGAACCACGGGCTCCGGAGTCAGCCATCATGAAGATGTTGTTGTACTTATCAAGACCTGTAAGAAGTGCCTTTGTAGCTCATCATCGGTCTTCTTCCAGGTATCAACAACCTCTTTGTAACGCTCTTCCTCTGTGATAAGACCACGTTTGTAGTTCTTTGTGATACGGTCAACAGTATCCTGAGCCTGCTTGATCATCTCCGGCTTCTGCGGCGGCACGGTCATATCGGAAATAGATACGGTCATGGCTGCACGTGTGGAGTATTTGTAACCCATAGCCTTAACGGAGTCAAGTACCTCGGCTGTCTTTGTTGCACCGTGAGTATTGATAACCTTTTCAAGGATCTGCTTCAGCTGTTTCTTACCTACAAGGAAATCAACCTCAAGAAGCAGTTCGTTTCCAGGTACGCTTCTGTCCACAAATCCAAGGTCCTGCGGAAGGATCTCGTTGAACAGGAAACGTCCCAGTGTGGACTGAACATTGCCGCTTAAAACAGTTCCGTCCGGCATTGTCTTATGACAACGGACAATGATCTTTGTCTGGAGTGTGATGACCTTGTTCTCATATGCAAGAATTGCCTCGTTGACACTCTTGAAGAACTTGCCTTCACCCTTATTTCCAGGTCTCTCCTGAGTCAGGTAGTAGATACCAAGGACCATATCCTGTGAAGGAACGGCTACAGGGCCACCATCTGACGGTTTCAGAAGGTTGTTCGGTGATAACAGAAGGAAACGGCACTCTGCCTGTGCTTCCTGGGAAAGCGGAAGATGCACGGCCATCTGGTCACCATCGAAGTCTGCGTTGAACGCGGTACAAACAAGCGGATGAAGCTTGATCGCCTTACCTTCTACAAGGATCGGCTCGAATGCCTGGATACCCAGACGATGCAGTGTAGGTGCACGGTTCAGCATAACCGGATGCTCCTTAATGACGTCCTCAAGGACATCCCATACTGCCGGCTCAAGCTTCTCTACCATTTTCTTGGCATTTTTGATGTTGTGGGAAGTTCCGTTGGCAACAAGCTCTTTCATAACGAAAGGTTTGAACAGCTCGATAGCCATCTCCTTCGGAAGACCACACTGATAGATCTTCAGTTCAGGTCCTACGACGATTACAGAACGTCCGGAATAGTCAACTCGTTTACCGAGAAGGTTCTGACGGAAACGTCCGGATTTACCCTTCAGCATATCGGAAAGGGATTTCAGAGCTCTGTTTCCAGGGCCTGTTACAGGACGTCCGCGGCGTCCGTTATCGATCAGGCATCTACAGCCTCCTGCAGCATACGCTTCTCGTTGCGGACAATGATATCCGGAGCACCAAGCTCCAGAAGTCTTTTCAGACGGTTGTTTCTGTTGATGATCCTTCTGTAAAGATCATTCAGGTCAGATGTTGCAAAACGTCCTCCGTCCAGCTGTACCATAGGACGAAGATCCGGCGGGATAACCGGGATAACGGTCATGATCATCCACTCAGGACGGTTGCCGGACTCACGGAAGGACTCCACAACCTCAAGACGTTTGATGATCCTTGCACGTTTCTGGCCTGTTGCATCCACAAGCTCTGCCTTCAGTTCTTCGGAATCCTTTTCAAGATCGATAGCCTGAAGGAGCTCCATGATGGACTCGGCACCCATACCTACACGGAATCCTTCTCCGTAAGACTCACGTGCTTCCTGGTACTCACGCTCGGTGAGTACCTGTTTGTACATAAGTCCGGAATCTGCAGGATCCAGAACGATATAGTTAGCAAAGTAAAGCACTTTCTCCAGTGTTCTCGGAGAAATATCAAGGATCAGACCCATACGGGACGGAATTCCTTTAAAGTACCAGATATGAGACACCGGAGCTGCAAGCTCGATGTGTCCCATACGCTCTCTACGAACGGCAGATTTGGTTACTTCAACACCGCATCTATCGCAGACAACGCCTTTATAGCGAATTTTTTGTACTTCACAGTGGCACTCCCAGTCCTTGCTCGGTCCGAAAATCCTTTCACAGAAAAGACCATCCTTCTCAGGCTTCAAGGTTCTGTAGTTGATCGTTTCAGGTTTTAAAACCTCACCGTGTGACCACTCTCTGATCTTCTCAGGGGACGCCAGTCCGATCTTGATGGCATCGAAAGTCATTGGCTGATATGTTTCATTGGCGTTGGTTGTTTCTGCCATGTATTCTTTCCCCTTTCTTATTCCTCATCATCAAAGGACTCTTCAAACTCGATCATATCATCTTCGTCTTCCATGTCCTCATCTTCTTCTACATTGACAAGCTCTTCTCCGCTGAACTCCTGCTTGGTGTAGCCGTGTTTACCGAAGGACTCCTCATCTCTGCGTCCTCTGGAATCGCCCTCGATGACATGACGAAGATCAGTATCTCCGTAATCAGAGGTTTCCATAATGTGTACCTCTGATCCGTCCTCGCTGAGCACACGTACATCCAGACCAAGAGACTGAAGCTCTTTAAGAAGTACCTTAAAGGACTCAGGAATACCTGGCTCAGGAATGTTGTCACCTTTGATGATCGCTTCATAGGTCTTAACACGTCCGATCACATCATCAGACTTCACTGTCAGGATCTCCTGCAGTGTGTAGGAAGCACCATATGCCTCCAGTGCCCAAACCTCCATCTCTCCGAAACGCTGTCCACCGAACTGAGCTTTACCACCCAGAGGCTGCTGTGTTACCAGGGAGTATGGACCTGTGGAACGTGCATGGATCTTATCATCTACCAGATGATGCAGCTTCAGGTAGTGCATGTGACCGATAGTTACAGGGCTGTCGAAGTACTCGCCTGTTCGTCCGTCACGAAGTCTTACCTTACCGTCTCTGGAGATCGGAACGCCCTTCCAGAGTGCTCTGTGAGCTTTATTCTCATCGAGATACTGCATAACATCCGGTGCAAGGATGTCTTTATATTTCTCACGGAATTCCTCAAAGTCTTCCGTATTAACGTAATCGTTGGCAAGCTCCAGAGTATCCTGGATATCAACCTCGTTTGCGCCATCGAATACAGGTGTTGCAATATTGAAGCCAAGTGCTTTGGCAGCAAGGCTCAAGTGGATCTCCAGGACCTGTCCGATGTTCATTCGGGAAGGTACACCCAGAGGATTCAGCACGATATCAAGAGGACGTCCGTTTGGAAGGAATGGCATATCCTCAACCGGAAGTACACGGGAAACGACACCCTTGTTACCATGACGACCAGCCATCTTATCACCAACGGAGATCTTTCTCTTCTGTGCAATATAAATACGTACTGCCTGATTTACTCCAGGGCTCAGCTCATCGCCGTTCTCTCTTGTAAATACCTTGGCATCTACGATAATACCATACTCACCGTGCGGTACCTTAAGGGAAGTATCACGTACCTCTCTTGCCTTCTCACCGAAGATAGCACGAAGGAGACGCTCCTCAGCAGTAAGCTCAGTCTCTCCCTTAGGAGTAACCTTACCGACAAGGATATCACCGGCACGTACCTCAGCACCGATACGGATGATACCGCGCTCATCCAGATCCTTCAGAGCGTCATCGCCGACACCCGGAACGTCACGTGTGATCTCTTCCGGTCCCAGCTTGGTATCACGGGATTCTGCCTCATATTCCTCAATATGGACAGATGTATAAACATCATTCTGTACCAGTTTCTCACTAAGAAGAACAGCATCCTCGTAGTTATAACCCTCCCAGGTCATAAATCCGATCAGCGGGTTCTTACCAAGTGCAAGCTCACCATTGGATGTAGACGGGCCATCCGCGATAACCTGTCCTGCCTCAACATGCTCACCCTGGAACACGATCGGTCTCTGGTTGTAGCAGTTGCTCTGGTTGCTTCGCATGAATTAGTCAGATGATAATCATCTTTTGTTCCGTCATCATTCTTGATAGAGATATCTGTAGATGTGGAACGAAGTACTGTACCTGCTTTTCTTGCAACAACGCATACACCGGAGTCAACAGCTGTCTTGGTTTCCATACCTGTACCAACAACCGGAGCCTCTGTTGTAAGAAGCGGAACGGCCTGACGCTGCATGTTGGATCCCATCAGCGCACGGTTCGCATCATCGTTCTGCAGGAACGGGATCAGGGCTGTAGCAACGGAGAATACCATTCGCGGAGATACATCCATGTAATCGAACATGTGCTGCTCGTACTCCTGTGTCTCCTCGCGGTAACGACCGGAAACGTTCTTATGAATGAAGTGTCCCTCTTCATCCAGTGGCTCATTCGCCTGTGCTACATGGTAATTATCTTCCTCATCCGCTGTCATGTATACAACCTCATCGGTTACACGCGGATTGGAGGATCTGTTTTGTCGATCTTTCTGTACGGAGCCTCTACGAAGCCGTACTGATTGATCCTTGCATAGGATGCAAGGGAGTTGATAAGACCGATGTTCGGTCCCTCAGGAGTCTCGATCGGCACATTCTTCCATAGTGGGAATAATGTACGTCTCGAACCTCGAATCCGGCTCTGTCTCGTGACAGACCGCCAGGTCCCAGTGCGGAAAGTCTTCTCTTGTGAGTCAGCTCTCCAAGCGGGTTGTTCTGATCCATGAACTGTGACAGCTGAGAAGAACCGAAGAACTCTTTTACTGCTGCAGTTACAGGTTTGATATTGATCAGGGACTGCGGAGAAATACTCTCTGTGTCCTGTGTTGTCATTCTCTCACGTACCACACGCTCAAGTCTGGAAAGACCGATGCGGTACTGATTCTGAAGCAGCTCACCGACAGCACGGATACGACGGTTGCCAGGTGGTCGATATCATCATCGTTACCAAGGCCATACTCCAGATGCATATTGTAGTTAATGGACGCAAGGATATCTTCCTTGGTGATGTGTTTCGGAATCAGGTCGTGGATATCACGTTTGATCGCATCACATCTGTCCTCAAATGTGTCATTTTCTTCCAGAATTTTTTCGAGCACTGGGTAGTATACTAATTCTGTAACACCCAGGGACTTCGGATCCTCAAGCTCCGGCAGATAGTGACGGATATCAACCATAAGGCTGGAAAGAACTTTGATCTCTCTCTCCTCACCCTGGATCCATACGTACGGAACTGCGGAATTCTGTAATGTATCAGCAAGCTCTTTTGTAACAAGTGTCTCAGCCTCAGCAAGGATCTCACCTGTTGTTGTATCTACAACATCCTGAGAAAGCTTGTGGCCTACGATACGTTTATTGAAATGAAGCTTCTTATTAAATTTATAACGTCCGACTTTGGCAAGGTCATATCTTCTCGGATCGAAGAACATTGCCATGATCAGGCTCTCTGCGCTCTCTACTGCAAGCGGCTCGCCCGGACGGATCTTCTTATACAGCTCAAGGAGACCTTCCTGATAGTTTGTGGAGGTATCCTTTGTAAAGCTGGCAAGGATCTTTGGCTCTTCACCAAACAGATCGATGATCTCAGCATTGGTTCCAATGCCCAGTGCACGGATCAGAACAGTGATCGGAACCTTTCTTGTTCTGTCTACACGTACATAAAATACATCATTTGAATCTGTCTCGTACTCCAGCCATGCACCTCTGTTTGGAATTACAGTACTGGAAAACAGTCTCTTACCAAGCTTATCATGAGCGATCGCGTAGTAGATTCCAGGGGAACGTACTAACTGGCTGACAATAACACGCTCAGCACCATTGATAACAAAGGTACCCGTAGCTGTCATCAGCGGTAAATCTCCCATGAAAATCTCGTGTTCGTTGATCTCTTCTGTTTCCTTATTGATCAGCCTTACTCGAACCTTCAAAGGTGCGGCATAAGTCACGTCACGTTCTTTACACTGCTCGATGGAATATTTTGCATCTTTTTCATCGTATGTGAAATCGATGAATTCCAGACTGAGCTTTCCGCCGTAATCTGCGATCGGAGAAATATCATCAAATACTTCTTTTAAACCTTCGTCAAGAAACCACTGGTAGGAATCTTTCTGAACTTCGATCAGGTTTGGCATTTCCAGGACTTCTTTTTGTCTCTGGTAGCTCATACGCATGCTTTTTCCAGTTTTTACAGAACGAATTCTGTTTTTTTCCATTGACGTTTCACCCCTGTTTTTTTATTATTTATTACAACATGATCCCGCCTGACCTTTAGGCAGGCATATCTAGCCATAATATAGCATCCTCCACTTTAACATAAGAAAAAGTGTGTCAAGCACTTTTTTTTGATTTTTTTACATTTTTCAAAAAAGATTCTGTTCCTTCTATACATACGATGTATGGATATCCGGAACAGAATCTTTTTTTATCACACATACTTACTTCACAATAGTATTTACTGTTACTGTATTTCCGTATTTATCTTTTGAGACAAGTTTCAGAGCAGTATTCTTTTTTTGCTTCTTTATTTTAATAACGTACTGTTTCTTTTTGTTTACGGATGATACACCCAACTTTGTCTGTTTTCCGGAACGCTGCACATATGCAATAACTGTCTGGCTGCCTGATGCAGTTCCGCTTATAGCTGTACTTCTTGATGTAACAGCTCTGCATGAAGGACGGTTGATGCCGGTCCATCCTTTGCAGCTTTTTACATATACCGCCTGAACCTTTCCGTTTTCACAAAATGTATTCTTTTTCATGACCGGTATTACAGATGCATATGCATAAACACCATTCCCCCTATTTTTCTCCGCACGGTTTCCTGATACTTCGGATACTTTTGATTTCCAGAGCAAAATACCACTTTTTGCATTTGATGTCACACGATTGCTTTTTACCCTGACTCCGCCGGCCACATACTCAATTTTCACGCCATGATTTTTGTTGGATAAACAGATATTACCAAGAACATTATTGTTCTTTCCTGCATTTACACGTATTCCCGAGCCGGCCACTGATTTAACAGTATTCTTCTGTGCAGTGGATGAAGTATTTACAGATTGCAGATAAATTCCATCTCCGCCTGCTCTGGAAACAGTATTCTGCTCTACAAGATTTCTCTGTTCTGATCCTGCTGCATAGACAGAACCGGAGAGATAAATTCCCGTATTTGCAGTTCCGGACACTGTATTCCTGCTGATAACGCTTCCTCTGGAATCCTGGGCATAAATCCCAAAATTGGAATATGAAGAAGTTTTTTTCATTGTTACCTGATTATCTGTTACGGTATCTGTGTCAGTAAGAGACATGCTGATTCCGTTTCCATATCCGCTGATCTGATTATCTTCTACAGTCACACCTTTCACCGGATATATCTTTTTAGGGAGCACAGCTCCATCTTTTTTCATATTATAGCCTGAAACTTTTATACCACTGCAGATCCATGCAATTCCACCAATGCTGGTAGTTCTGGCAAGACTGATGTAGTTTCCTGCCACACGAAGATTCCTGTTTTCAGCATGTCCGGCCCATCATCATAGCCTGGCGTCTGGTGTGTATTGCTGCTCACAGAAGAAATGTCCACTCCATTTCCCACATTTACCATGGTATTATTTTCTGCTGTAGAATCTTCATAATTCATAAACCTTATACAGCGTTTTTTTACATTATGGAAAGTATTATTCGTAACTGTGATCCTTTTATATGTTTTTCCGGACATCATACTGTGCGTTCCCAGCCCTGTAAAGACATCTTCGAACACATTTCCATCGATCACAAAATCTTCACAGGTCGTTCCATCATAAGGTCTGTACTGCGGAAAAACATTGCTCTCATCTGTACAGCAGTCGATCTGAATACATTCCTGTCCGCCTTCCACATAATTCTTATAATAGCCACTGAATGTACAGCCTGTGATCTTGGCATTTTTCACTCCGCCAAATTCCAGAAAATGAGATTTCAGATTATTAAGAAATGTAGCATTTTTAATCGTAACATTCGTAGCATGTCCAATGCAAAATCCCACAAATCCGCCTGGTGCATCCTTATTTTCCACACACTGATAATTGTAGTCCCAAGTTCCTCCATCGATCACAATGTTGCGATATCCATCATATCCGCCTTCTGAATCTTTGGTATTTCCAAGACGGAGGATCAGATGTTTGGTGGTAGACGTTTTTGTAATATTAGCGTCTCTTGCATATAAGTACATATTACTGTACATGCAAAGTGTACCTGTCAGTTCATAATTTCCCGGTGGAATTATGATCTTGCAGGGATTTTCATCTGTGGCCTGATCTTTCAGTTCAAGAAACAGTGTGTTCAAGGGTGCTGTGATATCCTGTCCTTCCTCAACTTCCAGAGTCACAGTCTGATAAGTTCCAAGTTCTCCATCTGAAGCATCTCCTGCGGAAAAATCCCCAGCAGCATTGGCATCATCTGTAAAATCAGTCTGTGCCTGACCTGCGCCTTCATCAGCTTTATTATTATCCGGCTCTGCGACGTTTTCTACATTACCGTTTTCCTGCTGAAGCTGAAGTTCTTCGGAACCGTTATCGCCGTTCTCCGTTCCTTCGGAAAAATCTGCCGGCAATTCTCCGCTGATACTGCATCTGCTGTCTGAATATCCTCACTGCCAGCTTCCGCTGCTGCATTGTCAGAAGTATTCTTATTTGTGTCAAAATCTCCATCTGTGCTTCCATCTGAAAATGTGTCTTCAGTTGAATTTTCCGATACTTCCTCATCCCCCGGTGCCTCTGATACATCCACTGCTTCTACAGCACCTGACTCTATTTTTGTCCAGGATGCCTGTGATGCAGGAACCACACTGCCATCGTTATCCAGCACAAGCGGATCCAGATCCTGTTCCGGCATATTTTCCTCTTCTTCAAGCTCCTCCTGCTGCTGCATTGCAGCTTCCTGAACCCGAAGTTCATCCAGAGGATTTTTCACGTTTACAGTTATATTTTTTACATTTTTTCCGACAGACACTGTCTTGGCTGCCGTCGGAAAAGAAACTCCTGTGATTCCCAACGCAGCAGCAAGGATACAGGCCATTATTTTTCGTTTCATATTCCATCCACCTTTCCTGTCTCCTTTATTATCCTTTCTTTTTCTTCAAAAAGCAAGATTTACCCTGGATTTTTTCACTAAAAAAGGCTGCCGTGCCGCCGGTAAACCGGCAGTCACAACAGCCTTTAAAACTTCTGATCTGATCGGATTATTTAAGTGTAACCTTAGCTCCCTCAGCCTCAAGTTTAGTTTTGATGTCCTCAGCCTCAGCTTTGGATGCGCCCTCTTTAACAACCTTCGGAGCACCATCAACGATAGCTTTAGCCTCTTTAAGTCCAAGACCTGTAACCTCACGAACAACTTTGATAACTTTAACTTTGTTAGCGCCAACCTCTGTAAGCTCTACGTCAAACTCATCTTTCTCCTCAGCTGCCTCGCCTGCTGCACCTGCTGCTGCTACAACAACACCTGCTGCTGCGGAAACGCCGAACTCTTCCTCACAAGCTTTTACAAGGTCATTTAACTCTAATACAGATAATTCTTTGATTGCTGCAATAAATTCTTCTGTTGTTAATTTTGCCATTTTAATTTCCCTCCATTTATAAATTTTAATTAATAATCATGCGGTCGTTATGCCGCCAATTGCACGTTGCTGGGATTACTCAGCAGCTGCTGCGTCAGCTCCGCCATTCTGCTCTGCGATCTGATTAAGCACACGAGCGAAGTTTGCGATCGGAGACTGCATACTTCCAAGCAGTTTTCCAAGAAGTTCCTCTCTTGAAGGAATTGTGGACAGTGCCTGAATTCCGGCTGATCATTGTAGTTACCTTCAACTACACCTGCGATCAGCTCCAGTGCCGGGAACTGTTTTGCATATTTAGCAGGATTCTTGCCGGAGCAGTTGCGTCTGTCTCGGAGATAGCGATCGCATTTGTGCCATGTAAATGATCACTGAGGCTCTCAAATGCTGTACCCTCGAATGCACGACGCATCATGGTATTTTTGTATACCTTGTACTGAACACCAGCTTCTCTTAACTCTTTACGAAGAATTGTATCCTGCTCAACTGTAAGACCGCTGTAGTTTACAAGTACAACAGACTGTGCGTCTTTAATGCTGTTAGAGATCTCTTCTACGATTGGTTGTTTCAGTTCTACTTTTGCCATGAAATGGTACACCTCCTTATAGATTTTGTATACCGCCGTCGCAATAAGTCAATCTGTTTAAAAAAAAGGCCTTACTGCTTCGCAATAAGGCCTTGTGTAATCTTAACTCAGAATACTTGGACCTCGGTAGGCGTTTTGATCCTTATGCCTTACGGCACCTACTGTCTTCGGCAGCGTTCTTAGGTACAATACCATAACAGTGCCGGGTGTGTCAAGTATTTTTTAAGATTTTTTCAAAATTATTTAGTACCAAAAATACGGTCTCCGGCATCTCCAAGTCCCGGGCAGATGTAAGCGTTCTCATTGAGCTCTCTGTCAAGGAACCACAGTAGATCTGTACATCCGGATGTGCCTCGTGAAGTCGTTTCAGTCCTTCCGGTGCTGCAATGATGCACATGAACTTAATATTCCTGCCTCCCTGTTTCTTAACAAAATCAATAGCAGCCTCGCCGGAACCGCCTGTTGCAAGCATCGGGTCAACGATTACTGCAATACGCTCATCAATGGATTCCGGAAGTTTGCAGTAGTACTCATGCGGCTCATGAGTTACAGGATCTCGGTAAGTCCTACATGGCCGACTTTTGCTGACGGAACCAGTGTCAGGATGCTGTTTACCATTCCAAGGCCTGCACGGAGAACCGGGATAACAGCCAGCTTCTTACCGGCGATCATAGGTGTCCTGCATGTCTCGATCGGTGTCTCCACTTCCACTTCCTCTGTAGGAAGATCACGAAGTGCCTCGTATCCCATAAGGATACCGATCTCCTCTACCAGTTTACGGAACTCGTTTGTTCCTGTATTTTTATCACGGAGCATTGAAATTTTGTGTTTGATCAGCGGGTGATCCATAATATAAACATTTTTCATTTTTTCCATCGTGATTTCCTCTCTTTGTCTGTGTTTTTTGTAAAGCGAAACTTCTCATTCCACTCTGCTTCATACACCGGAACGCAAGCCTTTCGCTTTTCTGTATTCATCTTTCTACATTATAATATATATGACACTTTTTCAAAAGGGGGAAAAACTATTTTCCCTGGCGTTCCAAAACCTGATCGATAGCATAAGCCACACCAAACTCATTGTTGCTCTTTGTGATGTATTTTGCTGCCTTTTTGATCTCCGGAACTGCATTTTCCATTGCAACGGTTGCGCCGAAATCCATGGAGATCATGGAATAATCATTAAGGCTGTCACCAAGAACCATCACTCATCCATGGTATATCCCAGAGACTCGATATATTCTTTCAGCACCGGGCCTTTCTGCGCCTCTACTGCTGTAATCTCCTGATTATATATAAAGGAAGAAGCCACTGCAACGGCTGGATTTTCTTTCAGCTCATCGCTGAGTTTCTCCAGCTGCTCCACATCTGCCGCAAAAATGAAGATCTTATATACCGGCGCACCGCTGCTCTCCAGGGAACGGATATCGGAAATCCCTTTCGTGTTTCCGGCGATCCTGCGGTACTGCGGGGATTTCCGTACAATCTCCTCGCTGGTATCTATGTCCATATTGAAAAGACGGATCTGCTGAATGATCCCGTCTTCAATTTCTTTCTTTGTTCCAATACGGTAATCATAGCGATCCGTAAAAAATGCTACAGATACCGGGTATTTTTTGCCGTATTGTAGACCTCCTCACACAGCTCAATAGAGATCGGTGTACTCTTTACAACCTCCTGCTGCGGATTCCGTACTTCAGCACCGCTGCTCACCACATAATCACAGGTCAGCTCTGTTCCCTTCAGCTCCTCCATGGCACCGGGAAAATTCCGGCCGGTGGCAACCATAAAACGGATTCCCGCATCGCAGGCACGCCTGATCGCTGCAAGGGTTTCCGGTGCGATCCTGTGGTCATCACCAAGAAGTGTGCCGTCCATATCACTTGCAATTACTTTTATCATGAAAATTTTCTCCTTTTATCTGTAAAAATTCCGGTCAATCATTCGGATCCATAGCATCCATAGCAAATATGTCCTTTTTTCGGAGAAATTATATCTTATATTATTGCAAAATACAATGATTTTTGCGGCAGACATAAGCCTTTCTGGTTTCAGAAATACATGGTATAATGAGATTTCATAAATCTGTCCGATGTCGGTCAAGCGTATATCCGCAATCCGCGTCGCTGCTTGATCCGGTTAAGTGAATAACCCCATCCACATGTACTACATAGATTTGCATCAAATAAATGCTCTTCAGTTAAGTCAGTCAATCAGAAAACAGGAGAATATTATGTTAACTTATTTTTTTCATTCCAAAAGAAGCCGCTCACATTCCCGTTTCTTCTATTTAATATTGTGCACAGTTCTTGTCTGTCCAATGCTCCTTTTCACAGGCTGCGAAAATATCACGGATGCAGATACATCCATCACCGGAAATGAGCCCATCAGTATCAGCAGTATCAAATTGAATACAGCTGTACAGATCACAATTTACGATTCTCAGGATAAAGCTCTCCTGGATGACTGTCTGGCACTGTGCGATAAATATGAGCTGGTCTTCAGCCGGACAAATGAGAAAAGCGAGCTTTATAAATTAAATCACCGCAAAGATACATCGGATAAAGATCCCAATGCTGACGGGCAGACTACTCCATATCCGGTCAGCGGCACAGCAGACACCTGGCATATATCTGAAGACCTTGCCTCTCTGCTTTCCCAAGGACTTTCTATCACCAGGGAGTCCGACGGTGCCTTTGACATCGCCATTGCGCCTTTGACCTCTCTCTGGGATTTCACAGCAGAAGACCCGAAGGTTCCGGATGATGCAGCTATTCAGAAAGCACTCCCTCTGTGCAGCTCCGACGGCGTCACCATTGACGGGCAGGATATCACACTTCCCTCTGATGACATCCAGTTCGATGTAGGCGCCATTGCCAAGGGCTATATCGCAGACCGCATGAAAGATCTTCTGGTAAAAAAAGGGGTAAAGAGTGCCATCATCAACCTTGGCGGCAACGTCCTCTGCATCGGCTCAAAGCCTGACGGCACTCCCTTCAAAGTAGGCATCCAGAAGCCCTTTGCAGATCGCAACGAAACCGAAGCCGTTATGGATATCACCGGAAAATCTGTTGTATCCTCCGGAATTTATGAGAGGTGCTTTAAGCAGAACGGAAAATTATACCATCACATCCTGAACCCCAAAACCGGCTATCCATATGACAATAGCCTGATCTCTGTGACAATCATCTCCGACCAGTCTGTGGACGGCGATGCCTTAAGCACCACCTGTTTCGCCCTTGGTCTGGAGGACGGACTGAAATTTGCGGAGAAAAAAGGCGTGCATGCTGTATTTATCACAGAAGATTATGAACTGCATTATACGGACGGATTCCAGGATGAGATCAATGTCACTGATGTGGAATCCTGAACCATGAAATCTTTTTCAGTAACAACCAAAACCTTACGGATAGACCATATTTGTCACATAAGTCTGCGGATAATCTTTCAGAAGATTTGCCATTGCTGTCTGTGTCGTTGAAAATGGCTAGGATGGACCGTCCCACAGACATTCATAATCTGCCTCCGTACCGTGGATGTCTCTGTTCCGCAGTTGTAGGGCCACAGGGGGAGGCAAAACCTTCCGGATTCACAATCTGCTCCCAAGCTTCTTCATATCCCTTATCCGGAAGTTCAAAACACCATGGGATAAATCCGAGCAAACAGTGATCTTCTGGAAGCAGATAATGCCGAAGATGGCCTGAAGATCATTCTCAAAGAGCATCCTGACATTATTATCACAGATATGAAAATGCCCGTCATGGACGGAATACAGCTCTAAAAAAAGCCGGAAGAACTTCACATCGACAGCAAAATCAGTGTGATCAGCGGATTCAGCGATTTCAAATATACAAGACTTGCGATCCAGGCCGGTGTTATTGATTACATACTGAAGCCTGTTGATCCCCAGAATTTGAACAATGCGCTTTCAGCCACAATTTCTCAGTTGGAAAGTGAAGCAGGCAAAACTGGGACTTCCGATTCTGCTTCATCACCCGAACCCTGCTCTGCATTCACCAGTAGGGTAATCAGTGATGTTTTTGATTATATCAATGCACATTATCTGGAAAATATCTCCCTGGCCGATATTGCAGAATCTTTTTTCTAAGTAAGGAGCATCTGTCCAGATTGTTTTAAAAAAACGTCAGAATCTTTTTTCCTATACTATGCAGTTAAAGCTCACCGAGGTGAAACGCTTCTGCATCTACGGATATAACTCTCGACGACATTGCCTGGCATCTTGGTTTCAGCAATGGAAATTACTTCAGCAAGGTTTTTAAAAAGAACTGTCAGATGTCTCCCAGTGAATACCTGAACGTACAGCTATAGTTCTTCAGAAAACTTTTCTCCGATAAAAAGTAGCTGTAACTGAGCGTATCCGTTCAGTTACAGCCACTTTATTCAATATTATTATATTCAGTTATTGATCATATCCGGCCAGGAAGAATCTCTGCAGAAATCTTCTCTTCATAATCTCCGTCAATGTCCTCACTTCTTCCAGCCGCATAAATATTGGTCTCGGCACCCCAACCGTTGTCCTCGTATTCCCATACATGGAATTTCAGTCCACGGAACATGAAATCCAGACTTCCGCAACCATCTTCCTCTGTGTATTCGAATTTGATATTTTTTTGTTCAGAGCATCCTGTACTTTCTGTAAACGCATATAATATCGCTCCTTCCACGCCTAAAATCTTCCTTTATACACAAAGTATAACATGTTGTGATTTTTGACACAAGTCAAGGATGAAAGTGCCTGTGAGCTGCAGATAGCTCAGGCCCAGTAGAGTCTCATTCCAAACTCATGGCTCATACGGTCCGGATGCCCATCAACTCTTGAAAGCAAAGTACAGATATCCTGATAGGTATTCTTTGCCATACATTTACCGCTATTATCAGAAAGAATTAGTGTAAGGTTCCACTTCTTGCCTTTTCCGTATTCTTTCTCAAAGGTTTTTACCATGACACGGCTGTCTGCCGGAACTTCTGCTTTAACACTTCCCTTTTCCACCAGTTCTCCGTTCAATGTTTCTGTAATGATCCATGTAAGTTCACACTCTCCCAGAGCTCCATCTGTATCATTTACAATATACAGACTGTCCAGATGATCTTTGTGCTTTGCAAAAACACCCACTGGTGCGTTGCTTTCCAGTATAGCCTGAAGACCCTTTTGGGAATTCCCCACCAGTCATATAAACCGTAGAAGCTCTGAGGACACAGGTCGATAAACATAAACTGTACATATCCTGAGCAAGGTTCATATTTCTGGATCCTGTAATGCTCTGTATAATATTTCAGAAGCTTATACTGATATTCCTGGATCTTCGGGATATCATCCACCAGTTTTTCCAGACGATGATATACCGCCGGAACAGTTTTCAGATTTTCACTGCTGCCCGGTGCATCAAATCCGTACTCTGTATTCAGCTTTTCTGTCTGCTCATAAATATCTGCATATTCTCCACCGCTTAAAGAACCCAGATAATTGTGGCTGTCCCCGCTAAGCGGATCATCTTCGCAGAAAGAACCCTTGATGATCGGTCTGCCCGGATCCATCTTCTGTACCTCCCTATACAGAGCAGGTCCCGGATTTTCCTCCATAAATCTCCTTCTCACATTTCCATCCGGATCAACACATCCCGGTTCATTCATAATGATCCAGCAGATCAGAGACGGATGATGCTTCAGAAGTTTCACATTTTCTCTGTAAACATCTGCAAATCTCTGCGCCCATTCATCTGTTGAAGGATGCGTCCAATTGTACTCCGAATCCTGAAGAACTGCAATTCCCAGCTCGTCACACAGATCATAAAAAACTTCCTGCTCTGTGTGGACATGTACTCGTACCAGGTTAAAACCTGCCGCCTTTACATTAAGAAGATCTCTCAGGTACCGTTCCCTTGTCATTGCGGAAATATAACAATCCGGAAAATAAGAGGTTCCTCTTATATACAGCTTCCTGTTATTAAGCCAGAATCTTGTTATTTTTTCATTACGCTCAATCTGAATGTCCCGGAAAGCAAAATTCGTTGTTCTGCTGCTCAGTATGTCTTTTCCCCTGCTTAACGTAAGTCTGCCTGATACATCCAGGGATAACCATGATCCCATGTGGACCACAGTCTGACATCTTCCACTTTAAGCTCACATTTAAAGCCTGTCTCTGCTTTCTCTGCCATTATCTGAACAGTTTTTTCTGCCTTTATAAGACCGGACTCTTTTTCCCGGATCCTTACATTAAAATCATATGTCTCCCCGGATTTCAGACCTCGCGCTTCAGTTTCCACATATACGTCTGCTTTCTTTCCATCTGGATCCAGTTCATACTTCAGATCTGTCTGATCTTCCAGAACACCTTCTTCTGTCAGGATCAGTTCCACTTTTCCGTAGATTCCTACAGGATTTACATCTCTCTGGATAAATGTATCAGAATGTTCGTAGGTACCTTTTACCATATTTCTTTTTACCAGGGTGGTTCTGGAATCCTGTGCATCCAGCTCCACCTCATCATCCCATGGAGAACTTACCTTTACAATGAGATAATTTTTCTTTCCAAAAACAAGCTTATCTTTTACATTAAAGGAAAATGGAGCGGAATATCCTTCATGCTCTCCAAGAAATTCTCCGTTAAGCCATACTTTTCCATAATAATCCACATTGGTAAATTTAAGGACAGCATCCGTAACTTTCTGATCCGGAACTTCAAACTCTGTTTTGTACCACCAGGGTGCCTGATTGAAATATCTCAGTTCACGCCCGAAATATGGCTGTCTGGCATAGATAAGCTGCAGATGTTTCAGTTCCTCCAGTTCCTCCCATTCAGACACCTGGGAACCTACGGAAGTATCTGCTTCCCTGGCAGCATAAAGCCCGATCTTTTCCCCTGTATCATGAACATCCTGCAAAATTTTCCATCCTTGTTTCAATTCAATCCTTGTTTCCATTTCAGCCTCCTAACTCTTGACCGCACCTGCAGCCATACCTTCGATTATGTTCCTGTTAAGAATAAAATACACGATCAGTGTAGGCAGGATCGATATTACGATCGCCGCAAATGTACTTCCCCAGTCCACTCTTCCGAACTGCCCCACAAAGTCATTCAGGCCAATTGGCAGAGTTTTCATATCAGAAGATGAGATAAACGTATTGGCATAGGTAAATTCATTCCATACAAAAACAAAATTGTATGTAAGAACTGTCATTGTAGTATTTTTAGCCATAGGTACCACGATCTTGCGGAATGTGGTTCCCATTGTGGCACCGTCAATAACTGCCGCTTCCAGAAGAGAATCCGGCATAAATTTAAAAAATCCGGTGTAAAGATAGATACACATTGGAAGTCCGAACCCGATCTGCGGAAGCACCAGTGCCCAGTATGTATTTCTCAGTCCGATCCTGTTATAAATCTGGAACATGGGTACAAGGCAGGAAAAAATAGGCACCATCATTCCAAACAGGAAAAATGCCATCAGTGCATTGGCATATTTTACCTTTACCTTACTGATCACAAATGCAACCGGGCATCCCAGGACTACGATGCCAAGAAGTGTGAGAACTGCCACAACCGTACTGTTAAGAAAATATCTTGGAATGGATGAGATCGTCAGTGCGCTGATATAGTTTCCAAGATAAAATCCTGATGGCAGGGCATACTGTGCAGTATATGTCATTTCATCCGGTGTTTTCAGACTGGAGCAGATAACCCAGAAAATAGGGTAGACCTGTATCATGACAAAAATAAGGATCACTACATAGAACACAGCACGAATAGGTATATTTTTTCTTGATTTTATCATTCTGACCCATCTCCTTTCGCCGATCCCAGGCATTTCTGTATAATCCCTACTGCTACCAGACATTCAATGACCAGAAAAACGGACAATGTACTTCCATAGCCAAAGTCAGCCGAATTAAAAGCGGTTTTATACATATAAGTTGCCACCATCTCTGTTGATCTGGATTTATTGTCAAGAATATAGAATACATCAAAGGTTTTCAGACAACCATTTACAAGCATTACAATGACAATGCTGAATATATTTTTCACCAGTGGAAGCTTTATGTAACGATACTGTTGAAAAACATTGCAGCCATCCATTGTAGATGCCTCGATCACATCCTTTGATATGGATACAAATGCGGAATAAAAATGATCATGTACAGACCACAGTATTTATATCCATCGATCAGGGTTATGGTAATCAGCGCTGTATGGGAATTTGCCAGCAAAGCGATAGGTCCATTCCCAGTTTTCCATCACATAGCAAACCAGGCCCTGGGGCTGGACAGAAAGCATTTTGGAAAAAATCTGGCAGATCGCCATAGATGAAATGATACATGGAATAAAATAAATAACCCGCAGAATATTTCCACCTTTGGAAATATGTGTAAGCAAAATTGCCAGGATCAGTCCTGCACATAACTGGAACAAACTTCCCAATACAACAAATTTAAGATTATTTACAACAGCCTCACGAAATGTCTCATCCTGAAACATCCTCACATAATTTTCCAGTCCGATAAACTTCATATCACCGATTCCATTCCAGGAAAAAGGCTGTAACCCATTGACACAGAATTGGGATGATAACAGTAAGAATATATACGAACAGTGCAGGAAGAACAAACGGTAAAGGCTGGATTTTATTTCTGGGCTTCATATCCTCTCCCCTTTCATACGCAGATGCAGATAAAATTCCGCATCTGCGTATTCTCTCAGTTATTCTTCAGTGTCAAAATAATCAGATGCATACTGTTCTACAGCTTTGTCCATGTTTTCGCAGAACTCTTCAGGAGTTGATTCTCCCATTCCAAGGCTTGCCAACTCTTTTCTGTAAACCTCGTTTGTAGAAGGATCCAGACGAACATCCCAGCACTGGGCAAAAGTGCCGCAGTTCTCAAGATCACTTAAAATCTGCTGTGTAAGCTCCGGAAGCTTCTCCGAATCACTTGGCATCATGGATGGAAGCATATTGAACTCATACATTGCCGTATCAGCAAAATTATCCCATACATAACTGATGAAATCTTTCATCTCATCACTCATGGAATCCTTGAGAATGGCAGTTCCGATTCCACAATTCGCATAGTAATCATTTTCTCCTGTAGCGGTTCCTTCGCTGTCTACAGGAAGTTTGAACATGGAAATGTCATCTTTAAGATTTCCCTCATCATCTGTAAGATCCGGTGTATCCCATGTTCCGGTGTATAACATTGCCGCACCACTGTTCAGAAACAGATCCATCTGTGCGGTAGTATCTGAACTTGTCCATCCTTCACTGAAATACTGGGCTATATCCTGTGTATACTGGGCTGTTGCGATACCTGTCTCAGAATTAAATTTTTCTTTTCCCATTCTTGCATTGTCAATGAAGTCATTTCCTTCCAGTCTGAAAGCCTTAAATGCAGGATAACGCATGATCATGTCGTAATTTCCTGCGGATATCGGGGTCATTCCCGCATCTTTCAGCTTCTTGCACACATCCAGGAGGTCTTCCAGTGTCTGAGGTGTTTCAGTAATTCCGGCTTTTTCAAACATGTCTTTGTGATACCAGAAATACTCTACATTTCCCTGCCAGGTCATAAGGTAATTGCTTCCGTCACTGAGTTTCGGATAATTCAGTGCAATATCAAAGAACTTGTCTTTGATACCCAGTTCATCATAAAGGTCATCCACACTGTAGATCAGATCCTTTTTGCAAAGTCCTTCAAAAAATGCCTCCGGATCTGCGTCAAACCAGTCCGGCAGCTCATTGCTGGATGCAAGGATCTTGATCTTCTGAAGATATGTTTCTCTGTCTGCAATAGACTCTACATTGAATTCAAAATCCGGGTGATCTTTTTTATAATCTTCTGCAAGCTTCTTCAATGTTTTCAGTGCCGCATCTGTTTCGTTCCTGGCACTGATATAATTGATCACAAGTGGTTCGGAATCCTCTTTTTTATCTGCCCACACATTCATCATGCTGAATGAAGAGAGACACATCATTGTGGCAAGTGTAGCAGCCATCACTTTTTTTAATTTCATTTTCGTCCTCCTTTTGGTACATTTCTATTCATCCGGATTGAATATTTTGTTCCGCTTTCCTTATCGATGAGACCATTATATTAAATCCGTCCGGAAAAATACATGGAAAATCTTCGCTGTACCTGGAATATTTTCTCCAATCTTTCCCCCACACTTGTGAGAATTTTTCCCTTATTATATAATGTAGCCAATAAAACCAGAGGGGGGATTCCATGATAGAAAATCTGAAAAAAAAGGTGTTTCACTTATTTTTAGGAATCAGTCTGAAACGCAGGCTTTTTATTACATATCTGCTGCTCAGTTCTCTGATACTTATGCTTACTTCCGTGTTTTTTTATACTGCCTCCAAAAAAGTACTGATCAAGCGTGCCGCACTTCCAGCCAGCAGCAGCTATCCCTGATCACCAGCAACCTTGGAGAAAAGATCGATCATATATCAAACTATGCCATCACCCTTTCCATCAACAGCAATATCGCCGATGTTTTAAAAGAAAACCCTACAGTTCCCGAAAACACACTGGAACATTTTCTGGTAAATTCCGAACTTACAGACCAGGCCCAGCGTATCATCGGACTTCACAAAAACATCTATGCCTGGGATATCCTGGATACAGAAAACCACTGGTTTCACAGCAGTACCACAGAAACAGATCAGCTTGATTCCATTTTAGATCCCGAAGTCCTTGACAGCCTTCAGACTAATCTGGCTTTTCAGTTTCTCGGACCCTTCCAGATAAGCGGGGAGCCAACCTTTGTAGCCTTAAAAAGCATTACAAACATTGATAACACCAAATATCTGGGCGCCCTGGTCCTTCTGATCAGAGAAACAAATATTTCCTCTGCATTCCGCGACCTTCCGGACAGCTCTTCCAGGGATTTCTATATTACTGATGAAAATGGACAGATACTTTCCTCTTCTTCATCCGAAGGTATTTATAAAGACTTCTCATCCTATACAAAAATCAGTTCAGAGAATTATAAAACCCTGACAGAAACCTACAGGCAGTTTTTTTCCGTAGACGGCACTAACACTCTTTTTATCTGCAAATCCTATCCTGACCTGAACTGGAATGTGATCAACCTGATTCCTCTGGAAAGTCTGCCTCTGGATCATATGGTGATCCTGCACAATATTCTTCTGATCAGCATTGTAGTGTTTATTTTATCTGTATTTTTTTCCATATTATGTACAGGTACTGTCACCGCACCTATACAGAGACTTGTAGAAAAAATGAAATCTGCGTCTGCCGGAAAGCTGAATATTTCTGCCAGTTACTCTTCAAATGATGAACTTGCAGTTCTCTATAACCAGTTTAACCTTATGATGCAGAAGATCCAGACATTACTTAACGATACCTATGAGGCACAAAATGCCAAACAGAAAATGGAAATACGTCTTTTACAGTCCCAGATCAATCCCCATTTTCTTTATAATACTTTAAACACCATCAAGTCTCTCATAGAACTTGACATGAATGATACCGCAGTAAAAGCAGTGTCTGCCATGTCATCTTTCTACAGAAACTCTCTTTCAAAGGGACAGTTTATCATTCCTCTGCGCCAGGAGCTGCTTCTTACAGAACAGTATCTTTATATCCAGAATCTGCGGTATATGGATTTTGTTGATTACGAGATCACCTATGAGCCGTCCTGGGAGGATCATGGGGCAGAGATACCCAAGCTGACCATACAGCCTGTTGTGGAAAATATTTTTGTCCACGGACTTACCAGCCAGATATGCCATATTCACTTAAATGTTTCTATCAGAATGGTACCATCTGTATTTCTGTTTCTGATAATGGTTCCGGTATCCCGCCGGAAAAACTTGCCGAACTTAACCGTTCTATCAGAGACTTCAAAACTGCCCGACATTCTTTCGGGCTTCCAAGTATCAACCACAGGATTGCTCTTCTCTACGGTGAGAATTACGGACTCACCATCGAAAGTTCACCTGAAAAGGGAACCACTGTAACCATAGTAATACCTGACAAAAATCTGATCGAGGGGGAAATATAAAGTGAAAACACTTGTAATTATTGACGACGAAGTTTTTTTCAGAAAATCTCTGATCAATTTTCTTGAAAAACAAAACCTTTATAACATTGCAGGGGAAGCTAATAACGGACAGGCCGGAATCCGGCTTATTGAAAATGTTAAACCCGATATTGCCCTTGTGGATATATCCATGCCGGTTATGAGCGGTCTGGATATGATCGCAGCTCTTGGAACAGACTGTCATACCAGGTTCATCCTTTCCACAGGATACGAAGATTTTGACTATGCCAAAAAAGCTATCTCTCTTCAGGTCCGCGGATACCTCCTGAAGCCATTGGATCACCGGGAGCTTATGGAGACACTCCAGAAAGTAAGTGACGAGATCGATCAGGAAAATTCCAGAAACAGTTATGTGAATAATTATTTTCAGTTCCGCGATCTGTATACACGGCAAATGCAGCTTAATTTCTTCCAGAAGGTGATCAGCGGAACAACCATTTCCCCGGATGATCTGGAAAAAATTCCGGTTCATAAAACTTCCGATTATCTTACCATTCTTATGGAGATCCACAATGCCAATCCGGAAATATGGGATGAAAAAGGTGATTTTTCTCTGCTCCACACCATCCTGGAAAATATATGCAGGGAAATCTTACAGCCTGTGTGCAAAGAGCTTATTTACATTGACTATTCTCAGATGAGACAGTATATCATCATGGAAAAAAGCTCTGATTTTCTTTTACCGATCTGGAACAATCCTGTCTCAGACTTGCCGGGATATATGATAATATCGCACAGATTTCCACTTTTTTCTGCTGTGGAACACCTCATGAAGGCGTGGAAGGAATCCGCTATTCCTATGAAGAGGCTCTTTCTGTTTTTCATAACAGAACTGCGTCTTCTTCCGGATTTCTTTATTTCATGCCCCAGTCCCATTCCGGTGATTTTACATTAAAGCCTCTGGTTTATAATGATATCCTGATCTTTCTGCGCCAGCAAAATTCACCGGCTCTCTGTAAATATATTGATGAATATTTCAACGATATCATCACCAAAAAAATCCATATCCGGCAGACCTGGAGTGTAGCTGCTGCTTTTCTTACTGTACTTGACGGTTTTATCACGGAGTGCAGTCAGCGTGAAACGCTTTTTCCTCTTCTGGAAAACGCCCTGAATACTTACCAGAACTGCCAGAGTGCCCTGCAGTTAAAACAACTGCTCCAGTCTACCTGCAAGGCAGTTCTGGATTCTCTTGCTGATGAAAAAATCCGCGGAAGTCAGCTCTTGTATCCCAGGTTCAGGAATATATCTGTCTGAATTTAATCATCCGGATCTTCGTCTTGAAACCATTGCTTCCCATTTTTTGTCAATCCCCAGCATCTCTCTGCTGTATTCAGTCAGGAATCCGGAGTTACACTTACCTCATATATCAATGTCTGCCGCATGAAAAAAGCCAGACAGTTTCTTCTGCAAGACAGCCCTTCCATTCAAAATGTAGCTTCTTTATGCGGATTTTCTGATTCCGGATATTTCAGCAAATGTTTCCGGAAATATTACGGAATCTCTCCAAAAAACTTTGTATCCCTGACTGAAAAGAACAGTTATCCAGGTTCTATCGGCATATGATCTTTATCTCATTAAAGCGTAACGTTTCACCGCTTTATCTCATTAAAATTACATTTTACTCTAACATATGTTTTATGTAAAATGCAAGTTCTTTTTATTGTGCAATATCCCGGAATGTGTTAAGATAAAACCTGCGACTTTATACAAATAGCAGTTTACCATACTGCAATAATGAGGTGAGTTATGAAAGAAAGAGAAAAACTTGGATCCCGTCTGGGATTCATTCTGATTTCTGCTGGCTGTGCCATCGGAATCGGAAACGTCTGGAAATTCCCTTACATGGCCGGACAGGGCGGTGGCGGCACATTCGTACTGTTTTACCTGATCTTCCTGGCCCTTCTTGGACTTCCTGTTATGACTATGGAGTTTTCTGTTGGACGTGCCAGCCAGAAGAGTCCTGTCAAAGCATATTACGCACTGGAAAAACCAGGACAGAAATGGCACATCCATGGATATATCACTCTGATCGGATGTTATCTCCTGATGATGTTTTACACCACTGTTACAGGCTGGATGCTGAATTACTTCTATATGACAGCCACCGGTAAATTCCAGGGACTTGATTCCGACGGTGTTGCAGGACAGTTTACCAACATGCTTGGCCAGCCCGTTACTATGGGATTCTGGATGATCGTTGTTGTTATTGCAGGTGTTTTTGTCTGCTCCCGCGGTCTTCAGAACGGCCTTGAAAAAGTTACCAAGGTTATGATGATCTCTCTTCTGGTGATCATGGTTGTTCTTGCCATCAACAGTTTTACCATGGATGCGCCAAAGAGGGACTGAAATTCTACCTGATCCCGGATTTCGAGCGTATGAAAGAGATCGGTATTATTTCTACCATTACCGGTGCTATGAACCAGGCATTCTTTACTCTCAGCCTTGGTATCGGTGCCATGGCGATCTTCGGAAGCTACATCGGAAAAGATCATGCACTGCTTGGTGAATCCATGAATATTGCGCTTCTGGATACTTTTGTTGCGATCACCTCCGGACTTATTATTTTCCCGGCATGTTTCACATTCAATGTTGACCAGACTTCCGGACCGAGCCTGATTTTCATCACACTGCCGAATATTTTCAACCACATTCCGCTTGGAAGACTGTGGGGAAGCCTGTTCTTCATCTTTATGTCATTTGCAGCTTTCTCTACCATCCTGGCTGTATTTGAAAATATTATTTCCTGCGGTATGGAGCTTACCGGCTGGAGCCGAAAAAAATCCAGTCTTGTAAATGCCATCGCCATCATCCTTCTGTCTCTGCCATGCGTACTTGGATACAATGTATGGTCCTGGGACTGGCTCAAGGTATTCGGCGGCGCAATTCTCGACCTTGAAGATTTTCTGGTAAGCAACATTCTGCTCCCGCTTGGTTCTCTTGTATACCTGCTTTTCTGTGTTTCCAAACGGGGCTGGGGCTGGGAAAACTTCACAGAAGAAGCCAACACCGGAAAAGGCATGAAGATCCGGAAATGGATGCGCGGATACATCACTTATATCCTGCCGCTGATCATTCTGTTTATCTTCTTCTTTGGTCTGTACGATAAGTTTTTTGCATAAAATAAAACACCCCTGACGGATATCGTATGTGATTTACACACGCGATTTCCATCGGGGGTGTTTTTGTTGAATCAGGCGGATATTCACAGCCTGCACTCTTCCTGATACAAGCAAGTCCCCTCACCGCGTATTGCTTTTCGTAATTGAAGCAAGGAACTTACTTGATTCAGTTAAGAATTTTACCTGCCTAGCAGCTCCAGTACTTCCTCTCTGCTGATCAAAGCCTGGCCGATTCCCTCGCCGCTTAAGATCTCATCAGCCAGTTCCCGTTTTCTTTCCTGAAGAGCCCGGATTCGTTCTTCTATGGTGTCTTTCATAAAGAGGCGGTAGACACTGACAACGTTCTGCTGACCGATGCGGTGGGCACGGTCTGTTGCCTGATTCTGCACAGCAAGATTCCACCAGGGATCGTAGTGGATCACAATATCAGCTGCCGTAAGATTCAGGCCTGTTCCTCCTGCTTTCAGAGAAATGCAGAAAACAGAAGTATCATCCTCATTAAATGCATGTACCATCTGCGCCCGTTTTTCCTTGGAAGTCGATCCGGTCAACATATAAAAAGAAACTTTTGCTTTTTTCAGACGGACAGCCAGCACATCCAACATGGTAGTAAACTGGGAAAACAACAGGAGCTTATGTCCGCCATTCACCGCATTCTGAACCAACTCCATGCACATCTCCAGCTTGGAAGAATTCCCTTTGTATCCTTCATATACCAGTCCCGGATAACAGCAGATCTGCCGCAGCCTCGTGATCTCTGCAAGGATCTGCAGTTTAGAAGTGCGAAACTCCGCATCCGACTGCATCCCAAGCATCAGGCGAAGCCGTTCCGTATGGGCCTCATACAGCTCCTTCTGCTCGCTTTCCAACGGGGAAAACATATCTTTTTCCAGCTTATCCGGAAGATCCTTCAGCACATCCCTCTTCAATCTCCGCAGCACAAAAGGACGGATCATTTTCTGCAGACGCTCCATCGCATCGGAATTGCTGTACTGCACAGCTGGAAGCTCTATTTCCTTGCGGAATTTCTCATAAGAATACAAAAATCCCGGCATCAGAAAATCAAAAATACTCCACAGCTCACTGAGCCTATTCTCCACCGGTGTACCGGTCAGCGCAAGCCTGAATTCCGACCGGATCTCCTTCACAGCCTTTGCCACCTGAGTTCCGTGATTCTTGATATACTGCGCCTCATCAATGATCTGCACAGCAAAATCCAGATTCTGATAAGCCTTCAGATCCCGTTTCAGAAGGTCATAGGAAGTGATCAGAACCTCTCGTTCTCCCGCATTTTTGATCAGTGCTTTCCTCTCCTTCACATCACCAGTCACAACGGTAGCCGGAAGTCCCGGCGCAAAACGTTCGATCTCGTTCATCCAGTTAAATACCAGCGATGCTGGCGTTACCACAAGAGCACGCCTGTTTTCTCCCGGCGCAGATTCCTGAAATTCTGACCAGAGAAAAGTGATCACCTGGAGGGTTTTTCCAAGTCCCATATCATCTGCCAGGATCCCTCCAAACTGATTATGCTTCAGAGTTTTGATCCAGTAAAAGCCCTCTTTCTGATAGCCCCGGAGGATTTTTTCCTGCTCCCTGGGAATCTGAAATTTATGTTCTTCCATTGTCTGCATGTTCCGGATCAACGCACGAAAGGCATTGTCCTTCTCTACCTTGATCAGATCGCCGCCCTTCAGCTGACTGTCCAGATACATAGCACGATAGGCCGGAACCTGAGTCTTTCCTTTTTTCAGTTCACGATCACTGATCTGCAGTCCATTTTTCAGAGCAGAAAGCTCCCTGAGCTGACCATCGGAAACATCCAGAAAGCTGCCATCCTTCAGGCGGAAATATTTTTTCCTGCGATCGTACCTGGAAAGAATATCAAAAAGCTGCGCCTGATCCATCCCCTCCACATCCAGATCCAGGTTCAGAAGTCCGGCTGACAGAGAAACGCCAAGACGGATGTTTGGAAGCTTTGTCACCCTCATCTGTTTGATGGACTGGGAAATATAGACAGCTGCAACTTCTGCATGGCGGGGATCCCTTCAGTAAGAAGCTGGTAGAGCTTTTCTTCGGAAGCTTTCACACTGTCGGGCTTCCCTGAACCTTCCCTGCACAAAGATTCCAGTTCCTCGGCACGACAATCCAATGCCAGCTCCATCCGCTGGTCATCATATCCGTTAAAATATTTTGACAGCAGCGCAAACACACCAAGCTCTCCCGGAATATCCCTGGTGCGGGCAGACACATCTCGGTCAAAAACCGAAAATTTATCCTTCCCGTAAACAGAAAATGCCTTACAGGTGATCCAGTCACGCTCCGGCGCATCCAGATAGATCTCATATGCAGCTTGTAGCATTCAAGACCTGTTTCTTCCGGGAAATCCCTGAGATCACAGTGAAAAATTTTTTCAGGGAAGGAAGCAGCTCACGCACAAACGCAGGCACATCCGGTTCATCAATAAAGCCTCGGCCTGCAGGAAGCCGCTCCAGGCAGGTAACAAATTCCTCCACTGCTCCAAGCTCCTGCCTAGAAACCAGATATACCTTTGCATTATCAAAATACATATGATACCGTATGCCTGTCACACTGTATACCGGCGCGATCTCAAGATATAACCCCTGATCCTTCTTCCGGATCATCAGCGTCCTGTCCGGAATTTCTCTGGCAGAATGCCATGTTGTCTCCGGATCATTGTTCATTTTGAACTTGAAACTTTTTTCGCCAAGTATAAGAAGCAGATCCTCAAGTTCTTTTCTGTCAACGGTAAGATCCCTCACCTTTTCCACAGCTATATCCTTCAGCTGTTCATATCTGGACATGTAAGTGCCGTGATGATTCTCGACCCATTCCCGGATAAAGGCCAGCACGCTTCTGGATCCTTCTGAAAAGGCTTCATCTGAATGGATAAATTCCAGATTTTTTCCATAAGAAACCTTCTCATTATGATCCAGGTTCCACACAAAGGCCAACACATCCTTGAGGATATATTTTTTCTCACAGCCAACGCGGAATTCCACGGTAAAACAATTTCTCACAGAATTAAATTTCAGGCAGGTTTCCAGCTCCACCCTGCCAAAATACGGATCCCCGGAAAACGGAAGCATACGGCTGTATAGCTGGCGATTAAGGAGGCTTTTCAGCTCAACGGTGGTTTTCGTTGCAGGCTGCCCTGGTCCGGATAAAGCAGCCGGAAATGCTGTTCCGCTGAATAACTCTGCCTGCTTCTGTTCCTCATCCTGCTGTCTGCGGATTTCCACACGCTCATAGGCCTTACGGTCTCCATATTCCAGAAGCACTGCCACGCAATGCTTGCAGATCCCGGAATAGCTGCGAAAGGCCGGGCAGTCACAGTATGCTTCTTTTATGCGGTCCGCTTCTGTATCATACTGAAAGCCTGTATTGTATACATTACGCCCACTTCCCTTCACTGCTGCAGCTATTTTATCCACAGCTCCTTCCGGCTTAATATCCAGCGACTGGATCCTCTTTCCGGTACGGTAAATATCAAGACCTCTCTGATATGCCGTTGTATTACAAAGTGCCCGTATGGCTGTTCGTTTAAGCATGCATCTTTCCCTTCTTTTCTTATCGCGTTTCTTCCATTATAAAAGGAGACCTGCACTGTGACAAGTCTCCTTATAGTACTCATTGATATCTCATTCCTGATCTGCCTATAGCATTTCCATAAAATCCCGCGTCAGGTTCAGCTGCTCTGAAATGAATTGCTGCATCAGACGTTCCCGTCATACGTTGGTACAGATAACTTCTCAGCAGGCTTTCCTTCTTGCTTCATCCTCTTTCCGCTCTTCTCCGACTTCTGTCATCAGATACGGATCAAGAACCTCTTCCAGCTCTTTCTCAGTCATCGATCCTTGTTCCAGAACAAGTTCCCGGACAGACTTGCCGGTTTTTACTGCAATTTTTGCGATGGTTGCAGACGCCTTGTAGCCAATATGCGGGCAAAGAGCCGTTGCGATTCCTGCACTGCTTTCCATCAGGTCTTTGCAGTGTTTGCGATTTGCGGTGATTCCTGTGATGCAGTTTACGCTCAATGTATCCACTGCTTTTTCCAGAGTCGTAATGGATTCAAAAAGATTACAAAATACAACCGGCTCAAAAGCATTTAACTCCAGCTGTCCGGCTTCTGCCGCCATGGTAATGGTGGTATCATGTCCTACGATGTGGAAAGCAACCTGGCTTACTACCTCCGGAATGACCGGATTTACCTTACCTGGCATGATGGAAGACCCATTCTGCTTTGCTGGAAGATTGATCTCCCCAAATCCGGTTTTCGGGCCGGAAGACATCAGTCGAAGATCGTTGCACATCTTGGAAAGATCCACCGCACAGGTTTTTACTACACCGGATACGGCAACAAAGCCGTCCAGATTTTCTGTTGCGTCAAAAAGGTCCTCGGCCTGTTTCAGCGGATAACCTGTAAGCTTTTCCAGATTTGGCACGATCTTATAAAAATAAGAATCGGAAACGTTGATAGCAGTTCCCACTGCAGTTCCTCCAAGGTTTACGGTGTACATTTCCCTGTGAGCCTTTTCGATACGTTTCCTGTCTCTGGAAACCATGGACGCATAACCGTGGAACACCTGACCAAGACGGATCGGAACTGCATCCTGAAGCTGTGTACGTCCCATAGTGATCACATCATCGAACTCCTCTGCCTTTTTTGCAAGCTCCTTCTCAAGTCTTACCAATACTTTTTCCAGAGGTGCAAGAAGATCCAGAACGTAAGCTTACCGGCCGTCGGGATCACATCATTGGTGGACTGCGCCATGTTTACATGATCATTTGGATGGACCATTTTATAGCTACCCTTCGGACATCCGAGGATCTCACCGGCTCTGTTTGCGATCACCTCATTCATATTCATATTTGCGCTGGTTCCGGCACCACCCTGAATGGCATCTACGATAAATTCCTCAGCCAATTTTCCTGCGATCACTTCATCACAGGCTCTGACAATGGCGTCTGCCTTATCCTCCGGAAGAAGCCCTGCATTATTATTAGTGATAGCTGCTGCTTTTTTAATCTGTGCCAGGTTCCTGATAAATACCGGATGAAGCTTTGTACCTGTAATAGGAAAATTCTGTTTTGCCCTTAAAGCCTGAACTCCGTAATAAGCCTCTGCAGGCACTTCCATAGTTCCGATCGAATCTGCTTCCAGTCTTGTTTCTGTTGTCATTTTATCATCCCTCTTCTTTCTTCTGATCCTGTGCACATCTGATTTGCTCCGCCCTCTGATCTCATTTTTTCAGTCCGACGGATATTCACTGTTTACAAATCATTCTGTTATTTTCGTTTTTATCAGCAGCTGTTTTTCTGATGCCTAAGAAACTAACACTTTCTTTGTGGCTTGTAAATACTTTTAATTGAAAACCACGATTATCTGTGTTTTTCAATAGTTTATATTAATCTTTTTAAGAATTTCTTTTATTTTTCTTATTTTTATTAAGTCGTTTCTTGTGTTGTGATAACACACGCAGTATAATCAATACAGAAATACCTATTTTCAATCCACTTCCCTACGCAGCTCTGTACCAGTTACAAATAACATTTTTTTCATTGAAAGGAGACATTCTACATGGAACACAAACTCGACAACATCGACCGAAAGATCATCGAAATGCTTCAGAAGAACGCCCGCACCCCGGTAAAGGAAATCGCAAAGGAAGTCTTCCTCTCATCCCCCGCTGTTTCCGCCAGGATCGAACACCTCGAAAAAAACGGCTGATCACAGGCTACCACGCCCAGATCAACCCAGTATTTCTCGGTTATCATATAAAAGCATTCATCAACCTGGAAGTAGAACCCAACCAAAAAAAAGACTTTTATCCCTTCATCCAGTCCATCCCAAACGTCATCGAATGCAACTGCGTCACCGGCGATTACTCCATGCTCATCGAAGTAGCCTTCCGCTCCACCATGGAACTGGACCACTTCATCAACGAACTCCAGCAGTTCGGCCGCACCAAAACACAGATCGTATTCTCCACCAGCGTAGAACACAGAGATCTGCCGGTGGAGTAACCACCCTCCCCTGCCGCCTTGAAAAACCAGCCCGTGAGGCGTGTGCTGCCTGTCGCCGGACTCTGCAGGAGGGGAGCTGATTCTTGGCTGGCGGAAATCTGCGTTGTTTTCAAAAGTCCGCTGTCTGAGCGGCTGCAAGACGCGAGTTCGGACTTTTGGAAAAGGTTTTAGCAGAATTC
>ENA-OQAS01000094-OQAS01000094.1-human-gut-metagenome-genome-assembly--contig:-NODE-94-length-44014-cov-4.032675_pt1 | contig 44014 bp, 47 predicted proteins | sample MGYA00242733_ERZ504523 | MGnify/ENA primary metagenome ERZ504523 (study PRJEB26092, sample SAMD00036239) | human gut metagenome | host: Homo sapiens | study: EMG produced TPA metagenomics assembly of...
GGTGCTCCAGGGGCAGATATTAACATTCGTGTTCGTGGAGGTACGTCTGTGACCCAGAGCAATGATCCTCTTTACATTGTCGATGGTTTTCAGGTGGATAACATCAATGATATTCCTCCTACAGACATTGCTTCTATTGATGTATTGAAAGATGCTTCTATCACGGCAATCTATGGAGCTAAGGGCGGTAATGGTGTAGTGGTTGTTACTACTAAATCGGCCAAAGCTGGAAAAATACAGGTAAGTTTCAATGCCCATTTGTCTACTAGTCATTTGTCTAAAAAATTAGATTTAATGAATTCAGCAGAGTTTGCACGTTATCAATATGAATGGTCGGCGTGTAATGGTAGCCGTTCTAGCAATGCCAAATTTTTCCGTGCTAATTTTGGCAATCCGCAAGATTTGGATATGTATTATTCTTTGCCTACTCATGACTGGCAGGATGAGGTAATGGGAGAGAATCCTATCAATTATTCTACTAATGTAACTATTGGTGGAGGTACAGATAAGATGCGCTTCACTGCTTCTCTTACTCAAAGCGAAGATAAAGGTATTATTATGGGGTCGGGTGTGCGCCGTACCAATTTGAATATCAAGACAGCTATTGATATAACTAAAAATTTGACATTGCATATCAATCCTAAATTTACGTTTCGCCGTGATCAAGGAGCTGGAGGTGATAATATTGGTACAGGCGGTATTATTGATGTACTCCGTTATAGACCCACTAACGGATTACGTGAATTCGGATATATAGATCCTTCTTATGCTGACCCTGATGAAGAAGCATTGTTTACTTATACTAATCCGAAAAGTGATATTGCCATTAATCAACAGAATAAGTATGCTTATAACTATACTAATGCTATTTCATTGGAATGGAAGCCTGTTAAAGGATTGGTGCTTCGTACAGAAGCCACTCTTAGTTTAAACTGGAAAGATCAATATCGTTTTTGGGGTGCCTTGACAGGTGAAGGTACAAAAAATAATTCGTTGCCTGTAGCAAGTATTCAGAAAGATCAGTCTTTTAAATATATTTGGACTAACACGGCATCTTATGGCTTTTCTATTAAAGATAAGCATAATTTTTCCATGTTATTGGGGCAAGAAATTTATCATAGCCAAAATAAGAAGAACTTCCAAAAGAATCGTTATTTCCCACGTGCATTTGAGGCTGGACAGGCTTGGGATAATATGGGATTCGGTACACCGCAGGAGTCAACTTCATCACTTTCGACTCCAGATCGCACTGCTTCTTTCTTTGGGCAGGCAAGTTATAACTATAACCACAAATACTTACTCTCTGTAACTATGCGTGCTGATGGTTCCACTAAATTTGCTCCAGGTAATCAATGGGGATATTTCCCTTCAGTATCAGGTGCTTGGGTGCTTTCAGAAGAAAAGTTTATGGAAGATATAAAATGGATTGATCAGTTAAAACTTCGTGCAGCTATAGGGTTGGCAGGAAATAATCGTATCAGTGATGATATGTGGCGTTATTTATATACTGTTAATTCTACCGGCGGACCTGGATTTGGAGAAGCAACTCAGTTTGGAGAGCAATGGTATGGTAATCAAGGGGGTACTACTTTTGCCAATAAAAATATTAAATGGGAAACTACATTAACTCGTAATCTTGCTGCTGATATCACGCTTTTTAATGGTCGTCTCACTGTTACTCCGGAGATTTATTGGAATACGACGAAAGATTTACTTTATAAATCGGACATTCCTTCAGCAACTGGTTATGTAAGTCAGATGCAAAATATTGGACAAGTAACTAATAAAGGGGTTGAATTAACTATATCAGGAGATATTCTCAGTGGCAGGGATTATGTGCTTTCCGCAAATCTTTCTTTAGGTATGAATAAAATGAAAGTTGATAAATTAAATGGTACAGACAATGTGATTTGGGATCAGAATAACCGTTGGAAATCAAGTTACAATGATTATTGTTTGAAGGTGGGTGACCAAGTAGGACTTATTTATGGTTTTGTATATGATGGTTTATATTCAATGGATGAATTCTATTTTGATCCCACTAATAACTTGCAAGCAGTACCTTGGGGATCAACGGCCGCTGAAAACGGAACTTCGAAAGATGCACCTATTATGGATGCAGACGGTGTGGAACATCCAAAAACAATAATCAATCAGATTTCAGGAGATTCTAATTCAGGCATAGCTACTCTGCCGGGCAAAGTCAAGTTCAAGGATTTGAATGGTGACGGATATATCACAGAAGATGACCGTACTGTTATAGGTAATACCAATCCAAAAGTGCAGGGAGGTTTTGGATTAAGCGGACAATGGAAGGGTTTTGATTTTGCCATGAACTTCAACTTTATGCTTGATTTTGATGTGAATAATGCGACAGCTTACCAGCTTTCCTCATCCGAAAGCAATAAGAATAAGTTCTACAATGTGCTTTCCACATTTGCCGACAAAGGTTGGCGTTATACCCGTGATGGTGATGGCGAATGCTTGTACAAATGTTACTATATTGATGGTTCGTTGGATATGTACCGTGAATTAAACGAAGGTAGGACACTTTGGAATCCGACGGATGTGACAAAAAAATAACTCATTCCTATTTTATCGAGGATGGATCGTTTCTGCGTTGTCAGGATTTGACTGTTGGCTATACGTTACCTGGAAATCTGACTTCTAAATGGGGGATTTCGAAAGCTCGTTTTTATGTGTCAGCCTCTAATTTGTTTATTATTACTGGGTATTCGGGTTATGATCCTGAAGTGGATATTCAGACAGGATTAACTTGTGGTATGGACTATAACCGTTACCCACGTAGTCGCAGTTTTGTACTAGGTACTAATATTACATTCTAAATTTGAAAGCACATGAAATTAAAAAATACTTTAATAATAGGATTAGCAACTTTGACTCTAATATCATGCAATGATTTCCTTGACGTGGATTCTCCATCAAGTTACAATGAGGACTTTGTGTTCAGCCAAGAAACAGAAATTAGCCGTGCGTTGAACGGTGTTTATGCTTCTATCTTGGTAGGTGATCTTTATGGCAGTGCCTATCAGAAAACTTTTAATTTGAACAGTGATGTTGATATGCAGATGTATACAGGTAATGTAGCAACCCATAATAGCTATGCACGTTTTGATTGTGACGATCAAGGTGGCGAAATTGATAAATATTGGAGAGCTTCTTATAAAGCTATTGAAGATGCTAACCGTTTTATCCGGGGTGTAGAAACTGGTCCGCTTTATAATGAAGAGAATACCGCTGTTATGCAGGATGTTGGGCGAAGCAAGTGTCTTCGTGCTATGGTTTATCATGATCTGGTAGTGATGTTCGGGGATATTCCTTTCACTTTCCTGCCAGCCTCACAATTAGGTGATAATTATGTGATTCCTGTAATGAATCGCGAAGAAATCCAAAATAAACTTATTGAAGATTTGCAGGATATTGCTCCTAAGATGTCTTCTACTACAACAACAACAGTAGAACGTGCGTCTAAGGAGTTTGCTTGGGCATTAATTGCACGTATTGCATTGACTGCCGGAGGTTATTCACTTCATCCGGATAAAAATAATGCAAATAGTTATGGTGTGATGAAACGTCCGGAAGATTATCAGAAGTATTATCAAATCGTAAAAGAATATACTAGCCTGGTTATTGCTTCGGGGACACACTCTGTAGGCACTTCTTATCAAGATATTTTTACCAAGGAAAGCAATTTTGAAATTATTGCTAAAGGTGATCCTATTTTTGAGATTCCTTTTGCTAAGGAGTCTACAGGTAATACAGGGTATTCCCAAGGACCTACATCAACCGTTAATGAAGGAAAGACATTGGGTAAGAATGTATGGGGAGAATCTAAAGGTGATATACGTTTGAGTGCTTTTTACCGTTATTCATTCGATGAGAATGATAAGCGTCGAGATTTTATTAATGGACTTTGGTATTATGGTAACAGTGCTAATAATGCTACTCAGGATTCTTGTATGATTCGTGCGGATTATACTGTCCATAATAATAAATGGTCTAAATTATGGGCGAATGCGGGACAGTTTACCAATTTGAGTGCCAGTAATACAGGTATTAACTTCCCTTATATGCGTTATACGGATGTTTTGTTGATGAATGCCGAAGCTGTTAATGAGTTGGAAGGACCTACTGCCACTGCTCAGGAGTCACTTCGTCAAGTCCATGCACGGGCATTCGATGACCAAAGTGTTGTTTCTGCCTATATTGCTCAGGTGGCTTCTTCTAAAGAAACTTTTTTGAAAGCCGTGCTTGATGAACGTAAATGGGAGTTTGCGGGTGAGAATATGCGCTGGAGAGATCTTGTCCGTAATAATCTTTATGGACAGGAAATTGTTTATAGTTTTTTGCGCTATCTTTCTGTAGGAATGTCTAATGCCGGTTCTTCTACTGGCTTCGAAGATGATATAGCTGAACATGATGGTAGTGCTTATTTGGATGATCTTCCCGAATCTATGTATTACCATGTTCTTCCACAAACGGTTGAATGGCGTGTGGATGTAAATCAAGTTTATGGCTATCCTTATCCCAATAAGATATTGGATATGCTCTATATTTATAATCCTTACAAATCAGCTAATCAACCAGCGACAGCTTTGGTAGCTGTTGATGGAGCAACTTGGAAGATGGCGGAATTTTATCAGTGGAGCAATGATTCGGAGCCTACTAACCAATGTAAATATTCATTCTATGGATATATTCGTCATACAGAACAAGGAATGATTGTGTTGGTCAAAGATGGAACAGAATCACCACTGGATGGTAATTCTGTTCCTGAGGTGAATGATTTACCTCCTGTACGTTATATTTTACCTTATCCTAATGCGGCTATCCAACGCTCAGCAGGTGTATACAAGAACTATTATGGCTATAAATAATTTATAAAAGGACAGAATGATGAAAAATATTTTTATATGCATTAATGTTATTTTCAGGTTTCTCATGTATTTCGTGTTCTGATGATGAGAAAGGAATGGCAAATATAGATAGAGAATGGATGACTATGTTCATTTGTGATAATAATAGAGGAAAAGGGGATGACTATGCTTATAATTGTAAAGCAGAGGGACCGAATGGCAATGATATTCATCTTTATTGGTATGGAGTGAATAACTGTGCGGGCTACCAGATTCGTCAGGCACTACAGCCAAATGTTTCGGGTGGTGCAGATGCTTGGGGTACATCTGCCGAAAACGGTCTTTTGTTACTAGATACCATTGTAGGACCGGAGGTCCTTGATTTAGTTATTAAAGATCAACAGTATTCCACTGATTATCGTTTTGCTATTCGCGTGTTATCAACAAAAGATGATAATGTGACTGATTTTTCACATGCATCCAAATGGTATGGACATGGTGATGGCAGACAGTGGGCAGAATGGATGGGCATTACCACTTCTGATCGATATGCAACTCCATTCTGTGTCTATGTAGATGCTTCTAAGACTACACAGACTACTATGCGTGTGATGTTGAATCGTGCTTTCAAAACTGTAACAGAAGGGGTATCAGACGATGATAAGGCTATTTATCGTGAAAAATTTCAGCTTGATGCTAACGATAATTTTGTTTATCAGTGGTTGGAAGTAGATCCGTCTCCTAATAATCCTGAATCAACAGTGAATGAAAAATGGAGAAAATATAAATTAACCGATGAGGATTTTGAAAAGGGATATGTAGATATTGACGGACTTCAGAAAAACTCTGTTTATGTGATTAATGTTCGCAACGAGAATGTGAAGGTAAAATGGGATGCATATTACAATACTTGTTCTGCCCGCTCAGACGGAGAACCGGGAGAGCCTATTTTAGTAACTCATGACTTAAGTGCTCCAAGTCGTGACCGGTTTGATTCAGATGAAGCTTATCAAAATGCTTTGATACAGCACGAGGCTGCTCTGAAATACAATGCAATGCGTATTGATTTCCTTTTAACAGACTTCATTTCCGATGTAAATTTAGCCGAAGGACAGACTTATTATTTGGAAGGTGGAAAGACTTATTGTATGTTTGATAATTTAACTACCTGCAAAGGTTTTGTTCTTCGTACTCGTCCTGAGGATGTAGCAGCAGGTAAACGTGCTAAAGTATTGTTAGGTGGTATGCATATGACAGGTACTAATGTTAATTCTATGAATTTGATGTTCGGGCGCCAGCCACAAGCTGGAGAAGGAGGAGAAATTTATATGAAGATGCTCGAATTTTATGATATTGATTTCGATTGTCCAATGGCTCTTACTTATGGTGATAATGTTGCCGGTTTGGGTTCGGCTACAGGTAATTATTTCATTAATATGTTTTCTAATGGTATGGCTGTACATTTGGAAAGTTTTGTGGTGAAAAATTGTACTTTCAAGCGTCTGGTACGTGGGTTCATTCGTGAGCAGGGGCCTAATTACAAAATTTGGGATCATGTCTTGATAGAGGATAACCAGTTCTTTGACTGTGGCTATTATAGTAATGGTGCCGGAGGTTATCCATGGATTGCCGGTTCCGGGAATAATGCGAATTCTAATTTATATAAGGACTTTGTGGTTCGTGGAAACACTTTCTATGATTGTCCGTTCCCTTCATTTTTCAGTGAAACCAAGCAGAGTGCATGGAAGGGAGGGGCATGGAATATAACGTTTGAAAACAATACTTTGGTTAACTGGAACACTCGTGCGGCAGGAAATATTTTCAATATGCGTAATATTCCAGATGGAAGTACTTATACGGTGAAAAATAACCTGATTGTTTTGACCAAGCAGGACGGTGATGTCCGAAAGATGACTATGGCAGGAGCTGATATCCGTAAGACAATGACTATGGCAGACGGTACAGCCGGACATGTGACATTGAATTTTGACAATAATTATTCTACAAATACTTTTTTATCCAACGGACAAATTTTTAGCAATAATCCATGGACTGCGACTAAAAATAATTTTGGCACCTTGGTCAACAATGGTTCTGCTACTTTAAATGGAACATTGGAAGTTTTTGTTGATGATATTTCTCCATTAGAACTGATGGTAAGTCCAAATCCACCACATAAGGCTACTGCTGATAACGATCAATATATGCATCGTGCAGATGCACTTGATGGTACGGCTGGAGAGCATGGTGTAAACTTGTATTACAATCAGACAGGTAAAGTTATGGAGTCAAAAATTTATCAGTTGAACATTGGTGCGGCTAAATGGCGTAATGGTTCTGCTAGATAGTAGAATGGGGTTTGATAAGTTTTATAGTTATTATAATGTGAATGTCTTCTGAGAATCTTTGGATTTTGAAAGACAGATATTTGATAGAAAAGCCGATCTGTGATAGATAGGCTTTTTTATGTATAGGTAAAGGGGCAGAGTATCAAAAATTGTATAGGTTTGATGATGTCTGTGCAAAATCTGCCTGAAAAAGACCAAATATTCTCTGTATTCAGATTGGAAAACGCATAATTTTGTTTGCTGGTTTTTATCAAAACATATAGGAATAATGAAAAATACATTCAAAAAAGTGTTTATTGGCTTTATGGCTTTTGCCATGGCAACCGGCTCCTTTGCGCAGCAAAGAGCTCATAAAAAGGATAATGAGTCGTATCCTAAGGAATGGAAACAAATAGCACGTATGGAGCAGGATTCTTTCTTTCTGACAGATGAAGCTCGGCGGATTGCTGAAAATGTATTGGCTTTTCAACGCTGTACGGGCGGTTGGCCGAAGAATATAGATATGGCCCGCCGCATGAATGATAAAGAGCTGGCTAAAGTGATAAAGGATAAATCACGTCGTGATGATTCTACGATAGATAATAATGCCACAACTGCCCAGATGATTTTTTTAGCCCGTCTTTATAGGCAGACTAAGGATATACGTTATCGGGATGCTTTCCTCCAGGGAGTGGAATATTTGCTGAGTGGTCAATACGAAAACGGAGGATGGCCGCAATTCTGGCCCGGTCCGCGTGGTTATCAGGTACATATTACTTTTAATGACGATGCCATTGTCAATACATTGAATATGATACGTGATATGATGAATCACAAAGCGCCTTATGAGGATGATTTGATAGACAAGACTTTGTGTGTACGTTTGGGAAAAGCCTTTAATAAAGGAATAGAGTGTATACTGGCTACACAAATTATAAAGGATGGAGAACCTTCTGTGTGGTGTCAGCAGAATGATAGGGAAACATTGAAGCCTGCACCGGCACGTGCATATGAGTTGCCGTCTTATTGTTCGGCGGAGAGTGCCGGAATTGTGCGTCTGCTCATGGAATTACCTGCACCCGACGCACGTGTGAAGCGGGCGGTTCACGGAGCCATGAAATGGTTTGACAGGTATAAACTTACCGGTTTGAAATGCGAGCGTATCGTGCTGGCAAATGGTGAGCGGGATACTCGTCTTGTGGAAGATCCTCAAGCCAAGCCTATTTGGGCGCGTTATTATGATTTGAAATATTGTGAACCGTATGTATGTGACCGTGATGGGCTGCCACGTCGCCATTTGGAAGAAATAGGAACAGAACGTCGTAACGGATATAGTTGGTACAATAGCAGACCGGCTGAGCTTTTTGCCATATACAATGCATGGGCGGACAAATATGATCCGAAGCATAAAGTGGCAATCAGTCTGGCAACCAAAGGAGCGAATGAAAACGGGCTTATTGAAATGTATCGTCGTCCCATGGCAGAGCGTACGGCTTTTGATGTGGTGGTAAAGCCGGGAGAGAGTATTCAGGCAGCTATTGAAAAGGCTCCGGAAATTCCGACAGTACCTTTTAAAATCTTATTGTTGAACGGAACGTATCATCAAAAAGTGATTATTGACAGGCCTAATATTGTTTTGGTGGGGGAAAACCGTGACAGTACGCGGATTGTCTTGGCTGAAACAGCCCAGACACGTGCCATCACGGAATATCATGGACGTCCGGTAGGCAATGGTGTCATTGTGTTGCAGGAAGGTGCGGATGATTGTGTTATTAGCGGACTGACTGTTTACAACAATTACGGAACTGCCGTTGAAAATACGACCATCCATCAGATGGCGATTTTTGGACGTGCCACTCGTACCATCATCATCAACAGTAATGTATGGGCCGATGGAAACGATGCCCTTTCCTTGTGGGCGCCCGGAAGCAATGGTATGTATTATCATGCCGATCTCTATCTTCGTTGTCCGGGTGTGGATTTTCTTTGTCCTCGCGGATGGTGCTATGCCACACGCTGCCATTTTTATGGTGATAGCCGTGCCATGATTTGGCATGACGGAGAGGTGACAAGAACAAGAAACTGGTTATTACCAATTCTTCATTTGATGCTAAGACACCGACACTTTTAGGACGCTATCATCATGATTCCCAGTTTTATCTCATCAAATGTAAAATGTCGAAGAATGTGCTTGACGGGAATATTCATTATGCTTATTCGGATAAAGTGCTTGATCCCTGTCCGTGGGGGCTACGTACCTATTATTATGGTTGTACCCGTGAAGGAGGGCATAGTGGCTGGTTAAACGATAATTTAAAGGAGGCGGAGAATGCTCCGGAGTTTCATGCGTTACCGCCAAGTGGACATTCAATGGCAAATGGGACCCCGAACAACGTATCAGAGATCTTTGGAATGTGTTGGCCTACTAATTTAACAGTTTGTAATATGAAAATGCCCCTGTTTATGCTGTATTGTTTTTTGTTTGTGTCAATTGTTATCTGCTGTTGCCCGACAGCAGGAGAAGCCCCGGGTTATTGTCACTACGGATGGTGAGATTGACGATCAAAGTTCTATGATTCGTTTTCTTATGTATTCTTCTGATTATGATGTCGCAGGCATTGTTCAAGTCAATGGGGTACAGAAAGACGGACATAGTAAAGATAAATGGATCGAATCACAAATTGCCAAATATGCGGAATGTCTGCCTAATTTGAGGAAACATAATCCCGATTATCCCGATGCTGAATATTTGCTAAGTGTCTTGGCGGTTGGTAATGAGAACAGAGAGGACTTGCATAAATTGCCTCCTTTACTGTCTGATAGCGAGGGGGCACAGCTCATCATAAGGACATTGCTTGATTCTGATCCGAGGCCTGTTCATATTTTAGCATGGGGTGGAGCCAACACCCAGGCCAATGCCTTATGGCAGATCAAGCAGAAATATTCTGCTGCAGAATGGGCAAAAGCGGTATCAAAAGCCAGATTATATTGTATTTGGTATCAGGACGGCGGTGGAAAATGGATAGAACAGAATCTTCCTGAAATCATTATTTATGAATCGGGCGCACCGGATCATGATGGAGATATGTATGGGATTACATGAGTGTGGATTATTATTTTAAGAACAGACTTAGTAAAAATTCAAAAGAGTTGCAACAGATCATGGATAAACCTTGGTTGGCTGACCATATTAAGAATGGGCACGGACACTGTGTGCCGCCTATCCTCAGGAATATACCAGTGAGGGGGATACTCCTTCTTTTATGCCTCTTATACGTAATGGACTTGAACAGCATACAGACTATACATTAGGAGGATGGGGAGGACGCCCGGAGTATAAAAATGGCAATCACATGCAAGATGGGAATGATTTGAAAAACGGTGTGCCGGATTCGCATTATACTTTCCAGCGTTGGTTGCCTGCTATACAAAATGACTGGGCGGCTCGTGCCGACTGGTGCGTGGCTGATGAATATTCAAAGGCAAATCATCAACTGTTGCCCGGATATTGGGAGAAAGTGTACGCACAGTCCGGCCGGGAGAAAAAATAATACTGGATGCCTCTCCTTCATTTGACCCTGATAAAAATTCATTGTCTTACCAATGGTGGCAATATCGGGAAGCAGGCAGTGTGCAAACAAAGGTGGCTATAAAGCACGTCGATGAGAAGAGGACGGAGATAATTGTACCGGATAATCCGGGCAAACAGTTACATTTGATACTTGAACTTACAGATAATGGAACGCCTAATCTAAAGTCTTATAAAAGAGTGATTCTGAATGTGAATTGACTTCCTGTATGAATTTTCATCCGTACTGTCATGTTGTTTTGAACAGGCCTACACTTCTTCCATCCGCTCCAGCTCCCATCCCCGGAACTGTATGATAATACAGTGCAGCTTCGTGTTCTGCACCAACTGCCATACCGGGGTGCGGCAGCATATTCGTTAATCTGTTTCACCGCTTCCTGCCATTGCGTCCGGGCTTTCTCTTCCGTGTCCTTCACCGACAGATATTTCAGTTCAAGAATATAGCTATGCTTCACCTCGTAGCGCATCAGGTCCGGCATGAGGAAGAGGTCGCAGTAACCGTGGCTCAGTTCCATTTCCGGAGCCATCAGGTAATAAGCGTTTACGCTGAGGTAGGCGGTGAAGAAACCCTGTATATTTCGCTCGCCTTCCATGGCACTGCGTACAGATGAATTTTCCTTGTAGGCATGGGCAATGAATTCCAGTGTTTCGCGCCAATGGCCTTCGTAAGCCATTTCATCGAACAGGTCCATCAAATTGTTCAGGTTGATATGGCGTTTGTCCTGGTACTCCTCCAGCATGAATTCGTAATACTGTTTGCGCACATTATAGTTGGGGATACTCAATACCAAGCGGCTGCCGCGTGTGGCAGTGATGGTCAACATGCCATAATAGAAGAGCAGGCTGGGGAAGATTTCGGGTTTGGCGATTTCCTTGGCCGGGAAGGTGGTGATCAGGTTGGTGATAATTTGCCCTTCTTCGGTGATTTTACGTAATACGCCCTTGCGGTTGCCGTCCAGCTTGTCCAGCTGGATTAGTTTCTTCATTTTGTTGTAGTCCGTACGGGTGTTGGGATCTATCATCTCTTTAGGAGATTTGCCCAGCGTGATGTAATTGCGCAGGTAGTAAGTACCATGTCGCAATTGAACATTTTCGGGTCGCGTTCCAGGCTTTCTTCTGCGAAACAGTAATTATTATACCACGGTTTCATCTCCCGGATCATTGCTTCGATGTCCGCGTCGATCGGGAGCTGTCCGGCATCCTTATAATATTGGAACATGGTGCGCACGTCCGTTTCGCTGAATCCCAGCATCATGTTGACTGGTAGTCGGTACTGATATTCCAGCCGATGTTGAATCCGCTGGTCAGGTCGTCCAAGGTGACGGGGCTGACGCCGGTCATGAAGATGCGCTCGAACATGCCTTTGAATTTCTTGAATATTTCACGGTAGAATCCGCTGGCATGGGTCAGGGCATGATAAATGTCTTTTCCCTGCTCGTTCAGAACGATGTTGGTAAAGTTATCGTATTCGTCGATGATGAGGTAAAGTCTCATTCCGGATTCAGCCGCATGCAGGTTCAGGTAGTTCAACTTGCTGACAAAGTCGGGCTGTTCTTCCATCTTTTGTGCAAATCCGGGAAAATAATAAGGCTCATACACTTTGCCGAACAGGTCCATCACCATGCCGCAATAGTTATTGAAATTTTCTTCCAGTGAACCGCTTCCGCCACTGCGCGCGAGAAATCAAGATACACCACCTGAAATTTTCCTTGCAGGGGGGTGGGGCGGCTGCCTATCCATAGATTGCCGAAGCGTTTCTGGAACTTTTCTTTTTGTGCTATGTCATAATACGCACGCAGCATACTCAAAAAGATACTCTTGCCGAAGCGGCGGGGACGGATAAAGAACAGGTTCCGGGGCTGTTTTTCCAGCAAAGGCAGATACATGGTTTTATCTACATAGTACATGTTCTGCTCTGCCACTTCCACGAAGTTGGCAATGCCATAGGGGATTTCTTTTATATTTTCCATCATTGCTTCTGTTGTCTTTAGTTCGTATCCGGATGCCAATACAACAAAGATAGTCTATTCTTCCTGAAGGAACAAAGGAAATAAAGTTTTTAATAGAAAGAAGATGTTCAAGGTAAGTTATGCGTTTGAAAGAAAATTCTTTATTACTCCCCGCTAGATTTCTACTGGGTCGAAAAAAGGGCGTGCCAAAAGCCATGTTTATTATTTAGACCTTTTGGCACACCCTCTTGGTGGATTCTGAAATCAGTTTCTTATTTCTTCTCTGCCGCGGCATGTGGATAGTCAATCGTATAATGCAGTCCGCGACTCTCTTTCCGTTCCATTGCCTGACGGGTGATCAAATACCCGATGTTAATCATGTTACGCAGTTCGCAAAGTTCGCGTGAAGCCTTACAGCGTTTGAAAAGACGCTCGGTTTCTTCATATAAAATATCCAATCGGTTCCAAGCACGGATTAATCGCGTATTACTGCGCACAATACCTACATAAGCTTCCATAATCTGGTTCACCTCTTTCATGCTTTGGGTTATCAGTACCCGTTCTTCATTGTTCATGGTTCCTTCATCGTTCCATTCGGGGATATCCTCATTGAAGTCATACCGGTCGAGTACATTTAGTGCATGTTTGGCTGCCGCGTCCGCATAAACCACTGCTTCTATCAGCGAATTGGAAGCCAGACGGTTACCTCCGTGCAGACCGGTACATGAACATTCGCCGATAGCATACAAACGGTTGATGCTGCTCTGTCCGTCCAGATCGACTTTGATACCTCCGCACAGATAATGAGCAGCCGGAGCCACAGGAATATAGTCCTTAGTAATATCAATGCCTAGGCTGAGGCATTTTTTATAAATATTGGGGAAATGTTTTTTTGTTTCTTCCGGATCTTTATGCGTCACATCCAGATATACATGATCTTCACCGCGCTGCTTCATTTCGTTATCAATGGCACGTGCTACGATATCACGTGGGGCCAATGACAGGCGTGGATCATATTTTTGCATGAATTCTTCGCCACTTTGATTCTTTAAGACAGCACCGTAACCGCGCATGGCTTCGGTGATGAGGAAACTGGGACGGTCTCCCGGATGGAAGAGGGCGGTGGGATGGAATTGTATAAATTCCATGTCCTTTACTGCTCCTTTGGCACGGTACACCATAGCAATGCCGTCTCCCGTAGCTACTAGTGGATTGGTTGTATTGCGGTATACCGCTTCGCATCCGCCTGTTGCCATTACAGTTACTTTGGACAGGAACGTATCCACTTCTCCTGTTTTCTCATTCAATACGTAAGCACCGAAACATTTGATGCCTGGTGTATGGCGGGTGACGATAATTCCCAAATGATGCTGGGTAATGATTTCTACCGCATAGTGATCTGTAAATATGGTAATATTGGGATGAGCTTTTACCGCTTCTATCAGGCTGGTTTGTATTTCAGCTCCTGTATTGTCTTTGTGGTGCAGGATACGGAACTCGGAATGGCCTCCTTCTTTGTGGAGGTCGAATTCTCCATCCTCTTTTTTATCAAAATCCACTCCCCATTTTATCAGTTCCTGGATTTGTGCAGGTGCTTCTCGCACTACTTTTTCTACAGCCGCGCGGTCACTGATCCAATCGCCGGCAATCATCGTGTCTTCAATGTGTTTCTCGAAATTGTCTACTTTCAAGTTGGTAACAGATGCTATACCTCCCTGAGCAAAATAGGTATTGGCTTCTTCCAGTCCTGCTTTACAAATCAGGGCGACTTTACCTTTGTGAGCTACTTTCAGTGCGAAGCTCATTCCGGCAAGTCCTGAGCCGATAACAAGGAAATCGAATTTTTTAACCATGATAATATGCTTTATGGGTGCAAAGCTACGAAAAACCTTTATTCATTGTACCTTTTGCTCTTGTTTTTACTATTTTTTTCGTGAAGAATAAACGAAATAGATAATGCAAGTATGAAATTAAAAGTGTAACTTTCTGCATTTTTAAATAGAATAGGATGGAAAACAATAAAGAAATCATTCACGAAAGTGAGGTAAAAGAACTTATAATTGAGTTGAGGGGTGAGAAAGTACTGATAGACCGGGATGTAGCTAAGCTTTATGGCGTAGAAACCAGGGATATAAATAAAGCAGTAAAAAATAATGCAGATAAATTCCCTGAAAATTACTGTTTTAGCTTGCAATTATCTGAAAAACAGGAGCTGGTGGAAAATTTCCACCGGTTAGAAAGTTTGAAGTATTCAACCGTTGTCCCCAAAGCTTTTACAGAGCGAGGATTGTATATGTTGGCTACTATATTAAAAGGTCCGAGAGCTACCGCAACTACTTTTGCCATTATCGAATCATTCTTTAAGTTAAGGACATTAGTACGGAATGTAAATATCATGGCTACCGAGTATGATGAGGAAAAGAGGAAGAGTCTGGTACAACGTAGTGGAGAACTGCTGAATGAACTGCTGACTGATGAGGGTGATATAACAGAAACGGAATCTTCTATCGAATTAAATTTGTATGCTTTGAAGATGAAACGTACAGTAAAGAGGACAAAAAAAGGATAAATTCTCTCATTCTGCGCCGTAATGAGGTCGATAAACGATAAATTTATTATCTTTCGGGCAAATTACAATAAGATGATGAATCGAATTTTTCATGTGAAGATAGCAGGAGGCACTTATCTGTTTCTGATACTGCTGACAGCCGTCATGGTATTTGCTTTCTGGTGTATGAAGGCAATGATAGGATTGGTGGTGGCATTGGGGCTGATCATTACCATTGAACGTATTATCCATTCTACTTATAGCTGACTGCGGATGGAAAGCTGGTGGTGTATTATGGTCGTTTTTTATAAAGGGAAGACCATTCCCTTGACTGACATTACGGATGTGGAGCTGAAACGAAGTTCCGGATTCGGTGGAATTATGCCTTCGAAATATGTATTGATACATTATGAGAAGAAAAATTTATTGTCATTGGTTCCTGTAAAGCCGGAAGAATTTATCAATGCGTTGGTGAAGCGGCTGGAGCATAGGATAGAGGAGGAATAATGTTGAAGGTTTTGAACAGATAAAAACTAATTAACCCAAAATAAATACCATGAAATATCAAATTGCAATCATCGGTGGAGGTCCCGCAGTATACTGCTGCCGAAGCTGCCGGAAAGGCAGGACTGAGTGTTGTATTGTTCGAAAAAAGAAGTCTGGGCGGTGTCTGCCTGAATGAGGGATGTATTCCTACCAAGACCTTGCTTTATTCGGCTAAAGTATATGATTATGCGAAACATGCTTCAAAGTATGCCGTGAATGTGTCTGAAGCTTCTTTTGATTTAGGAAAGATTGTGGCGCGTAAATCAAAGGTGGTTCGTAAGCTGGTATTGGGAATCAAGGCAAAACTGACTGCGCATCAGGTAAATATAGTAACGGGAGAAGCCACGATTGTAGATAAGAATACCATCCAATGCGGTGGGGAAACCTACGAATGTGAGAATTTGCTGCTGTGTACCGGCAGTGAAACATTTATTCCTCCTATTCCGGGAGTGGAAAACGTGGATTACTGGACGCACCGTGATGCACTGGATAATAAAGAAGTACCTGCTTCATTGACTATTGTCGGCGGTGGAGTGATCGGTATGGAATTTGCTTCTTTCTTCACCAGTTTGGGAGTACAGGTGACTGTGGTCGAAATGTTGGATGAAATCCTGGGTGGCATGGATAAAGAGCTGTCGGCCATGCTCCGGCTGAATATGCCAAAAAAGGAATCAAGTTCCTGCTCAGTACGAAAGTAGTAGGGGTATCCAAAGGGGAGACCGGTATTACTGTGTCATACGAAAATGCAGATGGAGCAGGAACTGTTACAGCTGATAAGTTATTGATGAGTGTAGGCCGTCGTCCGGTGACAAAAGGTTTCGGACTGGAAAATCTGAATTTGGAATGGACGGAACGCAGATGCATCAAAGTAGATGAACATTTGCAATCTTCTGTCCCCGGTGTCTATGTATGCGGTGATTTGAACGGAGTCTCTTTGTTGGCACATACCGCCGTGCGTGAGGCGGAAGTGGCTGTCCATCATATTACAGGTAAGGAAGATGCGATGAGTTATCGTGCCATACCGGGTGTGGTCTATACAAATCCTGAGATTGCGGGGTAGGTATGAGCGAGGAAGCTTTGCAGGCCGCAGGTATTCCTTATCGAGCCGTTAAGTTGCCGATGGCTTACTCCGGGCGTTTTGTAGCGAGAATGAAGGAGTGAACGGTGTCTGCAAGTTTTGGCAGCCGAAGACGGTACTGTATTGGGAGCGCATATGTTGGGTAATCCTGCTTCCGAGCTGATTGTATTGGCAGGTATGGCTATTGAGGATGGTAAGACCATAGAGGATTGGAAACGATATGTATTCCCTCATCCTACTGTGGGTGAGATATTCAGGGAACTATAATGAAACGAGTTTTATTTTTCTTTTTACTGATTTTATCTATTCACTTCATAAACGCCCAGCCGCTATCTCAGCGGCTGGACGCTTTACTGCATGAGGAAGTTCTGAAAACATCCGAAGTGGGTATTGCCGTATTCGATCTGACCACCGGGAAATCCGTTTACCGTTATCAGGACGAGAAACTATACCGTCCTGCTTCTGTTGAGAAGATAATCACTTCGGTTACCGCCTTGGCGCAACTGGGAGCGGATTATACCATGGATACCGGTCTCCGTTATCGTGGAAAGATAGAAAATGACACGTTGAAAGGCAGTCTGTATCTGATAGGCGGTTTTGATCCGGAATTTATGGACGAGGATCTGGACCGTCTGGTAGATGCGTTGGCAAGTCAAGGCATCCGTTATGTGACAGACACCCTTGCGGCGGATGTTTCCATGACAGACTCGGTTTATTGGGGTTCCGGCTGGTGTTGGGACGATACTCCTTACTCCTTCCAGCCCTATCTTTCCCCTCTCATGCTGAATAGGGGCTGCGTGGATGTATCGGTTTCTCCTGCTCAGAAGGACTCGTTGCCTAAAGTCGTTTGTACGCCGGTTTCCGATTATTATCAGGTTCATAATCACGGGGTGAGCCGTAATCCGCAAGCCGGGAAGCTGAAAATCACCCGCAACTGGCTCAGCAATGGCAATATCATTACCGTTTCCGGAAATGTTTCTTATCCCTATACTGAGAAATTGAATGTATATACTTCCAAAGATTTCTTTTTCCATACCTTTGTCAGCCGTTTGCGCAGCAAAGGAATTGAAGCGCGAACTTGCACGTATGCCGATTGTCCTGTAACGGCCGACAGTATAGTTACGCTTTATACCGTCCGAAGACCACTCAAGGAAGTGTTGGAAAGAGCTTTGAAGAAAAGTGATAACCTGTGCGCCGAATCAATGTTTTATCATTTGGCTGCCAAGCGTTCCCTGCATAAACGGGTGACGGGAGAAGATGGAACCGATGCCATTCACGCCTTTATGAAAACAGCTTTAGGGTTTAACCCGGAGAACTATAAGATAGCGGACGGCAGCGGTGTTTCCGTTTATAATTATATCTCTCCACGTTTACTGTTGGAGTATTTGAAATATGCCTACTATCATCGGGAAATTTTTCTTCCTTTCTATGAGTCCCTGCCCATAGCCGGAGTGGACGGTACTTTACAAAACCGGATGAAGCAGACCAAGCCCGTGGAAATGTGCATGCAAAAACAGGTTCTGTAACCGGAGTCAGCTCGCTGGCAGGCTATGTAAAAGCTGCTGACGGACATCAACTGGCCTTTGTTATCATCAATCAGAATGTACTGAAATTAAGCCGGGCGCGTGCGTTCCAAGATAAGTTTTGTGATATTTTATCTCGTTGAATTTGAGTTTTTGAATGTTCTGAAACGTATTAAGTAGCAGATTTTGCATATAATAGGACAAAATTTATACCTATTCTGAACGATTTTTGCAGCATCGGAACAAGATTGTTTCGTAACTTTGCCCAAGTCGAAATAATTCGGAATACTATAAAAACATAAAATAGCTGCTTATGAAGACAAATTATGAAATCCGTTATGCCGCGCATCCCGAAGATGCCAAAGGCTATGACACCCAAAGGATACGACGGGATTTCTTAATGGAAAAAGTATTTTCGGACAATGAGGTGAACATGGTTTATTCCATGTATGACCGCATGATTGTAGGAGGAGCCAGACCCGTAGGAGGTATTGAAGCTGGAGGCTATCGATCCGTTGAAAGCGCCTTATTTCCTTACCCGCCGTGAAATGGGGATCTTCAATGTGGGCGGTCCCGGTGTGGTCAAAGCCGGAGATGCCGTGTTCGAACTGGATTATAAAGAAGCGCTTTATCTGGGTTCGGGAGACCGGGAAGTGACTTTTGAAAGTAAAGATGTCAAGAACCCTGCCAAATTCTATTTTAACTCTGTTACCGCTCATCGTAACTATCCCGATAAAAAAGTGACCAAGGCAGATGCCATCGTTGCTGAAATGGTTCATTGGAAGTCCAACCATCGTTGCATCAACAAGATGCTGGTCAGTCAGGTATTGCCTACCTGCCAGTTGCAGATGGGAATGACCGAACTGAAACCGGGAAGTGTGTGGAACACCATGCCGGCGCACGTGCACAGCCGCCGTATGGAAGCCTACTTCTATTTCGAAGTGCCCGATGAACACGCTGTTTGCCATTTTATGGGAGAAGTGGATGAAACCCGTCATATATGGATGAAAGGCGATCAGGCAGTCTTGTCTCCCGAATGGTCTATCCATAGTGCGGCGGCAACACACAACTATACCTTTATCTGGGGTATGGGTGGAGAGAATCTGGATTACGGTGATCAGGACTTCTCATTGATTACAGACTTGAAATAAATCATATAACTTCATTAATTTAATAATATAAGTATCATGAATCAGTATTTGAATTTTTCTTTGGAAGGTAAGTAGCTCTTGTAACAGGCGCTTCTTATGGTATCGGTTTTGCTATTGCATCTGCTTTTGCAGAACAGGGCGCAACCATCTGTTTCAACGACATCAATCAGGAATTGGTGGATAAAGGTCTGGCTTCTTACGCTGAAAAAGGAATCAAGGCACACGGATATGTATGCGATGTTACTGACGAACCTGCCGTACAGGCTATGGTTGCCACTATTGCAAAAGAAGTAGGTACCATCGATATTCTTGTAAACAATGCCGGTATTATCCGTCGCGTTCCGATGCACGAGATGGAAGCTGCCGATTTCCGCCGTGTTATTGATATTGACTTGAATGCTCCGTTCATTGTTTCTAAAGCGGTTTTGCCTGCGATGATGGAAAAAGGACACGGAAAAATCATCAATATCTGCTCTATGATGTCTGAGTTGGGTCGTGAAACCGTTTCTGCATACGCTGCCGCTAAAGGTGGTTTGAAGATGTTGACCCGTAACATCTGTTCTGAATACGGAGAATACAACATTCAGTGTAATGGTATCGGTCCGGGCTATATCGCTACTCCGCAAACAGCTCCGTTACGTGAAATCCAGCCCGATGGAAGTCGTCATCCGTTTGATACATTCATCTGTGCCAAGACTCCGGCCGGCCGTTGGTTGGATCCGCAGGAATTGACCGGTCCTGCCGTATTCCTTGCATCTGAAGCATCTAATGCCGTCAATGGCCATATTCTCTATGTAGATGGCGGTATTCTGGCCTACATTGGTAAGCAGCCTAAATAATTAGTAGATATAAATAGAAAGAATCTGCTTGTGTCTTTGTTGATACTTGCAGATTCTTTGTATTTTTGTCTTTCAGTTCGACAAACAATAAATAGTATGAAAAAAATCTTTTTAGCAGTCGCAACGGCGTTAGCTATGTTTTCCTGTTCGCAAAAGGAGCCGGTGACTGTCACTATAACCAATCCGCTTTCCATTGACAGAAATGGGGAAATGGTGGAAATCTCTATGGCTGAAATAACAGGCAAACTACAATTACCCGATACGGCACAGGTTATCGTATTGGACGAGAACGGGCTTGAAGTACCTTATCAGATAACATACGATGATATGCTTATCTTTCCTGCTTCGGTGAAAGGGGATGCCTCGGCTGTTTATACAATTGCAGAAGGAACTCCGCAGCCGGTGGATGTGGTTGCTTGCGGGCGTCAATATCCCGAACGTTTGGATGATGTGGCATGGGAGAATGACCGTGCCGCTTATCGTGCATACGGTCCTGCTTTGCAGGAGAAGGGCGAGCGTGCCTTTGGTTATGATATCTGGACTAAAAGTGTGTCCGAACCGGTAGTGGAGGATCGTTATGACGGTGACTTGAACCGGGGTATTTCTTATCATGTAGATCATGGAAACGGAATGGACTGCTATGCAGTGGGCCCGACTCTGGGTGGAGGAACAGCTGCTTTATTCCCTGATAGTACCATTGTTTATCCCTATTGTTACAAGGATTGTGAAATCTTGGATAACGGTCCGCTCCGATTCACAGCTAAGTTGGTCTATAATCCGTTGGTTGTAAAAGGGGATTCAAGTGTGATAGAAACGCGTATCATTTCTTTGGACAAGGGGTCGCAGTTGAACAAGACTGTGGTTTCTTTTGACAATTTGCAGGAAATCACTCCGGTGGTGACCGGCATTGTATTGCACAAACAGAATCCTATGGGATATAGTTTTGATGCAGACGCAGGTATATAGCTTATGCAGACTCTACGGAGAATGCTGCCAATAACAATGGAGTGATTTACATAGGAGCCGTATTCCCGGCTACCGTCAAAGGAGCGTTTGCCCAAGTGTTCTCCGAAAAGGAACGGAAGGAACGTGGGGATGCTTTGGGCCATGTGTTGGCGGTTAATGATTATGAACCGGGAGCCGAGTATATTTATTATTGGGGATCAGGCTGGAGCAAATATGGTTTCGAAGCCGATACCGATTGGAATAAATATTTGGAAGAATATGCCCGGAAGATACGTAATCCATTGGCAGTTGCCATAAAATAATACATATACAAGAGGGTATGCGTATACGCCACGAAAAACAAGGTATTTGGCTTTATCAGTCAAATACCTTGAATTCATAGCCTTGTTCCAACAGCCATTCTATGGCCCGGGGCAAGGCGTATTTCATGTTTTTCTCTGCCTTGATGGAGTCATGGAAAGTAATGATGGAGCCATTCCTCACATAATGTTTTACCTTCCTCAGTACCTGTCTTCCATTCAGCTTGTTGCTATAGTCACGGGTAACCAAGTCCCACATTACAATCTGGTATTTATGCCGCAGCACCATGTACTGCATCCAGCGCATGTGGCCATGTGGCGGACGGAACAGGTTGGTATGGATCAGCTCGTTTGCTTTGTCCGTATTGGCCAGATAGTTCTTGCTTCGGTATTCGAATCCCCGGATATGGTTAAAAGTATGATTTCCCAAACGATGTCCCCGTTCTACAATCATCTGGAATTCCTTGGGATGCTTGCGCACATTGTCGCCCACCAAAAAGAAGGTAGCCTTGATATTGTACTTGTCTAATAAATCGAGTACCCACGGTGTGATTTCGGGAATCGGCCCGTCATCGAAAGTCAGATAGACCGCTTTTTCATTCTTGTCCATTCGCCAGAAGGCGCGTGGATAAAGCCAGCGGAGTATCAGCGGGGGTTGTTCTATAAACATGAATGTGTGTGCTTTTGTTGGTTATACAAATATAAAGGTGTGGATTCACCGCAGAATCCACACCTTTTATTTACTTCTGCCTGCTCCGCCGCCTACACGTTTGTTGAACACCTCATAGAGGTCTTCAAACTTCTTGGCATAGTGGCTTGCCATATCTGATTTTTTCTGTTGTTCACCTTCACCTTGTACACCGCCGGCAGCATTTGCGCGGGCAAGGCTCTTGTTGATCTCATCCAGAATATAGAAATAGCGCAGACAGTCCTCGTATGAACCTTGCAGGCGTTGGTCATCCAGACTCAGGTACCAGGTGATGTATTCCACCGATTTGTTTGCCAGATCATTCAGAATGGCTTCTCCCTTTTCTTTTTCACCTAACGCCAGATAATCGTCGGCCATTTCTTTTGAACTGCTCATGATGTAATCGTGGGGCACGGTGGTGCTTGGGATTACTTCCGAACAGTAGTCAAGGGCTTTCAACGCCTTGTCTTTCTTGCCTTCTTTTATCAACTGGGTAGCCAGCTGTATAAACATACGGCGGTGGGTCTGGCACATACGCATCACAGTCTCGTCGATATAGATATCCGGGTTGTTGATTCCTCCGAACTTGAACTTGTTCATCAGGTTATCGTACATTTTCTCGCTGTCGATGCGTGCGTTCAGCCGGGTGGTGTTGAACGGGGTGATGCGGTAGCAAGACCTTCCTGCATGAAGTTGTTGCCCAAATTCAGATGATTGTCGCTACCCACCGTAATAGCCATGTACAACGGACGTTCCAGTTGGTATTTGCCAGCATCTCAAGCATCATCAGCTCGCTCTTGTACAGCATACGTTTGCCTTTCAGGGAGATACTCATGTAATCGGGGATTTCACCATGCAGGGAGTCGGGAATCATCATGCCCGAGCGTTTCACTGCCTCCTTGTCCAGCTTGATGACGATGCTGTCCGTCGGTATCAGCTGTAACCTTCTTTGGGTGAGCGTACCCAGTATTTCAGAATATTTTTCAATTCATACGGGTTGTCTCCGAATTCCTTGGCGGCTTCTTCCGGGTTCTGCTTGTAGAAGTTATTGATGCTTTCCATCACTTCCGGACGTACAGCCACTCCTTCATTATGCCCCTGTACATATTCCAGACGGCTCCATTCGATAGGCACTGCCGGAGAGTCGTATGCCTGACGCTTCATTTGGTCGATGTACCAGTCCGTTTGCAGGTAACTCAGGTTACATACGCGTACATCGGTACGGAAACCTTCCGTTTCCTGGTTGTACCACAAGGGGAAAGTATCGTTGTCACCATTGGTAAAGATAATCGGGTTACCTTCTTCCTGTACGGTGCTCAGGTAGTTTTGTCCGAAGTCGCGTGCCACATAACGGTTGCTGCGGTCGTGGTCGTCCCACGTCTGGCTCACCATTTGGATGGGTACGAACAGACAAACTACAGTTGCAATGACGGAAGCCGGTTTCTCACCCAGTTTGCCTTGCAGCCATTGGGCAATACCCGCCACACCCATGCCTATCCAGATGGCAAATGCATAGAACGAACCTGCGTATGCATAGTCACGTTCGCGGGGCTGCATCGGGGTCTGGTTCAAATAAAGCACGATGGCCAGACCGGTCATGAAGAACAGGAAGAATACGATCCAGAATTGCTGGATACCTACCGGTTCTTCTATCTCTTCCCCATTCGGAGTCGTGATACGTTTTGTCTTGTAAGCCTGCCAGAACAGACCGATAAGTCCCAAAATCAACGGCAGGCAATAGAATACATTGTGCCCTTTGTTGTTTTTCAGGTCGGAGGGGAGCAGGCTTTGGTCGCCCACCAGGAACTTGTCCACAAACGGTATTCCGGTAATCCAGTTGCCATGTTCTATTTCACCCTGTCCCTGTATGTCATTCTGGCGTCCGGCAAAGTTCCACATGAAATATCTCCAGTACATGTAGTTCAACTGGTAGATAAAGAAGAACTTGATGTTATCCCATTGGGTCGGGACTTTCACCATCACCATCTGTCCGCACTGGTCGTAAGGAACCTGCACGCCTTTGATGCCGCCCAGCCAGTCTTCGTAGGCCTGTGCGTGTGCATCGCTGTACATGCGCGGGAAGAGCATATTTTGTGCATACTTGTAATCGGTCTTATGACGCACTACTTCGTAGCTGTCCTTTTCATCGGGAGTCGCTTTCTCCTTCCGTTGATACACGGGAGCGCCTTCCGTCACATCATATACACATCCTCCGTCCACTTCTTTCAGTGCCGGTTTGGAGGCGTATGTCTGTCCGTAGAACAAAGGACGGGTTCCATATTGCTCGCGGCCCAGGTATTCTCCTAAAGTGAAGATGTCTTCCGGAGAGTTCTGGTCCATCGGAGTATTGGCGGTAGAGCGGATCACAATCAAGGCGTATGAGGAGTATCCTACCATAATCATCATGATGCACAGCAAAGAGGTGTTTAAAGTACGTGCGCTAATCTGATATTTCTTGTTCAAATCAGCAAACAGATAAACGCCCAAGATTCCTAGTATGATAATACCTATCAAGGCGCTGCTCCATCCGTAGCCATAGAAGGGGATGCCCAGCATGGCGATAGTTACCATGAAGGAGATATTCATGCGTTTGCGGCTCTTTTCCGTATAGCTTTCGTAAACACCCCAGATAATGGATGCGGCGAGTAGAATGATGTAGACTATCAGACCGCTGTTGAAAGGCATACCGAAACTGTTGACGAACAGCAGTTCGAACCATCCTCCCACTTTTACTACGCCCGGCACGATACCGTACAGCACTGCTGCAACCAACACCATGGAGCCTGTAAGTGCCAACAGACTGCCTTTGAGGTTGGCATCGGGATTCTTTTTATAATAGTACACCAGTACAATGGCCGGAATACACAATAAGTTCAGCAAGTGCACACCGATGGAAAGTCCGGTCAGGTAAGCAATCAGAACCAGCCAGCGGTCGCTGTGAGGCTCGTTGGCAACGGATTCCCATTTTAGAATCAACCAGAATACGACTGCGGTGAAGAGGCTGGAGTAAGCGTATACCTCGCCTTCTACGGCACTGAACCAGAAGGTGTCGCTCCATGTATAAGCCAAGGCTCCCACCAGTCCTGACCCCATAATGGTAATGAGTTTGCCCAAGGTCATCTCCTTGTCATCGGGGCATATCAGTTTTTTCACCAGATGGGTTATACTCCAGAAAAGGAACAGGATACAAGCCGCACTCATCAGGGCGCTCATGGTATTGACCATTCTGGCTACTTGACTGGGGTCGCTTGTAAATTGGCTGAATAAGTTGGCGGTAAGCATAAAGAAGGGTGCACCGGGCGGGTGGCCTACCTCTAATTTATAGCCGGTGGTGATGAACTCCGGACAATCCCAGAAACTGGCTGTCGGTTCTATAGTCATACAGTAAGTAAAAGCTGCGATGACAAAAGCTAACCAACCTACCAGGTTGTTGACTAATTTGTACTGTTTCATGAATATATTATTGTTTCGTTAACGTTCAATGGGCGCAAAGATACGAAAGAAAGTTGGAATAGGGAGGCAATGGTCTGTTATTTAGTGTTATCCTTAGGGAATGCGGCAGAAAATGTTTCTTTCAGTCCTTAACGGAATTTCTATGTTTTATTGCTGGTTTGTATACTGTGTTCTGAAATTTCAGTTTGTACAGATGAAGGAAACCTTTGGATTCCTAACCTTTTTCTACTCTATGGTTAAGCTTGATTGATGGTTAGGTTAAGGTCTTTTATACGGTAAACCAGTATAGACCGCTACAGTGGACTGTACAGTCTGCTATGGTAGTCCGTACGGTCTGTTGCAGTGGACTGTACGGAGCACTGCCGCGACTGTAGAAGTCTGCCGTAAGAAAATGCTTAATGATAAGGTGGATAGGGCTTAACCTGCCGCATGAAAAGGCTTAGGTCACGATAATCGGATTTATTCGTCGTGATGATGGCATTTCAAGATGCGGTGAGGGAAGTTTCCATGTCCTAACAGTTCGATGGGGCATCCGAAATGCTCTTCCAGCCATTCGGTGGGTACTTCCGTATCGGGATGATAATCCAGCGTTTCGTTGACGCACGCTATGGTTTTTACATTTTGCAGCACAGTGCCTATGTCATGGCTTACCAGGATGATGGCCCGTTCCTTGTTGATTTCTTCCAGCAGGGAGTAGAGTTTGGCCTCAAACCGTTTGTCAATGTAGGTATTGGGTTCGTCCAGAATGACAACCTCAGGGTTTGAAACCAAGGCGCGTCCCAAGAGCGCGCGTTGCAGTTGTCCTCCGCTCAGTTCGCCGATGGCACGGCTTTCCAAACCTTCCAGACCCATGCGGGCAATAATCCGGCTCACCAGTTCGCGCTGTTCGGGGGTGTAGCGGTGGAACAGGGATTTCTGTTTGTTGAGCCCCGATAATACCACCTCATATACGGAGATGGGGAATTTCTTGTCAATACTGTTGTATTGTGGTAAGTATCCCATGGCTATTTCGGGTACTTCCTTTTCGTTCTTATAGAAACGGACACTGCCCGAAGCGGGCTTCAGTAACCCTAGTATGATCTTGATCAGTGTGGTTTTTCCGCCACCATTGGGACCGATTACACCAAGGAAGTCACGTTCATATACCGTGAGATTGACGTGACTCAGTACTGTCTTCTCATCGTAAGAAGCGGAAATATCTGTAAGTTGTATAATGGGATTCGTCATAAGGCTCTGTTATTTGGCAAGTGCATTTGCTACATTGATCATCTCTTCCCGCCATTCATAACTTAGCGGATTAATGGGAACAACGGTGACTCCCAGTTCATCTGCTATCAGCGGGCATTGCGGGTATCGAATTCCTGTTGGACAAAAATAACCCGGGCATTGTCCCGGCGGCAGGTTTCTATCAGTCTTTCAGATGGGCGGGTGAGGGTTCCTTTCCTCCTTCTTCTATGCTGATTTGCTTTAATCCGTAGTCCCTAGCAAAATAACTGAGTGCCGGATGATAGATAAGGAAAGTGGTATCGGCATTCTGTAGCCGGTCACGAACGTCCGTATCTGTCTGTGCGATAATTTGTTGCAGACTGTCCAGCCGATGCTTGAAATAAGGTTCGTTTGCACTGTCCAGTTCACTCAGGGCGGAGTAGATATTACGGGCGATTACTGAGGCATTGCGTGCGGAGTTCCATATATGAGGTTCTATACCCCCTTCGTGATGATGGTCACCGTGGTTGTGTCCTGTTTCGTGTATGACGTCTATTCCTTTTGAGGTATCGAATACTTTCAGATGAGGGGCATTCGTGGTCAGTTTATCCATCCAGGCTTGTTCGAAACCGATATAGCCGATGCGCAGGTAGGCGGTGCTTTTATCCAGATTGACCAGTTGTTGGGGGGTAGGTCGTAGGTTTCGGGGCTGCTTCCTTTCGGAACCATGCTGACTATCTTGAATTTATCGCCTGCAATGGTTTCTGTGAAATAGCGCAAGGGTTCCAGGGTGACAGTCAGGGTCGGTTTTGTGGAAGTGGACTGTTTACTGTCACAGGCGGTAAACAGGCACACTATCAGTACCATGCAGCACGAACAAAGGATACTTTTGCCGGGATGCAATGGGGAAAATATGTGATGTCTGGTTCTCATGAATGTTATCTTTTCTGTTTAACAACAACAAATATACGCAAATTGCTCATTAATCGGGTACAAATACTCCCCAAATTGCTCAATTGATAAGCAATTTCAGTCTGGTTAGAGCTTTTCATACGGCTATTCTGTGGCTGTATGAGAAGCCTTGGTTTCAGGTAAGAGATTCTATATGGCATTCTATGTACTCTTTATCGTTCTCTATAAATATGCGCTTTATATTGGGTGGGAAGTGTCTTGTCGTTTGTCAATCTTTTTAAGATGCCATATAAGGCTCTTGTATTCGTGAAGAATAAGATTTGTAAAAAAATCCTTTCAATCTTTGTTCATGTATTTATCTTACTATATGTTAAGAGAAGGAATAGGAACTGATTGTGGATGATTGAAAATCAATGGGTTATTGTATGTATGGAAGATGAAAAAGTATAAATCTCTTAGTAAGAGATCGACATTTCACGTGCAAAAATAAGGAAAGTTTTGATAACTAGTACACTTTTCGCGGAAAAAATATGGAATATTGTGAAAAAAAGTTTTTCTTCTGGTTCTACCGGCTCTGATTTAATCTTGTATCTGTATAGTTAATATTTTGATTTAAAGCCTGTTATCGTCTGTTTGTAGATCTCTTACTAAGAGATCTGCATAAAAGGCCAATAAGAACGAATAACGAGTTTAGATGGAATACCTGTTTCTGAGACGTAAAAAGACGAGCAGCACTTCTGTAAGGCAGAAGACATTGCTCTATCGTGCCGCCGGTCGCGAATGGACAGCGCGGTTCTCGTCACTGTCGGATGTCCGTCCGGCAGACAGCCTTATATATAAAGGTATATTGTATCAGTTGGAGATACGCCGGGCGTTCCTCGATTCCTCTCTTTCGTTAAAGAAACTGAGTATGATGCTCGAAACAAACCAGACTTACCTGAGCAATGCGGTGAACCGCTACTTCGGTTGTCATCTGAAGGAGTTGCTTAACCGCTACCGGGTGGAATACGCTAAGGAGCTGCTTCGCAACGGCGGTTGTCCGCTGGGCGAGGTTCCGTCACGGAGCGGTTTCGGTTCGAAGAGTCCTTTCTATCTGGCTTTCGTCCGTCAGACGGGTATGACTCCGAAACGGTATGCGGCGCGCGAGAGGAACCTGGTGAACTTGGAAATAGAGAATGAAGTCCTTTTATAACAGTATATGTATAACCAATTTTTAGTTTTTTAAATTTATAAATTTAAATCTTTATTTATGAACAAAAAGTTTTTAAGTGCAGTTCTGTTCGGAGCCTTGATGGTTTCGTCAACAGGAACATTTGTGTCTTGTAAAGACTATGATGAGGACATTGACCGCATCGACAAGGAACTGGTCGATATCAAGTCGGCTCTTTCAGCTTTACAGGCAAAAGTTGATGCTGGTAAGTATGTTACCAACGTAGTGAAGAACGGTGACGGTATCACTGTAACCTGGAGTGACAATTCTACAAGTACCATTGAAACTATCAAAGGTGACAAAGGTGAAGACGGTAAGAATGGTACAGTTGTGACCATCATTGACGGTTACTGGGCATTTGACGGTGTGAAATCTGAATATCCTGCAAAAGGAGATAAGGGTGACAAGGGTGACCAGGCGAACCGGGTGATGCTGCCGCTGCCGGACATGATGCCAAAGTGAACGAGGAAACCGGTTATTGGCAGGTATGGGATGCTGAAAAAGGTGCATACGTGGATACCAAATACATTGCCGGTGGTCTGAGAGTGGTTGAAGTTGCCGGTGGTTACAACTTCACTGTAACAGAAGCAAACGGTGAGCCGAAGACTATCTTTATTCCGAACAGTGCAGACTTGGTAAGTATTCAGGATGCAAGAGATAGTCAGGCTCCTTATGGTGGTTATGATATTTTTTATGGTCTGGTCAATGCGGATGTAGACTGGAACGGTCACAAAGCTGTCAATGGAAAAATGCAGGCTGGTATGTATCCCGTACTGGATCGCGATATAGAGATCATGTTGAATCCTACAGGTGTTGACGGTACTGCATATAACTTTGATTTTACAGATTCTGATAATAAGAAACCTTGGGGATTGGAACTTGCTGAAATACAGCCGTATGCAGGAGGTAAGCTGACCAGAGCTGCTTCTTCTGAAGGCGGCATTTGGGTATTGCCCCGTCATATCGAACGTGTTCCGTTGGAAGCTTTAAATGAAAGAGCAGACTATATCACTCAGTTTAAGGCTAATGACGGTTCTAATTATGCTTTCGCTCTGAATGCAGCTTCTAAGGGAGATCCTTCAAAGGTGATTAAGTCTCAGTATATCTATTCTTTTGATCCGACTAACATTGGAAACCTGAAAGCTGACGGATTTGCTTATTCTGTATTACTTGATAAGTACAATTATGTTTGGAATCAATGGCATAAACCTAATTTTGAAGCATGGCAGAATGGTCAGTTGGCTGTAGGGAATCAATATGTTAAGTTGTCACAGGTTGTTTATGACTACAGACTGGATATCAACACAGACAAGATGACCAAAGTTAATATCGAGAAATATGGTTTGAAAGTTAGTGATGACCACTATACATTTGCTGCACTTAAAGAAGCTGCTGTAGATAATAAAGTTTCTTTCAAATTGACATATATCCTTGTCAATGGTAGTAAAAAAACTGTGGATTTTGATGTAATCATCACCAACAAGGACCTTGTAATTGAAAACAAAGCAATTGGTTCTATCAATAGGGCATTTGATGCTAAGAAACTAGCTGCAGGTCAGACTATTCAGACATTGGACGGCCACTTTGTATATGCAGACAAGATTGACTTCAATGTAGAAGAAGTGCTTGGCGGAAATTATGACGAATGGATCGATGCAATGTATCAGAACTTGAGGGGAATTTCTTCTAATGTAGACAGAGCACGAATCTTGAAGCATTGGACTTCTATTGTAGGTGGAGATCCTATCAACAATGATGCTGAATATAATAATGCATTGATTAGCAACTTAATGTATTTCGACTATGTGGATGCAGCTGGTAAGTCTTGCGTTTACAATGTTCCTGATGTGACTAATGATGCTAATCTCTTGTCAAGATTGGCTGCCATCAAGTCGTTGAAGGTTTACTTCATTGCTGGTACTTATGGACCTGCAACAAGCTGGAATGTTATGCAGAAAGCCGTTAAAGCTCCGTATTATACAATTGATGGAACTCAGAATTGGTCTACCTCTACCAATGGCTTTGCAATTCCTTTGAATAACGCATTCCGTGTAGAAGTAGGTATGGGTAAGGAAGATGCAGTAGTTGGTGCATTCAACTTCACATTCCAGTTGACTCAGCCGGCTTTGACTATTACTCATGAAAACGACAAGTTCTCTGTATGGTCAGAAGACAATAATGGTTATGAAACTTTGACTTCTTATGGTGCTTATGCAAATAACAAAATGTATTTGCCGATGTATGAAGCTTTCAAAGCTTGGACAACTGAATATACTGTGTATGATGCTAATGCTGAGTATTATAATGTAAGCCAGAATACAGTTGCTGATGTAACCCTATTGGGTAAAGGTCAAAATGTTGTTGGAAAATTTGATTCCGACTTGAAGTACTCTACAACTTGGAATGCATGGAATACTTATGTAAATGATGCACGTGTTACTTATGATGTAAATGGTAAACAAGTTGAACGCAAAGTAGTTGTTGAACCTATATTCCATCATTTCGGTGTATATCCGGAAGATCAGGTTAAAGACTTCGATCTGGTATTCGCTAGCTTGCTGAACCACTCAAGTCTAAAGATGGTTGAAGGTAAGGAAACTATGATAACCAAGACTGGAACTCATGAGGTGTTCATTTCTAATAGTGAACTGAACCTCACAACTCCGATGAATGGTAAATTCTTCCTGTTCGATGGAATTGATGCTAACGAAAAAGTTGTTAAGCGTGCGACTTTGAATGAACAAAGCTTCAATGAAGAACAACGCCCGTTCATGCTTGTTTCCAATGTAACAAACATAGCGAACTTTACAGCTAAAGCTAAGAATGGTTCTACGACTTATCAATTCCAAGCTGCTACAGCAAGTTGGACAATTGATCCTCAAACAGGAAAGGTAGATTATGCTATCGGTACACCTGATGCAACTAAGATCAAGGTATATACAATTGATGCCGTTGCTAAGCGTCAAGCTGTTACAGGTGAAGTTTTAGATCCGACTAAGACAATGGTAGGTGGTCATACAGGTGGTATGGTAATTCAGTTACCGAAAGCTGTAGCAGATCAGGAAGAAGTAGAAATTACTTTGACTATCAGCGATGACCTTGGATTTAAGAAAGACTTGAAATTCGTTGTTAAGAAGATTCAATAAGCGGATAAGTCAAAAAAACTGCTTCCCTCTCGTGGGGGAGCGGTTCCTTCTAAACAAATGAATTTATCAGGAAACGATACAATCCCAATTCGGATAAAGTTCATTTTTTCAGCAAGATAAGACTTTCTCCGACAGGAGAATCTTATATAATAAAAACTTTAGATTTATAAAACAGAATCTCTGGCTTGTGACAAGCCGGAGATTTTTTATGTATATAACGGCAATCATCTCAGCGTGGAGAAAGAATATGAAGAATCTATGACGGATTCAGCGATGAATGTTTCATGGTAATTCGCTGATAAATATGCAGTTATGCGTATATGACGGATTTGAAGGATTTTACAACGGTTTACTGTTTTAGGTGAAACTTGACCATTCATCAGTTTCGGTCCTAGAAGTTTAATCAGACTTGGTTGCCCGCAGTATCTCGCGTTTTCCCCCCGGAGGGCCGGGAAGGCGTTCTACTGTGAATCCGGCTGTTTGCAGCATCCTTCTTACCACCCTTTGGCACAGTAAGTTGTCAGGATACCTCCTTCATTCAATACCTTGTATAAAGTATCGAAAAGAGATTGTTCCCACATTTCGGGTTGTTTTTCGGGAGCGAAGGCATCAAAGTAGATGATATCGTATAAGGGAACGGCGGGACGGCTGCCTTCCTCCGGGTTGAAAAGCCGGGTAAAATCATCTTCAATTTTATGTAATGTGAACCAAGGGGATACCTCTGTTTCTGTGTTCCAGGGCGCCGGTGAATGGCGTAATAATCCTCCTCATGCTGTTTGCCGATCAGGCGGGGGTAGTCCAGTTGCTTCAAGGTTTCTTCGGCTAACGGATAGCGTTCGATACCGGTATAATGTACTTTCCGTCGGGTCTCTTCTGCTGAAAGCAGTGTCAGAAAGGCATTCAGCCCTGTTCCTAGTCCTATCTCCAGAATGTGGGGCTCGGAAACGGGAGAATGCTTTAATCCCATTTCGATAAAAATATGTTGTGACTCCGTCAGTGCCCCTTTCACCGAATGATAATGTTCGTCCAGTTCGGGTACATAGAGGGTATAACTTCCATCTGCTGTTTGTTCCAGTTTCATAATTAATGCATTAAAGCGGAGGCTTCCAATACTCCCCATACCAATAAGGCGTAGCGGAGTATCTTTCCGATGGTCATAGCGAGAATGACAATCCATATATTGGCACGCATCATGCCCAATACAATGGATATGGCACTTCCCAAAATAGGGATAAAGGCGAAGAAAGCCATCCAGGCACCCCGTCCGTGTACAAACCGCTCCGCACGGTCCATCTTCTCTTTTTTTACATGAAAATATTTCTCGATCCATTCCATATTGCCCAGATGTCCCATCCAGTAGCAGGTCATGCCTCCGGCAACATTGCCGGCGGTGGCGGCGGTTATACTGATCACCGGGTCTAAGCCCAACGGACCTACACAGGCTGCCAATACGGCCTCCGAACTGAAGGGGAGAACACTTCCGGCTATAAAAGAGCCTAGGAAAAGGCCCCAATATCCCCAGTCGATCAGGAATTGAAGAATTGCATCCATAAATTGTATATAGTTAGAACTATTAATAGAACAAATGTAATGATGAAAAAGATGCCGGTAAAGCGGTTGTGGGTTAAAGTAAATAAATGTCCTGTTAAAATGGATCCTACAATGACCTGCATCTGCAACAGGATGTCGAAATGCTGTGGCTGTAAGATACCCAGTAAATAAATCCAGGCTTCAACGGCGATCAGGAAAAAAAGGAATATACGCGTGCGTACCTTGTCTAAATAAGAAACATGGAAATAATGCACGCTGCTGACCAGTGATATCAAGGTGATGATTCCACAGGATATGATTCTGTCCATCCCTAATGTCCCATACTGATGGGTTGAAAATGAATAAGCTCCTGTAAAGGGTGATAGAAGAGATTCATTTTGTCGTAATAGAACGCATAGCCGAAAAAGAGCCAGTAGGGCACACAGAGTCCTGTAAGTCCGGCAAAGAAACTTTTGAGTGACAGGGATCTGAAACTGATCATCCCCAAATAGAACAGAGGTACAAAGTAAAGCAACTGTGGAAACAACAGGCTTCCCAGTCCGATGAAAAAGAAAGCGTGGAATATACTTCCCGCCGGATAGGGAGATTCGTAGCTGCTGAATAATTGGGAAATAGCGATCAGAAAAGTGAGTGGCGCAAAAACGGCATACTGGAAGGAATGCAGAAACAGGCAGGCCGTGGACAGGAATACGTAAAAGCTGACATGCAAGGTACTGCGTGTCCGTATCAGCGTGAAGGCGGTATTTATCTCGATCAGCAGATAGGCAGTCAAAGCACAGACCAGCAAATTGATTACATCCTGCCATTCATTGCCCGTGATGATCCGGAGAAGCAGGCATATAAGGATGCAACAGGGAAGGTGAATCTTCTTTGCCATATCTATTTGGAATTTGTCATAGCCTGCCATGGGGTGATAGTCCGCTGATTACAGGTCGAATCCAATATCTGAACGGAAATATTTCTTGTCGAAATTGATTTTCTTCGCATTGGCGAATGATTGTGCCAAGGCTTCTTCTTTATTGGCACCGTAGGAGCTGACTGCAATGACACGTCCGCCGCTAGTGACTACCTGTCCGTCTTTCAGTGCTGTTCCTGCATGGAATACAATGCTGTTTTCAATTTCTTCTACTCCGCTGATGGCAAATCCCTTGTCATAATGTTCCGGATATCCGCCGGATACCAGCATGACGCATACTGCCGAACGGGGGTCTATCTCCAGGACTTTTTCATTCAGATTGCCTGTTGCCACTCCTTCAAGCAGTTCCACCAAGTCACTCTTGATGCGCAGCATGACACTTTCCGTTTCCGGGTCGCCCATGCGTACATTGTATTCAATGACCATCGGTTCGCCTTTTACATTAATCAGACCGAAGAAGATAAAGCCTTTATAGTCGATGCCTTCTGCTGCCAGTCCTTCTACTGTGGGGCGGATGATACGTTCTTCCACTTTTTCCATCCATGCTTTGTCGGCAAACGGAACAGGAGATACACTACCCATACCACCGGTGTTCAGCTTTGTCGCCTTCGCCGATGCGTTTGTAGTCTTTTGCTTCGGGCAGAATCTTGTAGTTCTTTCCATCGGTCAGAACGAATACGGAACATTCTATACCGCTCAGGAATTCTTCAATCACTACGGTGGCGGAAGCGTCACCGAACATTCCGCTCAGCATTTCTTTCAATTCTTTCTTGGCTTCTTCCAGGGTGGGCAGAATCAGTACGCCTTTTCCGGCGCAAAGACCGTCGGCTTTCAGTACGTATGGAGCTTCCAATGTTTCCAGAAAGGCTAATCCTTCTTCCAGATTTGCGGCAGTGATACTTTTGTAACCGCTGTCGGGATATTATGGCGTTGCATGAAGCCTTTGGCGAACTCCTTGCTGCCTTCCAGTACCGCACCCGCTTTTGAAGGCCCGATAACAGGAATGTTTTTCAGCGCTTCATCTTTTTTGAAATAGTCATAGATTCCTTTGACTAACGGGTCTTCGGGACCTACCACTACCATATCTATATTATTCTTTACTACAAACTCTCTGATTGCTGTAAAGTCATCTGCTTTAATCGCTACATTCTCGCCTACATTACTTGTGCCGGCATTTCCCGGAGCGATATAGAGTTTCTCGATTTTGGGACTTTGAGCAATCTTCCATGCCAGGGCGTGTTCACGTCCGCCTGAGCCTAATAGCAACAGTTTCATAATCTTATCTTTTGTTTATTTTAAGTGGTCTTCAAAATAGCGTGTAATGCGTTCATACAAGTGCACACGGTCGCGTCCGAACATATTATGACCGTCACCCGGATACATAAAGAAATCGGGTTGGGTTCCGGCATCAATGCAGGCACGGAGGAAACTGATGCTGTGCTGAGGGACACAAGTGGGGTCATTGGCGCCAATGATCACTTCCAGACGTCCTTTCAGGTTTCCGGCTCTCAGCTTCAGGTTGGCGTTCTTGTAGCCTTCGGGGTTGGTTTGCGGAGTATCCATGTAGCGTTCGCCGTACATTACTTCGTAGTAAGCCCAGTCGATGACAGGACCGCCGGCTACTCCTACTTTGAATAGTTCGGGGTAAGTCAGCATCAAGTTGGTGGTCATGAAACCACCGAAGCTCCAACCATGTACGCCAATGCGGTTATTGTCCACATAACCCAATGATTTTAAGAAATCCACTCCTTTTACCTGGTCTTTCATCTCTTCGGTTCCCAATTGGCGGAACGTACAGTTCTCAAATTCCAGTCCCCGGTTGTCACTGCCCCGGTTGTCAACGGTCAGCATGACGTAACCCAGTTGTGCCATGTAAATATCCCATCCGCGGGCGTCATAGTTGCGGTTGTTGTGGATTAGTTGGGCATGTGGTCCGCCATACACGTAGACTACGGCCGGGTATTTTTTGTTGGGGTCAAAATTCACCGGCTTTATCAGGCGGTAGTATAAGTCGGTCTTGCCGTCGGCTGCCTTGAGGGTACCGACAGTGATTTCGGGCATATTGTATGCTTCCAACGGATTGGTGGCGGTCAACAGGCTGATAGTCTTTCCCTTTCCGGAAGTGGGAACGATCTCGATATTCCGGGGAATGGTGAAAGAAGTATAATTGTCTATCACATAGTTGCCGTTACCGGACAGTTGTACATGATGCATACCGTCTTTATTGCCGATGAGGCGGCGTTTGCCTGTCTTTACATTCACAGCGTATGCGTTGCTCTGCAAAGGGGAAACCTCTGTGCTCATGATGATGACTTCCTTGGTCTTTTCATTGAATCCGAGGATGTTTTGTACTACCAGTTGCCTTGGGTAAGCTGTCTGGTCTTGTAGCTTTCCCGGTAAGAACCTCCGGCCGCGGCTCCATGTGATTCCGGATATACGGAAGTCTTGGTGTCCATCAGGTAAAGATGGTTGTAGCCGTCGCGCTGGCTCTGATAGATAAACTTCGTGTGGTCCCATGGCAGAAAGACGATGGGATGTTGGGGTTCTACATATTTAGTATGCTCCTCTTCGTAAAGGGGGTTATTTTTCAGTGGCTCTCCTGTTTCCGCGTCATAGCAGCATAGCAGGGCATGGTTCTGGTCACGGTTCAGTTCAATGACATAAACGCTTTTCTCGTCAGGACTCCAGCTGATATTGGTGAAATAACGGTCGGTAGGGTCTCCGGCTTTCAGATAAACTGTTTTTGGGTCTCCGGATTGTAGATGCCGACAGTCACTTTGTGGCTGGTCATTCCTGCCATCGGATACTTGTCCGGCTCCAGTGTCGCTATGCGGGTGGAGGTATTTACTTGTGGATAATCGGTTACCATGCTTTCGTCCATGCGGTAGAAAGCAAGCAGATTTCCTTTCGGACTCCAGAAAGTACCTTTCGAGATACCAAATTCCTGACGGTGTACACTTTGTCCGCATACGATGCCTTTCGGTTCGTCGGTGACTTGTTGCGTTTTCCCGTCGGCAGTCGTTACAAACAGATTGTTGTACATATAAGCCAATGAACGGCTTTCCTTGTTCCAGTCCTGGTTGGCGGCTTTAGGAGAGAGAGGCTGACTCCATATTATTTCCTTTTTAGTTAAATCGATCAGCACTTTATTGGATGTGGTATTTACCAGCATCATCTTTTCAGCGTATGGGAAAGATGCATTCCTGAAGTGGTTGATTTTCCCTAATTCCTTGTTTGCCAACAGTTCATTCACTTCCTGCAAAGTGATAAGTACGTTTTCCTTCCCATTTGCCGGCTGGATGGTTTTTACCTCTTCTATGTCGGCGTTGATGCATACATCTCCCCACCATTGCAAACCATACAGGTTTTGTGGAAGCAGGTTATAATAATTGTTTCCTCCCGGCATCAAGTCTTCCAGTGTGAAACTTTTCTTGTCTTGTGCCCATGTTACAGATGAAGCCATGATTAATAAGGCAATCAGATTGATTAATTTTCTCATAACTGTTTATTCTTCTGTCTTTTCCTTATTGTCGTCAAATTTACGGGGACTGCTTTTGAAATTGTCGCGGCCTTCACGTCTGTCACCAAAGTTGCGGTGTTCTCCTCTTTTGAAATCGCCACGTCCCTCACGTTTGTCATCAAAAGAGCGTCTTTCTCTGCGCTCTCCTCCTTTGTACTCTCCGTGTTCTTCACTCTGTTGTCAAACTACGACGTTCTCTGCGTTCTCCATATTCTACCTTTTCCGTGTTACGGCGCGGGCGGATTTCTTCCCGGCGGGGCTTGAATTCCCGATCGGCGTTCTCACTACGGAATTCTTTGAATTTGCCGTTGAATAATTGGTATTTGCGGAATTCACATTCCAACGAACCGTTGAACAGGGGGATTTTTATAGAAGGCTTTAAACCAATCTGGTCGAAACATTCTTCACGGTAACTTAGTACCCATGCATCATTGCCGGTGAAAGAGTGTTTCAGACGTTCGCCTATCATTTGATACAGGCCCAGCAAATCATTGGTTGAGATACGTTCTCCATAAGGAGGGTTGGTGATGATGATGCTTTTTTCTTTGGGTTGCTCAAATTGCTGGAACGGTTGGATTTTTAAGATAATCTCCTTGCTCAGTCCGGCTGCTTTCACATTGTGAGTGGCAATTTCATTTGCTTTAGGATTATTGTCATATCCAAAAATCTTATGTGTGAACTCACGTTCCTGTGAGTCGTCATTGTAGATGCGGTCAAATAGTTCCTGATCAAAATCGTTCCACTTTTCAAAAGCGAACTCCTTACGGAATACGCCGGGAGCGATGTTACGTGCTATCAGGGCGGCTTCGATAGGTATTGTTCCTGAACCGCACATCGGGTCTATCAAATCACATTCGCCTTTCCATCCGGTCATCAGGATCATACCGGCTGCCAGTACCTCATTCAAAGGAGCTTCTACAGCTTCCTGGCGATAACCCCGGCGGTGGAGTGACTCGCCCGAACTATCCAGTGACAGAGTGCATTTATTTTCGGCTATATGGATGTTCAGTGCCACATCGGGATGGTTGATGCGTACCGAGGGGCGCTCTCCTGTCTTTTCACGGAAATAGTCCACAATGGCGTCTTTTACTTTGTAGGCTACGAACTTGGAGTGACGGAACTCGTTCGAGAAAACCACAGCGTCTACGGCAAAACTTTATCTTTATCCAAGAAGTCTTCCCACGCAATGGCCTTGATAGCTTCGTAAACTTCATCGGCATTCTTCGCCTCAAAATGTTTGATGGGTTTCAGGATGCGGATGGCAGTACGCAGGCAGAAGTTTGCCCTATACATCATTTCTTTATCGCCCGTAAAGGCTACCATGCGTCTTCCTACTTCTATATTGCTGGCTCCCAGCTCGGTGAGTTCTTTTGCCAGTACTTCTTCCAGTCCCTGGAAAGTCTTGGCGATTAGCTCGAATTCTTCCTTCATCTTAAATGATAATTACGTAATTTCAATTGATGGGACAAATTTAATGATTTTCTGTTTGCTAATCAATTATTTAGAGAATTAATCTGTTTGATGAAGCAAAAAAGAGGATGAAATCGGGGCGTCCACGCTCCTTGCCGGGGTCTTTATTTACCTTTGATTATAAAAATTCTTTGAAAACGGAATTGGGTATATCTGTGGAATAAATTGACAAAATATGTATCCGGCAATGTAATTGTTATCCTATAGAAATAAATTCTACACAGGAATTTGCCATTTTTGCTGAATCAAGAAACTTAAATAGAAATCAGAATGAAAATGGAATTGACGGATGAGAAACGTAAGGGATATGTGGTTTGTGCTTTAATGATACTGGTCTCTTGTTTGTATTTGGCTTATTTGGGGTACAGTCTCTACCGTATGGGGCATGCTTAGGACAAAATGAAACCATATCTGTATCACACAGGTATGGTTTCTGTAAGAGAAATTCTATGATTAATAGGTTGAGTGACTTTTATGCGAATTCTTCTGCCAGATAGACTTCGTTTATTTCGCAGAAAAACTCATCGGCGATATCTGACAGGGTTTCCAATGCTTCTTCGGCAGTTTCGCCGTAAGTGCAGCATTGGTGGTAGTCTGTTAAAAAGGCGTAATATTCCCCGTAGTGTACATTCTATCTGATATTCATTGCTTTTAAGTTCCATATATACCTCCTTTTTTATCGTACTGCAAATATCTTGTTTATCTGTTACAAGAAGGTGTACAGGAAGTTACTGTTTTATTAAAAAGTTTGCTGCCATACTACTTTTTAGACCATTTTGTGATGTCAGCATTTCTATGATGGCAAAGGGGATTTATTCGTCTTTGTTTTTTCGCTGTACGATACGTGATCCGGCAGGTACATTTTCTGTTACCCAAATATTACCTCCTACGGTAGCACCCTTGCCAATAGTAACACGCCCTAAAATGGTTGCATTGGAATATACAATGACATCGTCTTCTAAAATAGGATGGCGTGGAATGCCTTTAATGGGATTTCCATTATTGTCTAGCGGAAAGCTTTTAGCTCCTAATGTTACCCCTTGATAGAGTTTCACATTATTTCCGATGATGCTGGTCGCTCCGATTACTACACCTGTACCGTGGTCGATAGTGAAATGGTGTCCTATTTGTGCCCCCGGATGAATATCGATACCGGTTTCCGAATGTGCCATTCTGTAATGAAGCGGGGGATTAAAGGTACACCCAGTATTAACAGCTCATGTGCGATGCGGTAATTGCTGATAGCGCGGATAGCCGGATAGCAACTGATGATTTCACCAAAGCATGTGGCGGCGGGATCACCATAATATGCGGCTTCTACATCGGTAGCCAGAATGCGGCGGAGTTCGGGCAGTTTACTGATGAAACGAGCTGCCAGCAAAGAGGCTGTTTCTCTGCACGGTTCATTGTCATCGGTTGCATTTTTACTGTTTTCCTGTCCGAAGCAAAGTCCTGCCAGAATTTGTTCGGTCAGCAGACCGAACAGGGTTTCTACATTTACACCGATATGGTAGTTGATGGTATGGCTGTTAACGGTGGAATTACCAAAGTAGCCGGGGAAGATAATGGCGCGTGCCAATTCTACTATCTTGTATAGGGATTTGGCAGATGGTAAAGGATCTCCATCTTTGTGTTGGTGGAATAATCCTTTATAGGACTGGCTTTCAGATAATTCATCTACTGCCTGCGTTAATATGTTCGTGTAATTGAATGTAGTCATGAACTGAATGCTTTAGAAGGACAAAAGTAAGTAAATTCTATATTATTGCCAATAAATAGAATGAATATTGATGTTAATCCTTTATTTTTGCAGAAAAAGGGAATATTTATGGTAAATAAGAAAAATCCATTTGCTTTTAAGGCAAAACAGGAAACTAAAAAGAAGTCCGGTGGTAAACGGATCGGCAAATCGAAGCCGGATAAAGCGAATAATCAGTTGAATAGAAGAGTGAAGTAAATGAAATTATTGTCTTGTTGTAGGGGAAGAACCAGTCTGCCCCTACAACAGGATGCTAATCTTTATTTCTCGACCAAAGCGAAATCAAGTTGTTTTTTCTCCAGATTGGCGCGGGCCACTTTAATGGTAACCGGATCTCCCAAACTGAATTTTTTGTGATGCCGGCGTCCCGTCAGACAATAGTTCTTTTCATCGAAATCATAATAGTCATCACCAAGGTCACGCATGGGAATCATACCTTCGCACTTGTTTTCGTTCAGTTCCACATAAAGTCCCCATTCGGTAACTCCGGAAATGACTCCGTCGAACTCCATGCCTAGGCGTTCACCCATAAACTCTACTTGTTTGTATTTTACAGAGGCACGTTCCGCATTGGCGGCGATTTGTTCCATTTCAGAGCTATGGTCACACAATTCTTCGTATTTCGCTTCCTGTACCGTACGTCCTCCTGCCAGATAGCGGGTGAGCAGACGATGAACCATCATATCCGGAAAACGGCGGATAGGTGAGGTAAAGTGAGTATAATAGTCAAATGCCAGACCATAGTGGCCAATATTATGTGTGGAATAACGGGCCTTTTGCATGGCACGCAAGGATACGGTTTCCACCAGATTTTGTTCTTTCTTGTTCTTTATGTCGTCCAGTAAACGATTGATGGATTTGGATATCTCAGTTTTGCTACCCGATGTACGTATCTTATATCCGAAGCGATTGATAAACCAATTCAAGTTCTCCAGTTTATCGGGGTCCGGAAGGTCGTGGATACGATAAGGGAATACTTTGGCTTTCTTGTTTTTAGGTACTTTACCGATTTTTTCGGCAACCGTGCGGTTGGCCAACAACATAAATTCCTCTATCAACTTATTGGCCTCTTTGGATTCTTTGAAGTAGACACTGAGCGGTTTGCCGGTTTCGTCTATCTCAAATTTCACTTCTACGCGGTCAAAGTCAATAGCACCGGCAGCAATCTTTGTTTACGCAGGATTTGTGCCAGTTTGTTCAGTTCCAGAATTTCTTCTTTGTAGTCGCCTTCACCCGTTTCAATCACTTTTTGCGCCTCCTCATAGGTGAAACGGCGGTCGCTCTTTATAATGGTGTGCACGATGCGCGAGTCTTTCACCTCTCCCTTTTCATTCATATTGAAAATGACGGAGAATGCCAGTTTCTCTTCGTCGGGGCGGAGGGAACAGATGAAGTTACACAGCCGTTCGGGCAACATGGGGATGGTACGGTCTACCAGATAAACGGAAGTAGCGCGTTTTTCAGCTTCTTTGTCGATAACGCCTCCTTCTTTTACATAATGAGTAACATCGGCAATGTGTACGCCTACTTCCCATAGTCCCGGTTTGATGAGACGGATGGAGAGCGCGTCATCAAAGTCCTTTGCATCTTTAGGGTCAATGGTGAAAGTTGTTACATTGCGGAAATCTTCACGTTCTGCATAGTCCGCCTCGGAAATCTCTGCCGGAATCTTTTCGGCAGCGGTTTCTACATTCTTGGGATATACGTAAGGTAAGCCGAATTCGGCCAGAATGGCATGCATTTCAGTTGTGTTTTCTCCTGCTTTTCCCAAAATATCAATGACTTGTCCTATCGGGTTTTTTGCCTCTTCGGGCCATTCTACAATTTTCACGACTGCTTTGTCCCCATTCTTTCCACCTTTCAGCTTATCTTTCGGGATAAAAATATCATTTGCCAGAGTGCGGTTCTCGGTCAGCAGAAAGGCGTAGAATTTCTCTACTTTCAGTGTGCCGACAAAAGTATCGTTGGCACGTTCCAGAATCTCTATCACTTCACCTTCCGGGTTCCGTTCTTACGTTTGGCAAAGAGGGCTATTTTTACTTTGTCATTATTCATGGCATGTGCGAATTACGTTCGGCTATGAAAATGGTTTCTCCACCATCATCGGGGATGAAGGAGTTCTTGCCATTGCTTTTACGCTGAAAGACACCAGTCATAATCAGGCCGTGGTCGTTCAGTTTGTAGTGTCCTTTTTCTACTTCTTGCAGAAAATCATCCTCAATCATTTCAGTAATGATGTCGGCACAAAGCATTTTAAGAGGATGTGTAGTAAGGTTCAGACTGCTTGATAATTGTTTCAGACTGAATGTTTCGTTCGGTTTTGTGTGGAATAGCTTATCAGTCGTTCAGACATTTCGCTTTTTTTTCATGCGTTTCCCTGCTTTTTTTTTCTTTATCTGCCCTCTTTCCCTTTTTTTGCTGCATAAAGCTGTGCTTTTTCTCGATCTCTATGATCTCTAAGCGATGTCTTAGTTCTATTTTGCGAATTTCG